>Ga0265296_1000830_pt1 | contig 40999 bp, 53 predicted proteins | sample MunlanPumphouse1_FD_189073 | JGI IMG/M metagenome (GOLD analysis project Ga0265296, IMG submission 189073) | Groundwater microbial communities from a municipal landfill in Southern Ontario, Canada - Pumphouse #1 | ecosystem: Environmental > Aquatic > Deep subsurface > Groundwater | place... | reverse complement strand
CTTGAAACAGGTTCGCCGGTCTTTCCTGAGAATAGCAATCTTGCATGCTGTGAGTCCAAAGCTACATCTCGTTTCCCGCGAGGATCGTCCTCTCCATAGCACTTGATGTAATCAATAATCTGAATAGCGCGGGCCATGATTTTAGTGCAGACTTGAACGACCTTGCTTTTTTCAGGAGTGGGCATGCTTTTTAGCCTGTCGCGAATCTTGGTTAAGAGCTGGCGAATATAGGCATTGAGCAGGATCAGCTTTGTTATGGGCGATCTTTCCGCTTTCAGAGCTGCATTATGGCTCTCTGTGAGCCTGGCCAGCTCCCTCCCTCGGAGAATGCCGCTATCCCTCACAAGTTCGGCGAGCTGGTTGTGGGTGATGGCTATCTCACTGAGAAGATGCTGCAGCTCCGAAAGTGGGATTTCAAGAATAGGATCATCAGGCGGTACAATATCGGCTCGCGTCGCTGTGGACGCAAAGCTATTTATCTTAGCTAAGGCTACGTTATCCATACGCAATCTCCTTGCAAGTGGAGTTTCTCCTGTCAGGGTGCTACAACACCCTGGCTGGAAACCAGTTTTTTATTACTATTATTTTGGCAAAGATTATTTCAAATTATTATTAAAGCTATGCCTGGCAAGAGATATATCCAACCGCGATCAAAGGGATGTTTGCCGTTTCAGTTTCACCACTAAGCGGTGGGCGGGGCATTGTCTCCGCTCTCAAAATCAATACCTTTTGATTCTAGGTATATTTTAACAGCGTCGTTCACCAATGAACTGAGTTTCTTTATCCCGCCTGTTGTCTTAACGCAATATTCCTTCAGTGCTTGCGCTACTTCTGGGTCTAAGCCCACATTCACTCTCGTCTTTTCTTCACGCGCATCCTTCGCCATGTCAATATGCAAGACTGTTTAAGTTTAAATATGTTTCTGTATAACTGTGTATATACACCGAAACCCTTATACAGTAAAAGAACTGTGTAGTATTTGGTGAAACTGAAATGAATGGAAAGAATATGCTAGAAGGCCATTTTGGTCCGGTAACGCAATCAGTAGGAGCGGTAAAGAATCTGTTAGCCTTTGTTGGTCGTGCGAGTGATCCGCTGCCCGTAGATGTGACCCTTGATAACGGTCGCTTGGTGCTGGTGTTGAGTAACAAGAAGGATGCCTATTACTGCGTGACTGCGAAGGCTTGCAGTTGCCCCGCGAATACCTGGCACCCTGGGCAGCCTTGCAAGCACGTGCTCGCGTTGAGGGCAGATCAGGCTAACAAGATAGAGACGGAGAGCATTCGGCCCAAAGGACCAGCCTTTAAGCCCTTCGATCTCTTGCCATCCGAGGAGAGAGCAGCACGTGTAAAGGCGGTGGCCTAGGATGCGACACCAGCTCCAGCCCTTCCTGGGCTGCAAGTATCGCTTTTCCGGGGCCGTGGCCAAATTCGGCCTGCGGGAAGTTGCATATCGAGGTGCAAAACCAACAATGATGCTTGAAAATGTAAATTTGCATTGTGGCACGATCGCTGTGCCCATCAATCACGTTTGGACTTATGTGGGAAAGAGCATCGCGCGGTTCAACCCTCGAAAGGGAGATCGGATCGCTTTTCATGCATGGGTCCGAGAGTACTACAAAACGAATTACAATACCGGCGAAGAGAGGCTTGATTATTGCATAGATCGGCTATCTGCTCTCGATCTTGTAGCCAATAATGGGGGGCCGGATTTCGCGACATTCTGGAACTGGATGAAGAACTCAAAAAAGTTTGTCACTAACTCGCTAGACGATATTGTGCAACCCACGTGTGCGGCTCTTGAAACGACCGCACCGCTTCAATCCGGATTCGCGAAGGGGGTGGCGTGAGTGGCATCCAAATACACCAGGCCGGCACTTGATGCCCTCGATTTGGAAATTTTAAGAGCTGTCCGGGCGCGATCCGGATGCAACATGAAAGAGATTTACGTCCCACTGGTCCGTCCTGGGCGGGGGCAAACCAAGCTCATCGGGCGGATAAAGCTGCTCGCAGCGGCAAATTATATTTGTCTAAAACACATGCGTAGGGAGTTTAAAGTCTCCGTAACTGACAAAGGCAGGCGGCAGCTCGATAACGAGAAGCCACTGGAGAAAGAAAATATGACAGGAAAAGTAAACTCAGAGGCCGCCAAAATGCGGCCAAGTGCATCGCTTGACGAATTCTGTGATCCTATGGAGGTGGTCGCCGATGGAAGCTAAGACCGAGTCGCAAGCACCCACTTATCCCAAGCTCCTCATAGAGTACAAGGAGGAGAACGGGATACTGCTCGGGTTTGAGCAGACCGCACGCGACCTTTTGGCCGTGCAAATCGGGGCGAGGTGTGTTCTTTTGCCGATCTCCCTGAAGACCAGGCTGGAAGAGATGCGCGGTGAATGGATCGCAGCAACTCTGATTCGCGGGAAGTATTACTTGCGTAAAATGCTGGGCGAGCAGAAGAGAGCTGTCCGGTGCGACTGCTAGCAATCGAGCGGGCGCACCGTGCGGCGATGCTCCTTCTTTTTTCACCAAAGTCGCAGTTCAAAGATCTACTCGAAAAGAAGCGCCGGGAGCTGGATCGGGCGATAACACAGGAGCGAATGCAGCTTGAAAAACGTTCGAAAGAAAAAATGCTGTCGACGTTGAAGAAAGGAAATTCTGCCCCGCTCCTACGCCCTCCTACTGCGCCGCAGGAGGGCGTTGATGAAGTCGCCCAAAAGATAGCTGACAAGCAGATCTCCGGGGCAGTGGGCCTAACCGACAGCACCGCACGGCACCGAGCGCGGCAGGTGGGCGGCGTGTGGGCGCAGGGATGTGGGTGCTGGCGGCTGGCGGAAACGGAATGAAAAGAGAGAATGCGATAGGGCGAGGACTCGGGCGAGGCCTTCTAGCTCTTCACCAGGATCTCCGCCAGGCTCTGGCCATTGATCATAAGCCTTGGTACTCCCACGTTTCGGTCGGTTCGTATCCCCGTTTCTTAGCATCTTTTATGAGATCTCTAAAGTAAACAAGATCTAGATCCTCATTTATACTTTGGGGGCTCGTATGAGTGAAGGTTTCTAGTCGTGTGATGTGTTTTCGAAGGGCGTTATACCTATCGATATCTTGCGCGGTAGCAGGCCTCTCAGTTGAGAACACCTGCGGTGAACCGTTTTCAATGCTTCCCATTAGACTTTTCTTTGCAAACACCGTTTGGTTTTCATATTTTTGTATAGGCATGAAGTCTAAGTAAACGAGCGCCTTTTCCGCTATCCCCAGGAATCGAAAAACGTCCTCATCCGTGAAGAGTTTCTTAATCTGCTTTTCGGGAAGCGTATTCAGGGCGAGATCGATGTCTTGAATTGAGCCAAGCCATCTTTTTAGGGCTTTCCTTACGTAAAAATCATTTAATCGTCTGTCTTTTAGGATCTCTTCATCGGACTCATCTCCAGGACGATTTAAGAGCCGCTCTCTTTGTTTCGGTGTTATTATGCTTGACATACACAGTACCTATGTAAATTTATATTTAACCATTTCGGATGTACCACATATGCGTATAGCACACACGCATAAGTTTTAAATATAAAGCCTGAATATCATGCATACACAAAATTTTTGTGAGTAATGAATGAAAGTGTTAGAAAAAAACGCAATGAACGGAGGTTAAGAACATGCGGAAAGCAAGGTTAAAAGACAGTTTGAGTTTCAGGGTTTCTGAAAAAACCCGAGAGGCAATTGAAACATTTGCAGATAGCCACGATCGGGCGTTGGCGGATGTAGCGCGAGAGCTTTTAGCAGAAGGGATGCGGGCACGCCGAATATCATGAAAATGGTAAAGTGCCAGGTTTTATCGGAACCCGGCGACTTAGAACTCCAGACTCCCCAACCACAAGGAGGCTTGCATTATGCTCTATACGACACCTCGAATAAATAGGTTCCCACTGCATTCCAAGAAGGTAAAGTCTCACGATAGCAACAGTGGCGCTGCTACTTGGTGCGGGAATTGCTTCCGGCCAATCGTAAGCGATATTGATAGTGATCTCCTAGAGCTTTTGACATCCGATTCGCTCTGCCAATGCGAAGGCGATGTACTTGACTGACCTGGCCGGTGTCACTATCCGACCTTCTCATCAGGCCGGTCCTCTTCCTGCGAAGCGTGTGAGGAAAAAGAAGCCCTGCTACACGCGATCAACCACGCGCACGGGCCAGGCATGGAGGCACGTAGACGTAAATGGAAAGCTACTGCCCGTCAAATGCCCTGGATGCGGTTCTGTTATCGAGTTCGATAAAAGAGGATTTGCGGGATGCGGGACATGTGCACTGAATCTGAGCGAAAAAGACTACAATAAATGGCTAGCAGAAATTGAAGCCCGCGATCCTGAGATGGCTCCAGTAGTTAAATTTCAAGATCATTTTGAACAGTTTGCGCCGCGGTTCGAAGGCAATCAAAATCGAAAGAAGATCTCCGGCAAGGAGCGGCGCGTGAAACGTCTCCTCAGCAAGTGTGCGATGGTGAGCTGATGATCGAGATTCCGGTGGTCTTCAATCAACAGGGCGCGGCTTTCGTGCTCCTCCGGCCTGGCATCAAATTTCCCCCGATCGAAAAAGGATGGGAGAAGAACGGCCACAGCTTTAAAGAAGCAATGGCACACGCCACCAAAGGCGGGAATGTAGGGGCAATGGCCGGAAATGGCCATATCGGGCTCGACCAAGACAACCCGGAGGCCTTCAGGGGGCTGGATCTCCCAGTCACGACAACATGGGAGACAAGGCCCGGACGCCTCGGAATGCGGTTTACGTGCAAAGACCGCACTCCTGAGGTATTGGGCAAATATGAAAAGAAGGGCGATCAGGCGCAGCTTAAGCTTTTCAAAGATGGCAAGCCCGTGGGCGAGGTCAAACTGGAGCGAACCTATCAGGTGATCCCACCGAGCTGGAAGGAAATAGACGGCCTGAGGGTAGATTACAAACTTTTGGACTCCAGCCCGCCTGCGGAGATCTCCCTCGAAAAGCTCCTGGCTGATCTGCAGGCTCTAGGCATCTTCTTCTCTTCCAAGTTGGAAGCCAACGTCGCAAAGCTGGAGGCCAACGGCAAAGAAGCCAGAAAGAAGCGCGCAGAGAGCGATGAGGTCCGCACCCGACGCTATGCCGAAGCAGCTCTGAGGGACGAGGTTCTTACCCTGGCCGGCAGCCCGGCGGGCAGTCGGAACGAGCAGCTAAATCGTTCTGCCTTCGCCTTGGCCCAATTAGTAGCTGCCAAGGTGCTATCGGAGGATGAAGTTGTCTCGGAGCTGGTCAAGGCGGCGGAAAACACTGGCTTGGAGCTAGAAGAGATCCACAGAACTATCACATCTGGCCTAGAGGCGGGCAGCAAGCATCCCCGACAAATACCAGACGCTGGTCATTACCTCGTCGGGGCGAACATCGCGTCGGACGAGCTCGTGGTGAGGATCAAAGCAGATCCAAGGGCCCTCAAGGATCCGGCGATCATGAAGGCATTGGCCGGATTGAAGGTGAACGATCCCATTGAGTATGACATTCTACTGGAGTCCATCAAAAAGGCCGGCACGGGGATCAAGGTTGCCACTATCAACGACCTGGTTGATAAGTGCATCCTGGAGAGCGAGAAGGCAGCAGAGGTGCCCCAGGATGTCTCCAGCGACATTACCGAAACCGCCAAGAGGATCATTGACACCGGGGAAGCCTACGAGTACATATACAAAATCTGGCAGGCACGAGTAAAGGGCAACGAATACCTCGGCAAAGCCCTTCTGGTCTCCAGGGGCGTGCAGAGCTGCCTGAACTCCAAAGGCGTGCACGTCTACGCCCACGGCAAGCACGGCCACGGCAAGAGCGAGGGCATGGAGAAGATGATAGAGCTGGTCCCGCCCGAGTTCCGGATGGACGAGGACGTTAGCCCATTGGCAATCCACTACGCTTCCAAGAATGATATGCTACTTCCTGGCACCACGCTTCTAATTGACGAGATGATATGGAACGACTCACTCGGAGGCATCATAAAGCGGATCATTACCCGATTCCAGAAAGGTGCAGGCCATCTTACGGTAATTGATGGCGAGTCGGTTCTGGTCAGAACCCAGCCAAGATTAGCAATATGGACCAATTCTGCCGACCTGCAGGCAGACGAACAGCTTAGAGACCGCTTCCTGGACGAGCCTATCACAGAAGGCAAGGACTACGTCAAAGACATCATCGAATTTCAGAAGCTACGAGATACCCTGCCAGATTCATCTGATGACGTAGACCGGGAAACTGCAGTCTGCCAGGCGATATTAAGGGACCTGGCAAACAAGACATTCACAGTAAAGATTCCATTTGCGACCAGGATCCAGATTGGGGCATCGGAAGGCACACGAGGCTATAACATCTTCTCGGACTTGGTAAAAGGGCTTGCTGCAATGCGCTATGCTCAAAGAGCGACTAACGAGCTGGGGCAATTGCTGGCAACGGAGGCAGACTTCAGGGATGCCAAAGACATCTACGAAGGCTCCAAAGGTCACTCCGAGGAGAGCTACACCACCGCCGAGATCAAAGTGTTGCAGGCCATCGTTGACCATGGATACAAGGCCCTGTACAGGGACATCAAGAACATCACCGGTATGTCAGAAGGCAGGATAAAGGACGTTGTCAATGGCCATGGGAAGGATGAGCAAAAGAGACATGGTCTCCGCTATAAGTGCGCCAAGCTTGATGTAAATACGGTCGACATTTCCGTCGTAATTGCCGGCACATACAGCGACCGAATCACCACTCACCCAGTTGAGCTGTCATTACCCACGTCTTTCTCCGTGGTGGATGGGTTAAGGCAGAATCTGGTCTCTTTAGACCCAGACGTAGAGCGACGTAGCCCTGACGTAGACCCTGACGTACCTATAATCAACAACAGTAGTAACCGTGACGTAGTAGACGTAGTAAAAGAGGAGAGAGAAGAAGAAGATACGTCTAAGTCATCAATGCCTTCTGTGGAGAGGAGTATACCTTCTTCTCCGGCTAAAACGTCAAAATGCTACGTCACTACGTCGCCGTCTCACCCGATAGCGGTTAAGGCCGACGTAGCAAAAAACAAGGACTACGTCGATGTAGTCGCGGTCTCATCTGACAGCGAAAAGCACTACGTCGACGTCTCCGAGAAGATCCGTGTGGCCTCAATTGCAGAGTACGGCCAGAGTGGATGGGTTGATGCGGCCAAGATCTCCCACGCTTTAAAGCTACCTCTTCAAGCGGTCGAGGCGTGGCTTGAGGCGAATTACACGGCCTATGAGCGGCCCGGAGGCGGTACAGGCTACAAGCAGCGGAGAGCGGGGGAGGCCCAGGCGTGAGCACAAAAGGAAAGAGCAGAACCAGGGCCGTAAGGCGTGACCTCCTGCGAAGCCAGGCCGCTAATGCCAGGCGCAAGGCCCGGCAGCAGACGAAGGGCTACGACCCGAAGCGGTACGATAAACCGATATCAGAGGAAAGCTAATGTCGGAGATGCGGAACGATGCGGCACAAGGCTACACGTGTGATCCAAGGTGCAAGTGCGGTCAATACCCCGGCCATTTGGAGCTTGATAAGGCATATCTGAAAAAGGAGATCTCCCTTCAAGAATATGCAGACAAGGTAGGATGTAAAAGCAAATCGAGCGTTGAACGGCATGTTACCGGCCATCTTCCTGATGCGCTCCTCAAAGCGAAGGACATCAAGGACGTGGCCAACGGCGACAGCCTCTTAGATGAGTTGAAGAAGGCCAGGGAAAGGACATTTTCACTACTTGATAAGGCAGAAGCGGCAGCAGATACCAGAGTCTATGGTGCTCCTGTGGCCTACTTGAAGGAGATCCGAGAGCAGCTTAAGTTTATCGCAGAGCTGGAAGGCAAGATCTCCAGCCAGCCACAGATTACGATCATCAATAATCCTGAATGGGTCGAGTTGAGGACTGTGATCCTCATGGCCTTAGACGATTTTCCCGACGCAAAGCAGAGGGTAATTGATGCTATCCGCAAATGACGACTTGGCCTATTCACTGGATCCTGTTCTGTGGGCGCGGGAAGTCCTGGGCTACCACCCCGACCCCTGGCAGGCCGATCTACTCAGGAGCCGCTCAAGGAAGATCATCCTCAATTGCAGCCGCCAAAGTGGCAAGAGCACAACTTGCGCCGCGTTGGGTTTGCACGAGTCCATATATCGCCGGCCTTCGTTTGGTTTAACAATCGCGCCCACACAAGACCAAAGCGCTGAATTGATGCTCAAGTTCGATGAGTTCCGAGGAGCTGTAGAACTTCCCTCCGATTACCTCAACACCGACACAAAGCTTGCCATCCGGTTCTCCAACGGCAACCGGTTTGTAGCCCGGCCCGGAAGTGAAAAGAGCGCGAGGAGCTTCTCGGCAGTGACTTTGCTGCTTGAAGACGAGGCAAGCCGGGTATTGGATGATTTGTATAATACCATCAGGCCCATGCTTGCCGTGAGCAACGGCCGGCACATCCTCATGAGCACTCCCTTTGGCAAGCGGGGTCATTTTTTCAAGATATGGGATGAGCAGCGCGATTTATTCGAGTGGTATGAGATCCCCGCCGAAATGTGCCCACGCATAACGACCGAGTTCTTGGAAGAAGAAAAAAGAACGAATCCCTGGTTCGAACAGGAGTATCATTGCAAATTCTTGGAGACCATAGACGGCGTTTTCACCTTTGATCAGGTGGCCGGTGCGATGTCGAACGAGGTTGAACCTCTTTGGAGTTGATCAATATTGACTAAATTTTTTGTAGGGCTGGATTTGGGGCAGGCCAACGATTACACGGCCCTGGCCGTCCTTGAGCAGCTGAAAACAGAAGGAGACCGGAAAGAGGCAGCCTACCACGTTCGACATCTGGAGCGTGTCCGAGGTCTTCCATATCCTGAGATTGTGGTTAAAGTGGCGGCGATGCTTGAATCCTCGGCCCTGAAAGGCAACGCCGTCCTCGTGGTCGATCAAACAGGGGTTGGTGTTCCCGTGGTCGATCTTCTGAGGCAAGCCGGTTTGAAGCCCATCGCCGTTTCAATCCATGGGGGCGATAATACCGCGCACGAAAAAGACAACTGGCGAGTCCCCAAGAGGGATCTTGTGGGCACGCTTCAAGTGCTCCTTCAATCCAAGCGATTGAAGATCGCTGCAAGGCTCGAGCTCGGGCAGATCCTGCAAGCTGAGATGCTGAATTTCAAGGTCAAGATCGACCCTGCGACGGCTCACGATTCTTACAGCGCGTGGCGTGAGCAGGACCATGACGACCTGGTCCTAAGCGTGGCCCTGGCTGCATGGTGGGGCGAGCACTTTCCCGAAGTGATAGAGATTCGATTCTCCACCAAGCCCGTGTTCGTGCCATACCCCGAATATCCATCTTATATGTCGTATTGAGACGGGGGACGTGATCTGATAGAGATCACGCTTTAGGTAGTTTAGCGGCACAGCAACTCGATTTAATATCATTCTATTTAATATATATTTAGTGAGGTATTCTATGAAAGAATTTCTAAAATATTGGGCGGCTGACCCCAAAAGCCAGCAAGACATCGATGGAAAAATATTGTATAGCCAATATACGATCAAGCTCGCCGATCTGGAAAACAGCAGGCGAAAAACGCAGGCCTTCCTCATCCCATTGAACACCGGGAAGGGGTGGCATCCTGGTTTTGACCCGGACATGACCGACGCCGTGACCCGCCTGGCTGCCGAGATCGACCAGAAGAAAATGGCACTAAAATCAATATCGGAAGCCATAAACGATTTTGCGGCCGCGGTGGGTGGGCCTTCGTTGCAGCCCGTGGTCGATCAATACCGCGCAGCAAAGATGAGGCTTGACGACTTGCGAATTAAGGCCAGAAATACGACAGTTCTCGAAACGAACCGGAATCCACGGCTATCCCCAACTGAAATCCAAGATCTGCCTGCAGTCTTGGCAGTTAATGCTGCATTGGCCGATGGCCGAGAGCAGCTCGACCCCCTGATGGCCGACCTAGCAACCAGGCAAAAGCGAGGACGGGAGATCCTGGAGAAAGTTGGGGGTGCCTAATGCCGATCCGCACAAGCACCTGGATTAACGGTGAAGATGTCAGCCGGTTCGTTCTCTCGGTCAAGACGGACCTCAAGACCTCTGGCGACTCCAACGTCCAGCAATGCGACTTGGTTTTAGCCAACCCCGCAGGCCGGTTTGACGGTGCCTGGTCCCCCCAGACACCCGTGGCGGTCATACTCATAACGGATGAATTTGTCACTGACAAGCAGGCCATGACCTATGCCTACCTGGTATTCACCGGCTTCTGTCAGAAAGTGGATTATGGGGCCTTGGATATCAAAATCAAAGCGGGTTGCGATCTAAAGCAGACATCTTCCTCGATCAAATGGAATATCCTTCAGAACTACGGCCCAACAATGCGGCCAATCATCGATCACATCATGGAACAGTGGAACCTCAAAGAAGGTGTAATAGAGATCTCGGCCATAAAAAAGAGATCATTCGGGTTCATGGGGAACATCGATGCCCGCACGCCACTCGACGAAGTTACTATGTGGGATGGTAAAGAGACCTATGAAGACGAATCTAACCGCCTGAATCACAGGGAATTGGCATCTCATGACGAGTTCCCAGTACTGACCGGGCGCATGAAGAAGCCGGACAGCTCTCAGTCGGCTATTGGCTACTGCAATAAGGTGTGTGTCAGGTGCGGTGCGTGGCTTCCAGCCAACGAGCCCGGCTCTGAGCAACCCAACCTAGCCGCGTCTGAGGATTCTTATGAGACCGATGAGGCGGATCTGGCCGTCGCCCTGGGCACACCCGATGCTCCTGCCACCGCCAAAGCCGCTGAGCAGATTGCGAAATATGGCATCATCCGTGCACCAGATTTCAATTTCCCGGAGCTGACTACATCTGAGGAATGTCGAGCCCGTGCCATACGGCTCTTGAAGATGTACGCAGCCTCCCAGAACGTCGCTTTGCCTGCCGTCATAGGCCGCTCCCCCGACCTGAGGGATGAAGTTAGCTGGCAGTACCGAAAGCTCTACGGGACGAAGGGATGGTTTCCCACTGAGATGCAGAAGGGCAGCGTGTCCAGGCGCATAGACGAGGTATCTGCACGCCAGGGGTGGGTGACTTACATGGAAGTGCAGCCGAACGTGCTGAAGGGCAGCGCCGACAAAACGGAACTGAACAAGAACCCCGAACCGGAACAGAAGAACCCACAATACACGTCTGTAGCCGATACGGCCTCTTATCTCGATAAAGACACTGGCATTTGGTACATGAAAGAGGGATCTCGGTGGGTCACAGGAGACGGCAAAGACGGAAAGAACTATGTCAATCCCACTCAGAACGTCCTAAATCTGTATAACGATGTGCTGAACCGGGGCTACAAAGCAGGGGTAGATAATCCAGGATATATCAGAGGGACGGGATTTTAATGTCCCTCTCACTCGATACTATCCACTATGGTATGCCCCGCTACCTCTATTATATGGGCACGATGAGGAGAAGCCCATAACCTGCGCCTGGAGGCCGGCACGCTGGCAGGCATCGGGGAATTGGAGGCCGAGGTCACTGCCCGGCAGGAGAAGACGAAGGTGCTGCAGCAGGAGGCCAGGGAACGGCAGAGCGTGACCAGGCTGGAAGACCTGACCGTCCGGCAAGTGGATTACTGGAAGGGCAGGCAGAATTATCCCAGGTGGGTCTGTTCCTGGCAGGAGGGCGATAAGATCGTCACAAAGTATCTCGGAAACTGCAGGAAGATGAGCGAGGCCGAGGCGCTGCATAAGGCTAGGGCGATGAAGGCTGCAGCGCTGGGGGTTCGACTCTCGGATTAGTTCCCAAAGGTATTTATGGAAGCGGATTCCAATAACGATTTATGGAAGCGGCTTCAGGAAAAGGAAGAAAAGGAAGACCACCCCTAATATCTAACGAGGAGCGAGAACAGCTGCTGGTAGCCAAGGGCGTTGGCTGTGAAAGATGGGCATTAGACCGGCGATTTATGGAAGTCACTCTTACTGCACTGAAAGATGGTAATTACCCAACCATCTTGCCTGCAGACAAACGGCCTAGGACATCACTACTCGTAGAATTGGGACGATGGGGTGATGAACGTTCAATTAAGTCAGTTGCTAGGAATCTTGAAGAAGCGGCTTCCGAAAATAAAGGGATGACTATTAAGGAAGCCATTTCTATAAGTCGGAGAGCACGGCTGGAACTAAAAGGCAAGGGTGATGAACGTTCAATTAAGTCAGTTGCTAGGAATCTTGAAGAAGCGGCTTCCGAAAATAAAGGGATGACTGTGGGGGAGTTCTTTCGAGCAAATACCTCTTCGTCCGACGTGGTCGAGGCAGAAGAAGCCAATCCGGAAGCGAAGGTCACACGCGATGAATGGGAGCAACTATCGAAAGAAGAACAATGGGAACGGATCCAAAGTATAGATCATAACAAAATTAATGGTGACACCAACACGCAAAACGCATTCCTTGATGCGCTCATAAAGGCGCAAACGCGTGTTCTTCTTAACAAAATGTCCGGCCAGGGGGTCTTCCGATGACACGCAAATATCTGCTCATCGGCTATCTATCAGGAGCGTGCACTTATCCGGCCTGAAATATCCAGGCATTGCAATACCAGAAATCGCAGGCCTAGCTCATCTCATATTCTTTGGCTATGCCAGGAGAAGGCATGCATCCGCCTGCATCGATCTACGAGCCTTGTGGGCTGACTGGAAGGTGATCCGGATTATTTAGTGCGTGCAACCTGTAAAAATCCATCACATTTTTTGACAGCTCCTTAACAGGCCCTATTTTTGCTTCTGCCTAACCATTCATTCCATACTCTATGAAATCATTTATCGACAATCGCCCGATATTGATTAATCGATATCAGTAAGATCAAAATTGTGCTGTAGGATCTGGAGCGCAAATCCAGACCTTACGAGGTCGAATGCATATTTATAAAATTATGATGGCCTCTTATATCGGCATAGATGAGCACTATCTTTAAGTGCGTCCAACTTGCATCCTTCGGTTTAGTTCTAGTACATTATCGAAAGCTTTAAGTAAAATGTAATAGAACTAATTACCATGCACAAAACCGAAGCTGGAGAGAAGAGAAAGGCCCTGCAGAAAGAAGCCCTAGCGCTTGCCAGGGATGGGAAGGCAGCGATGAAGGCGGCAAAGATCCTGCCTGTGGCCGGAGAGAAGGCCCGAGAGCTGCAAGAAGAGGCGGATAAGGCCCGCTCCGAGGCAGTGGCATTGAGGCCCGTTGCCAGGCTGGAAGATCTGAATGTGTGGATCATGGAGAAGACCAAGACCACAAAGAAGGGCAGCCGGTCTTATCGGTACTGGATGGCAAACTGGAGAGAAGGCGGGAAGGTTCGAAACGTACACTTAGGGAGTTGTGGCAAGATGGATGAGGAGACCGCCAGGCAGAAGGCCAGAGAATTGAAGGCCGTGGCCTTGTGCATGAGTGAGCAAGTTATTCAGAGAGTCAGCGAGTTAGAGAGGTAGTGAGTCAGTGAGTTTTATATAGTTTGATACCACCATAGTATCTAGTAGTGTTGTAAGAGTTCCCTCCTGAAAAGGATGATGCTGCCTATTGGCAGGCGTGACGAAGTAGGGAGGGGTTCACTACAGCTCTTTTAATCTGGTTTAAAATCTAGGCTTAACGCTATTTTATGCTGGATCTTCTGGTAATAGCAATCATCATCATCTCTGTATTTCCTGTTTATGGCACCTGCAATGAAGTCTACAGCCTGAATATAGGGGCAAGACTTTGAGTCCACATGGGTCACTTTGATTTCACCTAGAGAGACAGGCACAATCATTCCAGATCTGTCAGCCATGTGAGCATCAAATGCTGTCCTATGGGCCCCATAAAGGGACTTATCTATGATGACCTCCACCTGGCCAGATAGACCATAATTATTGATGATTTCATATATTAGTTGTCTGCAGATCTCATTATAGATAAGCTGTGGCTCCACCTCATGCTGGATCTTAGAGTTATATAAGATAGCATAGCCAATGTCGTTGTTTGTCCTCCCTATGCATTCAAGGACTCTCCTTTTGATGAGATCATCAGAATCATGGAATTTCAGCTCTGAGGTCTGTTTATACTTCTTTTTGATCTTTTTTCTCCTGATGTCCTTCATGCATCTCTTGATGGAATGATCCTCTCTGAGAACCAATGCAGCCAACACAAAATATGGAACTGATTCTGAGGCTTTAGCCACCAGGCCATTAACTATGCTGCCTGATTCATCGAGATAAACCTGCATTCATTCATCCAATTGGAGCATTCTGTATTTATAATCTGACTATGGCAGAGAGAAAGTAATGGCCTGAGTAGTGATAGCCAGGGTATCAGCTCACTTTCTCTTGTGATAGTCTTTTGATAGTCTCTGATAGCCTTTGATACCAGAAAATGCTTATGTGATAGTAGTAAGATAGTGAGACTATCTGAGACGATCATAGCCTATCAGAAGGCTATCAATGCAGAAAGAGAGGGATAGTGTGGTAAAGAGGATCTATGCCGAGCCTGACGAACACACCTTAGAGGAAATTGGCAAGGCTGCAGAAGAGAAGGGCATAACCAGGCACAAGCTAATTCTTGAAGCGATTGATAGTTATCTGCATCAAAGTCTATCAGACGTTGATAGCCTCAGAACGGAACGTGATAGCCTACGATCAGAGCGTGATAGCCTCAAGACGGATCTGGATGAAAAATGGTCAGAAAATAGGAAACTCCGGTCTGAGAATGAGACTCAAAAGAGACTCACTGATAGCCTGACTATCAAGCTCGATCAAGCGACTATCAAAATTGATAGTCTCACTTCCCTAGGCGATCAGAAAAAGATAGAGTTTGATAGCCTCCAGAAAGACCTATCTCACGCCCTTGATACCATCAAACAGAAGGATGAAATGATCAACTTCCTCCAGGCGCACATATCGCAGCTCACCCAAAGCATAAGCCAGTTTGCCCTAAAGCCCGGTGAAGAGGAGATCAAGAAAAAGGGATGGTGGCAGTTCTGGAAGTGATCAAATTTGCCACAATCGGGGCTGTAGATGAGCCAAAGGGTTTCACGATATGACCATGGATCAGCTTGTCCTGTCAATCAGCCAGCTAGCCCTACCACCCGGCCGGGAAGAGGCCAAGAAAAGGGCTGGTGGCAGTTCTGGAGGAATAAATGAGATGATTTCAGATGAATATATTTTCGAGAAGTTTCTGGATGCCATGTTGGACAAAAATATTTTAGAAATCCAAGTAATAGCTTCAAGAGAAGCAGGAGAAGCTGAAAGACTTTCTTCGTCAAGCACAAGAGGAATCGACAAAGCCACAAAATTGCGCATCGGACATTATACGAAACGAGTAGGAGAATTTGCATTCTTTATGAAGCATCGCATTAAACCAGGCGACGTAAATGAGGAAGATTTTAGATTGTTTCGGCCAATTTACGAAAAATTAGTTGAAAAAGGCGACCTTAACCCAGATGTATTAAAACATTTTGAAGAGAGAAATTAAAAGTCTAGCGATACACGTTATATAGAAGGATACAAAGTACTCGATCGGGTGTTCAAATGAAAACTGGAATCTCAAAAAATGAAGTGGTTGAGCTTATCATGAAATCAGCGCCCGATGATTACGCATACGACGACCAAGACGGCTCATATGTCTACAATTCAGACATTAATTTAAGATTATTATTAGACGAATCAGATGAATTTGAAGGGCCTTTCGTGGAGCCCTGGGTATCGAAATTTTCCGATAAAAATGGGCAAAGGCAACTCGTCCGTGTCTACTATCTCGCCACACCTATCTGTAAAGTTTTTTGTGTTTGGGTAGATGGCTATCGCTATTTAATCCCGGTGCCTAGCCCAAAAGATACAACAATCAACTCGTTTAAATATAAAATTGGCTCAATTCTTAATCATCCGTTGCCATTCCAAGGGTTTGATCAAGCTCTCCAGGAAGCAGGCATCAAAATTCGAGGCGACTAAATTCATAATGCTAACAAAATCAAACTGCGTGCGGCCACCCCGTCCTAAAAGAATGGGTGCTGCTTCGGTCCGAGCAGGCCTTTGCAATAGTAGTACCACATCATTGTGGTACTACCAATCGTTTCATTTGGCAACGGTCCAAAAAATATATCTATCCAATCAAAGAAATAATATTTTCTTGCTCTTATAATAGAAACAAAACCGAAACGGTATTAGCAGGTAAACTAAAGCTAGCAGTAAACGGTTATTATCCTTCTCGGATTTATGAAATTTAATTGTATATTTTTCGACTATATTAACTAGGTGAGCTTATATGCTCAAGCTTACATCCTTCCCGGACCGTTGCCAAGTGTCACAGTAACCGAACTCAGGAGCAATCCCCAGATCCTTTCTGTCTATGGTCAATCGCATTGTTTGGCGGCCATCGTTGGGTCTGTGGCCGCACCTCAGAACAGGCCAAAGGGCTTCGGCTCTCTTCATGGCTCTGATGGTATCTCTTCTTGAAACAGGTTCGCCGGTCTTTCCTGAGAATAGCAATCTTGCATGCTGTGAGTCCAAAGCTACATCTCGTTTCCCGCGAGGATCGTCCTCTCCATAGGTCTTGATGTAATCAATAATCTGTACTGCCCTTGCCATGATTTTTGAGCAGACTTGAACGATCTTTCCACCTTCGGCAGGCCGGCTTTTCAGAGCTTCGCGAATCTTGGTTAAGAGCTGGCGAATATAGGCATTGATGAGTTGTAGCTTCTCTATGGGTGATCTTGTGGCCTTGAGGCTATCCGAGGCCCTGGTGAGCATCTTGGAGAGCTCCCTGCCCCGCAATATGCTGGCGTCTCTGACGGTCTCAGCTATTTGGTTGTAGGTGAGGACCATCTCGTTTAAAAGTCCCTGCAGCTCTGAAAAGGGAATTTCAAAAATAGGATCATCAGGCGGTACATTATCGGCTCGCGTCGCTGTGGACGCAAAGCTATTTATCTTAGCTAAGGCTACTTTATCCATACGCAATCTCCTTGCAAGCGGAGTTTCTCCTGTCAGGGTGCGGGAACACCCTGGCCGGAACCAGTTTTTTATTTCTTCTGTTTAAGCAGTCGTTTCGTTCACGTTTTCGGATTGCCTGAGAACGCGTAATGCGTATTCGAGGGCGTGGGATCTAGTTCTGAATCGTTGTTTATCGACCTGATCGTCAACCCACGTTAGGAGTTCAGGATCAACTCTGGCACTTACAGTGATTTTTCCCTCGCTCATGTATACGCCGTATACTCTATGTTATATTTAAAAGTATTTCAAATCTAATTATAAAGCCAATTGGTGCCAAGGCGTAAATATATAATCAATGGCTTGGTGATTAATATGCAGGCCAATACTTTTGATGTGATAGAGAGGCGTAAGCGCATCGTTTTTTTCAAGCTCGGCAAGCTCTGGGTCTTCAAGCAGTTCTTCGATAACCGTGCGTTATTCGATGCGTTGCTGGCCTATTACAACAAAGACCTGTATCGCTTCGAGTTCAAGTCCATTGGCGCGAGGAACAATGCCCTCAAGCTTCTGGAGAAGAACGGCTTCGACTACGATCTGGTGGAGGACCTGAAGAGCTACATGGTCCAGCTTCCCAAGCACGCCAAGTATGCGCAGATCCTGAAGAACTCCGTGGCCTTCAAGGAGACTGCGAACGAGCGGATATTCCTGATGAAAGACCTGGCGGCGGTCGAGGAGGCGGTGGGCCTGGGCGCGAGGGTCTACGAAGGAGAGATCTTTTTCTGAGACGATGCAGAGATTAACTCCTTCAGCCTTTGTATGGCCTCAGAGGTCCGGGACAACTCTCTGCATTTCTCGGCTTCGTAATAATTTATGATTTCATCGATGGTCGGTTTTAAAGCATAGATTTTCAATGGTTTGCCTTTTCCCTTTCTCTTGATCTCATGCTCAGTGAGCCAGTCCCTTTCTCTTAGGGTTTGCATAGCAATGCTGATTTCTGGTTGATCCAGGCCCGTGGCCACCTCGATCTCCCTGGAAGATCTCTCGTTCTGATCTTTGAGAAATGTTATGACGCTGGCCACGGTTCTTTTCATGCCCAAGTTATGTAGCCCCTGCGCGAACTCTAAGTCTCTTTCGTCTGCAAACCCGACAGTGACGTTTCTGATGATGCTTCCTCCTACGCATCTGATATATATCATAATCATATAAAAAATTTCTTAAAAAATGAGTAATCATAAAAGTTGAATGAGCAGAATCAACGTAAACAGTTGCTAATGGTGTCCAGAATCACTTTCGCGGCGCGCGGATGATCTTTTTTAACTATTACTATTACTACTATTTGTTAAGATTGGAGGCAGCCACCCCTATACTCCCTTTCGGCTGTCTCCTGCTATCTCTTTTACAATGAGTTAGGCGGTTGTCAGTTCCTTAAGTCTTTGGATGGACATCATTGCCTGTGTGGATTCGCGATTTGTTTCCTCTTCGTAGAAGGTGATTATTGATTCGAGGGGCACGCCGAGCTTGTAGACCTTCATGGGACGGCCTTTTCCTTCTGCTTTGATATCGCGTTCCTCTACCCATTTATTTTGGCGTAGTGAGCGCATCGCAATGCTAACCTCAGGTTGCCGAAGATTTGTTCCCATTTCGATCTCCCTTGAGGTTGCTTCATTTGCGTTCGCCAGATAGGTAATTAGTGTTGCCACATTCCTAGGTACCTTTAGGTTTCGCAATGCTTCTATGAATTCCAGATCCTTATCGTCCAGCACCCTAATGGAAGTTTGTTTCATTATAATCCCTCCGAATTTATACATATATTTCTCATATATAAATATTTTCTTTAAAACTGGTTAATCATATAGGTGGAGAGGAGCAAAGGTCGATTGTTATCATAAAAGGAGGCGATTTAAATAACTGAAATAGGCTTTTATCTACATCTTTTAATTGTTATTTTCCATCTATTTTCCTCCAAAATCCCATCTTAACTTATATCATTTCTTCACTAAGATAATGCACTTAAACCTCCAAAATCGCTATGCTCAAAACCGTTATCAGCAAAACAAAAAGCTCTTTGGAGCTACTTTCTAGGCCACCCATCATGGGTGTAGGGGGCCAATATGGTACATTCTCATAGTATGTAGAATGGATGAGTTATCAGAATAACAATTCCCATGGATTTATTATTTGCTATAAACTGAAAATAAACTTTTGTGAAGTTTGTTAATGGTTGGGCAATTGAATAAAATTACCTTAATTTGGGCTTTACTGATTTCCTGGCTATAATTACATCCTTTCACCATTTAAATGGTCGAATTCGAATTTTAAGCAATTTTATTATTCAAATAAGAGAATGAATAACTATTGTTATCTTAGCGATATGCGCGGCTTTCGGTCCTATGACACCTTGCCCGGCGATGGGGGCACAGGATGCGGCCTGAACCGCCTCATTTTGAGCGGATGGAGCCTGCCAAAAGTAACCTGCCAACTATCTTGGCAGCTTATCTTTTTCCCTATCGGCGAGATGCCAAAAGTGCACTAAACTGCCAAGTGTGTTTGGCAGCCCAAAACGCTATCATTCTCTGCTCTAGCAGGCTGCCAACCTCACCGTCGCAGCGGATGTTTTTTGGCATGTTTCTCCCCCTTCCCGCACCCTACCCTCTCTTCCCAACAGGTCCGACGCGCCGGATTCCAAGATGGGACCTCCTTTTCGTCCTCTCCTCCTGACAGGAGCAGGCTAAAAATAGATGCACGAGGATTGCATTCGTAGAGAATGTAATCCGAAGGAGTATGTGTTTAGCTCATCATAATCAGCATCTAGGAGCATATTTACGCGCCTCCAGCACAGCAAAATCATATAGAGCCAATTTTTTGTGCACGGGCGATTGATACGATTTATATTTGATATATATTTATATATAATATACCAACTGAGCCGAAAAACAACATCTATCGACCTGCTCTGGTGCACCTAAACACATACCCGAAGGAAATACTAATATGGTGATGGAAGTAATGTGAGTAACGACAAGAGAAGATTTGTTTCTTCTCATGGTATATCTTAATATACCGTGTCAGAGTAGTGATAGTAAAAGAAAGACTAGGGCTACAGGCCGACCTTCAATACCTGCCAAGATAAGAAAAGGTCGACCTGGGCACCACGACAAGATAATACAGGGTATTATCTTGTATTTGAAACTATTGCGGAAAAGGATTGCAATAGATGGTGTCTACCGATCCCGGTTAGCTCTTCACGAGGTGAAAAAGAACATGATGAAAGAGCTGGACGAGATAGACATCTCGGTATTGGATCGCATTTCTAGAAAGCCAGGTTGCTCTATTTCGTATGCAATAAGACCTCTTCTTATCGAACGTTCTGAAAGTGTCCTTCGCGGCAGAGTTCGAGCACTTGAAATTAGAAAACTAATTAGCTTTATCCCAACTAAACACAAAGTGCTCCTCTATAGAAATCCAGTAGAGAAGAATGAGAGCGACGAAAGATCCTGCTATTCTCCTGAGATCTGAAGAGGTTGGTCTTTCAGGCAAAGCATGAGGCCGGAAGATGCAACAGAAAGAAAACGACAGCTCTACTTTAGCGGAGCAGAGATTAAAACACGGCAAACAGAGCCCAGGCCCAGGAGCGAGCCGGGGGGGAAATATGATCTCTGAGGCACATAGCCAACAGCTTCAGCTCAAATACGTGCTCCCAAAGGCTTTGGTTGGGGTTCTGGAGAAGAGACAGGAGGCTTTACCGGAGGGCCAAGTATGCCTAGGAAAGCTCCGGGAGATCCTTGAGGTTCAAGCCCAGAAAATAAGGGCCTTAGAATCGATTCTACAGGCTCAGGCTGAAAGGTTGGAAACTCTGGAGAGATTGGAGGAGCTTTATCATGGAGAGCCTCCTGCCCAGGAGGAGAGACCTTTACTTCGCGAGGTTTACCAGAGAAGGGAAGATGCCCAGGCCAGCCTCCCCTCCAGGGTCTGGAGCATGGAGGAAGATCTCCAGAGCCTGGAGCAGGAGTTTCAATCCCTCAGAGAGAAAGAGGGAGAGAAGCCCCAGGTCCAGGGAGGGAGGAAGACAGAGGCCAGGATAAAGGAAGTGAACGGAATCTTAAAGGCCTTTGGAGGATCGCGAACCTTCCAGGAGCTGGAGAGAAGCCTGAACCTGAGTCCCCAACAGTTTACATATCTTGTTTCTCATCTTGATAAAAGAGTCTTTGAGATTAGCCGCCGTCCTGGGACAAAGAGAGGAGAGAAGATTTTGAGCCTCAGGAGGCGGATTAAGGAGGATATCGTTTTCACATGAAATGTGAAAGCTGTCTGGAGGAAAGAGCCTAATAATCCTTAATTAATCAATTGAAGCCTAAATCTAAGCCTGATTTGACTTAGATTTCATATTGCCTTAGATTAAAGTGTCTCTCCAAAAGCTTTCAAAAGCTTTCAAAAAATAGTCTTCTCTTCCTTCTTCCTCGAGGAGATTTAAGATTTCACATTTCATGTGAAAACGATTAGACGTTATTGATCCTGAGGAAAAAGCTCTCCAGCCTTCAGCAACTACTTCATATTTTCGTTCAATAAAAAAGAAAGATCTCCTGGATAGGGGCTAGGGAGATGGGCGGGTTATCTAGAAAAAGACAGCAGGAACTATGAATATCTTAACCCTCTAGGCTCCTGGGATATCTCTCCCAGCTTCTCCCTTCGATCAATCGACACCAAAAAAAGAGGCTGATCGATCGCCTCCAAAAAATGAATCCTCCGAAATCGAACGTTCAGCCCTAAAAAGGAGACCTTCCCTGGCTACTCTCCTCCTGGATCGGGGAGAGGTTTGTCCAAGTTTGTCTAATTTTGTCCATTTGTCCAACGTGTCCAAACCGTGTCCAATCCTGGCCGATCCTGTCAATTTTGTCAAATCCTTGTCAACTTTTGGCAATTTGACAACTTAGTCACATTCTTGTCACAAATGGGATATGATAGATATCCCCTCTCTCCAGGCTTGGGCTCAGGCTCATCTCAATGAGCCCTAACCAAATTTTTGCATCATGCTTGCAACGTTGTCACAAATTGTTACAATGTCACAATCTGTAACATTGCATCAAGCCAGACTATTACAGGCCGTTGTCACGTTTGACACATCCATGTCACACCTCCGAATCCTCCGAATTTGGCCAGGTAACCTCCGAGCCATGATTAATCTACCGAACCTACCAAAACATGCGGTTATCCTGCCAAGCTCTTGCTGATTGCAGTTAAGCTTCGCAACCTTCGCCGGTCTTCTGATCGTGGTTAGCCTTCCGAACCTTCCGAAATGCAGGATTAACCTTCCGAACCAGAAATGGCCGGAATAACGTATCACATCTCATCCTGTGGAGGATATCGCAAGATTTGTATCCTCCCTACTTCGGCCAAGATCGATGTGTATAGGCCAATTGGTATAGCATGAAACTACATAAATACTGCACAAACCTTGCCTTTTCCCTTGTCAATTCTGTCAAATTCCGCCAAAAAATAGGCAGTGTACCTTAAATATACGGTAATACTACGGTATCATATGGTTCGATTCGTGAGGACATTACAGCATCGAGTCACGCCGCAAGGACGCGATTTTTATGCACTATCCATCCCTCCGCAGGTGGCCGAAGCACTCAATTTAAAGGCCGGTGGTGTAGTGTCACTTTGTGTCAATCCCGTCAAGAAAGGCAAGTTTGAAGTCACTATAAAAGCGGTATCGTACGAATTATCTTAAGCCTTAAAAGAGGTGTTTCGATTGATGCACTTTACGAGGCACATGTCTGTCAAGCACCATCCAACCGGTGATCATTACAGCCTATCAATACCTTCTGTGGTGGCCCAGGCTCTCGGCCTGCAGGACGGCGGCTGCTTGGTCAGCATCGAGGTCATACACAACAATAAAAAGGAAAGCAGTGTCGTTTTGAAGGCATATCGTGATAGTGACTTTGCCTGGCGTAAAAAATTCGACCCAACCTATCCGAAGGGAGTTCGGCCTGCGGCAATCTTGCCTAGGACCATCGGCCCTTCAAAACCTTGGGGATGTGGTGAGGTGCTCGATGTCCAGGCGGAGCTAAGGGATATCCGAGCGGCTACTAATTGGCTAAGGATGACATTCCCACGTAGGCGAGGCCGGAAGCGGAAGAGGAGATGATGAACTAGGGGCTTCTTCCGGCCAACCTTACCCGCCCTTTAACCTAGCTGGCGGCTTAACGGCTTACACTCTAAATCCTGGAAATTCCTGGAAGATTCTGGAAGTCTGGAAATGGCATCCTGTAATTCCAAATTCCAATTTCAGAATTACCCAGGCTATAATCTCTATCCTTAAAAGATGGAAATTCATAACCCTCTTTCTCCGAGCCCACATTCCTATGTAAAACTTAATAAAACGGAAACGAGAGATGGCTTCTATCCACCTCCAGTTAAGCCTTTCCGGACCTCATATCCAGCTCTGACAAGATACGTTATCATTTCCTCCAAGCCCATCTCCTGCTGTGGGAATTCTTTTCCGACATCTATCTTTACCTTTTTATTGATACCTTCCTCTTGATACATCTCTCTGTTAGTCAATAGATGATGAAGTATGCAGAGGACTTTTCTGGCAAGCGCAACCACAGCTACGTTGGATCCTTTCTTAGACTTCACTCTCAAAAAGAACCTCTTCAGCTTTGAATTCCTGCCTCTAGCTATGACGCGTGCAACTTGGACCAGTATCCATCTAATATGCCTTGATCCATGTTTGGTAATGCTACCTGTTATGAGCTTTCCAGCCGATTGATAGACGGACGGAACAAGACCCGCCCAAGCCGCAAGCTGCTCTGGCTTCTTGAAATCAGTGATATCGCCAATTTCTGCAAGGAGGGTAGAGGCTGAGGTAAATCCTACTCCAGGAATTGACATCGCTATCTTCAAATCATCTTTTCGATAAGCGATTCTGCTCTTAATCTCTTTGCGAATTTCATCTATTCGCTTTTGGATGGCTTCCATCTGTTCCAAAGAGCCGCGTATCAGAAGGATCTGTGTGAAGTCAAGACTACTTTTGATTGCCTCTCTGATCTCCTCAGCTGTCGCCTTAATCCTTTTCAGATTTATGCTCTTGAGAATGTCATCGATGGTTCGTCCTTCAAGCAGACCGTTTAGGATGGATTGACCGGCCTTCCCGAAGATATCAGATAGGACTGAGGAGAGCTTGATTCCGCATGAATCAAGGGCATGATGGATCCTATTCTTTTCTCGCGTCATGTCGTTGACATAACCTTCTCTGATTCTTGTTAGCCGTCTAATATCTCGATCAGCTTTTGGGAAGATCCTTGAAGGCTCGATCATGCCGTTAAGACATAACTCTGCAATCCAGTCAGCATCGGCTAAGTCGTTCTTGTTTCCAGGCGTGTGCTTGATCTTGTAAGCGTTACCAACAATGAAACCAACGGATCCCTCTAAAACGGTGTGAATAGGAACCCAGTAGGTTCCGGTAGATTCAACTGCCACCTGCTCACAGCCATTTTCAATGACCCAATTCTTGAAATTCAATAGGTCATTTAAGGCCATACCGAATCTTTTAGTTATCTTCGTGCCGTCTCTGGAAAGTATGGTGGCTATGAGGAACTTTTTGTGGATATCTGCTCCGCAAACTATATTCCATTGTTTCTCCATACCTATGGACCGTCCTGATATGGGCAGCCGTAAGTCCTCGAAGGTGCAAATTCCTATACGCGTTCAGGGACGCATTCTGGCATCCGAGAGACGATGGCTAGTTTCCGCAGCGGGATCTGTGGTCCCAATGTGGGAAGAGCCTTCACTGCCCATATCAAACTAACCATAACATCAAGCCTTAACAAGTTTTACATTATTCGGGCATGAGCCCTCGTCCTGGCTCATGAGGGTTTCCGCAATTCACTTCATCCCATAATATTTTTTGCACTCGCTACCCAATAATTCGAGAATAGTGATTTGTGGTTCACTGAGATGAACTATGGTTTTGATAATCGTCCCACCATCCGTAATAGCCGATACAATCACGCCCATAAATATCTCAAAGACCCAGTGCATAGTGGGTTGCTGAGTTGGTTTATTTAGCTGATTAGGAATGGTCTGCTCTGTCTCCTTGAGTTCTTGCCTGAGCTTCCATTCAGCGAATGAATATATGAGAAGACTCAGGACCATGATCATGCAAAGTGCTTCAATCCGCTCCTCTTTTTTGAGATAGACCTCGGAAACGTGAAAGCTTTTATCCTTCAAGAATCGGAATCCGCGTTCCACCGTTTGCTGTCCTTTGTAATAATTTAGCATGACCTCTGGGTCAAGATCAACCTTATTGCTTGCTAAAACAAACTTGCCGAAGTTTTTGCGTGCTTCTATTAGAGCATCCTTGTTGAGCTCTATCTCGCCTTCAATCATGTAGCTCACGTTTAAAAGCTCATCTTTTTTTGGACGTCCTCGTTTCTTTTCTGCTTTTTCCATGACCGGCATGACCTGCACATTCTTGAGCTGATGATGTGGGTGCGCAGATTGCCATAATATCAAATCATTATCTGCGTCCGGTACGCAGGCAAATTTTTTTCTCATTAGCTTTTTAAGATCTTTTTCGGACTCAATCGTCTCTTTTTCAATTTTTCTCTCGAATGTTTTTTCGTTCCTATTTTTCATTTCTTCAGACCAAACAACAACCGCACGCTGAGGGACATCACCATAAATGATATCTGTGGCGAAAAAAGCATATCTTGGATCACTGCCAGGAACCATATTTAAGTTGGAGTTAAGTAGCCTTTGGGCTTCTGCTACCGTGGCAGGTATGTGCGTAATCCACTTTGTTTCTGTTCCCAGTAGCTTGATATTTTCTTCAGTGTACAAAGCGCTATCTGCAATCCAATAGCTCTCATCGTCTAAATCGATTGCATGTTGCGTTTTTTGGATCATTTCCATTATGCTCTTCTTATCTGACTTATTTCCTGAGTATGCTTTAACAAAGAGCGGCAAACCAAATTGATTTGTAACCATGCCGAGAACGAACCTCTTCAGATCCATTCTACCGTCTTTGGCATGGCCAAAAGTAATCTGGATCGAGTCAGTACCGTCTGGAGCATCATTCTCATATTTTCCAGAGACGCTGAAGTTCGTAGTATCTACATGGATCCGTTGAGTCCCAAAGGAAAATTGTCTCATGATCTGCAAAGAGATCTCATTGAATAGCTCTGTCGCACCGTATTCGTAAATCGCGTCAAGTGTCCTGCCAACGACATCATCATTGAGGTCTGCTGGAAGGATGTCTTTGCCAAGCAACTTTTCTGTAGGAATCGTCATGAAAAAGTTGGGAAATAGGTATAGTCGCTGACTCGTGAAACCCAAGCCATTCAGGATCATGGCCTTGATAATCACTGAATGGAGGAGATTTCGCGACCCCCGTTTGGGAAGTATCTTATCGATTACTTCCGCTATATTCAATTTGTCGAATATGCCTGCAACTATGCCAAGGTGACCTATCAAATAAGACTGGACATTCATTTCCATGCTACTTCCCTTCTTGGAAGCGCTAGGTAGATGTTATTAAAAAATCTTTCCTATATTAACCAGAGGCTAATTCCAGAGTATTGAATGCGAAGCGCGGAATGTGGGTCCGAGGCCTTTCCTTAAAAGTTACCAAAAAGTTAACAGAAACTTAACAGGAACTTAACAGAAACTTCTCCCTGACCTTCTCTCTCCAGGATCCAAGACCCTCCTAAACTTCCATTTTACTTCCATTTTACTTGCCTTCAAATGTCGCTTTTATTTCTTCTTCTCAGATATGTATAACTTACAGGCCCTCAAAGGGAGCATCCCTCTTTCCCTCCATCCCAGGCGTTGGGGCTAAAATTCTCTTTACCTAACTGATCATTTCAGAGACTATAGAATCTATTGTAAAACTTCTCCTCATATCGATCTATCATGTCACTACATAGCGATTATGAAAATATGAAACATGGGGCGCAAAGGTAGACCTTACGACCTCGAAAGCATATTTATAAAATTGCGCTGACCACATATAGCGGCCTGAATGAGCACTATATTCAAGTGTGTGTAACTTGAATAGTTCACGAGCTTTTACGGCCGGACGGAAGAAAGGATCGAAATTATGGGGGGAACTTGAGCCGAGACATCCATCTGGAGCGATCATATTAATCCCTTGCCTGATGGTAGTTATTCGTTAGGCACAACAGGTTGTTGTCTCGCATGATTCTCAATACTTGTTTGTGGTTAACCACATATCCACGATTTCTTAACTCTGTCGTAACCCGTCGATATCCATATTCTGGAAATTTCAGAACTATCTGTTGAATTAGGTCCTTAAGATCAATATCCAATCCCATTGCGGATGACGCAGACTCTGATCGTTTCTTCCATTTGTAGTAACCACTCCGACTTGCTCCATGAAGCTTGCAGGCGTTGTGTATCGATAGCTGAAGATCTTTAGATAAAGCATCCTGGATGATCTTAAATATCTGCCCCTTATTTTTTTTGTTCTTTCCTATTGGGCCGTCGTTATCCGCATAGAGATGTCCAACCGCGCTTTCTTTACATTTTCTTCCATTTCCGCGGAACGCCGTTTCGGGATTCATAGCCAGCTCCTTCCGCCATCGAGATGGAAAACTCGGATGAATCCCATGCTCGCGAGCAATCTGAGCGGGAGTCTTGCTATCCTCAAGCTTTCTTGCACTCAATATTCTCTATAATTTCAATGAGCTCTTTCAGGGGGTAATGGTTCATTAGCTCCATGAATCTATCCATTTCTTCATAAAATTGCCTTGTATTGCCCATTATAGCTCTCATCTTCTCCGCCTCCGAGCTATGAGCCTTAAGATCATCTTCTACTTGATTAAGAGCCTGCAATATCGAATGAAACTCATCGCTTAAGGCAGACACGAGCAATCGCCTCAGCGCCTCAGCATCCGTTACGAGTGCATAGCGATACTGCCTATAACGATGCTGCTTACCCGACGGACCAACTATGCGAACGGCCATGCCGATATTCTCAAGGTAGTGCATATTGGTGCGTACTGTCGTTTTGCTGTAGCCGGTCTTCTCGGCCAGCATATCAAGGGACAAGGGTTCGCTTTCCAGGAAGAGTGTACCCCTGAGCACTCCCATCGCATCATTCCATCCGTTTTTCTTGGCGGATCTGATGCAAGCATCAGTAATGGGCTTCTTTAGTGCCTGCATTTCTTCATAGTTCACAATACTTACATGAGACACAAAGTTTAAGTACTTTATGATTGTCTTGCTCGTTCAGTAAAAACCGAACAGAAGGTTTTATTGGCATGATTGTCTTGGAACGACTTGGAGCGTGGATCACCAAAAATCCTGTAATAATCATAGCCGCAGCAGTGCTTTTGACACTGGTTTCCATTCACTATGCGCAGCAGATAGAGAGTCAAGGCATGAACACGGAGAGCTTTGTGTCAAAGGATTCGTCACTATATCAGATCTACTATCGTCTCTATAGTGAGAACTTCGGTTCGGATGCAAATGTCATTTTGATAGAGGGCGATGACGTAGCCAAAAAAGAGGTACTATTAGCTGGCTTACGTTTCTCAGATCAAATTAAACAGGCTAGCCATGTGCTGAGTGTGCAGAGCTTGGCTGACCTGGTGGCAGATGCTGAATTTCAGAGCACCGGCATCCGGCAGATCCCGTCTCAGGAGAAAATAGACGAGATCCTGGCCAACGCTAATCCGACTCAGGTGAATGCCCTTATGGCAGACCGCGGGCATTCCAGGGCTATCGTGTCGATGCCTGAAACCCTGAAAGAGGGACAGCGCAACGAACTCTTGGAGGAGATTAATAGTGCAGCCGAGTTTTCAGGATTCCCTGCAGGCTACAAGTTTACCGTTACGGGCGATCCTTCTTTTCAAGCATCTATTGTGACAATGATGAGCAGCAGCAACAGTTCGATCCTCGCCCTGGCTGCGGCGCTGATGGTAGTCGCACTGCTTCTGGTCTTCAGGCATGTCAGGTGGCCGCTCCTTCCCATACCTATTGTCTTACTAGGGATAATCTGGACCTTCGGAGCCATGGGCTTCTTAAATATCCCCATGAGTATGGTTTCTTTCGCTGCTTTTCCTATCCTGATTGGAATTGGCATAGACTACGCCATCCAGTTCCACAACCGGATTGATGAGGAACTGCTCATGGGCAAGACGCCCCTGGAGGCTGCTCTCAGTACAGTTAACCATGTAGCGATCCCAGTGATCATCGCCCTTGTTGTAACCGAAGCAGGCTTTGTTGCACTTCTCACATCTTCTGTTCCCATGATCAATGATTTCGGAAAGATCTGCATCATTGGCCTTTTCATGTGCTACCTATCAGCCCTCTTCGTAAATACTACAGTTCTCTATCTATCTGAAAGAAAAGCTCCCAGAAAAAGAGTGGCTGAAAGTTATTCCGATAGTGGTTCAGCAATAGGAGCAACCTTAGCGAAAATCGCGAATGCCTGTCTAAGCAAATGGAAAGCAGTGCTGGTTGTATCGCTTGTCGTGGTCCTTGCTGGAAACTACGCCGACACACTGGTCACCGTAGAAACGAATACCAAGAACTATATCCCACAAGACCTTTCCCCTCTGATCGACTTAAATCATATGAAAACGTATTACGGCGGAACGGACTCAATTAAGTTTTTAGTTCAGGCCGACGATATTACGGATCCTGAAAATATAAAATGGATGGATAGGTTCAGCAATTTTCTGCTCACCACCAGAGACGATCGGACTGAGGGCGTCACAAGCATTGTTACCTACATAAAGCAGGCTAACGAAGGAGCTATACCGGATGATCGAACCCAAATAAGAGAGATAATCGCCGCCTTGCCCCGGGATGTGCAAGATGCATACATTAGCGGCCACAACGTGGCCGTCATCGATGTAAACGTGGGCGATGCCCAGACGAATCTAGGATCAGAAGGCATGGCCCGGCTTGTTAAGGCTTATGAAAGTGACTCGAATTGGGTTACGCCGCCTCCGGGTGTAACAGTCCAGGCGACAGGCCAGAAGGTGCTTATGGCCACGGTTATAGCTGCCCTGACTGAAGGCAGGGTGGAGATGTCTCTGCTCGGCTTGGTCTTGATCTTCATCCTGCTCTTGCTGATCTACAGAGATATCATCAAAGCCCTTCTGCCTGTATTGCCCATGCTCTTGGTGATAGGATTGATGGGTGGAGTCATGTATCTGGGTGAATTGAAGTACACACCCCTCACGGCCACGATGGGAGCCCTGATCTTAGGCGTGGGTTCAGAATATGCCATATTGATGATGGAGCGCTTCTATGAGGAGCTGGACAAGGTAGGTGATCCTTATGAGGCGCTGGTGATCACCGCTAACCATATCGGTTCGGCTCTAGTGGCATCGGGAGCAACTGTAGTCTTCGGATTTGGCGCTCTGATTGCATCACCGTTCAACATTACCAGCAACTTCGGACTGGTGACCGTGCTGTCGGTTATCTTCGCCCTCATCACCACATTCACCTTATTTGTGGTTTTGATGATCCGCATGGAGATTCAACGTGAGGTGCTGAATAACGCGAAACTAGAACTGAATAAAGCAATTGCGCTAATCAATAATCAATCACGGAGAAGAATCAATGGAAATTAAGTTCACACTACTAGCTTTAGCCTGCATGTTGACGCTTCTGGCTACGGGTCAAGCCCAGAACACTTACATTCCGTATGAGCTGGGTGGAGACAATTATTACACTATGTATGGTAGCCCGGATATCTCGGCCAGTGTTTCTGGGACGGATGAATTCGAACGAGGAGACACGGTCACACTCTATATAGATCTGACCAACTACGGACGGATCATAGGCTTCAAGGAAGACCTAACACCCCAAAATCCAAAAGAGTTTGCCCTGGCCGCAGCCGAGCTGCAGGAAGAGTACAAGAAGCCCACGGCTTTGGGGATAACTACTACTCTGGTTTCAAAAGATCCGCAGATAGATATAAAGTCAGGCGACCAAGTGGTTCAGTCCCTCAAATCAGGAGACAAGGCCCAGTCGCCTTTGAAGTTCACAATAAAGATCGGAGAGCATGCTCCTGCCGGAAAATATCCTCTGAAGCTGAACATGTCTTACGACTATCAGGACAATGTTCGAGTTTATGCCTCAATGCTTGTAACAAGCGGAAGCTCGCCGACTCTGGCAAATTTCCGGGAATCCTACATTTATCAGAAGGCCAACCAGACGGTGCCCATCAACATAGTTGTAAAGCAGCAGGCGGACTTTGAGATCCTCAATGCCTCCGGAACTCTATTCGTCGGAGCCAAGAAGTCACCGATCTCTGCCACCTACAAGAATATCGGCGAAGATCCCATTAAAGATGCCGTGGCAAGGCTGTCTATCTTCAAGCCTTTCTCGTCCACCGACGATCAAGCATTCATCGGCACTCTGCAGCCGGGAGAATCGAGGACTGTGGTCTTCAGGTTGGATGTAGATTCAGATGCTACTCCCAAGGATTATGGAATCAATAGCGAGATCAAGTACACTGATGTCAACGGCGACACTGTCATCTCGGAGAGCATGAAGATACCAGTGATCATCGAGGCCGCATCCTCATCTCTAGTTCTACCTGTGGCAATTGTCCTCATCATCATAGTCGCAGCAGGTGGATACATGTATCGCAAGAAGCAGAAAAAGGCCTGATGAGGCGGCCCCCTCTCCTCTTTTTTTGGGGAACTAAGAGATCAGTCGAAATGCAAATACAAAATTATAGTCAGGAACTGGATTTGATAAAATGAGCCGAATTAAATTAGGTTGTCTTGAAGGGAGTTCTTATGCATGAAACGGTAACATTGTCAAGCTGGGGAGATCGCTTTTGGGCCTGGTTGATAGATGTTCTTCTTATGAGCACCTTCTGGTATGAAATAATGATCGTCCTAAAAAGAGATGCCTTTAGCCTTGACGGAGTATTGCCGTTGATGGTTCTGATGTTCATTTATTGGACTGTATTGGAGGGTTATAGAGGTCAATCGCTGGGCAAGATGCTCTTCAGCATAGTTGTCACAGGTCCTTCTGGAGAACAAATTCGCTTTAGGGATGCAGCATTAGAAAGTTTCGGGAAGGCGTTTCTGCTACCATTAGACTCTCTCACAGGCTATTTTGCCTTTCGGGAGAGCAGGCAGCGATTATTCAATAGGATATCCGATACCATTGTCATCAACCGAATGGAATAGCATGGGAAAAACTGAATCGTGATTGATATGAATAATGAAAATGCGGAAGGAGATGCATCGAATCAGGATGTCGGAACGCACATTGTAAATGCTTGCATCAAGTGGGCCAGGATCAGGGGATATAGTGACTCTGCAGGTTATCTCAGGGGTTTGGCGATCTTAGCAAAAGAGCCATTGTCCCTAGATGACTTAGTCCAGGAAACCGGCTACAGCAAGTCTACCATAAGTTCGAATATGTCCCTATTGGAAAACCTAAGACTGATCGAGCGCATTGTGATACCAGGAGATAAAAGGCATCTATATGCACCGATTACTGACCCCGAAATCATCAGGACAAATATGCTTGACGCCATTACCAAAGAGATGCAGATCTTTTGTGAAGCTCTAAACAAGACTGAATCAAACATATTGGCTAGCAGGGATGAAGCAAAGGCAAAGCATCTGCTAGTGAGAATTGCCTCTCTTAAGCAATCCTATGAGCTGGGCACGAAAATGATAGACTTCTTGAGAAAGCAATCTTTAGATGAAGTACGGAAATCGTTGGAGTGATCGGCTTGCTATAACCTTTAAATGAATAGCGCAAAGAAAGCTGACCACTCTACACATGTAGCCAAAGAAGCTACCTATTGTTCTATAGAGCAACTGAAACTTTAAAGATAGATGAATAATGGGTTCTGTCAAGTCTATGGTATCTAATGAAAGAAAATTGGCTGGACGTTCCGATATAATAGTGCAGCTATCGACAACTTGACAGAGCCTAGAGGAAGATCCTTCCCAGGGCCAGGGCGATAGGGTGGCCGCACGCAGTTTGATCTTTTACTTCACCTTGCTTGTGTTCTTGCCCATCTGTTGTAATCTTCAATAGAGGGTGCATTATACTCTAGAAGTCTGGGACTGGCATCTAAACTACACCCTTGAATTTATCTTCAAGTAATGATACTAATTAAATCGTATGTGTTTAGCTCATCATAATCAGCATCTAGGAGCATATTTACGCGCCTCCAGCACAGCAAAATCATATGAGCCAATTTTTTGTGCACGGGCGATTGATATCGATTTATATTTGATATATAATATACCCACTGAGCCGAAAAACAGCATCTATCGACCTGCTATGGTGCACCTAAACACATACATTAAATCAAACCCTAAATGAAGAGTAGATCTGTATTGTGGAAGGCAAGTGCGTATAACATGTAAGAATCCATCTCTCTTTTTCGGCTCTTTTTTCAGGCATACGGCCACAAGATAATTTTATAAATACATTTCTGACTCGATAATCCTGATGGTACGTTATGGAAAATAGGCTTACAAAATTCGCTATGCTCCGACATGATGGACCGCTAGCAGAGAGCCTGGGAGATCCATGCTTACTGTGTGTGGAATGACTACATTGCCAGAAGAGCTTCTAGGCCGATTTATGCCAGGCCGGGAAGGTTGTATAATGCAGTACGTGTAACTTGCATTCTTCGGCTTAGTTCTATTACATTATAGAAGGCTTTAAGTAAAATGTAATAGAACTAATTGTCATGCACAAAACCGAAGCAGGAGAGAAAGCAAAGGAACTGAAGAGGGAAGCCCGAGAGCTTGCCAGGGATGCAACAGCAACCAAGAGAGCGGCAAAGACCTTGCCAGATGCCCGCGAGAAGGCCCGAGAGCTGCAAGAAGAGGCGGATAAGGCCCGCTCCGAGGCAGTGGCATTGAGACCCGTGGCCAGGCTGGAAGACCTGAATGTGTGGATTATAGAGAAGACCAAGACCACAAAGAAGGGCAGCCGGTCTTATCGGTACTGGATGGCAAACTGGAGAGAAGGCGGGAAGGTTCGAAACGTACACTTAGGGAGCTGTGGCAAGATGGATGAGGAGACCGCCAGGCAGAAGGCGCGGGCGATCAAGGCCGAAGCCCTGGCGATCAAAGATCGATCTTAGGCTAATAGCAGCTCTTCGTTTTTGTCTCTCCTATCGTGGGGCGAATCGTTTTCGTATTCAACTATAGCCTCGATCAACTCCTGATTTTGCCCTACGACTTTTGAAATATCACCAGAGGAGCCTATCTCTGGGTTGCAGTGCTTCAGAGCGAAATACTCAGAAATCGCGCCATCCAGCTCCATGAGCTTCTTGATGATTGGGTTCTGCTTGTTCAGCTTGTACATTTTAGCCTGCCCTACCGCCCTTGTAGCGGTGATCAGATCTAATGCCTCCAGCTTGGGCCATACTTTGAACAGGGTAGCTCGGCTAAGCTCTGCGCCCTCGGCGATGTCGGTCTTTGAGTAATCAAAGACCTCGTTATCCATCAAAAAGTCCAACACCTTCAGCATCGGGCTCTTGATTCCAAGTTCTCTTATGAATAAGGACGCGTCCATATTGTTATCCTCCTTTTTATTTTTAAAATTAATTTTGACAACGCCCGATTTTCTTGCATATGGGGAAACGGCGTACAACGTATAGTATAGTATACAATAAAGTTTAAATACCTTTGCATCAATGTTTTAAAACGTGGATTTCAAAAAAAATCTATGTATAATGTGTAGAAAATTATCCAAAGTAAATTATATTAAGGTGATCCCATGAAAAAACATGATTTAATGATCATAAAGGCAGAACTTCTAAAGAAGCTTCACAGGCGCGGTAATTGGGGAGAAAGTCACACCTCTTTTGATGACCTCCCGAAAAGTTTCAGGAAAGATCTTCGCGGTAACGTAAAAGACATTGCTGAAGATCTGATCAAAGAAGGATTGTTATTGAGTCACCCGACTGCATATGGGGCCCAAGTATCCTTAGACCCCAAAAGGAAGGCCGAGATAGACAGAATCATCAAAGAGGTTTTAGGTGAATAAAGTAGCAGCTTGCACCACTAAAACAACGATTGTAGGACTACACGGTGCATCTTGCACCGCCCGATGCACCGAGTTTTGCACCGTGGTTGCACCGATAAAATCATCTTCTATAGCAAACATAGGTGCATCATGCACCGAGGGGATGCACCGTGCCAAGAATCTATGCTCCTGTGGATGAGGCCACCTTAGAAAAGGTTGACAAAGATGCCGAGGAAAAGGGCATTAGCCGGGCACAGTGGGTTAGCACCGCAATAGGTGCATACTTGCACCGAGAGGAGACAATAAGCGGTGCAGACCTGGAAGACATGCACCGCGAGTTGCACCAGCTTCGCACCGAAAAGGAAGAATCGTGGCGGCAGATAACGCACCTCAAGCGCACCGAAGAAAAAGCCCGGACTGAGGCCACACAAGCACAGACCAGGGCCGAAAAGCTCCAGGGCGATCTTGAACAGGCCCACAAGGACCTGGCCGGCGCGAGGGAAGAGCTGGCAGGAATCCGGGTTGAAGCGGATAAGCTGAAAGAGGCCATGAAGGTCAAAGAAGACGAGGTCTCATTCCTTCGCGGCCATGTAAGCCAGCTCACCCAGACAGTCAGTCAGCTAGCCCTACCACCAAGTCAGGAAGAGGCCAGGGCTAAGCATTGGTATCAATTCTGGAAATAAGGAAACAACCAAATAGCTTGCCGATACATATCATGGGTGGCATGAAGCTGAAAATCAAGATTACCGGTCCCAAAGTCCATGAGGTAGGCTACAGATACTTCCTGATGAGTAATGCCATAGACATGGGTCTCAAAGGCTTCCATGCCCGCAATAGGACAGGCGAAAAGGAGCCGGATGTAATAGTCCTGGTCGAAGGCGATGAAGAAGCAATCGCGGATTTTAAGAAGCTGGTAGAAACCCAAAAGCCCGAACATTCCCAGGTATCGAGCATTGCTTTTGAGAATTATGAGGGCGACATTATGAAGACAGAGAGCTATGCTCAAATTTGCTCAGCAATCCAGTTAAACAAGGCAATTCCGCTACTCCTGGATATGAGAAATGATATAAAAGAGATGAATGGCGAGATGAAAGCAGTGCGGAAGAATACCGATGTGATTCCTCAGATCAGTGAAGACCTCAAAGCGGTACGAAAAACCACAGACACAACGCTGGAAGAGATCAAGGTCATGAGAGAAGACATCCAACCAGGATACGGGATGACTCTTAGACAGGTACAATCAGATATCAGAGCCATAAAAGAACGCTTAGGCATGCAGTGAGCTTTCCACCAAGCCAGGAAGAGGCCAGGGCTAAACACTGGTGGCGATTCTGGAAATGACCAAAAGAGCGGAAAGCTAAAGAACATATATATTTAATAAACATGACAGTGATGCTCAAATGAGAGTCCTTTTATTAGTTATAGCACTAATAATTTTTTTGTGCAGCGCGTTCGCGGAGGACGCAAAATTTGATGGGCATGCAATTTATCAATTAGGGGGCGGAGAAGGTGCTTGGGGATGGGTTGTCTATGTAGATCAAGTCATAGATGGGCCTGCAGACATGGTAGGTAAGAATATCTCCGTTTATATGACATCTGCGAATCCTGAAGAATATCCACCAGGATTTATTGATCCAACCATAAATGCCAGTGATAATGTTTCAGTTTATGGATGGCTGCAAATCGATCACATATTGCTGGTTGGTTCCAATAAATACTATATCAAGCGAGCAGGCCAGGAAGAGGCCAAACACTGGTGGCAGTTCTGGAAATGACCCAACGGGCAGGCCCTTCGCAGTCTCCGAGAGATCGTATCTTATGGATACTCACTAATAGCGGCGTGTAGCTGGGGCGGAGCAGATTGAGGAGATGCACATGGATTAGTAAGTGGCTGACACTCATAAAAGTAGAATTGTGTCGATCCCACTCAGTGAGTATCAGCCACTAATGGACAGACTCGATGAAATATGAATCCTTCTGGTCAAAATCGCAATGCCAGAAAGCCGCTAAAATCGAGCCCTTGCCGGAATACCTTATTCCAACCAGAATTCCTGTGGCCATGGTCCATTTTCCTTAGAGACCACATCGTCATTGCCTGCAGCTTCGAAGCGGCACCGGATCATCTCATCCACCTCCGAGAGCCTGACCCTGAAGACCTCGGCCAGGATCTCCTTGGCCGTCTGGAGCTCCAGAGCCTTTGGATTCATTCGAGAAGTGCAATGCACCACAGCTCTCCTCTGTGGCCTGATTAGCTGCTCAAGGACTCCTGCCATGATATGCCTATTCTACGTGTAAAGATAAGTACTTTCGCCGGAAAAGGATAGCAGAAGACCATTTTTACATAAAGGAAAAGCTCGAATAACATACAATGACGGGAATGAAACCATGAGACTGACTAAAGTCTTCTTTGTGCTGCCTATGTTGCTCCTGATTGCCTTAGTGTAGCCATGTAGCACAACTCACCCAAAGCAGAGCTACAAGCGAAAAAATTTATGTATCAGAACTTCTAATCAGTAAATATGGCTGGAAAGTATTTGGATTTCTCTAAGGATGCCTTTGACAATGAAGGCATTCAATATACTGAAATTGAACAGATGCTTAACCAAGGTTGGATTCTAATTTCGACACAAGAGGAAGTTGAAGCATCTGTCAAATTCATGGATAGAAAAACCAAACGAGGAGAATATACAGAAACAGGTATCATGCCACAGAATACAAATGTTCTCATTAATCCCGAAGAAAACTTGGCCATGGTTACAAAATGTCGGAATGATATAAACAGCGATTGGAGGACGCTGATGAAGCTACAGCAATTTCAGTGAAACGGCGGCTGCGGGGCATCCAAGGCGCCGCCGCATGAAAGTGATACCAGGTTAAGCTGATCCAAATCCTAAGTTGAATACGTATGCCCTTTATCCCAGTCGCAGCAAGCTGCGGGGTATTGCGTTTTAAAATAAATCGTAGCAGGCGATGGGCGGTTCTTTCTTATGTAACCAAGCCACATAATAAAGGTCGAATCCGTTACATAAGAAGCAGCCAGCAGCTATTTTCATAAATCCAAGAAAATTATTTCCTGTAATGCCCCAGGATCAGCGATCTCCTGACATGATGAATTACCAGATAAGGCAAGAGATCGCTTGATGGCGGTAGGATATGGGAGGGAGGAAAGGCGTTTTGGATAGTGGCAGGTGCCGCCCTTCGCCCAATAATCTATAAGCAACAAACATGAATAATTACTTTTCGATGATGGCCCGGGAAAAACCATCTATTGGGGAATAGCAATGGGGTCCTCCGGGCCGATTGGATATAGGGCGAAAATGTTTATGAAGATTGCGGAGAATGGCTTTTTTATGACATTATAAGCAGCAGATACTCATAAAAGTAGAATTGTGTCGACCCCACTCAGTGAGTATCAGCCACTAATAGACAGGCTCGATTAGATATCAATCCTTTGAGCCAAAAATAACAACGCTAGAAAACAGCTATTGTTATGAAGACGGTGAGGAGACCCGGGGGAGGTACCCAGGATCTCCAGCGTTGTAGGATTGATCCTAAAATAGTCATATATGTTTATGATATTTATTTCTTTCTAATAAAGATCAGTTTCACAACGCGGTGAGATAAAAGCCTGATTGGTACTGGTCTCCACAGGAAGAACAATAAAAGAAAGGTCGATAAATTATGATGGTATTGGAAATCCAGTATTCTTTTAGGCCAGATTTTAGGAAGTTTGCAAGTTTCCTGCGTGTGCTATCCTTCTTGTGTTATAAAGCTCGAATTTGGGCACTTGGTGGAGGCCCCCGCAGAACCACACGACAACGATTTGAATATCATGGTCCAAATGTTCAGAGAGAATATTTATAGCCAAAAAATCAATGTATGTATATGACTTTGGCTGCAGATTTTGCCGGCACCTGGTATTTCCGAGGAGATAGAAAAGTACCATGCTATATTCGTCTAAGAGGCGCAACGCTAGAGATAACTGATGAGGAACGTAACACATATCCCGTTCGCACAGAAGGCACAGATGTGATAATAGTTCAAGTTCCGTGGAGGGGAATGAGAGGAGAATTAAGTACTGATAAGAGACGCATTGCATGGAATAATGGGGAAATTTGGGAAAGATAGAATTGCAGGAAGATAAGCAAAAGAGACTACTACTAAAAAATAATAGGGTCACATTGCCAAGAGGCAATGTCATGATGTGACACTACCAGCTTTACTTGATGGAGCTGGAGGCCAGGGCTAAGAGCTGGTGGCAATTCTAGAGGAGAGGATAACCATGGATGGAGAACCAGCTAACAAGAAGCCACTAACGAACGGATTTATCCCCAAGCTCAAGGGTAAGAAAGTCATTATTCGCCTGGTCTTGGGAGGCCAGCCTATCGCCGGCACTGTCGAGAGATACAACCCCTATGAGATCCTCATTCAGACGACTAAAGGGCAGCTACTGGTATTCAAGCAGTCCATTGCTACCATTGAGGAAACAACCAAATAGCTTGCCGATACATATCAAGGGTGACATGAAACTGAAAATCAAGATTACCGGCCCAAAAGTCCATGATGTGGGCTACCGTGTATTCCTGCTCAAAAATGCCATGAACCTTGCCCTGCCCGGATTGTCTACCTATAACTGGGAAGAGGACGGCCAGCAAGAGGTTATCGCCCTGGTAGAAGGAGATGAGGCCAGAATCGCGCCCTTCTTACAGGCGATTGAGAAGAATAAGCCGGAGCTGGCCGAAGTCTCTAAGGTAACCTCTGAGCCCTACGACGGCGACGTTGGGCGAACCATCGAAGTAGCCATGCTTTGCTCATTTGTTCAACTGGATAAGGCGATACCGTTACTTATGAAGATTCAAGAGAATACCGCCATGATCCCGCGGATTAGCGAGGACATAAAAGCAGTGCGGAAGAATACCGACACAATCCCCCAGGCACTGGAAGAGATCAAGGGCCTGAGGGAAGACATCCAACCAGGATATGCAAGACAAATGCAGGCCGATGTCCGAGCGATAAAGGAACGGCTTGGGATGCACTGAGTTCTATTTTCATAAACTTAAGATAATTATTTCCTCTAATGCCTTAGAATCAACGATCTCCCGGCACGATGGATAAATTTACCAGACGCGGCTTTATATCACTTGATTGATGTGGGCAGGATGAAGTAAGGCCCGAACAACATCACCCGCAATCTAGGAGGGAATGCGAAGAGATCGGGCCCAATAGTATGTGAATTTTAAAAGTTTATGAATCTTTGGGATATGGGAGGGAGGAAAGGCGTTTTGGATAGGTGATCGATGCTGCCCTTCGCCCAATGGTCTATAAGAAACAACATAGATAATTACTTTCCGATGATAGCCCGGAAAAAACCATCTATTGGGGAATAGCAATGGGGTCCTCCGGGCCGATTGGATATAGAGCAAGGGCGTTTATGAAGTTAACGAGTTCAAGCGAAACTTACACATATTAGTTCATCACTATTAATAATGGTGATTGTGTATGAACACCCTTGTGGCCATAACTTTAATCTTCTGGGGGTTGGCACTCTGGATGATCGCCGGTCCCAGGTACTGGTTGGGTCCATTCCACAACGATAGTTGACGGCCAACTAAACCGTTTCATTTGGCAACGATCTGGAGAGTAGATCTATCCAGTCAAAGAAATAATATTCATCTGCTATTATAATAGAAACGAAACCGAAACGGTAGTAGCAGATCAACTAAAGCAAGCAGCAAACGATTATTATCCTTCTAGGATTTATGAAATTAAAGTGTATATTTTTCGACTATATTAACTAGGTGAGCTTATATGCTCAAGCTTACATCCTTCCCGGACCGTTGCCAAGTGTCACAGTAACCGAACTCAGGAGCAATCCCTAGATCCTTTCTGTCTATGGTCAATCGCATTGTTTGGCGGCCATCATTGGGTCTGTGGCCGCACCTCAGAACAGGCCAAAGGGCTTCGGCTCTCTTCATGGCTCTGATGGTATCTCTTCTTGAAACAGGTTCGCCGGTCTTTCCTGAGAATAGCAATCTTGCATGCTGTGAGT
>Ga0265296_1000829_pt1 | contig 41046 bp, 35 predicted proteins | sample MunlanPumphouse1_FD_189073 | JGI IMG/M metagenome (GOLD analysis project Ga0265296, IMG submission 189073) | Groundwater microbial communities from a municipal landfill in Southern Ontario, Canada - Pumphouse #1 | ecosystem: Environmental > Aquatic > Deep subsurface > Groundwater | place... | reverse complement strand
CTAAAAAGCCGTTTGATGAGCGACGTTTTTGATAAAGAAAGCTATGACCGGATGATAGAAAGATTGCCGACTTTAAGTAATAAGTCGGTTTGCGGTGGGCTGATGCGGTTTTTTAAGTCCCTTTCTGGCACCCCAGTGGGTGTAATTTATGATGGCGAAGGACACGCGGTTGAAAAAACCGCCCTACGGGTTTTAGAAGATTATTTTAGCCAAGGAGGCACCATATCGATGATGTCTTCTCTGGTGGCTCCCGGCGAAAGCGAATCCGCTACGTTAGCTAAGGCAGCGCTATCCAAGGTTTTCGAGGAAATTCCCCGCCAGCTGCATTTTAACGTGTTTGTTGCCGGGCCCAATTTACTTTTTGGCCGCGGGGGGAGGATGGAGGGGATATTTCATTCCGCGCGCGATTTAACTGCCATTGGCACAAAGATTTTGGGCTTGGGCGAAATTGAAATTGGGCCGGATAATCTTCCGGAAGTTGAGAGTTTTGTTAATAATCCGTTTTTGAGTGCCTGGTATTCGGCTGCGTCTTGGGTAGCGATGATTTCCGATATGTACATGCCGCAAAATTATGCTTCGCAGCTGCATTCAATTATGGTTGGCTCCACCGCGGGGCAAAAATATCTTGACCGTAAAATTAGCGTCCAGGCTGCGCGCCAACCCGATGATCCGGATGTTATGGACGTGGTGGTTGGCAAAGATATTGAGGCGTTTGCGCAGTATCTTGAAACCGAATTGCTGCCCGCGATCAAGGAAAATCCTTTTTTAAAACAGCGCCTTTTGCACCTGGCCGAAATAGGAAAATTCAAGACCGATATTGCTGGATTGATTAATGGAACGCTATCCGCGGATGAATATTTGCAGGTTTTATATGAGCTTGCAGAAAATGAAAAATTGCGCGTGCCGCTTTATGATTCAATTAGCCAGGAGAAGATGTATGACGGCAGCGCTGGTGATATTGGGGACGAATTGGTGTATTTAGCGCAGGTTTTAGAAGATGTTTTGGCGATTGTTGGTGAAAAAAACCGTGCCGCCGGGATTTATAGCTCGGAAGATATGCCGATTACCTATTTTAACCCTGCGGATACCATGCGCATTGCCACCGGCAGCGAAAAAGCGCCGCACCTCATTGCTTCGGTTCGATTGGATACGGAACATAATCCGGCTGACTATGCGGTTGCTTCTGAAGCAAAAGAAATGCCGTTGTTGAAATATTTGCCTTATGTTAACGGATACTGGGGAGATACATTTGAAACGATTGATGACGTTTGGACGGACATGGGCGAATCCTGGGAAGAAACTTGGGCCAATTGTGAATCATTTACTGATTACCTGTGGGTTGGTTTGGTGGAATCAGGCGACTTCGTGTGGAAGGGCGCAAAATCTTATGTACAGGCCTATTCCCAATTTAAGATATTGATGGGAACCTCAATTAAAACCGGCTTTGTGGACATGTGGACCACCGCGCCTGCTTTATTTGCCCAAGGTAAATATTATGAGGGGCTGGAACGGTTTTTCTCTGGGTTAGGCAAGACCGGCGGTTCGTTTTTGGTTTTTGAAACCTTTGGTTTTGTGTTTATTGATTCAATATTTGAGGACTTCAAACAGGGGCGCTATAAAGAAGGTATTGCCAAACTGGCGGTAATCATGAAGTTTGTTGTACAAAGTTTCAAGAGTATGCCGCAACTAATGGCGCATGCCAAAGATAGCGGCGCAGTCCGAATTAAGAACGGGGCGGTTTGGGTGGATAAGACATTGTGGAGAAAACTAGGAATTAACCAGGGGAAGAGACTTGGTAGGTACCGAGATGTTACCGTTGTCAGGGAGGGCTTGCGTGGGAGGGGTGGAGTAAAAAGAGTAGGTGGTGTTCCGAAGGAGCACATGGGAACAGGTATTAAAATCGGTTACTATTCACATGGCGGATTAATTTTGGAGGCCCCGCGTATTTATGAGTCGATTGTCGAGAGCCGGATGGCGGCTCAGGAAAGAAGAGGCAGTGGTCTTGCATTAGAAATTGAACCGTTGGCAAGCCGCGGCGAAGTATTGCCGGATGTTCCGGAAACTGCGGAAGGGCGGTTGGATCGCATTTATAACCGCGGCGTGGACGCCGTTAATTTACCAGGGCGAGCCGGAGAACTGCCGGGAAGAGGATACGATTATGCCGCAGAAGCGGGATGGCGGGTGGTTGGCGACGGGGTGGGGAGGTGGATGGATGCCGTTGTGGCAAATGGATTGGAGGGAGTGCGGGAAGCTTTAAGTAAAGGTTCGACGCCGGCAACTAGCTCAACTGCGGGAACGGTTACGGGTGATGCGAATGCTGTCTCTGCTGAAATAGAACGAAAAGCTGCCGGGCTGACGAATTATTTGGGGCTACAGCCAACTTTGCAGGATTTGGTTTTATTGCGCGCGCAATTGGATCCAGCTGCTGAATTCAGCGTTACCGCAGTTAGAGGAGGAGCAGAGGCCCGTGCGTTAGAGAAGAGAATTCCTGTTTTACTGGAAGAAATCGTAGCACGCGAAACTGACATTGCGGTTGCTGAAGCAACTAAAAATGGGCCAGAAGTCGAAAGGTTAAGCCGTGTTCAGGCCGAGCAATATGTGCAATTAAGGGAGCTGGAAAGAGAATATACCCGCCGCACCGGTTATGATTTCTACGAAGCCAAACCGGAATATTTATTGTCCGTTATGAGAGAAATTGAAAGGAAATATGGTGAATTAAGCAATACTACCGATAAATCTCGCCGCACGGTTATTCAGGCAGAGATTAGCCAACTTGAAGGACATTACGCCGAAAAATCAGGCCACAACGTTTATTTTGATAATCGTCCCGAATTTGCGCGAGCATCACAGACTTTAAAGGGTCGGGCATTGGAGGTAGGAATGCCGGTTGGAAAAGCAATCCAGTCCATGCCCCAAGCCAAACGCACTTTTGTGATTTCAGGTGAAACGCTGGCGAAATTAGCACAATGTCAAACTCTTGAAGAATTTTCCAGAGCGATCAAGGAATATAACACAAACAACCCTACCCGAAACTTTTCCGGAGAATTTGGAACCATACAGGAATTGTGGGATAGTTTTGCGGGATTCAGGGAAGCGACCCGCAATATGGAGTGGGTTCCCGTGCCGCCGGCTCCGGCCAGTTTTTCATTGGCAAGGGAGGCGGAGCGGTGGGGCAGAGGAGAAGCGCTTGACCGAGGGTACAGATTTGATTTAGGCAACGCAGCCACGCCGGTTCCAGTTGAAATATCGGGAAAACAGTTAGTTGCCTTGGTAGCAGATTTAGCACCTGATCATGAAAATAAGCGGGAACTCGATCTAGAAAAAGCGGCACGCGACTTCCAAAAATATAATGCATTAAAAGCCAGGGAGCAGGCGGCACAAAAAGCTGGAAGAAAATTAGGGAAAATTGCCCGATTGAGATTATGGCAGCAGCAAAGGATTGTTGATGCTTTTCTTGCCCGCTATGGCGTTCCCCCGGAAGGTGTTTCTCCCTTATATCAAGCGATTACCCAGAACGCGCAAACCGATCCAATGGGCATGCAAAAAATCAGGAAACAAGCAACCCGCGGGGCGCGTTATCGGGTTGGACGTCCCGTTGGAACCACGCCAGCTGCGCCTTCTGGTTCAACTAGTTCTGGGCCGGCCGGGACATCTTCACGGCCGCCATCCACTCCCGCCCCAGCACCAAAACCTGCGGCAGCGCCGGCAGCAACAGCTAACAGTTGGCGAGAGGTTCGTGTGCAAGGGCTATCCGAACCTATTTATTATCGTCCGGAAGCAACTTCTAGGGGTGGACATGTTGCTTATGATTCAGCAGGGCATGCTGTCGGTAAGCTTGTTAGAATTAAGGACGGATTTAGATTTTATCCTAATCAACCAGCAGATGCGCGTTTTGTGGCGGATCCGGTTAGTGCTACCGTTTTATCCGGACATCATCTCTGGAAGTATCGCAGCCGTCCAGTAACAAGTAATAAAGAAGCGACAACCGTTCCCAGCGCTTTGGCTAATGTAGAAGCACGTCCGACGCCAGAGGATACTGCTCCGCGCACAGCCGCACCATTACGCCAAGAAGTTTTAATTAGTGACGGTTCATCGGTTGAAGGCACTGCGGCGGTTGATGCAAAGTTAGCGGAAAGTGCTCGTGCGAGAGAAGCGGCCAAATCAGCCAGCCCAGCGCCGACTAATTGGGCAACCGTAACCGGCAATCCGGATTCGGTTGATCACGGCCAACCGGCAGTTGATGTAAGGCCAAAAACTCGGCCATTAATGGTTAGAGATGTGCCTGATCCTAGAAAGGCTGCTTCTGGTTCAGCAATTAGGTCAGAAAGATTAACTGGTTTGGACACGGATGCGGTTGTTCCCGATGCAGCAATGACCGTAAGGGAGCATTTAACCTCGAAGTATGGGCGTGGTGTTGCTGATGTGGTTGAGATGCAACTCCGCAGCTTAACTCCGGAAAGGCTAGCTGCAATTGAAGCACGTTTAGCGAGCGGTATCTCAAAAATGACTCCGGCAGAAATTGCACAATTATTTAGTGTATCAGAAACAAAGGCAGTGGAAATAAAAACCGAAGTTATCCGTTTGAATAATTTGAGAGCTGGAGCCGGGGCGATAAATATGTTAATTGGTTTAGGCGGCATGCTTTTAGTTGAAAGAGCATTGCATTTTGCCTGCCCGGACATTAACCCTGCCGTAAGTTTTGGTTTGGTTTTAGTCACGCTCCATCCGGTTAATAAAGCAATGGCAGGATTAACTGAGGCAATTGTAATTGGCGAAAGAGCCGAAATTGCTAAAGCATTGAAAGATTTAACCAAATTGAAATCTTGGACACAAATGTTGAATTTGGCTGAAATGCTTGGTCCGGGTACCGCGGCGGTAGCAGGCTGGAATATTGCCGCCGACGTTTTAGGTATTGAAAAAGGAAGTTCTATTCATGCGGCGGGCGGTTTGGCAGCGTTCTTTGTACCTGATTTGTATAAGCTCGGGGCAAATTTGGCTCAGAAAAACTGGGGACTTAACCTGTTGCCGAAGGGCAGGTTGGCGTACGCAGGCAGGGCGTTAGGTGCTTTTGCTTTTGTTAACTTTATTACCGGCCTTGGAGCCGAAGGAGTTAATCATTTAGCCCTGGATGCGTATGATCGTTCGGTTTATGACCGTAGTGCATTAATGTATGACAATTGGATCAGCCAACAAACTGGAGCAATGGCTCGAACTGCCCAAAGTTTAAACTGGATGACCAATACTTTTGGCTCAGCGGCGGTAACCAAAACATCCCGCGGTTCACAGTTTGCCGATACGGTAAGAGAAATGGACCGCCAGCAAGCAGACGTGATTGATGGCGCATTGTTAACCATGTTTGGCCAGGCCTTATTTGCCGCGATGGTTGATAACGGGCTAGATGTTAAGACCAGTGCCGGCAATGAAGCTTTGAAGGAAGTTTTAGCATCCATGCTTCAGGATCCAGCGCAACGAGCAATTTTTAAAGAATGGCAGGCATTTGCAAAACTTTATAAACAGGCCGGCGGAAATTATATGCAAATGCCGGACGAATTGATTAATTTAGATGTTGATGACCCGGCAGCCGTAGTTGCGTATCGCCCATCCGCAGCTTTGATGACATGGGCCTATGACCACGGCATGTTGATGATTGAAGAAAACGGGAAGACCAGGCAATTATTTATTAAGAATGTAATTGACGAGATGGTGACAGTTCACCGCATAGCTGAAATCATTGTTGAAAGCCGTGCTGGAATCTATGTGCCCAAAGCAGCTGATATTAGCGCTGGCTTTTCAAATGATAGAGGGGAAATAAGAAGAAATAACCGCCATTTTGCCCCGGCCATGCAAGCGCTTAGGCAAGGAATGACGGCGAGTGATTTTGCTTCAATTCTTACTTTAGATGATATTGCGGAAAGCCGCGCAGTGCTGGGCGGAGATCGTCAGGTAAGCTTTGCCAATTTAGAAGAACATGGATTGGTGCTTAATGGGCTGGCCAGATTATTATTCGATAAAGGATATATGCCAGCTGATGACGAGGGCAACTTAACGGCAGCTTCAGTCCAAGCCGCTTTAGTGAATTTACTTAGAGATCGGGAGGCTGAAATTTTAGCACGACCAAATGGGCGCTATTCAGATGCTTACTTTGATTTACCTGATGCGGGTAATCTTTATGGTGTTGACGTCGCTTTGATTGATTATTTAAGAAGTATCCCGGATGTAGTTCGATCTTAATATTTTGTATTGAATTAGAGCCGGTAACGTTCTAACAGGCACGTTATTCGGCTCTTTTGGTTTGTGCCGCGCCCAACCCCCCTGCCAAATAAATTATAGTTGCACGTTGATAGAATACCGTGTATATTATCAACTATGTTTAAGCGCTATTTGGAAGATAATTTGCCTGGTGAAAATCTGTTTCTTTTTGGCCCGCGTCAAGTAGGTAAAACTACGCTGCTTAAAAAAATAAACACCCTTTTTGCGGTAGATATGTTGGAGCCAGATACGCAGTTGCTTTACTCTAAAGATCCGTCATTGTTGTCCAAGCAAGTCGATGCCCTGCCGCGCAAAAAAGGCATTGTTCTGATCGACGAAATCCAAAAGGTGCCGAAACTACTGGATGTTATTCATTCTTTAATAGAAAAATATCCGCATTTAAAATTTATCCTTTCTGGCTCCAGCGCGCGCAAGCTCCGCCACGGCGCCGCCAACCTTTTGGGCGGAAGGGCGCTTTACCGTACCATGCACCCGCTAACCCAGGCAGAATTAGGCAAATACTTTGCGTTAGAAACGGTTTTGCGTTATGGCTCATTACCTAAAATTTGGGGATTTCTCCTTCAGCGTAAAGAAAAATTGGCACAAGATTTTTTGCGTTCCTACATTACTACGTATCTCCGTGAGGAAATTAAGTCCGAAGCGTTGGTTAGGAATTTACAGGGATTTCAAAATTTTCTTGATGTGGCCGCTGCGCAATTTGCCGAACAGGTTAATTTTTCGGATTTAGGGCGGCAATGTGCCGTGGCTTACGCCACCGTCCGTGAGTTTTACTCAATCCTGGAAGACACGCTGATGGGCTTTTTTCTTTACCCTTGCCTAAAAAGCGAACGCAAGCGCATGAGCCATAGTCCAAAATTTTACTTTTTTGATAACGGGGTTGTGCGTGCTCTCCTGGGTACCTTGCAAGATAAGCCGAGTTCACTAGAAAAAGGCCGCCTATTTGAGCAATGGATTATCCAGGAAATATATCGCCTAAATCAATACGCGGCAAAAGATTGGCGCTTGTCTTTTTGGAGGACTGGCCACGGCGCAGAAGTGGATTTGATTGTGGAACGCGGCAAAAAAAAGCTGTTTGCCGTAGAGTGTAAATTCAAAAAAAGCATTTCCGCGGCAGATTTATCCGGGGTGCGAGCTCTGCATGCAACCCATCCAGAAATCCCTTGTTATATAGCGGCTCCCGTAACCATTCCGCAAAAAATCGATAAAATCTTAATTCTTTCCCCGCAGGAACTTTTGCGCGCAATCCAGCAGTATTAAACGGCACGTTATACGGCTCTTTATAATGCGCTGAGCCCCATCCCCTGTGAAAGAAGGTAAGCTCTATTTGGTATGTGTTTGCGAGCATCTTTTTGGTAGGGTTTTTAACCATTTTTTGCTTGAAAACAGCTTGACTGGCTTCCCGAGTTTGTCCAATAGTTTTAGTAGTGCGGCAATTTTTTTGACATCAACCGAATATTTGCCAAGGTTTAAGTAGAGTTCAACGCGCCGATCGAATCTTGGGTTTTCATCTTTGCCGGTTACGCGGATTTCGGCCTTCCCGCAGTACTAGGTTTCAGCGTGGCTGTATTTATTGATTATTCTGGGCGGTCATCACGGCGGTAGCCATGTTTTAATAGCAATTTTTCTATTTTCCGCTTTTTTTGCTTTTCTTCTGGCGTGAGCTGCTGGTTTGTTGTCATATTAAATGATTATGGGTGTGCGAAAAACGCCTGTCAAGTTGCCCGAGGTTCTTTTGCAATTGAACAATCATTTTTTATCTGATAAAATCAACGCACTATGGCAATGTTTGAGCGTTTTACCGAAAAAGCCGTGCGCGTTATTATGGCCGCGCAGGAAGAATCAAAACGGCTGGGCAGCGGCTTTGTGGGATCCGAGCACTTGCTTTTGGGGATGCTGCGCGAAGGCGAAAAAGTGGTCATCCGCACGCTGGAATTTTTTCACATTGACCCGGCCATGGTGAAAGACCGGATTGAAAAAGAAGCCGGGAAGCGGGCGGCGATCAAAGGCATTGAAATCCCGTTTAATCTGCAGGTTAAAAAAGTCATTGAATTTGCCTGGGAAGAAGCCCGCCAATTAGGCCACAGCTACGTAGGAGTTGAACATCTTTTCCTGGGAATTTTGCGCGATGGATCGGGGATCACCGGTAAGATTTTAGGGGAATTACAGCTGTCGCCTACCGCCGCCAAAAGCAAGGTCATCGCTATTTTAGGTGAAGAATCCGTCTTTTACCGCCAGGGAGTACCCAAGGCCACCAACACGCCCATCCTTGATTCTTTCAGCCGTGATTTAACTTATAACGCACGCGAAGGCAACCTGGACCCGGTGATTGGCCGTGCCAATGAAGTGGAGCGCGTCATTCAAATTTTATCGCGCCGCAAAAAAAACAACCCGGTATTAATCGGGGAGGCGGGGGTTGGCAAAACCGCCATTGTTGAAGGGTTGGCGCAAAAGGTAATTGCCGGGAATGTCCCGCCCACGTTGTTAAACCGCCGCATTGTTACGCTGGACTTGGGGCTGATGATTGCGGGCACCAAATACCGCGGCGAATTTGAAGACCGATTAAAGAAGGTATTGGAAGAAGTCATTAAAGTAAAAAATGTCATCCTTTTTATTGATGAACTGCATACGTTAATTGGGGCGGGGGCCGCCGAAGGCGCCATGGATGCCGCCAACATTTTAAAGCCGGCGCTGGCGCGGGGTGAAATCCAGTGCATCGGCGCCACCACCATTGATGAATTCCGCAAGCGCATCGAATCCGACCCGGCGCTGGAGCGCCGTTTCCAATCGGTCATGGTTTCGGAGCCGACGGTTGAAGAGACCATTGAAATTTTGCGGGGCCTGCGCCCTAAATACGAAGAATATCACAGAGTGAAAATTGATGACTTGGCGCTGTTAGCGGCGGCGCGCCTGTCGGCTCGCTACATTCCCGATCGCCATTTGCCGGATAAGGCCATTGACTTAATTGACGAGGCCTCCAGCCGTGTGATGCTGCGCAATAATGCCGCTTCGCCCGAATTAATCGAAGCCAGTAAAGAACTGGAGCAGGTCAGGTACGAAAAAGACAAGGCAGTGGGGGCACAGCGGTATGAAGAAGCGGCAAAACTACGCGACCGCGAAGAAGAACTGAAACAAAAGTTTGAGGCCGTTTCCAAAAAATCCGGCCCGGCCGGAAAAGATACCCTGCCGGCGGTTACCAGTGAAACCATTGCCGAGATAGTGGCGGGGTGGACGGGCGTGCCGGTCACCAAGCTGACAGAGGAAGAAACCCAGCGGCTTTTGCAGATGGAGACAACCTTAAAGGAAAAAATTATCGGGCAGAATGAAGCGATTGCGGTCATTGCCAAGTCAATCCGGCGCGCGCGCGCAGGGCTCAAAAGCCCCCGCCGCCCCATCGGATCATTCATGTTTTTGGGGCCGTCAGGTGTGGGTAAGACCGAGCTGGCCAAGAGATTAGCCGAATTTTTGTTTGGGGATATGGATGCGATTGTGCGCGTCGATATGTCTGAATACCTTGAATCACACACGGTTTCAAAAATGATCGGATCGCCCCCGGGGTATGTGGGGTATGGGGAAGGTGGTCAGTTGACCGAACAAATCCGCCGCAAGCCCCATTCGGTGGTGCTGTTTGATGAAATCGAAAAAGCCCATCCGGATGTCATCAATATCCTTCTGCAAATTTTGGATGACGGAAAAATTACCGATGCCCAGGGCCGCGCGATCGACTTTAAAAACACGGTCGTAGTCATGACCTCAAACACGGGCGCAGAAGAGATTAGAAAAGATACGTCCATGGGTTTTGTCAAGAGCGACGATATTTCCGTCAATTATGACCGGATGAAAAGCAAGGTGTTGGAAGAGGTAAAAAAACGCTTCCGTCCCGAGTTTTTAAACCGGATTGATGAGGTTTTGGTATTCCGTCCGCTCGCGAAAGAGCACCTGATGAAGATTGTTGATATTTTAATGGAAGAAACGGGCCAGCGCCTGAAAGATAAAGGCATTGAAATTTCCCTGGCCAAAGACGCCAAGACCTTTTTGGTGGATAAAAGTTATGATCCCAAACTGGGCGCCCGCCCCCTGCGCCGTGCCATCGAGGATAACATCGAAGACCCGCTTTCAGAGGAAATTTTGCGCGGTAAATTTGGCTGGGGCAGTAAAATCAAGGCGGCCGCCGGCAAAGACGGCATTACTTTTAAGGGGTCCAAGGGTAAAGTCCCGCCCGCTAAAGATGTTCCTGCCCCAACACCTCCAGAGATTGAGTCAGCTCGAATTGGGCGGTAAGCGGGCGCGGTAAGGTTATGCCAAAATCAGAATCAAAATTTTTCTGCAAAGAATGTGGTTATGACACCGCCAAATGGCTGGGTAAATGCCCCAACTGCGATGCCTGGGATAGCTTTGTAGAAGAAAGAATTATTGAATCCGAATCAAAATTCCAATCACCCTCGATTGTTTCTGCCGAAAAACCCCAAGCAATCACCGAAGTAACACTTAAAGCAGACCACCGCACGCAAACCGGCATTGTTGAGCTGGATCGGGTGTTGGGCGGGGGTTTGGTAATGGGCTCGGTGATACTTTTGGCGGGTGAGCCGGGCATTGGGAAATCAACCCTGATGTTGCAGGTTGCGGCCCGCCTGGCGGCAGTCGGAAAAGTTTTGTACGTTACCGGTGAGGAGTCGGCCGCACAGATAAAAATGCGCGCCACGCGGCTGAATGCGCTTTCAAAAAACTTAATTGTATATCCTGAAACCAAAGTTTTTGCGGTTGAAAACGAAATCAATAACCTTAAACCGGCGTTTTTAATTGTGGACTCGGCACAAACCATGAGCCGCGATGATATTGCGTCTGCGCCGGGGTCAATTTCACAGGTTAGGGAAAGCTCAAATTACATCATAAAAATTGCCAAGGCGTTAAATTTGCCGACTTTTATTGTTGGGCACGTGACCAAGGAAGGCAATATCGCCGGGCCGCGGCTTTTGGAGCACATGGTGGATACGGTTTTGTATTTTGAAGGCGACCAGCACAAGTATTTTCGTCTGATCCGGGCCACCAAAAACCGTTTTGGCTCAACCAACGAGGTGGGCATTTTTGAAATGGGAGAAAACGGTTTAGTGGAAGTAGCCAATCCCTCAAAGTTATTTTTAGAGGAAAGGTCGGCGAATATTTCCGGCTCCAGCGTGATGGCTACAATGGAAGGCACCCGGCCGCTATTGGTGGAACTGCAGGCGTTAATTACTTCAACTTCTTCTCCCATGCCCCGTCGCGGGGTTACTGGCCTGGACTATAATCGTACTGCGATAATTTTGGCGGTGGTTGAAAAACGGTTGGGATTAAAACTGGCGGATAAAGACGTCTATGTGAATGTTGCCGGTGGGGTAAAAATCAATGAGCCGGCCTCGGATTTGGCTTTGGCGATGGCAGTTATTTCCTGCTACAAAAACCAGCCCATTCCGGCGGATATAATGGTGGTGGGGGAAATTGGGTTGGGGGGCGAGGTGCGAGCGGTCAATCATATTACTCTGCGTTTAGGGGAGGCGGCCAAGTTAGGTTTTTCTAAAGCCATTATTCCGCAGGGGAATGCAAAGGAATCGGCCAAGGTTAAGGGCATTAAGGTGGAGGCGGTGGGGAATTTGCGTGATGCGGAAAGCTTTGCACTATCTTAAAAATCTTCCTTTAGCATACTGGTAATCTTGCTCCGCACCCGATTTAAAATTTCCTCCATGCTGTGATGTTCCACCGGGATTGGTTCGCCTATAGAAAGCTTTACTTTTGTTGGGTTAATTACGCGCGTGCCTTTGGGCATGATATTGAAACTGCCGGATATGGCAATTGGCACTACCGGTACCCCGGCCTGTTGGGCAATGACTAAACTCCCGCGCTTAAACGGCCCCAACTCTCCCGTGCGGGTACGTGTGCCTTCCGGAAAAATCAAGATAGAATCACCGGCACGGATTAGTTTTGAGATATCGTAAAGCGTCTTGTGCGCTTTCAGGTTGCTTTGGCGATCGATTGGAATGTAACCGGCCAGGCGTAAATATGACCCGAACAACGGAACTTTAAAAAGCTCGCGTTTAGCCACAAATTTAAAATAAGTTGGAATATACGCCAGCAAAATTAAAATATCGGCGGCGCTCTGATGGTTGGCGGCTAATACCACCGGCTGGTTATGCGGAAGGTTTTCCATTCCCTCAACTTTTACTTTGATGCGCGAAATCCGGGCGAGTAGTTTTGCCCAAATGCGTGCGGCGTTTTGAAAAGTACGTTCCTTATCTTTGGAAAAAAGCGCGGCCGCCATGGTGATTAACATGCCGACCAAGAAAGTGACGGCGACAAATAAATAGAAAAAGATAGAGTGCAGGGAATTTATAATTTTCTGCATTATGGCTGCTTTTGGTTGGGTTGACTTTGGCCGATGAGCAGGAAAGCCAATACAATCAGGCCAATACATATCAACCCAAGCAGTAAAACGATGGTCGGGTCCATTTAGTTTACCTCCTCATTATTAGGTTATGAAATTACCGCGATGACTATAAATACAAAGAAAAAAATCAGCCCAATGATAATTATGCCCAAATTTATTTGCTTCGAAACGATTGATCCAAAAACCAGGATTGCGGTTGTGTACTCTGTTAATCTCGCAAAGATACCAGCAATTCTACGCCTTTTTGGAGCAGAAAGCTGCTTTGTATGAAATTTTATCAAATGCATTTTAGTTGTCAATGAGGCCTTACCGCAATTTCCCATGATTTCCTCCCATTTTTAACCCATACCAAAAATTTTGGCATGGGAAATTACTCACTTAAAACCCGGCTTAATTCTTCCCTGGCTACTGTGCCGCTGGAGCATAGCGCCAAGCCATTTTCCAAAAGCGACCGCATGCCGCGGGCTTGCGCCGATGTGGTGAGCTTATCCTTTGGTGCGGCACGGGTGATAAGCCCGCGCAGTTCCTCATCAATTTCCAACACTTCAAAAATTGCCTGGCGGCCGCAGGCAGTTGGCGGCGGGACGGAGACGCCGCCCGATGTCGTGGCCGTGGATTTCCTAACCAATCGTTGTGACACCAACCCCACCAGCGCTCCAGCAATTAAATACGGCTCAATTCCCATATCAACCAGCCGGCTGATTGAGGAGATGCAATCGTTGGTGTGGATGGTGGATAGGACCAAATGTCCGGTCAGTGCGGCGGTGATGGCGATGCGGGCGGTCTCTCTGTCGCGGATTTCTCCAACCATGATGATATCCGGATCCTGCCGCAAGATTGCGCGTAATCCCCGCTCAAATGTCATGCCAATTTTTTCATTGACATGGATTTGGCTGATGCCGTCCAGTGAATATTCAACTGGATCCTCAATGGTGATGATATTTACTGCGGTTTGATTTAATTTTTGCAGTGCGGCGTAAAGCGTGGTGGTTTTGCCGCTCCCCGTGGGGCCCGAAACCAGAATTATACCGTGCTTTTTAGCCAGCATCCGGCAGAAAGCGGCGTGTTCCAAAGACGGCATTTTTATCTCCACCAGGGATTTAACCAGCGAGTTTTGGTTTAAAATCCGGATGACGGCTTTTTCGCCGTAAATGGTGGGGAGGGTGGAAATGCGCAGGTCAACCCGCTGTCCTTCAATTTCCATGAAGATGCGGCCGTCCTGGGGCAGACGTTTTTCGGCCAGGTCCAAATGTGACAAGACCTTGATGCGTGAAATGAGCGGGACTAATGTTTCTTTGTTGGTTTTTAATGCTTCCTGCAAAAGTCCGTCAATGCGGATGCGTACCACCGCGCCGTTTTTTTGCGGCTCAAAGTGGAGATCGCTGGCGTTTAGTTGAATTGCCTGGTTTAGCAGTGAGTCCAGGGTTTTAATAATCATTTTCAGGTTTTGAACCGGTGACAATTTGGCACCGGTCTTTCAATCTAACCTGAAGCAATTTTCTTGCCAGGCCAAACGTGCGCGGGAGATAGATGAAATTAGCTGGGAAACGTAGTGGATTTCGTCACGTAAGGGCTTTTTCGGCAGCTTGTTCCATCACGCCGACGGGGGCGGGGAGACCGGTAAAAATGGTGAAAGCCAGTGCACCCTGGTATACCAGCATCGAAAGCCCGCTGGCGGCAATGGCGCCGGCCGATCGGGCTTGCTGGATGAGGAGAGTTTCTTTCGGCACATAAACCAGGTCGTATACATATAATGTGTCAGCGGCCTGCCTGGGCGGGATAAGTTCTAATGTGCCTAAGGGGGAGGCCTTTTCTAATGGGTGCATGCCAATGGGTGTGGCGTTGACCAATAAGTCGCAATCGGCAATATAGCCAGCCAACTCATTGTTTTTAGATGGCAGGCAGACGGCTTTGGTTTTGAAATTTGAGGTGATTTGCTGCGCCAGGGTCTCCGTCTTTTGTTCATCAATATCAAAAATTGCAATTTGCGCGGCCTGGTTTTCGGCTAAAATCATTCCCACCGCGCGCGCCGCGCCGCCGGCCCCCAATAAAACCACCTTTTTGCCGGTCGGATTAAAGCTTAATTTATGTTTGATCGCTTCCAAAAACCCCGGGCCGTCGGTGTTATACCCCACCAGTTTTCCGTCTTCATTTTTTATCGTATTTACCGCGCCGATCAGTTTGGCAAATTTGGTGATTTCGTCCAGGTGTTCCATGACGGCAACTTTATGCGGGACGGTAACGTTGATGCCCAAATATCCTTTTTGGCGCAGGGTGTTGATGAAATTTTTCAGATCACCGGGTTTGACGTGAAAGGCCTTATATTCCATCTCGGCGTCTAACTTTAAAGCTTTGAGGGCGGCGTTGTGCATGGCGGGGGAAAGGGTGTGGGAAATTGGATCGCCGATGACGCCCAGTATCTTTTTGTTTGTGCCGCGCATGAGGAGATTATAGCATTTGCATTGAGAGCGTTTTAAGTTAAATTTTGAACGACGGCTATGTTTCCGAAATCAGCGGCACAAATACGCACCCGATGCTTTGTTGGGTGACTATCTTCCCTTGGATTTTCTCGACAATGGTTAAAATTTGCAGATCCGGTTGGCCCAGCGGAATGATTAACCGGCCGCCTTCTTTTAACTGGTCAATCAGTGGTTGCGGAATTTTTTCCGCTGCGGCGGTTACCAAAATGCGATCGTAAAGGGCTTTCTCCTTCCATCCCTGGGTGCCGTCGGCCACCATCACCTCAAAATTTTTGTATCCCAGTTCAACCAGCAGACGGCGAGCGTGGTCGGCTAAATCCGGAATCCTTTCCAGCGAAATAACGTGTTTTGCCAGTTCACAAAGAATTGCGGCCTGATAGCCGGAGCCGGTGCCAATTTCAAGGACAGTCTCTTTCCCGGTTAGTTTCAATAATTCGGTCATGATAGCTACCATGTAGGGTTGGGAAATGGTTTGCCCGTTGCCGATGGGGAGGGCGCAGTCAAAATAGGCCTCATTCGCCATATTTTTAGGTATAAAAAAATGGCGGGGAACCCGGCGGAAGGCCTGCAATACTCTTTTGTCGCTAATGCCGCGGCCGTGGAGCTGAACCTCAACCATTGCATCCCGCTGGATTTGTTGGAGATTTTCCGGCATGCATTAATTTTAGCATTTTTCCGAGTTTTATCGAAAAATTTCCTGATTTTTTGCACAAGTTTAGCCCTGCCCACCCCGATAGAACTAGTGGAAGAGGCTCACAACCCAGTAGATGAGGCCCAAATGTTTAGAAGATTAAAAATCTCAAGAACGTTAGTATTAAGTATTGCCTGTTTGGGTATTTTTACTGCTGTTTTTTCCTCGCCGGCTTTGGCGGCAGATATTAATAAAACGACCAATGAAGATGTTGCGGTAGAAATATCACAATCGGACTTAGCTCAAGCCAGTGGGCTACCTTCATCCGTCTATTATTCCGCAACCGTTTCTAGCCCAACCAAAGGTACCTTTGCGGTAGATGCTACTAATACAAAGATTACTTATACTCCTGGACCAAATTACTATGGATCAGATTCTTTTGTTGTTAGGGTTTTTACCGGCGGGGATAAAGGTTCTCAATATGCTGAAGTTCGGATAAATATTACAATCAATGCAGTAAACGATGACCCGACCTTTGTTACCACTGCGCTGCCCTCGGTTAATGAGTTGGCGGCTTATGCCGCGACCGTCACTGCTGATGATGTCGATGCCGGGGATACCTTAAGAATTGGGAGCGACGGATTACCGTCCTGGCTGACATTAACTGACAATGGAGATAAGACCGCCACAATTTCCGGTACGGCACCGTCGGTTTCTGAAGATACGGCGTATTCTTTTTATATAACCTTGCGGGACGGCTCAAATACTGCTACGGTTAGCCGGCAATTTACCGTCACGGTAAAGAATATTAATAATGCCCCGATCGCATTGCGATGTTCCCTGGCGGGAGTTGAAGATGTTCCAACTGCGCAAGTTGTGTCTGCGTGGGATCCGGACGAGGATGTTTTACAGTATTCCTTTTTAACAGTGCCGGTGCATGGCGCTGCGGTATTTGTCCTTCCCGATGGTCCCCTGGAAAGCGAAACCACAATTATTTATACCCCTAACCAGGATTGGTACGGGGACAATGAAAGATTTATCTATTTGGTAGAAGATGGCCAGGGGGGGTCTGCCACCGCAGAAGTAACAGTAAAAATTAACCCGGTAAATGATCCGCCAGTGGCGAGCGATATCTCCGTAAGTACTGGTGAGGAGGCCCCAGTACCTATTTTATTGATTGGCTCCGATATTGACAGTGCGGTTTTAACCTACCATTACGAACCGCCATTACATGGAGTTTTAAGCGGCACCGCACCCAATCTTACTTATACTCCGTCCGCAAGTTATAACGGCGACGACTCATTCACATATTTGGCAACGGATGGTGATGTAGTATCCAGGACGGCTACGGTAACCATAACCATTGCTGCGGTCAATGATGCGCCGGAGTTTACCAGCGTTCCGGTTACGGTGGCTTACACGATGGACTTGTATACCTATCTGGTTATTGCCGCAGATGTGGATGCAGATACATTATTAATGTCTGCAGTTGACAAGCCCAATTGGTTGACGTTTAGTGATAACGGTGATGGCACGGGCACATTGAGCGGAACACCGATGGATCCGGGCATTTATCCACTTAAATTGACCGTAAATGATGGGCAGGCGGAAGCTACCCAGTCGTTTGAAATTGTTGTCAGCACGATCAACCATGCGCCGGTTGCATCAGATGCAATCGTGACAACTGCTGAAGATACGCCGGTGACATTCACTTTGCCGGGCTCGGATCCAGATGGTGATACGTTGTCGTATTCTATCTATAGTTTGCCGGCTGATGGTTCGGTGGTTGCGGTCAACGGCGGCGCGGATTATATCTATACTCCCAACGCAAATTATTTCGGAACAGATTTGTTGGGGTACCAGGTGAATGACGGCAACGGCGGCACAGATTCTGGCGTGATTACCATAAACGTTACGGCCGACAATGATCTGCCGCATGCTAATCAACCGCCGGAAATCGAAACCATTGGAACGCTTACTGCCACCGAGGCGGCAACTTTCCAGTATAGTGTTGTGGCCAGCGACGCAGATGGTGACGTTTTATCTTACAGTTTGTTTAATCATCCGTCCTGGCTGACAATTTCCGGCGACGGCGTCATGAGCACTACGAGCCCGCTTCCCTATGACGCCAGCGGCGTTTACTCTTTGCAGGTTTTGGTATCAGACGGCGAGAACGTTGCAACCGAAGAATTTATTTTGGTTGTAAATAACACCAACCGTGCGCCAATCATTACTGCGTGCGCCCCAGAAGGCGATCAAGTATTTACGGTTGGCGCCCAGCCCGGATTTACCGTGGCGGCTTACGATCCGGACGGAGATGCACTTAATTATTTCTGGTCTACCACCGCCGGCAGAATAACTTCTTCTTCCACCAACCCGGCACAGGTAGTTTATACCGCAACCACGGCAGGAGATGCGCAGATAACCTTAATTGTGACCGACCAATTTGGCGACAGCGCCAGTGCAAGTTGGAATGTACGGGTAAGCGCAATCCCGGACAGTGAGCCGCCGCTGGTCAGCGCCACGGTGTTGGGAATTGAGGGGAATAACGGTTATTACCGCTCAAAAGTGATCGTCAATCTTGAGGCCTCGGATACAGGTTCGGGTATAGCAAAAATTGTATATACTACCGCTAACGGTACCGCCGTTGAAATAGCGGATGATGCAACGGTAGTTACGATTACCGAAGACGGAAGTTTTACGTACAGCGTTTACGCGGTTGATTGGGCGGGGAACCTTAGTGAAATTGTGCCGTTTAGTTTTTCCATTGACCAAAACGCTCCGGTTATCGATAGCATCAAGGTGGATGCGGTTGAGTGTACCGATGGCGTGGTTAATTTGGGAGTAATCCATTCTTCCAGCCCGGTTATTTATGCCAGTATCACTGATTCCGGGTCAGGTATTTCCAGCTCTGATATAAACATCAAAATTAACAATGGGGCGGCATTGAGCGTGGCGGCCTCGGCTGCGCCGGTTAATTCGGCGGGTGCCAATTCCGATACGGCCAATACTAGTTCAAATGCTTATGATATCCGCTACACCACTTTAGGTTCAGCGCAAATTGGCACCGGCACCACTCCCGTGACCATCACTGCCCGAGACCTTGCCGGCAACGAAGCCACGGAAACATTTAATATTATAACCGAAGCTTTGGCGGAAGGGTATGTGTATCCCAACCCGTCTGACCCATCAGTTAATCCTATTACTTTTTTGGTTGGCTTAAGCGAGGCCACCCAAATCCAAATCAGCGTTTATGATGAAAATGCGCGCCTGATTAAATCCATCATTTTTGAAGGGCAGGAAGGAAACAATGCAGTTTCCTGGGACGGCGTAAACGAATTTGGCAGTTTGATTGGCAACGGATTGTTCCCATATCGGGTAATTGACCTGACGCATCGGCAGATTTTGTATAAAGGTAAGTTAGTAGTAGTGAGGAGCAGGTGAGAATGAAAAACCAAACGTTAGCCGTAATTATAATTTTGCTTTTGCTGGCTTTGCCGGCGGCGGCAATCACTGACCCATTGGCAATTGGTGTGGGGGCGCGGTCATTGGGGATGGGGCGGACTTATGTTGGCTATGCCGAAAATGCGGATGCCCTGTTTGTAAACCCGGCGGGGTTAGGCCGGCTGGAAGGGATTGCGGCAACCAACATGCAGGCCAACCTGATGAATGATATTAATTTTATGCTTTTGGGTGGGGCCTATCCGGTAGCGGCGGGACACACGGTGGGGGCGGGGTACGTGGGGATGGGTACGGCGGATATTGATTTGAGAAATGCAGACGGGAGTTCGGCCGGAACCGGAACCTATAACCGCGCGGTATATTTTCTATCCTATGGGGTAAAAGCCAATAGCCTCAGCTCCCTGCTTTCTGACAACGTTTACCTTGGCACAAATTTAAAGTATTTTAGTTATGCGCTTTCCGGGTCGGATGCGCTGGCGGAGGGATCGGGCGGCGGTTTTGATATGGACTTAAGTTTGCTTTATCAGGCCAACCCCTGGTTAAGCTTGGGCTATACCCAGCAGGATTTATTGCCTGCCAGCGCGGGCGGAAAAGTGACGTTTGCCAATGGTTATGAAGAGGGAATTAATTCTGTTTCAAAACTGGGCAGTAAAGTACAAATCCTGGGTGATCAGGAAAGCGCATTGAAAAAATCGGATTTTAATTTATCGGTTGGTTTGGACGCAGACCTGTACGTGGATGAGGCCATGCCGATGGCCATGCATTTGGGCGGGGAATTTTGGCCAAATGATATTTTGGCGGTAAGGATGGGGTTGGACCAGGACCCGAGCGCGGGAAACGGGGTAGTCACCAATCTGTGCGGCGGCCTGGGTGTCCGGTACAAGGGAATAGCCTTTGACTATGCTTATCATCCTTATTCCAGTTATTCTGAAAATGCCACCCATTATTTTTCCGTATCCTTGGTGCCGGAGGCGCAATCACCGTTTAACCTTTTTGTGGATGCGCCGGCGGATAAAGTTGTCACTAAAGATAATAGTATTAAAGTAACCGGACGGGTGGAAGGGCTAAAAAGCCGCCCGCTGACCAGCTTGCGGGTCAACGACCACCGGGTGGCGCTGGCACCGGATAATACTTTTTCGGCGGAAATCCCTCTGAAAATCGGCAAGAATTTGTTGGAGATTGTTGCCGAGCGCAACGACGGGGCCTTGGCCGAACAGCAAAAACGTATTTTGCGTGTCCGCACTTTTGCGGACGTCAATGACAATACCTTGGCGCACGCGGGGATTGAATATTTTGGAACACTGGGATTAATTGATGGTTACCCCGACGGGAGCTTCCGTCCGGACAGTGTGTTATCCAGAGTGGAATTAACTACGATCCTGGTGCGCGCCACAAACCTGGAAACCCCGACGGTGTACGGTAAAGTTTTTAAAGATATTGCGGCTGACCATTGGGCCAATAAATATCTTAAAGTTGCCAAAGATTATGCTTTGACCGAGGGGTACCCCGACGGCACTTTTAAGCCCAACAAAGAGATTAATCGCGCGGAAGGCGCGGTCGTGATTGCCCGCTATGATAATGACATTACTTATACGGACAAAACCACCGAAAAACCGTTTCAGGACGTAGCGCTTTCACATTGGGCCGCTCCGCAGCTGGTGGTAACCAAAAAAGCCGGGATGCTGGATTACATTACCGATGGGAAGTTAATGGAAAAAACCGGCGTGAACCGCGCCCAGTTTACTTCGATGCTTGAAAAGACCGGCATTGGCCGGGCCCTGATCAGCCGCTTGCTCGACTTTGAGATTGGTTATGCGGCGCCGGAAGAGGCCTTGGTTTATATGCCCAACAAGACCATTAATCATCGCCACCGGATGGCGCAAGATGTAAAACCGGCAATAAAATACCAGACCTGGGCACAGGATAATACTGAGGTTGCCCGCGCAAAATCCGCCGCCGTTAAGCCGGTCCCGGGGGCAAAGGTCAATCTCAATAAATTAAGGGCGTACCTGCGCGCGCACGAAGGCACCGATATAGTCGGGAAAGCCAAAAGCGACAAAAACTCAAAGATTGATGTTTACGTTTTGGGCAACGGAAAATTCCTTTATATCCAGGGAGCCGGGGTGGATATTTACGATGCCCGGGCCGGGAGCTGGAAAAAACTAAGCGGGGAATTGATTGCCTCAGTCAGTAACTAAGTAGTTTTCGTCAGCTTGCAATCCCTCTGAATTTACTCTAAAATCTCACGTAAATACACCTTAGTTGAGGAAGTGTTATGCCTGCGGTTCAAACTGAAATTGCCGAACTTGGAATTGGGTCCCATCTGCTCTTGGATTGTTACGGGTGTCCATCCGGGAAACTGGCAGACCGGGATTTTATTTTTGAAACCCTGGAAAAATTTCCGGCCAAATTTAACCTGACCCAATTGATGCCGCCGTGTGTTTACCGGTATCCGGCCAAAACCGAAAATGAAACCGGTATCTCGGGTGTAGTTTTGGCGAAGGATGCGCACATTACGCTCCATACTTTTCCGACCAAACGGCATGTTTTTGTAGACCTTTTTTCGGCCGCAACTTTTGATGCCGGCAGAGTTGCCAGTTATCTGGTAAGTTTGTTTGAGGCCCAAACCTTTGAAGCGGAACTGATGAATAAAGACAACGAATTTTCTCAACCGGCCGGATCCATCGGCAATGAATTTTCCCCGCAGCGCTTGGCAGTCAATTAATTGTTTATGCCAAAGAATAAATTTATTATTTTGCCGATTCCCTATGAAGCCACTACCTGCTATGGCAAAGGGGCCAAAAACGGGCCGGCGGCAATTTTATCTGCACTGCCACAGGTTGAGGAGTTTGACCTTGAAACCAAAACCAATCTGCCGCTGGATCAAATTGAAATTTTGCCGCCGCTAAAAGTTAAAAACTTAACGCGCTTACCTGTTGCTAAAATTAAAACGGCGGTGCGCCAAATTTTACAAAAGAAAAAACTGCCAATTATTTTAGGCGGCGAACATTCAATTTCGGTGCCGGCGGTGGAAGCGGTCAGCGAATTTTTTCCGGATTTGTCAATCTTGTGTTTTGACGCCCACGCCGATTTACGAGATAAATATCAAGGCCGCAAAGACAGCCACGCCTGCGCGACCCGCCGCCTGCTGGAAATTTGTCCGAATGTAGTACAGGTGGGGGTCAGGAGCATGTCGCAGGAAGAATATGGTTTTGCTAAAGCGTCCGGACAAAGCAAAAAGATCCATCTCACTGATAACCTGATACGGCAATCCGCGATTTCTCTCGCGGCGATCAACCCAATTTTGCGCCAACTTTCAAACACCGTTTACATTTCTTTTGACGTGGATGTACTGGATCCAGCGGAGATGCCATCTACCGGTACGCCCGAGCCGGGCGGGTTGCACTATAATCAAGTAGTGGATATTATCCGGGCAGTCACGCGCCAAAAAAACGTGGTCGGGTTTGATGTGGTTGAATTGGCGCCAATTAAGGGGTTGCTTGCCCCAAATTATTTGGCCGCGCGGCTGGTGTATAAAATTCTTGCTTTATTGTAAGACGAGGGCAAAGGTTTTAGCGATGCGGTTTATTGTTTTTTCCTTCCCCACCACCTCCACCACCGCATAAATCCCCGGCGATTCGCCGCGGCCGGTGAGTGCCAGGCGGGCCGGATGAATAATTTCGCCTAACTTTACGCCTAATTTTTCGGCCAACCCCTTAAAAGCTTTTTCAATATTGGCTGTGTCAAATGGTTCGGTTGCTTCCAGCGCGGTCTTGAGTTCGTTTAATATTTTAACGGTTGCTTCGCCCTTAAAATACTTTGCGCGTGCTTTTTCTTCGTAAGCTTCTACTTCGTTAAAGAAATATTCTGACAGCGGCACAATATCGGGAATGGTTTGCAGGCGGTCTTTGAGCAGGGCAATCACTTTTTCCGCATAAAGCAGGGCTTGTGGCTCTTTTTCATGAAGCTTAAAATGCGGATAGGCCTTTTCGAGGTAGGGCAGACACAGATCAAAAATGCGCTCGGGCAGGGCCTGGGCAATATAATGTTTATTTAACCAAATAAGTTTGTCCGCGTCAAAAATCGCCGGGCTTTTGGCCACTTTGCCCAAGGTAAATAATTTCACCAGCTCTTCCCGCGAAAAAATCTCTTGGTCAAGGTGTCCCCAACCCAGCCGCGCCAAAAAATTCACCATGGCTTCCGGCAAAAATCCTTCTTTTTCGTATTCGGTCACCGATTTGGCGCCGTGGCGCTTTGACAGGCGGGCTTTGTCTTTGCCCAAAATCATGGGAAGATGGCCAAATTGAGGCGGTTCCCAGCCCAGGGCTAAATAGAGCTGAATTTGGCGCGGGGTATTTGAGATATGGTCGTCGCCGCGGATGACGTGTGAAATTTCCATCAAATGGTCGTCAATCACGGCCGCAAAATTATAAGTCGGAAAGCCGTCCGATTTAATTATTATAAAATCATCCAGTAATTCATTTTCAAATTTTACTTCTCCGCGGCACAGGTCAGGGAAACCCGTTTGTCCGCTTTCCGGAGTTTTAAAGCGCAACACCCGTGTGCGTTTATTTGCGTGATGCGCTTTTTCTTCCTCTGGCGATAGCGTCCGGCAGCGGCCGCTGTATTTGGGGGCGGTTTTTTCTTTTTCGGCTTGGGCGCGGGCGGCGGCCAGCTCGTCCGGTGTGCAATAACAATAATAGGCCCGGCCAGCGGCCAGCAAATCATGGGCGTATTTATGGTAAAGATTAAGGCGCCCGGTTTGGCAATAAGGTTCATGGGAGCCGCCAACTTTGGGCCCCTCGTCCCAGTAAATCCCCAGCCATTCCAATCCTTCTAATATGGTTTTGACTGCTTCCTCGGTAGAGCGCCCCTGGTCGGTATCTTCAATGCGTAAAATAAATTGGCCGCCGTGGTGTTTGGCAAAGAGATAATTAAACAGCGCAGTCCGGCCCCCGCCTAAATGCAGGGCGCCGGTGGGACTGGGTGCAAAACGCACCCTGACGCTTTGGTTTAATGATTTTTCTTGAGTGTTGTGCATATTTGTTGTTTACGATTTTTTAATAAAGTATAATCAATCTAACTGTATCAAGTATACCTGTTTCTTGCAAATTTCAGCAAGTGAGGAAAGCGGTGTTCAAGAAAACGGTACTGACCTTATTACTTCTTTTAGCGCTCTCAAATTTAGTTTGGGCGGCGGATGATTTATTGGTGGCGATTTTGAAAAACGGCGTCGGGTTGCGGGCGGCTTCGATGGGCGGCGCCTTTACTGCACTGGCGGATGATCCTTCCGCGGTATTTTATAACCCGGCGGGACTGGCGCTGCAGGGAATCGGTTTTTTAAAGGGCTACAACGACCTGAATTACCGTGAAAGCACCGATTTTGAGCATACTTTTTTTGCCGCCAATTCGTTCGGGTATGGTTTTTGGAAAAAGACCGATACCACCGGAAAAAAAGCCGAGGTTTTTGCTTACAGTGCGGGGAAGCAGGGAACCGGCGGCATCAGCTACGGGATGACTTATAAAAATATCAACACCAGCGGGGCTTCCCCTGAAAGTTCCGGCTACGGTTACGATATCGGTTTGATCGGAAATTTTTCGCGCACTTTGCGGTGGGGAATATTATTACAGGATATAATTGAAAATACGGGAGTACCAGCCAGCGCGCGGGTGGGAATTGCTTCCCGCTTTTTCCCGTCATTGGTGGGCACGGTTGATTTTGAGTTCAGGGATGTCCTGTCCTCTGCCGGCCCAACTATTTACGGGCATGCCGGGCTGGAAAATATTGTTACGCCCGGGTTCAAGTTGCGCGGCGGCTATGACCAAAATCGCTGGACTGCGGGAGCGGCGGTTAGTATTTCCGTAGTTGCGGTTGAGTATGCATTAATGGCGGCACGTAGCGACGGGTCTGCGCCGGCCCTGCAAATGATTGGATTTAAGGTTAGTTTGTAAGCGGGAGGAAGAATGGGAAAGCAAAAATTTAAAAACTTTAGTTGTCAGGTATTGGTCATTAGTTGTTTGTTTATTAGCTGCTTTTCTCCCGCTTACGCCACTTTAACCGACGACCTTTTTAAGCAGGGCATGGGCATTAGGGCGATGGGGATGGGGGGATCGGCGACTGCCATTGAGGGTGATGCCAGCGCTATTTTCTATAATCCGGCCGCCATGTCGGGTCAGGGATTTGAATATTCACTGGGCTACACGGATTTGGATCGCCGCACCTATTCTTACAGCCGCTTTGACTTATTAAAACTCGGTCCCTTTGGCTATGCCAGTTACGGGTTATCGACATCGTTGGAGTCGGGGTCATTTAATATGTACGGGTTTGGCAGTCAGGGGACGGGGGGGTTTAAGTGGGGAGTAAATTATAAGACCGCCCGCTGGAATTTGTCTTCGGGCGACGGCGAGGGTTGGTCGGCAGATCTGGGAATTCTCCTTAAAATTATGCCGTCGTTGTCGATCGGTTTGGTGGGGCAGGACATTGCGTCGGAGCACGGTTTTGTTTCACCATCTGCGGCGCGGGTGGGAGTAGCGCTGCTGCCGCTGATGGACCGCATGATTTTTGCCGGCGACCTTGAAATTGATTCTTCCCGCCGCAGTGAAAATCTCACCCACTTTGGGATGGAACTGGAGCTTACCCAGGGGTTAAAAGCCAGGGTGGGTAGCAGCCAGGGATTTTTGACGGCCGGCGCCTCAATGCAAATTTTGGGATTGACGCTTGATTACGCGATGAAAAACTGCGGAGGAGCGGCCGGAACCATCCAGTCGTTTGGGGGCAGTTTGAAGCTTGGGGAAGACACCGAGCGGGTGCAGTCGTTGATTGGGCCCAAAGAATACGTGGAAATTGATTTGCGCGGCGGGGTTGCCGGAGGCAGCTCCCAGTACAGTTTGCTGGGCGGCTACAGCGAGGGATTGGAAAATATTATTGTCAAATTGCGCCGGGCCGCGCGCGACAGCGGAATTTCCGGTGTCATGATTAAGGCCTCTGATTTTGGCGGGGGCTTGGGCGGTACCGCGATTGTGCAGGAAATCCGGGATGCCCTGCAGGAAGTTAAGGGCAAAGGGAAAAAGGTAGTGGTCTACGTTGAGGATTCGGCCCTGGGAGACGGTTATTACTTAATCAGCGTGGCGGATAAGATTATTGCACCGCAGGGCTCATCGTTTGGGGGATTTTCCAGGAAAATTGAAATTACCCGCGTCAAAGACCTTTACGAAAAGCTGGGAGTTGAGTGGCAGATATTTGCCATCGGGAAAAATAAAGATACCTTTTCCATGAATAAAGACGGTTTGACCGAAGGGCAGAGAAAGATTTTACAGGGAATTGTCACTGATTTGCAGCGGCAGATGCTGACCGATATTGCCGCAGATCGCAAAATTGATATTGCGAAAATTAAGGATATTGGCGACGGCCAAATCATTGGGGTAGCAGAAGCCAAGAAAATCGGCCTGGTGGATGAAATTGGGTATTATAAAGATGCGACCCGGATTGCGGCAGAAATTTTGGATTCAAAAGAGGATATCAAACTGATTGGGCCTGACGATTTAATGGCGGAAAAGGATTTGCAGGATTATTTGTTCTCGTATTTTAACAAGGTTGCGGTGGTGGAGGTTGAAGGCGAAATCACTCTTGGCGGCAGCGGGGAAAACCTGCTTTTTGGCGGGAAGGCGACCGGGGCGGACTCCATTACGGAAAATATCCGCAATGCGGTGGACGATCCCCAGGTTAAGGCCATAATTTTGCGCATCAGCAGTCCGGGCGGGGCGGCGGTGGCGGCGGGACAAATTTACCAGGAAATTGTGCGAGCGCGCAAAAAAGGCAAAGTGGTGGTGGCTTCTATGGGAGACGTGGCGGCTTCCGGCGGATATTACATTGCCAGCGCTGCCAACTCCATTGTGGCGGATCCGGCTACCATAACGGGCAGTATTGGGGTCATCGGCCAAATCCCGGCACTGCAGGGCTTATACGATAAAATTGGCGTGAAGAAAGAAATTGTAAAAGAAGGAAAGTATGCCGACATGTTTTCCGGCATCCGCGCCTTGACCAGCGAAGAAGTGGCTTCAATTCATGCCTTACAGCTTGAAACCTATAATGAATTTGTCCAAAAAGTGGTGTCCGGCAGGGATTTGCCTACAGCCGAAGTTAAAGCCATTGCCGACGGCCGGATTCTGACCGGCAAACAGGCGCTGGATTTGGGATTAATTGACAAACTGGGCGGTTTCCAGAAAGCGGTTGACGTTGCCAAAGATATAGCCAAAATCCGCGGTGAGCCGATTTTGGTCTATTACGGCCGGAAGAGCGGTTTTTTAACTGGCTTGAGCACTACCATGATTAAAACGCTGGGACTGGAAAATGGGTTGGCGCCGGCAATCAATAAAAACCAGTTGAATCAGCTAAAATTGTATTAGGAAGTTATCTGTTTTTGCACAGCGCAGATTTAGTAGTTTTTCTTTAGATACTTCAGCTTTTCCGGATAAACCATCCCCAGCTTTTCCTGCGCGATTTTATCAATATAATCCAGCGAGTTCTTTCTTGAAACGGCGGCGGCCAGCGAGCGGTTTTCAGATAAGAGCCGGTTAAATTTTTGTTTCAGTTCTTCAACCTGGTAGTTGATTTCAATGCTTTTGGAAAAAACGGTCAAATGGATAATTGCCAGGGTTAGCATGAACAGTAAAATGATGATTGCCCGGCCAATTTTCATATTATAACTTTTCTGCGGCGCGCAGTTTAGCAGATGTCGCGCGCGGGTTTAATTTTACCTCGGCTGGCTCGGCGGTAACAGGTTTTTTAGTTAAGATTTTTAAGGTTTTTTTATGGTCGCAGAGGCAGGCGGGCAGGCGCGCGTCGCAAATGCAATCCCGGGCTTCACGACGGAAAAAATCTTTGACTATTTTGTCCTCCAGTGAGTGATAGGAAATTATCAACAGCCGCCCGCGCGGTTTTAGTATTGACAGGGCGTGCGGCAGAAACATTGCTAGATTTTTTAGCTCCTGGTTGACGGCAATGCGCAGGGACTGGAAAATCCGCGCCAGTGATGAGCGCACGTGGGCCGGGTTTTTGTCGGGTACCGCATGTTTTATGATTTCCACAAGCTGCAGGGTGGTGCCGATATATTTTTTCTTGCGTCCCAAGGCCACGCCGCGTGCAATTTGGCGGCTAAAGCGCTCTTCTCCAAAGTCGCGGAAGATTTTTTCCAGCTCTTCTTGTGGGGCGCGGTTTAAAATGCCCTTGGCGGTGGCGGAAATGCCCTGATTCATGCGCATATCAAGCGGGCCTTCAGTTGAGTAGCTGAAACCACGCTCCGGCGTATCAATTTGGTGCGACGAAACCCCCAGGTCAAGCAATATCCCGTCCACTTTTTTTGAAAAAGGCCCGCTTAAAGATAAACATTCGTCGATGCGGGCAAAGTTGCCGTGCATGAGTTTGAGGTTTTTATTTCCGACAAATTTTTTCTTGCAAAATTCAATGGCCTCCGGGTCGCGGTCCAGCCCGATAACTTTTGCTCCTGCATCCAACAGTGCTTGCGTATGCCCGCCACCGCCCAGCGTGCCGTCAATAAATAATTTTCCCGGGCGCGGGGCTAAGAAAGCTACCGTTTCGTGCAGGAGGGCGGGGATGTGGTAAATAGTTGAATTGTCCATTAAATAAAATTATATCTTATCCGCATGAGGTTTTGTTTAATTTTTATCTATCTGCCAAAGGTGGTGGTTATGCGCTATAATACTCTCATGTTTTTAGATGACATATTGGTCGCCAAGAAAAAAGAAGCCGCAGTTCTGCCGCTGAGTTTTTTAAAGAATGCGGTAAAAAATGTTTTGCCGCCGATTGCTTTCCCTTCTTCCAAAGATAAATTTTTCACCATTGCCGAAATTAAAAAGGCCTCCCCCTCTAAAGGAATATTGCGCGCGGATCTGGATCCAGCTTCTTTTGCGAAGTTGTACGAAGCCGGGGGAGCGGACGCAATTTCAGTGGTTACCGAAAGGGAGTTTTTTAAAGGAAATTTAGAATATATCCGCCGTGTAAAATCTGCCTCAAAACTCCCGGTCTTGCGCAAGGATTTTATTATTTCCGAGGCGCAAATCTATGAGTCGCGCATTGCGGGGGCGGATGCGCTGTTATTGATTGCCCGGATTGTGGACGAGCCAACGCTAGTCCAATTTGTCGCGATTTGTAAAAGTTTGGGGATGAAGAGCATAGTTGAAATCCATTCCGAAGCAGAAGCGGCGACTGCACTAAAAACCGAGGCCGACATCATCGGCATCAACAACCGTGATTTGCAAACCTTTAGCGCCGACGTGCGGCATACTTTGCTGTTGCTCAAAAAAATTCCCGCATTGAAAGAACGCGTGGTGCTTTCAGAATCCGGCATCCGCAGCAAAAACGAGATTGAGGCCCTGAAAGCCAACGGCGTCTCCGGCGTATTGTTGGGAGAGGTTTTGGTCAAAGCGGCGGATCCGGCCGCTAAACTAAGGGAACTGCTGGTTTGACGGCACCTGTTGGGCCCCACGTAAAAGTTATGAAAGTAAAAATCTGCGGAATCACCAATGTGGCGGATGCCCGCGCCGCGCTTTTGGCCGGCGCCGATTTTTTAGGTTTGATTTTTGCTCCCAGCCCGCGCAACGTTACGGTTAGCCAAGCTTGCCGCCTTATCCAAAAATTTCCTCGTTTTAATAATTGGGTTGGGGTATTTGTTAATGAAAAGGCCGAAACCGTGGCCAAAGTTGCGGCTACTCTCGGCTTAAAATATGCCCAACTCCATGGCGAAGAAACTCCGGCCTATTGTAAAAAGTTGATAATCTTGCATGCACAAATTGCCGACAAGCAAGCTCCGTTAAATATCATTAAAGCTCTGCGTGTGCGGTCGCGGCACGATGTTTTACGCGCCAAAAAATATCGCCTGGTATTTGCAGTTTTGCTCGATGCTTATTCAAGGCAGGGCAGAGGCGGCACCGGAGAAAAATTTAACTGGCAGTTAGCCCGAAATGCCCGTAAATTTTACCCGCGCATATTTTTATCCGGCGGATTAACGCCGGCTAACGTTGCCATGGCGATCAAAATTGTCAGGCCAGCGGTGGTGGATGTTGCCTCGGGGGTGGAATTGCGCCCCGGCAAAAAATCGTATCCCGCATTGCGTGCGTTTATTCGATTTGCGAAAAATAAATCAGAGTGCTAGAATCAAAACCGTATGGCGCAGGAAAAAAACAACAAGCGTTTACCTCTGATTATCAACGATGGGATTGTTTACAAAAAAAAGGATATGCTGCTGCTTTTGCGCGACCTCGGTAAAGTTTCTTATCAAGAAATTGTGGGTGGCCGGACCATGGCTTCCGGCAAGGGTTACTTGATGCGGCTGTCCTGCAACAGCGAAGAGCCCACTTTGTTTTTAAATGGCCGCGTTTATATTAACGTAGCTTTGTTTGATTACCTTAAGCTGTACAAAGACGGCGTGCGCGAAAATACTATTTTTGAGCTGTATAACGAGCACCGTGTCATGCGCATTGTGCCCGAAGAAACCCTGCGGCCTTACTTTCCGGCCGAAAAAGAGTATCTGGGAGAAAAAGCTCCCGGAATTTTTACAGATGAGTTTTTCCCTCCCGATGATTTGGCTCCGCCCGAGTTTTTGGATGGGGGGATGTGGGGGAATTAATGAGAAAGATTCGAATATTAAAAGGAGGCGGTTAAAATGGTAGATGGAGCAGTTTCTCCGGTTGGAGGACAACCTGCTGGCGGTGGAGTTGAGCCAAAGGTGCGGCCGATCTATGAGAATGAAGCACAGTTGATTCGTTTGGCGACAGCTTGTGTTAAGCCAATGTTAACGACTCAAGCTCAAGCAGGCGCAAGTGGCAGGATTATGTTAGAAGTGACACTAAATCCCGACGGGACCTGTACGGCGAAAGTTTTATTGGAAGGGGATAAACCGACTACCTGGAGTGAGGCGTTGGATAAAACCAAAGGCGCGGTCACTGCGGAAGAATTATTTGTACGTTTGGAACGGACAGTTGCCCTAGGCGTTAAATTTCAACCAGTAAAAGAAGCAGTGGTTGTCACAATTCCTTTTGCGGCGTGATTTATTAAAAAACTATGGTTGATTTGGTTGGGATAGATATGCTTGTGCTGTGGCGAGAGATTGTTGATAGTAGGGGTTTGCGGCGAGTGTGGGGTTGAGCGCAAAAGCCCTCTGTAAATTATCTTTTGCCAGGGTATACCACTGGGTTTTATCTGCTTTTTTGTCTGCTGAATCTGCAGTTATGTTACCGTACTGTGAGTAAATGTCTCCTAAAATTGCCAGGCATTCCGGTTGGTTGGGATTGAGCTGAAGGCAGGCGTGAGAATGCTGGTAGGCCTCTTCCATATATTGGTTTGTTGCAGTGATGTCACCGCGCGACATTGCTGCAAGTTGCAGCGCCGAGCTGGATACGGCTAGGATGAATTGAATGTCCGCTTGTTGCCTTAGGTTGCGATTGGTTGGGTTTTTCTCGAGTGCCGCCAGATATTTTTCGGCAAGCTCTGCGGTTTGCCTAGATTTGCCGGAAGCAAAATACAGCATGGCCAGCAGATAATAGGCATTAATTTGGTCTTGGAGGTTGGGATTGGAGTGTAAAACGGCCTTAAGCAATCGCATTGCATGTTTGATATGTCCTGCTTGCATCAGCTGGACTGCTTTTTCAATGCGTTGAGAATTTACTGGCAGCTGGCCAGGCGCACCCGGGGTCCCCGTGATTGCGTTAGAAACAATTGGCGTTATTCCGCTGGTTAACATAATTCTCGATTCTTTTAGCTTTGCCCGGTCCTTATGTTATATCATCTATTTTTTTTCGGATAAATTTCACTTTGTGATGAGATTATTTTTCGGAATTCCCAAAATTGTTGAAATGATTCCAAAAATTTGCAGGGTTTTTTCTGCAATTTTTCCTGTTTTTGTTCGATATATATATAGCAAAAATGCAAGAGAGCTCCAATTCTAGATTAAGGAAGGGAGAGCCATGGAAACGTTAAATTTTGATTATGCCAGCCGGACCCAGGAGAAAGTGGTTCCCAAGATCCGCTTCAGCCGAGAATTTTTTCATCAGGCCATTGCACACCTTACCGAAAAAAATGACGCCGACGCCTTTTTTGATTTCGAAGACAAGCTGATTGATGAGATTGTGGATATTTGCAAAAAGTTCCCCCGCCGCCTGGCCCGCGAATTGGTTTTGCAGGTTAAAGTGGTGGTGGATGAAGAAATCCCAATTGAAAGCCATGTGGCGCCTTATTTAAAAAGCTTGCGGACTTCGGTGGATGGGGCGGTTTCCTCGGTACTGCGGTTTCTCTAGATTACGGCTGCTTTGACGAATATTTTTCCAGGGCGGATTTTACCCCTTTGCAAACTGCGCGTGAAGTTATGGTGGCCCCGGTAATGGCGTCAATATCTTCTTTTGGATTGATTGGATCTTTCCCTGACTTCCCAATGAATTGCTGCAAAAATTGAGGCGAGAGAACTTTGGTCCCCAAGCCGGGGGTTTCAGCCATACTTAAGATTTTGACCCCGGCCACCCGCATCCGGGATTCGATTGCCACCAGAATTTCAATCGGGCCGCTGTAACCCATGGGCTTTTCCAGGTAAATCCGGCCGATTTCACTGCCTTCTTTTGAGCCGGACCAGGTTGACGTGGTTAATTGATTGAAGGTTTGGGCGGCGGGCAAAAGTTGGGTTAACGCCTGCCGGGTTTCTTGGGCTTTTTGCGCGGAAATTTTTGGAGCCGTAACCAGGTAAACCCCGGCTAATAGGCCGGCCGCGACAGCGCTGATCACAAAGAGGAACAATCCTAATCTTAAATATTCATTTAAATTTTTGGATTTATCTGCCATGGCCAAAAATCCTTCCCCGGGCATAACGGTCTAACAGCGGCGTGGCCGCATTCATGATTAAAATTGCGTAGCAAACCCCCTCCGGATACCCTCCGGAAATCCGAATAACCACGGTAATGATTCCCGCGCCAATCCCAAAAATCCACCGGCCGGATTTAGTGACCGGTGAGGTAACCGGGTCGGTAGCCATGAAAAATGCGCCAAGGACTAACCCGCCCGCTAAAAGCTGGAAAATCGAGTCCAGCCTAAGCAATATTGAAAAAACCACCACAGCGCAAAGGTATGCAACCGGGATGCGCCATTCAATTACCCGGCGCCAAAACAAGTAAGCGGCCCCCAATAATAATGCCAGGATGCAGGTCTCGCCGATGGACCCGGCATGGTTGCCAATTAATAATTGCAGGTAAGTGACGGGGAGGGGATTTTCCGCCAGCGGAGTGGCGCTGGTTACGGCATCAAATGGCCGGACCCAGGCCGTCATCATTACCGGCCAGGAGGCCAGCATGAATGCCCGGCCAACCAAAGCTGGATTAAAGATGTTATGTCCCAGCCCCCCGAAAGCGTGTTTGGCGATGATGATGGCTACGGCGGATCCTATGCCTACCGCCCACCAGGCAGTGACTGGAGAAACCATCAATGCCAGCAACAGTCCGGTGAGGGTTGCGCTTAAAAGGTCGGCGGGTGTAACCGGAACCTTTTTAACTTTTATAATCAGATACTCGCAAAATACTGCGGAGACAATCCCGCAAAAAATCAGCAGCAGCGCCGATCGGCCAAAGAAAAACATGGCGGCGGCACTGGCGGGAATCAGCGCAATCAGGACCTCCCGCATGATTTGGGCATTATCTTTTTTGTCCTTGATATGCGGGCCGGGAGAAATAATTAAATCTGGCATTATTTTTTTCCTATGACTGAGAATTAATAACTTGCTTGCTGACTTTGATTAATTGCACCAAATTTCTTTTAGCCGGACAAACATAGGCACAGATTCCGCATTCTATGCAATCTTGGGCGCCGTATTCTTTGGCCTGCGGGTGGTGGTTGTGTTCGGAAAAATCACCCAGCAGGTTTGGCAAGAGCAATTGCGGACAGGCGTCAACGCAGCGTGCACAGCGGATACAGGGCTGTACCAAGGATTCCGCCATTTCGGCTTTTGAAAGGGACAGGATACCAGTGGTACATTTGAGGACCGGGACGTCAATACCCGGCACGGCAATTCCCATCATCGGCCCGCCCATGATAATTTTGGTTGGTTCTTCCAAAAAGCCGCCGCACGCGTTGATTAAATCAATAAATGGCGTGCCGATGCGGCATAAAAGGTTGGCGGGGTTTTTAATGTTTCCGCCGCTTACGGTTATGACCCTGTCAATTAAGGGACTGCCGGTTTTAATTGTACTGGCAATGGTGGCGGCGGTGGCGACATTGGTTACAATGCAATGGGAATCAGCGGGGAGGCCTCCGGAAGGGACCTCACGGCCTAAGATTGATTTAATCATTTGTTTTTCTGACCCTTGCGGGTATTTGGCGGCTAAAATTTCAATCCGGATGTCATTTTGCCGGTTTTGCGGTAAAGTTATGTTTTGGAGAGTTTGCAAAAGGACGCGGATCGCGGCGGGCTTGTTATCCTCGATTGCAATGATGCCATGGATGGCTCCGGTGGCCTGCATCACTGCCCAAAGCCCCCAAAGGATATTTTCCGGCTGTTCCAGCATTAACCGGTAATCGCCGGTCAAATACGGCTCGCATTCGGCGCCATTGATGATGACGGATTCAATTTTTTTCCCGGGTGGCGGCGTCAGTTTTACGTGGGCCGGAAAGGCCCCTCCGCCCATTCCCACAATCCCTGCCCGCCGCACAATTTGGCGGATTTGGTCAGGGGATAAATTTTCCGGCGGCAAAGGTGGTGTTACCGACGGGTGGACGGTTGTTTCCCCGCTGTTTTCGATGACGATAGATAATAATTTAATGCCGTTAGGGTGCAGGCGGCGATCAATTGCGATGACCTTGCCGCAAACGGGAGCATGAATTGCCGCGGTAATAAATTTTTCACTGTCCCCAATCAACTGCCCGATTTGCACCATAGCGCCAACTGCTACTTTTGGTTCGGCGGGGCAACCGGCGTGCTGCTGGAGCGGAAGGATGGCAAGGGCGGGAGCCGGGGCCTTGCGGATAGGTTTGTCGGCGGTTAAATTTTTCTGATCTTCAAGAAAGATACCGCCGGAAAAAGTTTTTGGCATGGCGGGATTGAGTATATCATTTTGCAGTTAGGGCATCAAATGAGTCGCTCGGGCCCGAAACTCGCCCCGGCCAGCCGGGGCTCAAACAGTCGGGCCCTTGCTCCAGGGGTATAGACGCCTCGCTTTACTTAAATATATGGAGTATAATTAAGCCAAAAGAAAAGGATAAAAGAGCTTATGTTAATCATAGGTATTGATCCCGGAACCGCCACTACCGGCTGGGGAGTAATTGAAAAAACCAAGAACGCAGTCAAATATTTAGGTTGCGGCTGTATCAAGACCCCGGCCAAACTTTCCGATGAAAAACGCCTCGGCATTATTTTTGCAGAGTTAACCAAAATTGTGAATAAATTTAAGCCTCATCAAATGGCGTTGGAAAAGCTGTATTTTGGCAGCAATACCAAGACGGCCATGGGGGTAGGACAGGCGCGCGGCGTAATTTTGCTGGGCGCCAACGAAACCGGCCTGGCAGTGTTCGAATATAATCCCCTCCACGTAAAAATGGCAGTCACGGGTTTTGGCCGGGCGGATAAAAGGCAGGTCCAGCAAATGGTTAAGACACTGCTTAATCTGGAAAAAATCCCCCGCCCCGATGACGCCGCTGACGCCCTGGCGATTGCCATGTGTCACGCGCATACGTACCGGTTTTAATTTTTAAATTAATTTTATGATTTCTCATCTGGCGGGCAAACTTGAACACAAAGACCATGATCATGTCGTGGTTGACGTTGGCAATATTGGTTATCAGGTTACCATTCCCGCCTCAATTATTCCCCGCCTGCCCGAGGTTGGCCAGGAGATAAAGCTTTTTACTTTCCAGGTGGTGCGCGAAGACGATATTTCCCTTTACGGGTTTTTGGCCAAAGAAGAGCGCAATCTTTTTAAGATTTTATTGAAGGTCAATGGGGTGGGGCCCAAAACTGCGGTAGCGATAATTGGTGCTTTCAGTTTGGATAAATTGGTAACTGCCATTACCAAAGGTGAGGTGGATTTGATTACCGCAGTTCCCGGCGTGGGGAAAAAGACCGCGCAAAAAATTGTCATTGAATTGCGCGAAAAAGTAAGCCGGGCATTTGGGGTGGTGGGGGGCGCAGACATGAAAATTGATTTGTTCAAGGGAAAAAGTTCGGAAGCGGCGGATGCCATTGCCGCCCTGGTGGCGCTGGGTTATATGGCACGGGAGGCAGAAGCAATTATTGCCGGGTTGGATAGTGCAGTTTTATCCTCGGGGACGGAAAACATCGTCAAGCAGGCCCTGCGGCGGGCGCGATAAAAGGCCACCTTCTATTCCAGGAAAAACCTCTCCAAATCACGCATCCATTGGCGCAACACAAAGGTTTCCTTGGTTATGGGTTTAACCAGGATTGTGTAGATCCCAAATAAATTTCCTCCCAGGATGTCGGTAAAAAGCTGGTCCCCGATAATTGCGGTCTCTTCTTTTTTTGATCCTAAAATTTCCAGCGCTTTGGCAAAGGGGGCGGGGAGGGGTTTCAGGGCCAGAGAAAAGTGCGGTAGATCCAGGGTTTTGGCAATAAATTCCACGCGTTTGGGAAAGCGGTTGTTGGAAGAAATGCAGATGGTAAATCCCTGGCTTTTTAAGTTTTCGATGAAAGCATAGAGCTTGGGCGTGATATCCGAAGAGGTTTTGGGCAATAAAGTATCGTCCAAATCCAGGATCAGGGCCTTAATCCCTTTTTCTTTTAGCCCGGCCGGGTCGAGGTCATAAATGGTGTCCGCTTTTTGCTTGGGGATGAAAGCAACTTTAAAGTCCCGCCAATATTTTTCCAGTTGTTCGCTTAATTGGTCAAGGTCCACGGTATTCTCTTTTGCATCCTTTCCAATAATATATCAAATTCCTTCTTAAAATCATCCGCGGCCAGAATGTGCAGGGTGGTCAGGTCGCCGGTTTCCGGATTAGGCGTGCGGATTGCGGTCAGGCCTTCAAAATATTCAAAAAAAGCACAAATGTCCAGTACGCTTTCTTTTTTTACCCGGATAAAAAGTTCCATCTTATAATTTTTCAATGTAAAACAACGGGATTACCGGCAATTCCTCGCACAAGATCGAGTTAATTTTCAGGAATTTTTCGTTTCTCTCCGTGCCCAGCGAAACGTCCATGATTGCCAGCTGGTCGAGCAGGTTGTCAATTTTTTCGTTTTGGTAAAAACAAAAGTTGGCGCTGCCTTTTGAGTAAAACAGGGGATTGAGCAGGTCGTAAGCATTAACCGGAGCTTCTTTGGCGGGCTGGCAAATTTTGCAGGGAGCATACCCGCGCGCTTGCCCTTCTGCAAAGCTGCTAAAAAATACCTGGTAGTCGGGGCCGGGCAGCTGGGCGCACCCGATTTTATGGAAAACCAGGGTTTTGGTGTCACCGATAAACAATGCGCCAAAACTGGAGGCCTTGTAACCCAATAAAAACATATGGAATTTTCCGCTTTGCAGTGCGGTTTGCCATTTTTCTTCGTCGCGGTAGGCAACCTGGACCAGGTCAATTTTAATGCCGATGGCGGCCAGATTTTTTTTGATTAATTTGGCAATTTGAATAGTTTTAACGCCGTCGGTGTGCAGTAAGCTCAATCCGTCTAACCTTTTGTCTGCGGCAGAATATCCGGCAGATCTTAAAATTGCTTTAGCCGCTTTGGCAGAATAGGCCGGGGCATAGCTTTTGGCTAGATAACCATCCATGGTTTTGGGGACAATGCTGTCCGGGACCACCGGGCTGCCCATGATAGTTTTTGCGATGGTCTCGCGATCCAGGGCCTGCCCAATTGCTTTTTTTACTTGTACTCCGTGCCGGTCGCTGAAAATGTCTTTATTCAGGTTGAAACCTAAAAACCACAGGCCGTCGTATAAGACCGGGGTAGCAGCGGGAGCAGTTTCTCCCGTTGCGGGTGCGGTTTCTGCCGTCGCGGATGTGGGGGTGGGAGGAGGGGAGGCGGCACAGAGTGCAGGCGAAACTGATCCAAGCAATATGAGCAAAGCGGCAATACTGATTAATTGTTTGTTGATCATGGTTTTACTGCCTAAAAAGGTTATTTCCTTTTGCGTCAATGGCGACAATTGCCGGGAAATTTTTTACTTCGAGCCGATAAATTGCTTCTGGTCCCAGCTCCGGGAAAGCAACTATTTTAGCGGATTTTATGTATGTGGAGAGCAGGGCCCCTGCGCCGCCGGTGGCCACCAAATACACCGCCCCGTTTTTTTTGCAAGAAGCTACTACTTCTGAGCTGCGATTTCCTTTACCAATGGTGATTTTTATGCCGGCATCGTAAAGGGTTGGAGCAAAAGCATCCATCCGCGATGCCGTGGTGGGACCCGCTGCCCCAATGACGCGCCCCGGCCGTGCCGGAGTTGGACCTACATAATATAGGGCTTGCCCGGCCGGGTTAAATGGCAATTTTTTCCCTGCTACCAGCGCCGCCGCCAATTTTTTATGTGCCTGGTCGCGGGCCGTGTAGAGAGTGCCGCTAAGCAACACTTTATCACCAGTTTGTAGGCTCTGTAATTCTGGAGATCCTTGCAAAGGAAGGTATAATGTTTTTGCCTTATTGGGATTTTGTCCCGCCTCGCGGGAGATTTGGGATTTTGGATTTTTCATATCACACATTCCTTGACCCGATGAGCATGACATTCCATATTCACGGCTACCGGTAAGCTGGCAATATGGCACGGAAAACTTTCCACAAAAACCGCCAGCGCCGTGGTTTTGCCGCCCAAGCCAGATGGGCCGATGCCGGTTTGATTAATTTTGGCAAGCAGCTCTTTTTCCATTTCTGCGGCAGTTTTATCTTTATTGCGGGACCCGATTTTGCGAAAGAGCGCTTTTTTGGCGAGAGAGGGGGCTTTGTCAAACGTTCCGCCAATGCCTACTCCCACAATTACCGGCGGGCAGGCTGAAGCCCCGGCTTGTTTTACCACGCCAATCACAAAGGCCTGAATTTCTTCCGGGTCGACGGTGGGCTTAAACATTTTTATCTGACTGCAGTTTTCGGCGCCGCCGCCTTTGGCTAAAAAGTGGATTTTTATTTTATTGCCCGGCACATGGTCAATATGAATATGCGCGGGTAAATTGGTGCCGGTATTTTTGCGTAAGATTGGATGGTGGACAATGGATTTTCTTAAATAGCCCTCTTTGTAGCCCTGCAAAATTCCGGCGTGGATGGCTTCCGTAAGTGTGCCGCCGGTAATTTTTACGTCGTGTCCCGTTTCCACAAAAACAATCGCAACCCCGGTGTCCTGGCAAAGCGGAATTTTTTTTGTGCGGGCAATCCGGGCATTATCAATTAATTGTTGCAAAATGTCGCGGGCACGAGAGTTGGTTTCGGTGCGGTGGGCGGATTTCAAGGCGCGTAAAACATCTTCCGGCAATTCATAGTTGGCGCGGATGCAGAGGTTTTTTATTGCTTCCGATATATGGCGGGCAGGGATGTTGCGCACGTTTAATACCCCAGTTTTCCAATGTTTTCTCTAATCGACTCCGCCGACTTTTTGAGCCGGGCTTTTTCTTCCGCCGTTAATTCGAGCTCAACCACTTCTTCCACGCCGCCTTTCCCCAAAACCGCCGGCACCCCGATATAAATATCTTTCAGTTCGTATTTGCCGTCAACGTAAGCGCAGGTTAAGATGGTTTCTTTTTTGTCTTTGATGATGGCTTCGGCCATGTAAGCGGCGCAGTCCCCCGGCGCGTAGTAAGCACTGCCGGTTTTTAGAAAATTTACAATTTCGGCGCCGCCGTTGGCGGTGCGATTAATTATTGCGTCAATTTTTTCTTTAGATAACAGTTGGGTTAAGGGTTTGCTGTTGACGGTTGAGAGGCGCGGGATGGGAACCATTAAATCGCCGTGGGTGCCCAGCACCATGGCATTAACGGCTTTGCGGGAAACTTTTAATTCCATGGCGATAAACGTGGCCATGCGTGCGGCATCGAGTAGCGGCGCCATGCCCAAAACGCGGCGGGCGGGAAAAGTGCTTACTTTCCAGGCCAGATAAGTCATGGCATCCAGCGGGTTGGCTACCATTAACAACACTGCATTGGGGGATTGGGTGGCGGCTTGTGAAACTACAGAGCGGATAATATCGGCGTTTTTTTGCAGTAAGTCATCGCGGCTCATCCCGGGTTTGCGGGCCAGACCTGAAGTGATAACTACCAGGTCTGAGCCAGCCGTATCTTTATAATCATTGGTTCCGCGGATGCTTGAGTCAAATCCGCAGACCGGGCCGGACTGTTGCATGTCCAGAGCTTTACCCTGCGGCAGGCCTTCTACTATGTCCAGCAGTACGATTTCGCCCAGGTTTTTTTCCGCTAATTTTTTTGCGCATTCGGCGCCAACATTACCCGCGCCGATGACAGTGATTTTGGGCATAACTTTTCTCCAAAACGAATAATTGTTGAGAATTATATCACGAAATCATAACGCGGCGCGGCTGACGGCAATAAATTCATCAATCGACAAGGTTTCCGGTCTTCTCTGCGGGTTGACCGGCCAATCCTTAATGTCGAATTTCTTGAGAGAATTAGTCATGGTTTTGCGCCTTTGCTGAAAGGCGGCATGCACTACCTCAAAAAACCTTTCTTTTTGGGCGCCGACCAATGGCGGATTTTTATGCGGCGTGATTTTTACGATTGCCGAGCTTACCTCGGGCTGCGGGAAAAACGCAGTTTTTTGCACTAACGATACCAGCTCAATCTTTCCGTGGAATTGGCA
>Ga0265296_1000828_pt1 | contig 41067 bp, 32 predicted proteins | sample MunlanPumphouse1_FD_189073 | JGI IMG/M metagenome (GOLD analysis project Ga0265296, IMG submission 189073) | Groundwater microbial communities from a municipal landfill in Southern Ontario, Canada - Pumphouse #1 | ecosystem: Environmental > Aquatic > Deep subsurface > Groundwater | place... | reverse complement strand
GCTAACGGAACCTTGACGGTTTCCCTGAATGCGGCCAGTCCTTCTGCCGCCACTTACGCCCGAGGCGTTACTGCTTATACTTTTGCCAAGTTTGATTTCACATCAACTGGCGAAGATATAATTATTTCCCAGATAAACGTCAAGTTTGTCACCTCTACGATAGGATTGATTGCGGCAGCTGGCGATCTTAATAACGTCAAACTTTATGATGGTAACACCTTAGTGGCTACCGATCCGACAATCAGTTCTGGTTATGCTCAATTTGGCGTTACCTTAACTGTTCCAAAAAATACCACCAAGATCCTAACTGTTGTTGGCGATATTCCGTCTGCTTCAGACGCTTCCGGTTTAAGAGCAGCTTTTGACGCAGATACTGATGTAGTTTCTACTGGAAAGGATTCTGGCATTAGTTTGACTACTGCCGGTTCCTTTGATGTCTTTGCTAACCAAATGACCAAAGGCACTCCTACTGTTACCGTAAAAGCAGCTACTACTCCGGTTGCCCAGACATATATTAAGGGAACCAACAACGCGCATGTGGCGACTTTTTACTTCTCAGCCAACACGGCCGAGGATGTAAAAATTACCTCAATTACAATAGTTGGCGATTCTTCAACCACTAACGCGACCAGCTCTTTTGCCGTAGCTGATATTCTGCCTTCTTCTGGTTACACATCTAATGTCAAGATTTTTGACGGTTCAACTCAAGTAGGTACCACTCAGCCGACATGGACAGGTGGCACCAACTATGATTACGTTACATTTTCTGGCCTTAGCTTAACTATTCCCAAGGGCACAACCAAGTCAATTGACGTAAAGCTTGATACCGCGGAGAGCACTACTACTCCAATCTTTGTTGGATTTTTCACTTCAGCTAATGTTTCTGGCACAGGTCTTAGTTCCGGCCAAACCGCGACCATTACAATGGACGGAGGCGGTATTGCCGGAAAAGTTATGACCTTGGGGGCAGCCGGTTCCTTGGTAATTGCCTTGGATGTTAACACGCCGGTTTCAGCCGAGATTGTCTCTGGCACCACAGATAATGCATTGGGTAAATGGAAATTTACTGCTGACAATGAGAATATTAAGCTTTCTAAGCTGACTTTTGAGGTTACTCACAGTTCAGCAGCTACTGGAACGAGCGTGAGTAACTCGAGCGCTGCGGCAAACATTAATATTTTAACCTCAGCATCTTCTACTCAATACGGATTTAACTATTCTCTTGATGACGCCGCTACCGCCACTTGCCGATTTAATCCATCCGCATCTACTTCAGTTGGCTGGGCTGCGGCAATAAATGTAGGTTGTACCGCGATAACAGCAGTTCAAACTGCAAACATCTTTACTATCTGGGCAACTTCCACTTATTCAATAGAGATTTCCGATGCCAGCGGTAACGCAACCAACGTTGCTGACGATTTGTTGCTTGGTTTGAAACACGGCGGCACTGAAACGCTCGGTACTTATGCCGGAACAAACGACAGCGTAGTTAAGGTGTCGCTTTACGACGGAACAACCTGGAAAGCCGATGCCTATATTGGAGCGCCAACTGCCGGCAAACTGGTTTATGAATTCCCGTCCGGCTCGGAAATTGAAGTTGACAGGTTAATGCCAAAGGTATTATCCTTGAAGGCCGACTTGTCTAGCTATCAGGGCGTAGCCGAGGGAAGCACCTTGACGCTTGCTTTGGGCGATAGCACTGTTGACTATGTAAGCTTAATCACTGCTAAGGGCGGAAGCTCGGGCACAACCTTGACTACTACTGGCATTTATTCTGGCACTGCTGCAACCAATACTGCTTTGACAGGCAATGCAATGTATCTCTATTCCACCAAACCGACTGTCAGTTTAGCTTCAGGATCGCCTTCTGGAGGCGGTTCTCCGAGCACCAATGAGACAGTATTCAAGTTTGATGTGACGAACGGCCATCCTGTCTTTGATTTAAATATCAATGCCATTAGATTCACGCTTAGCTCTAATAGCACCGCTTCTGCCCAAACGCTTGATGACGGAATATGGTATCTCTATAAGAGCACTGATTTGACCACTGCCATAGGTTCAGCCACTCCTTTTATTTCAACCACCACCGTAGCTTATGGCTATCTCGCTATCTATCCAACCAGCGGATTCACTGTTGGCAGCAATAGCGCGACAACCTATGTCTTAAATGGTTATACTGCCGGAATGAATATTAGCGGCACTGCTTCTGAAACCTTAACTGTCAGCATTGCGAGCAACGACTTTTATTGGGATGATTCCGCGTCTATTGCTGGATCAGTTAATGCCAATCAGAAAGTCCTCAACCTACCAGTTACAGGCGGTTCTCTGACATACTAATCGTTTAGTATTTGCCTTCCTTGTGGGCAAAGCAAGAGGCCTCGGCATTTGCCGGGGCTTTTTGTTTTACAGAAATAAAAATTATTGTTAAAATTGAAGAATGAAAAGAGGTTTTAAAATAATTTTCTTTGGATTTGTATTTCTCGCCGTTCCTTTCTTAGTCCATGCGACGGAAGGTGAATTTAATGTTGACCCTTCGTACGATTATTTGGGCCGTTCCAAGGTCTCCACTTTTTTATATCAAATCGGAGCCAACGCTTATTTTTATATTGAAGATGATTATTATAGAAAACTGGACATTGAAAAAATAAAAATTTTTAGCGACGCCGTTCAAAATTTATCTCAAGAGTTTGACGCAAATATTTATCCCAAATTAAGAAGCGCATTCGGTTCAGAATGGAAGCCGGGGATTGACAATGACGAAAGAATTACGGTTTTGATCACCCAGATTAAAGGCGACGCCGGGGGATATTTTAATTCCGGGGACGAGTACTCAATTTTGCAATCGTCAAATTCCAATCAGAGAGAAATGGTTTATTTGAACGCAAACTACATTACTTCTCCTTTGGTCAAAGTATTTTTGGCTCACGAATTCACTCATTTGATCAGCTTCAATCAAAAAGATAAAATCCAGGGTATTACCGAGGAAATTTGGTTAAATGAAATGAGGTCGGAATCGGCTCCCCGGATTTTGGGTTACGACGACGATTACGATAATTCCAATTTATCAAGACGGATAAAAAGTTTTTTACAAAAACCTCAAGATCCCTTAACTGAATGGAAAAATGAGACACTTGATTACGGCACAATAAATCTTTTTATGCAGTATTTGATTGATCACTACGGAGTGGGAATTCTTTCTGATTCTTTGCGCTCAAATAAAATTGGCATTGCTTCTTTAAATAATTTTAGCCAGATTTTTACCGATTGGACAATCGCTGTTTTAGTTAATGATTGCGCTTTGGGCTCAAAATTATGTTATTTAAATCCCAATTTGAAAAACTTTCGAATTTCTCCCCAGCTTAATTTTTTGCCTTCAATAGGGGATAGCAGTTTATCGGTAATCAACTATATTAAAAACTGGGCTGGCAATTGGTATAAATTTATCGGCGGCCAGGGCACTCTGAAATTAGAATTTATCGGCGACGAAAGGACTAATTTTAAAGTTCCTTATTTACTTGAAGACAATTCGGGTAATCTTACCCTAGATTATTTAAAATTAGACAATAGCCAAAGAGCCACCCAATTCTTCTCTGATTTTGGCAGAAAATATCGGTCTTTAACTATTATCCCTTCCCTTCAGACAAAGATTTCCGGGTTTGACGGAATAGAAAATTATTCCAAATTTATTTTTACCGCTTCTATTATTGGCGAAAACCAGCCGGTTAATCCCGAAGAAGAATTAATAAAAAATCTTTTAGCTCAAATTGCCGTGTTGAGAGAAAAGATCGTCCAGATTTTAGCCCAGCAACAGGGGATCTGTTTATTGAAGAGTAATCTTTATTTTGGAATAAAGAACAATACCGAAGTCCGCTGTCTCCAGGAGTTTTTAAAAAAGCAAGGGCCAGGCATTTATCCCGAAGGTCTTGTCACGGGAAATTTCTTTTCTGCTACCCAAGCCGCGGTAAGCCGATTTCAGGAAAAATACGCTTCGGAAATTTTGATTCCTTTAGGTTTCCAAAAGGGGACCGGCTATGTCGGTCCAAGAACTCTATCTAAAATAAACCAGCTTCGTTAATAGGTTCAATCCGACGGATTGAATAGTGGGAGTTATGCACAGGGGTTTGGTTGACAGGGTTGTTGGTTGTGCCAAAATAAACTAATATAATAAAATAATAATATAAATAATGAAAAAAAATAAATATATTTTTTTAGTTTTGTTTGTTTTTTTCGGGTTCAGCGCTTTTTTAGGAATCGGCAGCGCTCAAGCGGCGGCCCTAAGAGATATTCTCATCAATGAAGTCATGTGGGGCGGATCAACTGTTTCCAATGCCGATGAATGGATTGAATTAAGAAACGCTTCCACTTCCCCGATTGATTTAAATAATTGGACGATTCAAAATATAACTAATACTATCCCCGGAGCCACGACCAGTTTGACGATTTCAACGACCACCGGGGCTACCACCACCACTATTCCGGCGAGTGGTTATTTTTTAATTGGCAATGCAACCAGCGGCAGCGCCTCTTCAAGCATTTCAAATTCAATTATTGTTCAGATGGCTACAGATACTATCAATTTACTTGATAGTTATTTATTGAACGGAGCTATTATTTTAAAAGATAATTCAGGAATTATTATTGATCAGACCCCGGCTTCCACCACCACTGCCTGGCCGGCAGGGGCGATAGGGCAAGCTACCAGCTCTATGTCCAGGGATTGGACGCCGGGACTGGGAACTACTACTGCTAATTGGCACAGTTCGGTTGTCGTCGCCAGTTGGGATGCTGGCGTTCCGGATAAAGGAACTCCCGGCGGTTATAACGGTTATTTAGTTTCAGGCACTTTTTCTCAATTAAACGGGACAGCTACCGGAACAGCTTATCTTCTCCCTTCTGCTAATGGCACGACCACGGCAACGGCCACTGCTTCTTTCACCAGCTTCGGGGCTTATAAGGCCCATTTCTTTCAGGGGCTTTATGATTTTTTGGTTTTTCGGGATACCGATAGCAACGGCCAGCTTAACGCTACTTCCGACCCGGCCATGAGCTTAACTAATAGCGGGGCCGGTTATAGCTTAACCAGCAGCGGCTTGTCTGTAGATTTTTCTTTGGGTCTGAATCCTTCAATTTCCGGCCTTTCCAATACTACCGGCCACATCGGAGACACTATTACTATTACGGGCGTTAATTTCGGAGACAGCACGACCACGGCTTCCGGCCAGGTTTTGATTTATCCTTATATTAATGCGGGAAACAATATTTCTTCTTGGTCTTCAACATCCATCTCGGTTGTAATTCCGGCAGCCACTCAAACGGCTAATCCGATGACAGGCAATCTGACTATCATAGTCGGTTGGACTGTCCAGGCAACCACTTCCCTGACGATTAAACCTACGGTTACCTCGGCTGCTGCCACGACGAAATCAGTAACAATTAATTTTGATAGTTTTATAGACGGCAGCCAGGCCAGCATTGGCACAAATTATACCTTGCAATCGCCAATCGGGACCAGCATTCCTTTAACCGGCGCCTGGACCGAGTTTCGGGGAAACAGAGCGTCTTTAAAAGGATTTCCTTCTTTGACCGCAGGAAATACTTTCTTGATTTCAGTCGGCGCAAATATCAGGAGCATGGCAAACACAGCTTTTGAAACGGCCTCAAGTTCAGCCACCGGCACCGTAACTTCAGCTCCAGACATTACTTTAGTCAGTCCCAATAGCGGAGCCGTAGGAGCAACTACCACCATTTCAGGCACCCTTTTTGGAGTGGCTACCGGTACCTTATTCTTTTCTTCAGGCATGCCAATGGGTGGTGCGCCTCCACCTGCGCCCGTTCAGGCGACACTTAGCTCGTGGAGCAATACCTCTATTGTGGCTGTGATTCCGGCAGGAGCTAAGACCGGGCCGATTTTTGTCCGAACCAATGTCGGGATAGAAAGCGATTTTTCTCCAAGCGCCTTCTTTAATTCTTTAGGCAACGCTAAATTTCAGATTTTAGAAGAAAACACCAATACTCCGATAGCCACCAATACCGCCCGCTTGGTTGTTGGCTCTATGACTGGCCCCCAGCTTTATTATGTCGGAGACAGCAATAGCACCAGCTACGGCACTAATGGAACGACTACCATTCCTAATCTTTCTTCTATGGGTTTTGGCTGGGCGTTTGATAATTCAGGTCTTCATGTTTCCAGCCGCGGCCAGCAACTAAATACTGCTTCTACCACCACCTTTACCTTAGCTACTTCTGTGGCGAGAATTACGGGTACCATTACTAATGCCACGGCCAATCGGCTTTTGGCGGTTTTTGTCAACCCTGTCGGCGGAACAGGAGAGTTTAAAGAGCCAATTTTTGTCCAAGCCAATGCTAATGGCACCACTTCTTATACAGTGGGTTTGTCGGCTACCGGAACCTACACGATAGGGATTGAAGACCCGGGCTTTGGCAGTACGGCCTCTTCCAGTCCGAAGATTGCCCCGTCAATGGCCAATGTTAACGCTTCAACCACAGCGACCAGCACTGTTAACTTTGCTTTTGGGTCAGCCAGCAACAGAATTCACGGAAAAATTCAGAAAAGCGGCGGAACCGGGTTTAATGTGGGTCCTGGCATAGAGGCCTTTCGTGTCTGGGCTTATCAGCCAATAGCCAATGGCCTTTATGCTTCAGCTATGCCAAATTCTAGTGGAGAATTTGACCTTTATGTTAATGCGGGAACTTATATCGTTAGCGTAGGAGGGCCTGATCTTCCTGCCCCGGTTGAAGAAATGGTTGAGGTGAAATTGTTAGATGTTAATTTTGCCTTAACTAACGCGACCACTGATGTTACTTTGATTATGAAAGCTCCTTCAGAGTATATTGCGGGAACCGTTACCGATTCCAGCGGCAACGCGGTTTCCGGGGCTTCGGTTTTCGCCTGGAAATCAGGAAGTCCGGGCGGCGGCCAGGCATTTACCAATAGCTCCGGCGCTTACAAGCTTTATCTCCAAGCGGGAACTTATACTGTTGAAGGTTTTGCTCCTCAATATGGGAAGCTTACTGCTAGAAACGGAATAACGGTTGCGAGCAATTCTTCAACAACAGTTGATTTTGCCATTTCTTCAGATATGGCGACTATCAGCGGAGGAGTGACAAAGAACAGCGCTTCTTCCACCGACATAGAAATCTGGGTGACGGCTGGAGAATCGGGTTATGGGATCAATAGAACGAGGACGGCAAGCAACGGAACTTATTCCATACAAGTTCCTTATGGCTCGGGCTATTATATCCATGCCGCTCAACTCGGGAAAGGGGAAATTTATAAAGCCAGTTTGTCTACCTTTAGCAGCAGCCTTACAACCAGCACCGTGAACATCGCTATTAATACGGCGACCGTGAATGTCAGGATTTCTCCTATTAGCGTTTTCTCGTCGGCTTTTGTGGAAATCCGCAACAGCACGAGCTCAAATGAAAGAGGATTTTCCGACATAAATGTTTCAGCCACCACGAGCTATAGGGAATATTCAATTTCCGTGCCAAAGCCGACTAATAACGAGACCTGGACTTATTCTGTCCAGGGCGGAATTCCAGGATTCGGTCCTTTAACTGCCACTACTACCGCCATTTCTTCTACAACGGAATCGGCGACTATCAGTATTGTTTTGGGCAGTATTTGGCAGGTTTCCGGGACGATAGCCGATCCAGATACCAGCACAGCGGCTAATGAGGCGGAGAGCGCCTTTGTTTGGGCAGCCAGCTCTGCCGGCCATGGCGGAGGTCAGGTTAATGCTTCAGGCACTTTCTCTTTTTCTTTAAAACAGGGAACTTATGATTTCGGCGTGGATAAGAAAAATTATACCGGCAATATTCTTAGCAGCCAATCCATAACAGCTGACGCTTCCGTTACCAGCTTAATTCTTTCTTCGGCCAGTTTAGCCATTGGCGGCACTGTTTCTGTAAGCGGTACGGCAGAATCCGGGGCTTGGGTATGGGGCAGCAACGGGGCTGGCGGCTGGGCTGGCGATGAAACTGACGGCAATGGAGTATATTCTTTGAGCGTTACTTCCGGAACTTGGCAGATTTCCGCGGTTTCCGAAGGATATAACAGCACACCCCAATCAGCGTCAATCACCAGCGGGACCAGTACTCTTAATATCTCTCTTTCGGCTGTTTCCGGTTATACTTCAGCCACTCCGACAGTCGGAGCAATAACCCCTAAAACAGGCGGAACGGTCAAGTCGGACAATGTAACGGTAGACGCGCCTTCTGGAGCCTTGGATTCTCAAGACTCCAATACAGGCAGAATGACAATTCAGAAAACAACCAGTATTCCAAAGACCAATAGTGTTAAGGCATTAGGTAATGCCGCTTACAGTATTTCGATGGCTAATTCTTCGGGTACGGCCATCACTGTCTTGAATGATTCTATTACCATTACTTTGGCTTATACTGCCGCTGATCTGTTAGCTGCTGGTATTTCTCAGGCCTCTTCAAGCCAATTAAGTTTGGGTTATTGGGATTCAACGGCCAACACTTGGACAACTATTTCTACTAACGCCGCGACTACTTCCGATGGCGGAGTGACTTATACCGGCACAACCAACCACTTGTCTGATTACGCGCCCTTGGTTTCTTCTGGCGCTTCTCCTCCCCCGACGCCCGCTGGATTGACGGCTACGGCCGGAAGCAGTCAGATTACTTTGAGCTGGAGCGCTTCTTCGGGGGCAACCAAATATTACATCTATAGAAAGAGCGGCAATGATTATCCTTATCTTAGCCAGACAACGGCTCTTACTTACATTAATACCGGCCTGACTAACGGCACAGCTTATTATTATAAAATTTCCGCTCTTAATGCCGATGACGATGAATCAACTTCCACTGACGCTGTTTCAGCTATACCTGTTGAGCCGCCTGGTCCGTCAGCTGGCAGCGGTTATACTTATGTTCCGCCTCCTGTTACTCCCGTAACGCCGCAAACTACCACTGGCCAAGTGACAGCTACCGCGGCTGCTGGCGGAAAGACGACTTTAACTACGGGTGAAAATATTAAAGCCACAGTTGAATTGCCGGCTAATGCTGTTTCAGCTAATACGACCGTCGCTATCGTTCCTGTGGCCAAAACAGCCACAGCGGTTTCCACGGCTGTCGCTTCAGCTCCGACTGGGAAAACTATTGTCGGCAGTAATGTCTATAATTACACTGCCCAAACAGCCGCAGGAGCGGCGGTAAGCGCTTTCAGCACAGCTGTTACCATAACTTTCACTTATAGCGACAGCCAAATTACCGGCCTTAACGAATCAACTTTGAAAGTTTATTACTGGAATACTGCTGCTTCTCAATGGACGGCTTTAACAACCACTGTTAATACGGCCAGCAACACTTTAACCGCAAATACTACCCACTTTACTTATTTTGCCATAATGGGAGAAACGGGGATCTCAACGCCCGCTACAACTACGGCTACAACTACGGCTACAACTACGCCAGTAACTGCCAAGCCAATCAGCCAAATGACAGCGGCCGAGTTGCAGGCAGAAATTGTTAGAATTATTGCTTTAATCAGCCAGCTTCAAGCTGAATTGGCTAAACTAATTTCCGGAGAAAAATTTATCGGCATTCCGGCTGGCTTCACCTTTAAAACCACCTTAAAATCAGGCATGGTTTCTGACGCAGTAAAATATCTCCAGATTGTTTTAAATTCCGATTCCGCCACTAAAATAACTGACTCTGGTCTTGGTTCTTCCGGCCAGGAAACCACAAAATTCGGTTATATGACCAAAGGAGCAGTGGTCAGATTCCAGGAAAAATATAGATCTGAAATTTTGGCTCCCTCGGGATTAACCGAAGGAACAGGGCTTGTCGGGTCGGCTACCCGGGCTAAACTTAATAGGTTGTTAGGTAAATAATAGGCAGGTAAGAGAGAGCCCCCGCCAGAATATATTCTGGCGGGGGCTTGATTTTTGTCGATAATCCTCCGTCTTGAATCTATCTGACCCCTATTGACACCTATTGATGATTGAGATATCCTAAGAGTGAGGATAATTTTAGAAACAGTATGCCGGAAATTAAACCAAACGAAGTTTATACAACCGAAGAAGCCAGGGATTTCTTAAAGGTTTCCGAAAGCACGGTTAAGCGGTTCCTGAAAGGAGGAATTATCAAGGCCTATAAAGTCGGGGGCACTTATCGGATTTGGGGCAGTGAGATTTTGCGATTGGTTTCGCCCGAAGTAGAATCTAAGGTTTATAAGGTTTATGATAAAATTAGGGAAAAAACAAGAAAAACCATTGAAAAATGGTAAAATTGTTGTGGCAGTAAGCGGCGGATTCGATCCGATTCACATCGGACACACAAGGTTATTCAAGAGAGCCAAGTGTCTTGGCGATGAGCTGGTGGTTATTTTAAATAACGATAACTGGTTAAAGAAAAAAAAGGGATTCGTCTTTATCCCGGAAAAAGAACGGAAAGAAATTATCGAGTCGTTAAAGTGCGTTGACAGGGTTATTTTAACAAAGCACGACCCAGACTCTGAAGATATGAGTGTTTGTAAGGAACTTGGAGAATTAAAGCCGGATATTTTTGCCAACGGAGGAGATAGGGTTGAGAATAATGTCCCTGAAGTGCCGGTTTGTCGAGCGATAAACTGTAAAATGGTTTTTAACGTCGGTCAGGGCGGCAAAATTCAATCAAGCTCGTGGTTGTTAAAGAAATTTTTAAACAATAAAATAGCATGAATAAAATCGGCATATTGGGATACGGAGAAGTCGGACAGGCGATTGCCAATTTTTATGGTTCGGCAGGCTCATCACAAGCCAAAATAAAGGATTTAAAAAGAGACGATGGTTTGGAGGGCGTTGATATTTTGCATATTTGTCTTCCTTGGAGCGATAAATTTGTTGAGCTCGCTAAGAAAGAAATTAAAAGAATAAAGCCAAAACTGACAATTGTTCACTCCACTGTTGCCCCCGGGACAGTAAGGAAAATAGGGGGAATGATAGTTCATAGCCCCATCAGGGGAATTCATCCCAAGCTTTTTGATGGGATAAAAACTTTTGTAAATTATATTGGCGCTGATAATAAGAAGGCCGGAGAAATGGCAAAGAAACATTTGGAAGGGCTGGGAATTAAAACAAAAGTTTTTATGCCTTCCGTTACCACTGAAATTGGAAAGCTTTTAGACACAAGTTATTACGGAGTAGTTATCGCCTGGCATGGAGAAATGGAAAAAATCTGCGATAAGTTCGGAATTGATTTTGAAAAAGCGGTCACTGATTTTAACCAGACTTATAACGAGGGCTATAAAAAACTGGGTAAATTAAATGTTATCCGGCCCGTTCTTTACCCGCCGAAAGGAGGGATTACCGGCCATTGCATAGTTTCCAATGCCGAAATTTTAAAGAAATATTTTAAAAGCCGGGCCTTAGATTTAATTTTAGAATATAAGCCGAAGTAAAAAGCATGGATCAAAACACAATAAAAAAAGCGCTTATCACGGGAATAGCGGGCCAAGACGGCTCTTATTTAACAGAATTTTTGTTAAGCAAGGGTTATGAAGTCCACGGAATTATCAGATGGGACAGTATTTTTACCACCGAAAGAATCGATCATCTTTACCAAGACCCTCATATTAATGGCGTGAGATTATTTTTACACTATGGCGACATGACAGATTCCGGTAATCTTGAAAAATTAATTAACCAGATCAAGCCGGGCGAGATTTATCATTTGGCGGCAATGTCCCATGTCAAAGTTTCTTTTGATATGCCGGAATATACCGCTAATACAGATGCCTTGGGAACTCTGCGAATTTTAGAAGCGATTAAAAATTCGGGTTCGCCGATAAAATTTTATATGGCAGCTTCCTCTGAAATGTTTGGGACTTCCGCTCCTCCTCAAAATGAAACCACCCCTTTTCACCCCCGAAGCCCTTATGCTTGCGCTAAAGTTTTTTCTTATCACATCACCCGTCTTTATCGGGAGGCCTACGGAATTTTTGCGGCTAACGGCGTACTTTTTAATCATGAATCAACTCGTCGGGGCCCGACATTTGTCACAAAAAAAATAACCCGAGCTATCGCTAGAATTAAAGCCGGTCTTGATAAAAAGATTTATTTGGGAAATTTAAGCGCTAAACGCGACTGGGGGTTTGCTCCCGAATACATTGAGGCGATGTGGCGCATGCTCCAACAGCCGCTGCCGGATGATTTTGTCATTGCCACCGGCGAGACCTGTTCGGTGGAAGAATTTTTAGAAGAAGCGTTTAAATATGCGGGCTTTAATGATTGGAAGCCGTATGTGGAAATTGATAAACGGTATTTCCGACCGGCGGAAGTGGAAGTTTTAGTGGGCGACGCCAGAAAGGCCAAAGAAAAATTCGGCTGGAATCCGAAAATTAAGATTCATGACTTAGTGAAAATTATGATTGACGCTGATTTTCGCGCATTAGGTTTGGTGCCGCCGGGCGAAGGGGATAAAATTTTAAAAGAAAAATTCCCCAATCGCTGGTGGAAAATAGATTAATGAGCGCTTAAATTCTGTTTTTTCTTCGCGCTTTACCCCAGAGGGGCCCTACGCGTCTCAGAAAAAAACAGAATTCCCGCTTCAATTATGTTATATCTTAAAGAAAAGAAAATTTTAATTACCGGAGCCGACGGTTTTGTGGGCAGGCATTTAGTTAAAAATTTATTAGAAAAAAGGATGGTTCCCAAAGAAAATTTATATTTGCCTGCTTTTGAAGAATTAGACTTAAGAAAATTGGAGGATTGCCAGAAGGCGGTAAAGGGGCAGGATATTGTTATACATTTGGCGGCTAAGGTCGGAGGCATCGGCCTAAATAAGGAAAAGCCCGGCGAGTTGTTTTATGACAATATTATTATGGGTACTCAATTAATGGAGGCCTCCAGACAAGCCGGGGTAGAAAAATTCGTGGCTATAGGGACAATTTGCGCTTATCCAAAATTCACTCCAGTTCCCTTCAAAGAAGAAAATTTATGGTTAGGTTATCCTGAAGAAACTAATGCCTCCTATGGTTTAGCTAAAAAAATGCTTTTAGTTCAGAGTCAGGCCTATAGGCAGCAATACGGTTTTAACGCAGTTTATCTTTTACCGGTCAATATGTACGGGCCAGGAGATAATTTTAATGCCAAATCCTCGCACGTTATAGCCGCCCTGATCAAAAAAATTTATGAAGCAAAAAAAGAAGGCAAGAATTATATTGAGGCCTGGGGAACGGGAAAAGCAACCAGAGAATTTTTATATGTGGAAGATGGGGCAGAAGGGATTATTTTAGCCGCTGAAAAATATGACAAATTGGAACCAATAAATTTAGGTTCAGGAATGGAGATTTCAATTAAAGATTTAGCAGAATTAATATGCAGATTAATGAATTTTAAAGGAGAAATCCGCTGGGATATCTCAAAGCCCGATGGCCAACCGAAGCGCCGTTTAGACACTTCAAGGGCAAAAAAAGAATTCGGATTTGAAGCAAAAACCAATTTCGAAGAAGGCCTTAAAAATACCATTAAATGGTACGAAGAAAATTTACCTCAAAAATAGAATTATGGAAATTATAAATTTTACCAATATTAAATCTTTGTTGTTTAATAATACAACGGTTAAACAAACCATCTTCAAAAATACTCTTTGGCTTACTTTAGGCATAGCGGTAAGCAAATTTTTAAAGATAGTTCTTATAGTTTATGTTGCTAGAATTTTAGGGGCAACCGAGTACGGAATGCTCTCTTTCGCCTTAGCTTTCGTTTCAATATTTATTGTCTTTGCCGATCTCGGCCTCTCCAATATTATTATTCGAGAATTTGCCCGCGAAAAAGAAAACGAAAAAGAGTTTTATTCCATTCTTTCCTTAAAAATTCTTTTGACCTTAGGCGCCCTGATGGCAATTTTTATTACCTCCTTCTCTATAACTTCAGATATAATAATCCGAAAAATAATCTGGATTTTGGCAATGTTTTCTATGGTTGAGTGGTTTTCTGTTATTTTCTATGTTTTTTTTCAAGCCCGTCAGAAAATGGAGTATCAATCTTTTGCAGTTATTTTCGAATCTTTGGCGGTTACCATTATCGGTTTTTTCGTAATTTTAAATTATCCTTCAGCTCAAAATTTAAGCTACGCCTATTTGGGCGCCAGTTTGATCGGCCTGATTTTTGTTTTGTTTCTTTTCCATTTTAAATTTATCCCATTAAAGATTTCTTGGCAAAGATCAGTTTGGCGCAAATTTTTATTAATGGCTTGGCCCCTGGCTTTAGCCGGTGTTTTTACCACCGTCTATAATTATATTGATTCAATAATGATGGGATCTATGGGTCAAATTACCGAAACGGGTTGGTACAATGCTGCCTATAGAATTACTGCCGTTTTTTCTATTCCCCTCGGTTTAATTTTTGCAAGTTTTTTTCCCATGGTGAGCAAATTTTTTAAAGAATCAAAAGAAAAACTCCAAAAGGCCTGGAATTATCAAATGGAAATAATTATTTTGGTTACCCTTCCCTTGATGGTCGGGGGAATAGTCCTTGCCCCAAAAATTATTGATTTTGTTTATGGCTCGGGTTTTACTCCGGCAATTTTAGCTTTTCAAATTTTAATAATAACGGCCGGAATCAGCTTTTTTTGCACGCCCCTTCAGTATCTTTTGATTGCCGCTAATCAGGAAAAGAATTTTTTTTGGATTACCTCTTCAGCCGCCCTTGTTAACATTATTTTAAATTTTATTTTAATTCCAAGATTCAGCTTATACGGCGCGGCTGCCGCTACGGCAATCACTTATATTTTAATTTTAATTTTATTTTTAAAATTTATAATGAAATTTGCCATAGTCCAGCCGTTCAGCTTGAAACTTTTCCCTATTTTTATCAGCGCTTTTCTTTCCAGCGCCTTAATGTATTTTGCAGTATCTCAACCCCAAATTTACCATCTTAATGTTTTCTTTTCGATTTTAATCGGAGTCCTTGTTTACGGCGTCGCCATTTTTTTCTTAAGAAAATCCTTAGGATACCTTTATGCTCAAAAATAAAAAAATTATTGCCATAATTCCGGCCCGGGGCGGGTCAAAAAGATTGCCTGGCAAAAACATAAAAAAAATGCTGGGCAAACCCCTGATTGCTTGGACGATTGAGGCGGCAAAAAAATCACGGCTGCTGACCAGATGCCTGGTTTCTACCGAAGATAAAGAAATTGCTAGAATCTCCAGAAGATACGGCGCCGAAGTCCTTGCGCGGCCAAAAGCATTGGCGGCCGACGGAACGTCAACCCTTTCGGTTTTACAGGACGTTTTAAAAAAAATTGATGCCGATATAGTTGTGCTTCTGCAGTGTACTTCGCCCGTTCGCAGAGAAGGACTGATAGATTACTGCCTGCGGAAATTTTTAGCTTCAAAAGCCGATTCCTTAGCCACCGGTTTTATCTGCAAGATGTACGAATGGGGAAAGTATTCGGGCCGCAGCCAGGACTTAAAGGGATTTTTTCACGATGACGGAAATATCTATGTGATAAAGGCAGATTTGATAAGAAAGGGCAGGCTGTGGGACAAAAAAATGGCAAAGATAGAAATAAACAAAGAACAAAATTTTGAGATAGACGACGAATTTGATTTCTGGTTAAACGAGCAAATTTTAAAAACCGAGTCCCGCAAAAGCGGGACGAAGGTGAAGATGAGGCAACGCTTCATCGCCCAAAAAACATGAAAAATATTCCTCAAAAATTAGAACTTGATTTAAGAGCCAGAACGAAATTCGGCGCCTTTGAGGCCCTTAATTTGGGAAAATATCTAAAAGAGCTGTCTTTCGGAAAAATAGGGATAATTTTAGATTCAAGCATAGCCGATCTTAAATACGCCAAAGATATTTTGGAAAACCTTAAAAAGGAAGGATTACCGATCATTAAAATTTGGAACTACAACCTGAAAGGGGAGCCGGATTACGATTCTTTAGACAGAATAAAAACAATGTTTATTAAAAACGGAAAATCTTTGGTTGATTGTTTTGTCGCCATCGGAGGAGGGAGTGTGATTGATTTTGCCAAAGGCCTCGCCACTTTATTGAAAAATCCCGGCCCGGCTTTGAACTATCGCGGATTCCCGACAAATATTAAGCCGTCCCTGCCGATAGTTGCCCTGCCCACAACCGCCGGAACTGGAAGCGAGGTAACCTTTAACGCAGTTTTCATTAATTGGCAGGAAAAAAAGAAAATGGGAATCAATACGAAATATAACTTTCCGGCTTTTTCAATCTTAGATCCGAATCTGACCTTAAGTTGTCCGCAATCCGTGACTGTTTCTTCGGGAATAGACGCCTTGGTGCACTGCCTCGAGGGTTATGCCTCTAAAAAGGCCGATTACTTTACTAAAATTTTCGGCAGAGAGGGCTTTAAATTAATGTTTAATAATTTATCAAGGGCCTTGAAAGATCCGAAGAATATTGAAGCCAGGGGAAATCTGCAAATAGGCGCTTATTTTGGCGGTTTGACTTTATTGGGATCGGGTGGCGGGCCGACAGGCGCCTTGTCGTATGCTTTAGGAGTAAACTTTAAAGTTCCCCACGGATTTGCCGGCGGCGTTTTTCTGCCTTACATTATTGAGCACAATGTAAAAAACGGCTACGACTACAGCGAAATTTTTAATTTGATTGAAGGGAGTCCAAAGGATTTAAGTAAAACTGAAAGGAACAGGGTGTTTGTTAAAAAAATGTTCGGATTATGGAAAAAACTGGGAGTGCCCTCCGGTCTTAAAGGTTTTGGCGTAGATAAAAACAACGTTAATATTCTTTTAAAGGAAGTTGAAAATTACGGAAAGGCCTTTGAGCAAAATCCAAAACCCTTTTCGGTCGAAGAGGGCAAAAAATTAATATTAAAATTAATCAAACAATAATATGCCAGGATTTGAATTGATAGGCAAAGAAGAAAAAGAGGCGGTAGACGAGGTTTTTGACAAGGGAGGGGTCTTGTACAGGTACGGCTTGAATGATAAAAGACAGAATATTTTCAGGGTTGATATGCTAGAAAAAGAAATTGCCAAGAAGGTCGGATCAAAATATTGCCATTGCGTCTGCAACGGCACAGCCGCTCTGAAGATCGCCTTGTTTGCTATGGGCGTGAAAGCCGGAGACGAGGTTATCACTCAAAGCTTTACTTTTATTGCCACCGTTGAGGCTATTTTAGAATTGGGAGCGAAGCCCATAATCACTCAAGTGGATAAATCGTTGAATATGGATCCTGTGGATTTGGAAAAAAAGATTACAAATAAAACTAAGGTTATTATTCCGGTTCATATGGCAGGCGTTGCCGCCAAAATGGATGAAATTATGGAGATAGCTAAAAAACACAATCTTTTGGTATTGGAAGATAGCTGTCAGGCATTTGGCGGCACATATAAGGAAAAGTATCTGGGCGCTATCGGCGACGCGGGAGCTTATAGTTTGGATATCGGCAAAGTGATAACCACTGGTGAAGGAGGGCTGCTTGTCACCAATAATGAAGAGATTTTTCTCAAGGCAAGGGCTTATTCCGATCACGGCCACGAATATAATCCCGATTTACCCAGGGGAGAGGATACGAGATCCTTCCGAGGGTTCAATTATAAAATAACCGAACTTCAGGGAGCTGTCGGCTTAGCTCAATTAAAGAAGCTTGACTATATTCTGGAAAAACAAAGAGCGAACAAGAAAAAAATCAAAGAAGCTATAGGGGATTTAAAAAATATCGAGTTCAGGGAATTGCCCGACAGGGAAGGCGATGCCGGAGACGCTTTAATTTTCTTTTTGAAAGACAGGGAAAAAGCCAGCCAGTTTGCCAAGCTTTTAAAGGCGCAGGGCTTGGGGACAAAAAATTTGCCGGATGCCATCAATTGGCATTTTGCCGGCACCTGGAATCATATATTCAAGGATTCTTCCTTATGGCAAGAATCAGAAGATCTTTTAAGGAGAGCAGTTGCCTTGCCCATCATGGTTTTAATGTCAGATGACCAGATTAATAAAGCAATCGGAGCCGTTCGGGATATTTCAAAAAATATATGAAAAATAGCTACACAGAGATTCATTATAATGAAAAATTGCGTCCCATTTCCAATTACGCCTTGCTATTGGCTAAACACTTGGCCGATAAGTATTTTAAGTCCCGGACGGGCAAGCTGCTTGATGTCGGATGCGGCAGGGGCGAGTACGTGAAAATTTTTAATGAATTGGGGATTGACGCTTACGGCGTTGATTTGGAAGCGACGTCAGAGAAGACAAAAAAAGTTGATTTGGAAACGGAAAAGATCCCTTATCCCGATAATTATTTTGATTTTATAATGTGCAAATCTGCCATAGAGCACATAAGAAATGTTTATCATCTGACGGAAGAAATGCGCCGGGTTTTAAAGCCGAGAGGTAAAATAGTTATAATGACTTGCGATTGGCGGGCCGTTTACAAGATATTTTATCTTGATGTTGACCACAAAACTCCCTTTATGGAATGGTCTCTTAATGATTTATTAATAAGATATGATTTTAAAAATGTAAAAACCAGAGGTTTTTATTGTCTGCCGTATACCTGGAAAAGTAAATTTTTCCATATTTTCCCCAGGCTGGTGGCATTTTTTATACCAATCGATTTTTCCCCGACCGTGAAGCTTAATTTTTTGATTAAACAGATAAAATTTTCCAGAGAAAGGCAATTATTAAGTTATGGAGAAAAATAAGTTAAAAATTTATCTTTGTGATTTAGTTCATAATTATTCTGGAGTGGGCTCCTATGTTTTTCCCTTGAATATAGGGTATATTGTAGCTTTTGCCAAAAAATCCCTGGGAGACAAGGTTGATATTGAATTGTTCAAGTACCCGAAGGATTTTATGGAGAAGTTTGAAAGAGAGAAATCGGATTTGGTCTGTTTCAGCAATTATGCCTGGAGCGCCGACCTGAATAAGCAGATGTCTGATTGGGTGAAAAAAAATTCACCAAAAACAATTGTGATTTTTGGCGGGCCTAATATCACTTATTCCCAAGCCGGATACAGAAGATTTTTTTCAGACAGGAATTCGGCAGATTTTTATGTTCTTTACCAGGGCGAAATTGCTTTTCTGAATATATTAAAGAGAATTTTTGAAAGGGGGCTGGATTTGCAGCTTTTAAAACAGGAGCCGATAGACGGGGTTGTCTTTTATAACCGAGAAAAAGATTTATTCTTGCAGGGCAATCTTATTCCCAGAATAAAGGATTTAGATTCCATTCCTTCTCCTTATTTAACTGGCATTTTAGATAAATTCTTTGAAACTAATTTAATTCCCATTGCCGAAACTAACAGGGGATGCCCTTATATGTGCACTTATTGCTGCCAGGGAGTGGCTTCTTACAGTCAAATTGAATTTTTCGATTTAGACAGGGTCAAAAAAGAGCTGGAATACATCGCCAAGAAAGTCAAAAATACTAACATTCTTATTTTTGCCGATTCCAACTTCGGCATTTTGGAAAGAGACATAGAAATTGCGCGCTACCTTGCCGAATTAACGGAAAAAACCGGGTATCCCCGGAAGGTGAATATGAATTGGGCCAAAAATCAGCCAAAAATATTTGAGATCGCCAAGATATTAAAAAATATCAATTTGATTATTTCCCTGCAGTCGCTGGACGAGCAGGTCCTTAAAAATATAAAAAGACAGAATATGCAGCTTTTAATCTTCAAAGATATTATTGACAGGGTTAACAAAGAAGGGGGGATGTCCGGAACAGAGATTATTTTGGCGCTGCCAGGAGAAACCAAAGAGAGCCATCTTAATTCCCTAAGAAAACTTTTTGACTGGGATGTTTCTTATATAATCTGCTACAACTGCCTGATTTTAGAGGGCTCGGAAATGGCTCTCCAAAGAGAGAAGGGGGAATTGAAATGCCAGACCAAATTCCGGCTTATCGATAATTCATTTGGAAAATATGGAAACATCTTGTCTTTTGAGGCAGAGGAGGGCATCCGTGAGTTACCGACAATGGCAGAGCGAGATATATTATATTTCCGGCCAATTCACTGGCTTATCCAGTTCCTGTGGAATTACCGATTTTATTACGACTTATTAAAATATTTACAGTTCTCGGGGATTAATCCTTTGGATTTTATCGTCAGACTGATAGATAGTGCTGAAAATCCGGAAACTCCCGAAAAAATAAAAAAAATATTCCAGGAATTTAATAAAGAGGCAAAAAGAGAATGGTTTAATTCAGCAGAGGAGCTGAAGGAATATTACAGCCAGCCACAGAATTTTCAATGGCTCCAGGAAGGAAATTACGGCAAAATGAACAGCCAATATATATTCAGGGTTTTAGTGGAGGCCAAGAAAGATTTTGAAAATTATCTCTGTCAGACCGCGGTTTCAATGGCAGGGATGGAAAAAGCCCGCCAAAAGCAAGAGCATTTAGGCGGGCCCGCCACAATGATAGAAAACTTTGGGCGGGAAAAAATAACAGAAATATTGGATTTACTTTCCGAAAAAATTATTGATTTTACCAAGAATTGGCAGGATATTCCCAAAGAAAAAACCATAAAAGACAAGCATGTCTTATATCTTCCCGAAAAACAGAAGCAATCTCTAGAAACATTATTAAAACAATATGATCATCCTAATAAAAACGTCACCCTAAGAAAAATGAGCGAATTCATGGATATCAGAGATTTTTTCTATCAGGTTAAGGAGAATTAATTGCATGAAAAAGAATATAATCGAACAGCCAAAAAGAATATACGGCAAAAGGACTGATTTTGCGGAAAATGTCCTTTCAAAAGAATTGGGCAAAAAATACACTGATTACAGAAAAAAATGGGGCAAGGTTTCAGAAAGAGAATTAAACACGGATTTCCCGATGTATCTTCAAATAGAGCATACGGGGAAGTGCAATTTGCATTGCCCGGGTTGCGTTCAGGGAATAAATATATTGAGGGAAAATTACAGCAAGGGATTTAAATCTCTGGATATGAATTTGTATAAGAAAATTTTAAGAGAGGCAAAAAAATACAGCTGTCCCTCAATAGCTTTCCATAATAATGATGAACCCCTTTTGCTGCCCGACCTGGAAGAGAGAATAAAATTAGCCCAAAGGGCCGGCTTTATTGATTTGATTATCACCACCAACGCCACCTTGCTAACCAAAGAAAAAGCCAGGATGCTCTTAGAATCAGGCCTCACCAAAATAAACTTCAGCGTAGATGCGGCCAATGCTAAGGATTATAAAAAAATAAGGATAGGAGGCGATTTTAAGAAGGTCTTGGAAAACATTGATTATTTTACGAAAGAAAGAAAGAGGATGAAATTAAAATTGCCGATAACTCGGGCGACCTGCGTTTTGAATAATCTGACATACGCTAAAATGGCGGAATTCAAGAAGTTCTGGCAAAAGAGGGTTGATATGGTGGAGTTCCAGAATTTTCAGGCGCTAAGGGGATATACGGAAAAACTAAGGCCCGAGGGAGCCGAAATAGATAAAAATTTTATCTGCAATGCCCCTTGGCAGCAGCTAGTTATCAGAGCCAATGGCGATGTTCTGCCCTGCTGTTCTTTTTACGGCACGGGACTGGTCATCGGAAATATAAAAAATTCCAGCTTATACGATATTTGGCACAGCGATAAAATACAGAAGATAAAAAAAGAATTACTGAATAATAATTTTGATTTTTCCCCGGTTTGTAAAATCTGCGCCAACACATTTTATACATTATGAAAATTAAAATTAAAAATAAGTCGATAGGCAAGGGATTTCCCTGTTTTATCATTGCCGAAGCGGGAGTTAACCACAACGGCGATTTTAATTTGGCTAAAAAACTGATTGACAGGGCCAAAGAAGCCGGAGTTGATGCCGTAAAATTTCAGACATTTAAAGCGGAAAACATTGTTACGCTTGAAGCCCAACAGGCAAAATACCAAACCAAGAACATCGGCAAAAAGGAATCCCAATACGCCATGCTAAAGAGATTAGAATTGCCTTATCCCGCTTTCAGAAAATTAAAAGAGTATTGCGATCAAAAAGGAATAATATTTTTATCAACCCCTCATTCCTCAAGAGAAGACGTTGATTTAATTTCTAAATTATGCCCGGCAATCAAGGTGGGTAGCGGAGACCTGACCAATTTGCCGACATTGGAATATATGGCCAAAAAACAACTGCCGATTATTTTAGCGACCGGCATGGCTAATTTGGAAGAAGTGAGGGAGGCGGTTAAGGTAATTTTCCCGATTAATAAAAAATTGATTTTATTGCACTGCACAACAAGCTATCCCACGCCCCTCAATGAGGTTAATCTGAAGGCGATGCTCACAATAAAAAAAGAATTTAATCTCCCCGTCGGTTATTCCGACCACACGGAAGGAATTGATGTTTCTTTGGCCGCCGTAGCGATGGGCGCTTGCGTCATCGAAAAGCATTTTACCTTAGATAGAAAACTGCCCGGACCAGATCACAAGGCCTCTTTAGAGCCAAAAGAATTAAGAGAAATGGTTGAGGGCATAAGAAATATTGAGATGGCATTAGGAGACGGTGTTAAAAAACCGACACCAAGCGAGATGGAAACAGCTAAGGTAGCCAGAAAGAGCATTATTGCCGGCCAGGATATAAAAAAAGGAACGAAAATAAAAGAAGAAATGGTGGCCATTAAAAGGCCAGGAACAGGAATCCAGCCAAAGTATTTTGAAAAAATTATCGGCAAGATTGCAAAAAGAGACATTAAAAAAGATAAATTATTAACATGGCAAGCAATATAAGTCGAAGAAAATTATTTCTTCTCCACCATCGCTTCTACTCGCAGAAGCTCGGTAAAAGAAGAAAAATTTTATATATTTCTGGCACTAGGGCGGAATACGGATTAATGAGGCAAACCTTGCTTCAGATAAGAAATCAGCCAGGATTAGAAATAGAAATAGTGGCTACGGGCATGCATTTAATGCCGGAGTTTGGAAAAACCATCAACGAAATTAAAAAAGATAGATTTAAAATTCATCCAATATACGCAACCTACAAAAAAGATAACAAAGAATCAATGGTAAATTTTATCGGCCGGTTTACCCTGGAACTTTTAAAAAAAATTAAACAAATTAAGCCAAGTATTATTTTTGTCCAGGGAGATAGGGCGGAAACGTTAGCGGGGGCGATGGTCGGAGCTTATTTGAGCATTCCGGTTGTCCACACTCACGGCGGCGACGTAACTTCGACGGTGGATGAAATCGCCCGCCATGCGACAACTAAATTAGTCCAAATCCACTTTGCGGCCACAAAAAAAAGCGCCGAAAGGATTATAAAGATGGGCGAAGATCCCGAAAGGGTATTCGTAGTGGGAGCGCCAGGGTTAGACAGCATTTTGAATGAAAAATTACTTTCCAAAAAAGAAATTTCCCAAAAATATAAATTGGATTTGGCCACGCCCGTTTTATTAATTTTGCAGCACCCGGTAACAATCGAGGTCGAAAAAGCCGCTCAGCAGATGAAGGAAACCATGGAGGCGGTAAAGGAATTAGGCTTGCCAGCGGTCGTGATTTATCCAAACGCCGATGCCGGCGGAAGAAAAATGATACAAGTTATAGAAAATTACAGAAAATATCCATTTATCAGAATTTATAAAAATCTTCCATCAATTGACTATCTAAGCTTATTAAAGAGAGTAAATGTGATGATAGGAAATTCAAGTTCAGGGATAATCGAATCAATAGCTTTTCATTTACCGGCGGTGAATATAGGCGTAAGGCAGGAAGGAAGGGAGAGAGCTTGTAATGTAATTGATGTGGGTTATAGTAAAGAACGGATAAAGGAGGCCGTTAAAAAAGCGATTTACGATAAAAAATTCAGGGAAAATGCCAAAAATTGCAAAAATCCCTACGGCGACGGCCGGGCGGGAAGAAGAATCGCTGAAATTTTAAGTAAAATAAAAATCGATAAAAAGCTATTACAAAAACAAATAACTTATTAATATGGTAGATAGATTTAAAAATTGGAAAAAGCCGAAAATTGAAGAGGGGAAGATGACCAAGTATAATTGGCTGGTTCAAAACAAAAAAGGCCTTAAATTAGGTTACAAAACTGACGTAGGAGCATTTGTCTATATTAATGCTAAGAATGGAGTGACTATTGAAGATTTAGTCCAAATCGGTTCTCATTGTTCCATCTATTCGTTGTCAACGATAGATAATAAAGAGGGGCCCGTTATCTTAAAGAAAAATTGTAAAATAGGCACCCATTCTACGGTGATGCCGGGAATAACCGTAGGAGAAAATTCCATTATCGGCGCCTTTAGTTTTGTTAATAAAAGCATCCCCGCTAACGTTGTGGCCTTTGGAGTGCCGGCCAAAGTTTTTAAAAAATTAGATAAATAAAACGATGAATAAAATTCCTTTATTTAAAATTTATTGGGACGAAGATGATATAAAAGCAGTTGGCGATTCAATCCGCCGAGGTATGAATTGGGCCTTGGGTCCCAATATTGAAGAATTTGAAAAAAAACTCGCCGAATATTTAGGCGTTGATTATGTTTTAACTTTTAATTCCGGAACTTCGGCCCTTCATTCGGCCTTAATGGCTTACGGGATAAAAGAAGGAGATGAAGTAATCGTTCCGTCATTTACATTTATCGCGACATCTAATGCCGTTTTAATGGTAAAAGCTAAGCCCGTTTTTGCCGATATTGAAGAAGAAAGATATGGATTAGATCCCGAAGACGTAAAAAATAAAATAACGTCAAAAACAAAAGCCATTATTCCCGTTCATTATGGCGGCTGTCCTTGCAAGATAAGCGAATTAAAAGAAATTGCCGAAAAAAGCAATATCTTGCTAATAGAAGACGCAGCCGAGTCCTTTGGAGCCAAGGAAAACGGGAAATTGGTAGGTACTTTCGGCGATTCGGCAATGTTTAGTTTATGCCAAACAAAAGTTTTTACGACAGGTGAAGGAGGATTTATGGTTGTTAAGTCAAGGGATTTATACGAGAAAATGAAATTATTAAGGTCGCACGGAAGAGCTGAATCTATGGATTATGTTTCTCTTGGATTTAATTTCAGAATGCCCGATATGATTGCCGCTCTTGGCATATCCCAACTTAAAAAAGTAAACGAGCTTATCAATGCCAGAAGAAAACATTCGGAGCGCATGACAATCCTTCTTTCTGATGTTGAAGAAATTATCATTCCCATTTTCCCTGAAAATATTTTTCATGTTTTTCAGGAATATTACATAAGAATAAAGGGAGGAAAAATAATCAGAGACGAACTCAAAAAATATTTGGCGGAAAAGGGAATTGGCACAAGGATAAGTTTTCCCCCGATACACAAAACGAAATTCTACCGAGAAACGCTCGGCTATAACGATATTTTAAAGAATACGGAAAGAATAGCTGATTGCGCGCTGACTCTTCCTCTGTATCCCTCTTTAACTAATGAGGAAATAGAATACATAGCCAGCGAAATTAAAAATTTTTTCAAAAAGGCGATGAGGTAGCGACCTCATCTTCACCTTCGTTTTTATTAAAATAAAAACTCGGTTTATGACAAATAAAAATTTAAACAATTTCTTAATAAATAAAGACCGTTCAATAAAAGAAGCGATGAGAATAATCGACAGAAACGGGTCGGGCATAGCTTTGGTTATTGATAAAAAGAAAAAACTTTTTGGCATAGTGACAGATGGTGATATCAGGGGAGCCATTTTGAAGGGGATAAATATAAATAAAAAAGTTGAAGAGATTACAAATAGAAATCCGATAACTATTAAAAATAAGGGATCATTGACTCATGAAATTGGAAAAAAGGTAAGGGAAAAGATAGCAACGGGTGGCTCTTTGAAAATCCCGGTTGTTAATAAAAAAGGAGTAATTGAAGATATTATTTTTGTTTATATCGATAAGGGAAGGGTCTTTCAAACAGCCGAAAATAAGTTAAAAACCGACAAGGGAGGGGTGAAAAGCGTGCTTGTAACCGGCGGAGCCGGATATTTGGGTTCAATACTTTGCCGAAAATTATTAAACCGAGGATATCGGGTTCGGGTGCTGGACAATTTAACTTATGGAGATGAAGGAGTAAGGGATTTATATAAGAATAAAAATTTTGAATTATTAAAAGGGGATGTAAGAAATATTTCCGAAGTTGTTGGGGCCCTAAGGGGAGCAGATGCCGTAATTCATTTAGCGGCAATTGTAGGAGATCCAGCCGGTCAATTAGACCCAAAAAGAACCATTGAAATAAATTATTTATCAACCAATGCTATAGCCAACGCCTGCAAGTATAACCAAATAAATAAATTTCTTTTTACTTCCACCTGCAGTGTTTACGGGGTAAGCGAAACTCCGGATGACCGGCTTAGAGAGGATTCTTCCCTAAATCCCGTTTCTTTGTACGCCGAAACAAAATTAAAATCAGAGGAAGGAATTTTCAGTTTGGCCGATGAGAATTTTTCGCCGACTATTTTCAGATTCGGAACGCTTTACGGGATTTCTCCCAGAATGAGATTTGATTTAGTGATTAACACATTAACCGCCAGGGCTTTAGTCAAAAAACAATTCAGTATTTTTGGCGGCCAGCAGTGGAGGCCGAATTTAGAAGTTAGCGATGCCGCGGAGGCCTGTCTTCTATGGCTTAATTCTCCGATTAAAAAAGTAGAGGGAGAAGTATTCAATGTGGGGGCTAACGAGCAAAATTGTAAGATTATTGAGATCGGGCAAACAATCAAAAAAATAATTCCCGAAGCAAAAATGGAAATTGAAAAAGAAAAAGGGGACCAAAGAAATTACAACGTTTCTTTTGACAAAATTTCCAGGGTCTTGGGCTTTAAAGCAAAAAAAACAATAAAAGACGGAATCAGGGAAATGATTAAATTTAAAGATATAAAGAATTTCGATAAACCGAAATATAGCAACTAAATTCAATGAGCTTCCAAAATAAAAAAATTTTAGCGATAATACCCGCCCGCGGCGGTTCTAAGGGCGTCCCCAAAAAAAATATTAAACTTTTGCTCGGAAAGCCGTTAATTGCCTACACAATAGAAGCCGCCCTGAAGAGCAAATATTTAGATAGAATTATTGTTTCTACTGACGATAAAAAAATTGCCGAAATTTCGGAAAAATATGGAGCGGAAGCAATAAAAAGACCGAAAGGATTAGCCGTCGCTAGGTCGAAAACAATTGATGCGGTTTTTCATCTTTTAGATGTTTTAAAAAGAAAAAATTATATTCCGGATATTGTAGTTTGTTTACAGGCGACTTCTCCTCTAAGAACGGCAGAAGACATTGATAAAGCTATCGAGCTTTTTCTAAAGAATAAATGCGAGTCCGTGGTGAGCGTTTGCGAACCGGAACACTCTCCCTTTTGGACCTTTCAAATGGGGAAAAAATATTTAAGACCATTGTTCGGTTGGCAATATTTTAAGATAAGAAGGCAGGATTTGCCAAGGGTTTTTGCTCCCAACGGAGCCATCTTATTTATTTCTACCCCTAAAAATTTATCTAAATACCAGCATTTTTATTGTAAAAATAATTTGCCATATATAATGGATGCTCAAAAAAGCATTGATATAGATAAAGAATCCGATTTTAAATTAGTCGAGTCATTGCTTAAAAAATAGATTAACTATTGGTATGGAGAAAAAAAATATCAGAACTCCAAAGATAAAAATAATATTATTGTCGGCAAATTTGTTTGGCTACGAGTTGCTCAAAGAGATTTTAAAAATTGAAAAAGCAGAGGTGGTAGCGATAATGACGCTAAATGAAAAATCTAAAACAAAAATGTATGACAGTATCGAAGGAAGCCGATGGCACGAATTCGGAATTCCCGTTTACGGGGTCGGAGATATAAATAAAGAATTAAAACCAATCAAGCTGTTAAGCCCAGATTTTGTGATAATGGCCGGTTGGAGACAGGTGATTAATAAAGAAATTTTAGATTTGCCCCTAAAGGGATTCATCGGGTTTCATCCCGCCTTATTGCCACAAGGTCGCGGTTCGGCCCCGATAATCAATACTATTTTGACGGGACTTAAAAAATCAGGCGTGACTATGTTTTACCTTAGAGAGGGAATTGATGACGGCGATATAATCGGCAAACTGGAGTTTAAAATTGAAAAAGACGATTATGCTCAAGATTTATATTATAAGGCGATTGATGCAGGCAAGAAGCTTATCAAAAAATTTTTACCATTATTAATAAGAGGAAAGGCGCCAAAAATTCCTCAGGACGAGACAAGGGCAACTTATTTTCCGAGAAGAACCTTAAAAGACAATAAGATAGATTTGGCTAAAGAAAAACCGGAAGAAATTTATGCAAAAATAAGAGCTTTTTCTAAACCATATAAGGGAGCTTATATTAAATTAAAGAATAAAAATCTTATAATCTGGAGAGCAGAATTAAAAAATGAAAAAGAATTTTAAGAGAAAAATTTGCGTGATAACTGGAACAAGGGCAGAATACGGACTGCTAAAACCGATAATGAAAGCAATAATGAAGTCAAAAAATTTTGAACTTCAGCTCTTGGTTGTGGGAGCGCATCTGATGCCGAAATTCGGCAAGACTATAAATGAAATAAGAAGAGATGGTTTTCAGATTAGCGGTTTGGTCAGAATGACTGCCGCTAAAGATACCAAGAAGGCAATGGCTCAATCTATCGGCAGGGGAATTATCGGGATATCAAGCGCATTAGACAGAATAAAGCCGGATATAGTTTTAGTTTTAGGAGACAGGATAGAATCGTTGGCCGGGGCAATCGCCACGGTCTATATGAATATTATTTTAGCCCATATCCATGGAGGGGATAATCCCCGAGCCGGCCTCGACGAATATGCGCGGCATGCCATTACCAAGCTTTCTCATATTCATTTTCCGGCGACTAAAAAAAGCGCTGAAAGAATTATTAAAATGGGAGAGGATCCAAGGAGAGTGCATGTGGTGGGAGCGCCGGGATTAGACAGTGTTTTAAATGAAAGATTATTTTCCCGAATTGAGATAGCTAAAAAATACAAATTGGATTTAAGTAAACCAATTTTATTGATTCTTCAGCATTCGGTTACAACTGATGGGATTGAAGACGCCCCAAAACAAATGAGAGAAACAATGGAGGCGATTAAAGAAATCGGACATCAATCCATCGTAATTTATCCCAATGCCGATGCCGGCGGAAGAAAAATAATAAAAATTATCGAGAGCTACAGAAAATATCCATTTATCAGAATTTATAAAAATATTATTCACAAAGATTATTTGAGCTTAATGAAAGCGGCTAGTGCAATGGTTGGCAACTCCAGTTCTGGCATAATTGAAGCCACTCCATTTAGCTTGCCGGTAGTTAATATCGGTTCAAGGCAAGAAGGAAGAGAAAGGGCGGAAAACATAATTGACGCAGATTATGATAAAGAAAAAATAAAAAAAGCAATAAAAAAGTCGCTTAAAGAACGAGTTAAAAAATGCAAGAATCTATACGGAAACGGAAGGGCAGGAATAAAAATTTCAGAGATTTTAAGCAGAATAAAAATAGATAAAAGATTAATTCAAAAAAAAATAACTTATTAAAGACGATGAAAATATTGATAATTGCTCCTCACCCCGATGACGAGGTATTAGGATGCGGAGGAACAATCGCAAAATACGGCAAAAAAGGCGATGAGGTTCATCTCTGTATTGTGACAAAGGCCTACACCCCTGACTGGTCAGAGGAATTTTTGAAAAAGAGAGAAGAGGAAATTGCTCAAGTCGTAAAACTTCTGGGTATTAAAAAAACCTATTTTTTAGATTTTCCCACCGTAAGATTGGATACCATTCCCCAGCAGGAGTTGATGAGGTCTATTTTGAAAATCATAGAGACGGTCAAGCCCAATACGGTCTATGTTCCGCACTGGGGAGATCCGGTGGTGGATCACCGTTTAGTTTTTGAAGCGGCCTCGGTAGCAACCAGGCCAAGGCCCGGGAGCACCGTGAAAAAATTATTATCTTACGAAATTCTTTCTGAAACCGAGTGGGGGAAGGGTTTTAAGGAATTTATTCCTGATATCTATGAAGACATCACCCTGGAAATCAAAGTAAAGATGGAGGCAATGAAGGCCTATCGAAGCGAGCTGAAGGAATTTCCTCATCCCCGTTCTCTGGAGGCAATAGAGACACTGGCAAAGAAAAGAGGATCGGAAGCCGGATTAAAATTTGCGGAGGCCTTTATGCTTATAAGAGAAATAAACTATTAAAAGTTAGTCGATGAAGCAGTGGCTTCATCTTCATCTGCGTTTTTAATAAATTAAAAACTTGATATATGAATAACAAAATTGAATCAATCCTCGTTAAAGAACAAAGCACCATAAAAGATGGAATGGAACGGATTACAAAAAGCGGTTTAAGGATTGTTTTAGTAGTGGATGAAAATAAAAAACTTGTAGGAATAGCGACTGATGGCAACATCAGGCGAGCCCTATTGTCTGGAAAAGATTTCAATTGTCCCATTAAAGAAATAATGGTTGTTCAGCCGGTTACGGTCAAAGAAGGAACGCCGGCCGCCAAAATTTTAGAAATAATGCTTGAAAGAAACATCCAGGAAATTCCCATCATCGATAATCAGGGCAGAGTGGTAGACCTTGTTTTATTGAAAGAATTAAAAAGCATACCTCTTTCCAGTCCCGATATCACCCATAAAGAAGTGGAAGTGGTGACTCAAGTGCTTTCTACCCCGTATTTAAGTATTGGTCCAAAAATTAAAGAATTCGAAAAAATAGTGGCTGATTATATCGGCGTAAAATATGCCGTAGCCGTGAATAGTGGAACGAGTGGACTCCACCTTTGCGTTAGAAGCCTAGATATAAAAGACGATGATGAAGTCATCACCGCTCCTTTCAGCTTTATCGCTTCGGCAAATTGCCTGCTTTTTGAAAGAGCCAAACCCGTATTTGTCGATATAGATGAGAGTACTTTATGCATCGATGTTAATAAAATAGAAAAAGCAATCACCAAAAAAACAAAAGCCATTTTACCTGTTCATATATTCGGCCAAACCTGCCAGATGGATAAAATTATGGAAATAGCCAAGAAATATAATTTAGCCGTTATAGAAGATGCTTGTGAAGCGATTGGCGGCGAGTATAGGGATAAAAAAGCCGGCTCCTTTGGCGATGTCGGAGTTTTTGCTTTTTATCCAAACAAACAGATTACTACCGCCGAGGGCGGCATGATAGTTACCAATAATGAGAAAATAGCTAAGCTTTGCCAAAGTATGCGCAATCAGGGAAGGGACGAAGGCGATGCTTGGTTATCTCATTCCAGATTGGGATACAATTACCGGATGGCTGAATTGAGCGCGGCTTTGGGTGTGGTTCAAATGGGAAGAATTGAAGAGATGTTGGGGAAAAGACAGAAAGTAGCTGAGATGTATAATCAAAAATTAGGCGGCATAGAGGCGATAAAGATTCCCCATATTGGTCCGGAAGTTAAAATGAGCTGGTTTGTTTATGTTGTTAAGCTGGACGATAAAAAATTCTCGCGCCAGGACCGTGATAATGTTATTGAGCAGTTAAGGGCAAAAGGAATCGGTTGTCGGGATTATTTCCCCCCCATTCACTTGGAACCTTTTTATGTCAAAATGTTCGACTATGAAAAGGGGTCTTTTCCTGTAACCGAAAGGGTTTCTAACTTAACCGTTGCCTTGCCTTTTTATAATAATTTAACAGAACAAGAAATTAAATATATTTGCGATAATTTAGAATTAATATTAAATAAAATTTAGAAAATTATGAATCAAACGGGGAAAGTATTATTTATTATTCATGACGTATATCAAGATGATAATTACCTGCCGATAGGCGTGGGTTATTTAATAGCGATTTTAAAGCAAGCAGGTGTTGAAGTAAAAGTATGCTGTCAAGACATTTTTCATTATTCAGACGAGGCGTTAGCCGAGGATTTTCTGAAAAACGAAAATTACGATTTAATTGGCATTGGATTTATGGCGGCAAGATTTAAGGAAACGATATTGGACCTGTGCGCTACAGTCAATAAATCTAAAAAAAATGCTTGGTTGGTTTTGGGCGGCCACGGACCTTCAGCTATGCCCGAATACGTATTAGAAAAAACCAAAGCTGACGTGGTAACGATAGGCGAAGCAGAAGAAACGATTATTGAATTGTTAAAATGTAAAATGGAAAACGGAGATTTGTCTCGGATAAAGGGCATTGCCTATCGGCTCGGCGGCAAAGTTATAATTAACGAGAGGAGAGAACCAACAAAAGACTTAGATTCCATACCTTTCCCTGAATGGTCGGCTTTCCCAATGGAAAAATACATAAGCTCGGTAAGATTTTTCAGACAAGAGAAAGGTGATAAGGTATTGGAGATATTGACTAGTAGGGGATGTTTCAATAGATGCAATTTCTGCTACCGGATGGAGTGGGGGATACGTTTTCGAAGCGTAGAAAATGTCGTGGAAGAGATAAAGCTATTGAAAGAAAGATATGGGATAAATTGTTTTCTAATGTACGATGAATTGTTTAATTTTCCAAAAAAAAGAATTTTTGATTTCCGTGAAGCGTTGAGAGAAAACAACCTCAAGATTAAATTTAGTTGTAACGCCAGAGTAGATGTTTTTGACGAGGAATCAGCGGTTTGGTTAAAAGAGAGCGGTTGCGTATTTTTGAATTTTGGCCTTGAGTCATCAGACCAGAATGTTTTAAATCTAATGAAAAAAAATGCCACCGTTGAGCAAAATATTAGAGCAATCGAAATAGCTAAAAAAGTTGGGATTGGCATAGGGTTAAATTTTATCTGGGGCAATAAAGGAGACACCGAGGAATCTCTTCGGGGCAACGTTAAATTGATAAAAAAATACAATACCTATGACCAAGTCAGAACAATCAGGCCGGTTACGCCTTATCCCGGCTGCGAGCTTTATTACGACGCTATAAAAATGGGTCTTTTGTCTGGACCAGAAGATTTTTTTAATAAATTTAAAAATTCTGACTTATTCACTGTCAATTTTACCGATATTCCCGAAGATAAATTTTATCAGCTTCTTTTTGATGTCAATAAAGAGTTAATTCTTGACCATTTTGAGAATACAACTAAAAATATGGCGGAGGCCGACAAATTGATTCAAGATTTTTACGATTTATATTTTAAGGACAAGATTAATTTCAGAGGGGCGAGACATTAGAAACTTTTAAAAAACTTGATAAAAAATGACAAAAGAAAATATATCATATCCCAGGGTTTTATTTGCCACCGGCTTGCCAAATTTTTTCCGTGGCTTGTATATTGCCAATCTTTATGAGATTGCCAAAGTTTATCCGGTAGTTTTATTGGCCGAAGAGCTTGATTCGGAAACGGAAAAAATTCTTCAAAATAAAGAGTTGTTTCCGAAATTAGAAAAAGTTATACCTTACCGAGAATTTACCGGCCAGAAAAATATTTTTTCCGGACATGGCGACCGCTGTAAACTAGCAAAAAAGGTTATTGAACAATACAAGCCCGATATTCTCATCGCCGGCGATATGTCTCTTTTCCCACTATATTTGGCGCGATTTGCCAGAAAAATAAAACCCATTCTTCATGTCGCTATTCAAGGGGGGATATTGGTCAAAAGTTCAGATGTAAGGTTGCGCTCCCTGTTAGTGAGCGCCCATCTCAAAATCCCATCATTTTTACCTTTGCCAATCAGATTATTTTTTACCAAGTGCAAGAGATGCATAGCAGATTTTCTTTACTATTGGACTTTACCCCTGACAGTGATGCAGTTGCCATTTAAAGGCAAATCAAGTTTTATATCAATGAAGGGGTCGCCTTGTTTAAGGTCTTGCGATTATTTTCTTCTTCGTTCAAGAAGAGATTGTGATCTTGTCGTCCGGGAAGACGGAGTGCCCTTTGAAAAATTATACATTGTCGGCCATCCTTTGTTGCGTAAAGAAACCAGAGAATTTTTTGAAAAAACTCTTTTTTTAAATTCAGCCAAGGAAGATAAAAATAATCAAAAAATTGCAACCCTATTATATTCAGGAGAAGCAATAGGGTTTGACAGGAAGAGTCACTTTTTAATTTCCAAAGAAAAAATAAGAGAAATGAGCATGGAAATCATCAGATTAGCGGCGCAAACGCTTAAGGGCTGGCAGATTTTCATAAAGCCCCATCCTCTTACCGAAAACATTGACGAGGTGAAAGAAGATTTTGAATCTATTTCTCAAAATATTAAAGTTACCCAGCCCGCAGAGCCAATTGATAGATATATTGAAATAAGCGATGTTATTATCGGGCCTGCTCCGTCAAGCACAGTTCTTTATACCGCCGCCCTTCAATGCCCGGAGAAAATAATTTTATCATTGGATTTTTATCAAGAACTCCTTGGCGATACCTACAAAGATACTGACGGCATTGAATATATCGACAATAAGGAGAAATTTATTAATATTTTGAGAGAAATTAGAGACGGCGCATTTAGCAAAAAAAGACAAGAAATAAAATCAAAATTAGAACCAAACGAATTCTCCAATCTTGTTGAGGCGATAGAATATTTTTTAAGGCAAAAAAGTTTAAAAATATGAAATTCAAGGAAATTATAAAAAAATATACTCCGGGTATCCTAAAAACAATTTTTTTCCACCTTTATGTCAGATGGCTTTATTATTTTAGATATAAAAATATTCTTGCCAAGAATAAAGCGCTGAAGAATCAATATAGGGGGAAAAGATGTTTTATAATTGGCAACGGATTATCGTTAAATCAGATGGACTTAAAGAGATTAAAAAATGAATATACTTTTGCTCTTAACTTTTTCTATTTATATAAAGATTTTAAAGAAATTAAACCAAAATTTTATTCCATAATGGAGCCCATCGAAAATTTTCCCAGAGCCGGCCTAAGTACTGACAAGGTTTTCCGCGAAATAGAAGAGGCCTTTAAAAATATCGACGTAAAAATGTTTCTTAGAACAGATATTAAAGAATATATTAAAAAAAATAATTTCTTTTTAAATAAAGACATATATTATTTATTGGCGGACAGGGGCATCCTGAAAACGCTTATTATGAGCGACGATATATCTAAATATTATTCGTTCGCCGACGGCAGTATTTATAACGCTATATGCATAGCGGTTTATCTGGGATTTAGCGAGATATATTTGATAGGATGCGACTACGATTACATTTTAAGGAGGAACGAAGAGCATTTTTATGATAATGAGATAATCAGTCAAGCAAGCTGGATTAAAAATGTCAGTAATCTATTTTTAGCTGAGGATATGAGCAGTTATTTAAAGGCAATGGAGAAGATTAAAAATCATTTCAAAAAATATAATGTAAAAATATTTAATGCCGGAATCGGCGGATTCACAGATACCTTTCCTCGGGTTAAATACGATGATTTATTTGACAAGATATGAAAATTTTTCAAAAATACTCTAATTATTACGATTCTTTATATCGGGATAAAGATTATGCGAAAGAAACTTCTTTTTTGGAAAAGATTTTTAGAAAATATTCCCGAAGAACGGTTCATTCGGTTTTGGATTTGGGTTGCGGCATAGGAGGACATTCTTTAATTTTAGGGGAAAGGGGTTACAGGTCAACTGGGATTGATTTATCTTTCGGGATGATAAAAATAGCCGAAAGAAAAGCCAGAGAGAAAAAAATAAAAGTTGATTTTGTCCAGGGCGACATCAGAAAGATTAACCTTAAGAAAAAATTTGATGCCGTAATTTCAATGTTCGCCGTCATTAGCTATCAAGCCACTAATGAAGATTTATTTTCCGCGATTTCCGTTGCCGAAAATCATTTAAAAAAGGACGGGCTTTTCATTTTTGACTGCTGGTTCGGCCCGGCGGTTCTTTATCAAAGGCCGAGTAAAAAGAAAAAGATTGTGAAAAGCGGCAATGAAAAAATAATCAGGTTTGCCGAGCCGATTTTGGACATATTCAACCAGACCGTTGATATCCGCTTTAAGATTATCAGAACTTCCGCCGGCAAAGTTTTAGATAAAGCGCAGGAGGTTCACAGAGTAAGATTTTTATTTCCCCAAGAAGTAAAATTTTATCTTGAGAAAGCAGGTTTTAATGTTTTGGAAATTTGCCCATTTATGAAATTAAAAAAAATTCCCACTGAAAATGATTGGAATATCACGGTCATCGCTCAAAAATTATGAAAAACATCGGCATTATAATTCCATCTTCAAGTAGCGGGGGAGTATTCCAATGCGCCTTAAGCATAGCTGAAAGCGTAATCGATTATTCGGATAGGTTTACTTATTCTTTAATTCATTTTGATTCTGAAAACTTAACATCTTCATTCAAACTAAAAAATATACGGCAGATAATTATTCCCCAAAAAGTTATTTCTCTTCCCAGAAAAATTGTTCATTTTTTGGGTTTGTTTTTCGGAATTAAGCGTATGCTTTTTAAAAATATCGATTCCGTTTTAGAAAATGCCGGGGTTGATTTTTTGATTATCCCCACCCCTTTTAGCCTTAATGTGCCGCTAAGAATACCCTACATCGTTTTTATTCCGGACCTAATGCATCGTTATTATCATTCCTTTCCTGAATATGGGATAAAAGAGAGGATTAGCCGAGATATAGTCTATGGGTACTACGCGAGGAACGCCTCTTTAAATATTGTCGAATCAGAGCAGGGAGCCGATGATCTGCGCAAATTTTTTAGAATAGAAAGGCGCAAGATACATATAATTCCCGTTATGCCTCCCGGCTATATCTATGACTATAAGGAAATGAATACGGAGACCGCTGGGGCCATTCTTAAAAAATATAAGCTTCCGGAAAACTTTTTATTTTATCCGGCTCAATTTTGGCACCACAAAAATCACTTAAACCTTATAAGAGCCATTGATGTAATAAAAAAAAGATATGGAATAAAAATTCCCTTGGTGTTAGTGGGGAATTCCGGCGGGCATTACGAGAAAATTTATAATAAGGTTATTGCAGAAACAAAGAAGCTGCAGATAGCTGATCAGATAATTCATCTTGGATATGTTTCAAACAAAGAAATTGTTGCTCTCTATAAAAAGTCCTTAGGCCTCATATTCCCGTCATTAATTGGCCCGACCAGCATTCCCCCGATTGAAGCCATGGTCTTGGGAGTTCCGTTGGCCTGTTCAAATTTATTTGAAATGCCAAAACAGGTGGGAGATGCCGGCCTTCTATTTGATCCTTTTGACGTCAGTGATATGGCAGAAAAAATTTATCAATTATGGACAAGCGCCAAATTAAGGATAGAATTAAGGGAACGCGGTTACGCGAGAATTAAAAATATTACTCCCGAACATTTTACAAAAAAATGGGAAGAGGCCATAGAAAATGTATTTAATTAACAAAAAAGATGAAAATTCCAGTTTCTCAGCCGCTTATAGGCGATAATGAGAAAAAATTAATTAATGAAGCGATGGATAGCAAGGAAATATCCGGTTTTTGCGGGGAATTTATTGATAAATTTGAAAAAGGTTTTGCTAAATATTCCGACTGCGCATACGGAGTTTCAACAACAAGCGGGACTACCGCCTTGCAATTAGCCCTGGCAACTCTTAAAATCGGCCCGGGGGATGAAGTATTGGCTTCCACCTTTACTAATATGGCCACGTTTTTTGCAATTCTCTACCAGGGCGCTAAGCCAATTCCCATTGATATTGAACCAGACACTTGGAATTTAAATCCATCGTTGCTCGAAAAAAAAATAACGCCGAGGACAAAAGCAATTTTAGTAGTTCATATTTACGGCCATCCCGCGGATATGGATCCCGTGGTTGCCATAGCAAAAAAATACAATCTGTTTATTATTGAGGACTGCGCCGAGGCTCATGGTGCGGAGTATAAGGGCAGAAAGGCGGGTTCTCTTGGAGATATCGGCTGTTTTAGTTTTTATGCAAATAAAATTATTACAACCGGAGAGGGCGGCATGATTACTACGAATAATAAGCGATACGCCGATCGCGCCAGAATGCTAAAATCTTTAGCGTTCGGCAAAAAAAATAAATTTATGCATCAGGATATCGGCTTCAATTTCAGAATGACTAACCTTCAGGCCGCTCTTGGCTGCGCCCAGCTTAAAAAAATAGAGTTCGTTATTAATAAAAAAAGAGATATCGCTAAATTTTATCTTAAGCATTTAAGCGACGTCAAAGATCTGCAGCTTCCAGTAGAAAAATCTTACGCTAAAAATGTTTATTGGATGTTTCATGTTGTCTTGAAAGGATCTTTAAAAAATAAAAGACACATTTTAACGGCCGCCCTAAGGAAAAGGGGCATTGATACGAGAGAAGCATTTGTTCCTTATAATGGCCAAGAAATTTTTATAAAGCGCGGGCTTACAAGGAAATCCGATTGCCCCCTGGCGAACATCGCGGGTAATAACGGTTTTTACCTGCCGAGCGGTCCAATCTTGTCGCTCAAAGAGCTTTTTTATGTAGTTAATAATATTAAAAATTTAATTAATCATATCCAATGAAAATAAAACGCAAAGAAAAAATCGGAATTATCGGCCTTGGCCGGATAGGCCTTCCCCTTTTGGCTGTTTTTGCCAAGAAAAAAAATTATGTAGTCGGTCTTGATATTAATCGGGAAAGAATTAAGAATTTAAAGAAAACTTTTCAAGCAGATTTTTACGAGCCTCAGCTGGATAAGATTTTAGAACGCTGTAAAAACAGAATTGAATTTACCAGCGACTATAGCTATTTAATGAAGGAATGCGATTCGGTTATTGTTATTGTCGGAACGCCGTTATTAAATAATAATTCTCCGAATTTTGACGATTTAGAAAAGGTGGTTGATTTAATCGGCATTTATTTAAGGCCGGATCAGACGATTATTCTGAAATCAACCGTTTTTCCTGGGGTGACAAGAGGGGTGGCAAAAAAACTGGAAAAAAAATCAGGGCTGAGGGCTGGTAATGATTTTTACGTTGCTTTTTGCCCAGAAAGAGTAATAGAGGGAAAAGTTGTGGAAGAGTTATCTGCCCTGCCCAAGATTATCGGCGGAATTAATCAAAAAAGTTTAAATAAAGCCGCCGCTATTATCAAAAAATTGGGCGGAAAAATCGTTAGGGCCTCTTCTCCGGAAGTAGCAGAAATATGTAAATTAGTTGATAATACTTACCGGGTAGCTAATATCTCTTTTGCCAATGAAGTGGGGTTAATCTGCGAGAAAATTGGAATTGATTCTTACGAGGTCGTTTCTACGGTTAATAAATTTTATGACAGAACGGACTTATTTTTGCCTGCTCTGGGCGCCGGCGGCCCCTGTTTGTCTAAAGACCCTCAAGTTTTGAGTTATTTTGCCAAAAACAACAATATTAATTCAGAAGTAATCGATGCCTGCATTAAGGGCAATAAGGAATCAACCATAAGGGTGGCTGAAATTGCCCTGAATTTTTTAAAGAAAAAAATAATTAAAAAGCCGACTGTTTCTTTGATAGGGCTGGCTTTCAAGGGGCGTCCCGAAACCGACGACATCAGAAGTTCTCCGGCAGTTGATATCTTTGATTTTCTGCGCAAAAAAACGAAGAATATTAATTTTCAGTATTACGACCCGTTAGTGAGGAGTTTCTCCGGCAAAAAAACCGCAAAAAACCTGAAAGAGGCAATAAAAAATTCCAATGTGGCGATATTTTTAACCAATCACCCCAAATTAATGAATATTGATGCCAATTTTGTTATAAAAAATGCCGCCAGGCCTCTTTTGATAATTGATTGCTGGCATAATTTAATAAATTTCACTGGCATTCAAGACAAAAAAATTGAAATTTACAGGATAGGAGATAAAAGGCATGGCAAATAAAATAAAAAAAGTTTTAATTACCGGCGGAGTCGGTACTATAGGTTATTTTTTAAGCAAATCTTTGGCTGAGCAGGGCCAATTTGTAACTTTGGCTGATAATTTGTCGCGGGGAAAAATTGATAAAGATATAGAAGAACTGCTTAAAATGCCCAACGTAAAATTTGAAGAACTGGATGTCACGGATTCCAACCAATTTAAAAAACTTGATTCCGATTATGATTTTGTTTATCATTTGGCGGCGATTAACGGGACAAAGAACTTTTATACTATGCCCGAAAAAGTTCTGAAAGTCGGAGTTTTGGGGGTAATAAATACCTTAGAGTGGTTTAAGGATTTAAAACACGGGAAAATCCTATTTACCTCTTCGAACGAGGCATATGCCTCTTATATCAATCTTCAAGGCGGCCCGATTCCCACTCCCGAAACTGTCCCTCTTTGCATTGATGACGTGACTAATCCCCGTTGGTCTTATGGCGGAGGAAAATTAGCCGGAGAATTATTTTTTATCAATTACTCGCGGGCCTATAAATTTCCCATGACTATTGTCCGCTATCACAATAATTACGGTCCCCGCATGGGCTTTGAGCATGTTATTCCTGAATTTATATTAAGAATAATGAAAAAAGAAGAACCTTTTAAGATTTTTGGCGCAAAAAACACACGGGCCTTTTGCTATATCTCGGATACCATTCGGGCCACTCAAATGGCTATGGAGTCAGAAAAAACTAATGGCGAGATTGTGCACATTGGCAATGACCAGGAAGAAATTAGCATGCTTGATTTGGCGAAAAAGATGTTTGAATTATTCAATTGGCATCCTCAAAAACTTGAGATAGAAGAAGCGCCCAGGGGTTCGGTAGAAAGACGATGCCCGGATTTAACAAAAATTAAAAAATTAATCGGCTATAATCCTCAGGTTGCCCTAGATGAAGGACTGGTAAAAACCTACCAATGGTATAATTAAGTAAAACTTATGTTTAGAACTTCTTGTTTAATATGTAATTCATCGAAACTCTCCAGAATAATAGATTTAGGCATTCATCCATTTGCTGACACCTTTATTCCGGAGTCAAGGCTGAGCGAATCCGAGCCGGTTTATCCTCTTTCTTGTGATTTATGCTTGGATTGCGGCCACATCCAGGCCTCCTGCGCGACCAATCCGATGGATAGATATTCATTGTATGATTATTCTTATACTTCCTCAAGCTCATTATCCGCCTGCCGCCATTGGGAAGAATACGCCAGAGATGTTTCCAAAAGATCAAATCTCCAGCCAGGATCTCTTGTCATTGAAGCCGGATCTAATGATGGATTTCTCGCTGAACAATTTCAAAAACAGGGATATAAAGTTTTGGGA
>Ga0265296_1000827_pt1 | contig 41079 bp, 44 predicted proteins | sample MunlanPumphouse1_FD_189073 | JGI IMG/M metagenome (GOLD analysis project Ga0265296, IMG submission 189073) | Groundwater microbial communities from a municipal landfill in Southern Ontario, Canada - Pumphouse #1 | ecosystem: Environmental > Aquatic > Deep subsurface > Groundwater | place... | reverse complement strand
TGGTGTAAAAGTAACAGACGAGGAAATGGAAAAAATTAATATTATTCGAAACGATTTTCATGGAGATTGGAATTATACAATTAAACCACAGGGACATTGAGGAAGTTAATTGTGGAAGGTGCCTAAGTTGGTCAACGATAGTTTTTTTGGCACAGTGAAAGGGTATTTTGAAAAAGACTTGCAGGTTCGGTTTGACGAAGTGGTGAACAACGATAATCTTAGTTTTGAAGAAATCAATTTGAACGGTGAAAAATATTATAAAGTTGTCGATAACGAAATGTTAAATTCGGTTTACTATATCAAACAAAACGGCACGAGAATCGTTGGTTTTGAAATTTGGAACGCGGATGTCCACGAGTCGGAGGTTTTGGAAATGTTGGCAAGTTTGAAGTTTGAGTAAAATTAATATCCGACGATAAGGCCGATCGGCCTTATCGTGCGATAACTTATGTCTAGTGTTAAACTCGTCGTCTTTGTCCCTCTCACGCACGTTGACGCGGTACGTACCGCTATGGGTACGGCCGGAGCTGGAAAGATCGGTAATTATTCAAATTGTAGTTTTTCTTGCCGCGGCGTTGGGCAGTTCAAACCAGAAGATGGCGCCCATCCAGCCATTGGTGAGGTGGGGAAACTCGAAGAAGTTGAAGAAGAACGAATCGAAGTCATTTGCGCGCGCGAAAATCTCACAGCAGTTATTGAAGCTATTAAAAAAGTTCATCCTTACGAAGAAATCGTGATGGATGTTTATCCTTTAGAAGAAATATGATCCATGTCGTCGTCGGCATCATCAGCCGCCAGAGAGCAAATTGTGAAACCGAATATCTTTTAGTCAGTTCCAAAAAAAATTTCGGCGAGTTCTCCGGTTGTTTCTATCCGCCAGCTGGGCATCTTGAAGACGGTGAGGACGAAAAGACCGCGCTCGTTCGCGAGATTAAGGAAGAATTAAACCTCGAGGTTTCGCCGCTTCGTAAATTTGCCGAGACCGAGGGTGATGTGAAAGACCAACTCACTAGTTGGTGGTCTTGCGAGATTATTGATGGAGAATTCAAGGTGAACGGAGAAGAAATTGCCAAGGCCGGATTTTTCACCCGCGCGGAAATGGAAAAAATGTCATTGTGGCCGGCGACTAAAAAGTTTTTTGAAAATTATCCACAAATTGACGGTTGACAAAAAATCGTTTTTGTGATGAAATAAAATTAACAGGGTGAGGTTCTGAATATCAGAATCTAACTCTCGGCGTCAACAAATAGCTCCAAGGGGAAATAAAACCCAAGGAGTTATTTTGTTTATAAAAATGTCGGTATATGGGCTTGTGGAGGTAATGGTAACCTCACTCTGTTTGACGCCGAGGGTTGCGGGTTCGATTCCCGCCAAGTCCACCAAAAAATAGCCGACGCCAACCAACCCTGTCTTAAGATTATTGAGGGGCAGGGTTTTGGTTTTTTTAACGATTGGTGTAAACTTTCAAATGAACTATGGAACCAAAACAAACCAAAAGTGCCGGTGGGGTAGTCATAAATAATGACGGTAAGATTTTGATTGTCAGCCAATTCGGAACCTCGTGGTCATTACCAAAAGGGCATATTGAATTAGGCGAAGACGCTGTGATGGCCGCGCGACGGGAGATTTTTGAAGAATCAGGAATCTCTGATTTGGTTTTGCTTAAAGAGCTCGGGACTTATCAAAGATTTCGCGTCGGGGTTGATGGGGAAGAGGATAAAAGCGAACTCAAAACAATAACCATTTTTCTTTTCAAAACCAACCAAGAAAAACTTCATCCAGGCGATGTGGAAAATCCAGAGGCCCGGTGGGTGGAAAAAGATAAAGTTTTTGATTCGCTGACAATCAAAGGAGATAAAGAGTTTTTTCAGAAAATTAAAGATCAAATTTTATGTCCTCCCACATCCAACAAGATCTAAAACGCGGCGTTGATTATATCGGCGTTTGTTGCGTTTTTGTTTGTCACGATGGCAACGGTAAATTTCTCCTCCACAAACGGAGTTGTAACTGCCGCGACGAGCAGGGCTGTTGGGATTGCGGCGGCGGGGCGGTGGAGTTTGGCGAGACCTTTGAAGAAGCGGCTCGTCGAGAAATTCGCGAGGAATATGGTGTCGAGGTTAGTGACTTAAAATTTGCCGCGGCTAAAAATGTTTTGCGTGATAATAATGGCAAGCCAACGCATTGGGTGGCGGTTATTTTCGCCGCCCAAGTCGATTCGACTCAAGTTAAAAACAACGACCCACATAAAATCGAAGAAATTGGTTGGTTTGCTTCTGACCAGTTGCCCGAACCAAAGCATTCTTCGCTTGCGAGCGATTTTGAGGCAATAAGAGAAATTGGCGTGATTTAATTTTATTAAATAGAAGCGCCGACCGTGTCCGCCGACCGTGTCCTTCGTAGCACAGCGAAGGAGGAAGCTCGGCGAAGGTGGATCGGCACTTCTATTAAAGTTTATGGACCTAACCCAACAAACTTACAATTGTATTGCTGAAGATTGGCATCGTGATCATTCCACTGATGATTGGTGGATAGCCGGAACCGATTATTTGGTTTCTTTGCTTTCTCCTGGCGCGACCGTGCTTGATATCGGTTGTGGTGATGGTCGAAAAACTAATTATCTGGTTAAAAAAGGTTTAAAACCAACCGGTCTGGATTTTTCTGAAGGCCTTTTGAAAATAGCCCGCGAGGAAAATCCTGGCGTGGAATTTTTACAAATGGATCTGCGTGAGCTGGGCAATCTTTCCAACCAGTTCGATTGTTTGTTTGCCCAAGCTTCCTTACTTCATATTCCCAAAATCGAAATAAGCGGAATAATCAATTCGCTTTTAAAATTATTAAAGTCTGGCGGGTATTTTTATGTCGCGGTCAAAGGAATTAAAAAAGACAGGCCGGAGGAAGAAATAAAAATTGAAGATTTTTTCGGTTGCGAATCAAAAATATTTTTCAGTTATTTTACTCTCGAAGAGATGCGTAAATATTTCGAAGATGCCGGACTTGAGATAGTTTGGGAAAATGTGAAGAAAAATGGAAATTGCGAGTGGATACAGATTATTGGGAGAAAATAATATTTTCTTAATTTTATCCACCGTTAATTGTTGACAAAAAACTGTTTTTGTGATTAAATAAAATTAACAGGGTGAGGTTCTTAATATCAGAATCTAGCTCTCGGCGTCAACAAATAGCTCCAAGGGGAAATAAAAACCCAAGGAGTTATTTTGTTTATAAAAATGTCGGTATACGGGCTTGTGGAGGTAATGGTAACCTCACTCTGTTTGACGCCGAGAGTTGCGGGTTCAATTCCCGCCAAGTCCACCACCTTTCGCCCCATTGGATGGGGCTTCCTCCTTCGTCTGGGACTTCGGAGGACAAGTCGGGTGGCAAGCCATTAAAGCCGACGCCAACCATCCCTGTCGCTTACGAAGCGGCGGGGTTTGGTTTTTTATCAAGATGATAGTTTTTCAAATAAGTGATAAGATATTTTATACAAGTCGAATACAAATAATTGGGAGAAAATAATATGTCCGAATCACCGTCAAAAATTGAAACGGCCAGCGTGGCCGAACATGAAGCGGCTCTTGAAAAAGAGTTGTTGGTTCAAGCCATGCTGCCTGGAGCTAAGAAAAGAATGGAAATGTTACGCTAGGCCGGGCAGGAAGTTTCTTTTGCTCAAGCCTTTGATCAAATTTCCAATATTGTTTTCAGGTTTGAGTGGAGTTTGTTCAAACAAAAAGGCAAGAAAGAAGCGGCTAAAATTGCCAACGAATGGCGCGAACGGATTAACACTGCTTTTAGTGACGGTGATGATGGTTGGTTACTGCGAGTGATCAAAGTTTTTGATGAATTAAAGGCCGGATGGGACAGAGGGTTGGAAAATACCGGTCGCGAAGATAGGACTAAAGCCGGTTCAATTGGTTTTGAACTTTTGCCGGCTCGCCAGGAATTGAAAAAGATGGGTTTGACCGAAGATGACGAAACCTTGGAACTTCATTTGGAAGAGTTTTATAAACGTAGCGAGCAGAAAGGGTTCCGTGAAGCTATTTTAAAAGATTTGGGAAAAGTCGCGGAAATTGTCATCGATCGGTTTCCGCATGTTAAAGGCGTTACCGGCTTTTCTTGGCTTCTTGATCATCCGTTAACCCGACAGCTCGGGTTTCAAGCAGTTGAAACAGAAAACGGAGTGGCTAGTCGCGGTGGATCGACTTGGCTCCAGTTTGTCGATCGGCACGGACAAATAAACAAAGAAAGACTTAAACAGTTTTTAGAAACCGGCGAGTTTCCCATGAAAGCCCAACTTGGTTTTATTCCTACAATTGATTTCTTGCGTCGTTTTTTACCGGCTGAGCGACGCGGAACGATTACTTTGCAGGAAACAAATAAAGGATGGCGCGAGGCAAGACGAAAAAATCAGAAATATTTTGAAAAAATTAAAGATCTTTGGTACACACTTTCGGTTGATGATTTGGAAGGGGTGCTCAATGAAAATGAAGAAGTGGTCGACTGGTTGAAAAAAATCGGTGTCAAAAATCGACTTTTTGATTTTTTGATTGAATTTAAAAAAAATGGAAAGGATTTTGAGGAAATTAGAAATTCGGAAGAGGCTAAAGAACTCAACGAAAAAATCGAGGCAGCGGTTGAGAAAATTGATCCCAGTCGTAGTTATACTATTGAGATATGACCAGTCGTCGCACTAAAATTTTCCTCCTCTGGTTATTCATCTGGCTAATCACCACTGGCCTGGCGGCTTTTGTAATAAATCGATTTTTTTCTGTTGATTGGCTGGTTTTATTTTTAGCGGCCGTGAACTTATCGGCTTTTTTCCTTTACGGCTGGGATAAACTGTCGGCTGGGCAGAGAATCGATCGGGTGCCAGAGGTGGTGTTGTATTTTTCCGTTTTGTGCGGCGGCGGGGTTGGGGCGTTGCTCGGTATGGATATTTTTCATCATAAAACCAAAAAGATCTCCTTTCAGTTTGTGGTAGCCGTTATAATTCTGGTACAATTAGGCTTGTTATTTCTTTTAAATCAAAAATTTAATTTAATTTCCTTTTATGTCCTATAATATCAACATCGTCAACTCGACCAAAGACAACAATTATTTCCGCCAAGTCATGTTCACCGGCGCCAAAAGCCAACTTGTCGTCATGGATATTAAACCCGGCGAAGATATCGGAGCCGAGACCCATGCTCATGTTGAACAAATCTTGTTTTTTTCAAGCGGTGAAGGGAGGGCTATCCTCGACGGTGTGGAAAGTCAGGTTGTGGCTGGTGATGTTTATATTGTCTCGCCCGGAACCAACCATAACTTTATTAACACCGGAACTGAACCATTAAAGGTTTATACTGTTTACGTTCCACCAAATCATATCGATGGTATTGTTCACGAAACTAAGACCGCGGCCACGGCTGATCAGGCGGATGAGGATTTTGGCCACCAGGTTGAATAATTAAGTTTTCCACCTTTCAACTTGTAAAAAATCGGCGTCCATCATACAATAACGCCGATTTTATTTGATATTTTTATGCAAAATTGGAAACGAAATTATCCCAAAGGAGGCCAATCAAGAATGCGCAAAAAATGGCTAATTCCAGCCTTAACCGCGTTTTTTTTAATCGCCACCTTGGCGGCCGCGGCTTATGATTTTCCAGCTTACTGGAATAAGGGTGCGTCTTGGGTCGGTAATTTAACCGGCTTTAGCGCCGATGCTTTAAAAATGGACGAGTCAGCCTACCGTTTTGGTCTTGACCTTCAGGGCGGTACGCACCTGGTTTACCAAGCCGACATGTCAAAGATCAGTGATACTGATCAAGGGGCGGCTCTCAATGGTGTGCGCGATGTTATTGAACGCCGCGTTAACGCTTTTGGCGTTTCCGAACCGTTGGTTACCACAGCTCAAGGTAATCGCATAATTGTCGATTTGGCCGGCGTGCTTGATGTTACCGAAGCCATTAAACAAATCGGTGAAACGCCGATTCTTGAGTTTAAGGAAGAAAATACCGAAGTCGGCCGTCCGGCCACGACTGATGAACAAAAACAGATTGACGCGGCTAATGTAATCGAACGTCAAAAAGCCAATGATATTTTGACTCGCGCCAAAAAAGAAGATTGGACGGCGTTATCAACCGAGTTGAACGGCGTTGATCTTGGCTGGATTTCGGTCGACAATGCCAGTTTAGGTACGTTGGTTAAGGAAACCTTGAATCAATGGACACGGCCAGGCAAGGTCGCGGCCAAAGTCATTGAATTTCAAAATATTTTAAACATCATTCGTTACGACGAGAAAAAGGCTTCGCAAAAAATGCAACTTTCTCACCTTCTGATTTGTTTTGAGGGCAAGACTGGTTGCGCCGATCCAATTCCGGCCATTGAAGCCAACCAAAAATTGGTTGCTTTGAAGAGTGAATTAACGCCGGAAAATTTTGCCGAAAAAGCCAAGGAAATTTCCACTGATTCGGCCAGCGCTTCTGATGGCGGTTATTTGGGTTGGGTTGAGCCGGGGCAAATGGTGGAAGCTTTTGAGCTAGCCGCTTTAAATACGCCGGTCGGCGGTATTTCTGATGTTGTTGAAACCGAATACGGCTATCACATTATTTACAAAAAAGCTCAAGAGCCGGTGACGGTTTATCATCTTGAAGATATCGCTGTTAAATTGACAACTTTGAATGATATCGCGGAAGTTGATCAGCAATGGAAATCAACCGGCTTAACCGGCCAGCAATTAAAAACCGCTCGCGTGGAATTTGATCAAACTTCGGGCGCGCCGCACGTGGCTCTGCAATTTAATGCCGAGGGGGCTGACATGTTTTCCGAAATCACCGGCCGCAATGTCGGCAAACGCGTGGCCATCTTTTTGGACGGCTCGCCGATTTCCGTGCCCACGGTGCAAGATCAAATTAGCGGCGGCCAAGCCATTATTACCGGCAATTTTACTTTGGACGAGGCCAAAACTTTGGCCCAGCGTTTGAACGCCGGCGCTTTGCCGGTTCCGGTCATGTTACTTTCACAACAAACCGTTGGTCCGATTCTTGGTCAAAACTCGCTCGACAAGAGCATTGTCGCGGCCTTGGCCGGTTTCGGCATGGTCGGTTTGTTTATGTTGATAATGTATCAGGTGCCGGGCTTTGTGGCCGTGATTGCTCTTCTTCTTTACGCCATGCTTAACTTGCTTACTTATCGCATTTTCGGCGTGACCATTTCGCTCTCCGGTATTGCCGGTTTGGTTTTGTCCATCGGTATGGCGGTTGACGCTAACGTGCTTATTTTTGAACGGGTTAAAGAAGAATTGCGGTCTGGCCGTGATTTGCGTTCAGCGATTGACGAAGGCCATCACCGCGCTTGGCCGGCCATTCGCGATGGCCACATCACCACGCTTATCGCTTCGGTCGTTTTGTATACTTTCAGTTCCAGCTTTATTAAAGGTTTTGCCTTGACCCTCTCGATCGGTGTTCTGCTCAGCATGTTTACGGCCGTTACCGTAACTCACACCTATCTTTTAGCTTCACAAAAAGTTAAATGGCTAAACAAGATTAAACATTACGCTCGACATATTCCAGAGCAAAAATAATTTATATGACTTTTTCATTTGTTCAACACCGAAAAATTTGGTTTGTTTTGTCGGGAATCATGATCATCGGAAGCATTGCGGCTATTTTGGCTTTCGGTTTCAACTTCGGCATTGATTTTACCGGCGGCAGTATCATGGAACTTAATTTTCAAAATCGTCCAAGTGTTGAAGAGGCCGCTGGTATTTTGTCCGGGGCTGGCCACGAACACTCGATTATTCAACCGAGCGGCGACGCGAAAATGATTATTCGTCTCGAGACTCTTGATGAAACCGCCCATCAAGCCGTGCTTAGCGCCTTTAAAGCCAAAGATTCAGGTGTTGTTGAAATGCAGTTTAATTCATTCGGACCGTCGGTTGGTTCGGAACTGGCCAAAAAAACCACCACCGGTGTTATTGCCACTTTGATTTTAATCGCTCTTTTCGTGGCTTGGTCATTTCGCAAGGTCTCCGAACCGGTTAAATCATGGAAATATGGTCTGATTACCATTTTTGCCGGCTTCCACGATGTTATCGTCCCGCTCGGCCTTTTCGCTGTGCTCGGCCACTTTTACGGCTGGCAAATCGACACCGCCTTCGTGGCCGCGGCTTTGACTATTCTTGGTTATTCCATTAACGACACGATTATCGTTTTCGATCGAACTCGCGAAAACCTCGGCCGTTTTGGCGGGGAAAAGTTTGGTGACATTGTTGATAAAAGTATTCAGCAAACCTTGTTCCGCTCGCTCTACTCCAGCTTAACTACCATGCTGGCGCTCTTTGCCATCTTCATCTGGGGCGGGGAAACGACTCGTCCCTTTGCCTTGGCTTTGTTTGTCGGCGTTGGCATTGGTACTTACTCCTCGATCTTCATCGCCAGTCCGCTTTTGGTGGCTTGGGAGGAGTGGAAGAGACGAAAGACTTAAGGTAAAATTGAAGTTTCCAAATAACAGGTGATCGCAGTTATTTGGAAACAGTTTTTATTCACTGAAGATTAAAAGTTAAAGCCGTTCCCACCAAAGGGACGGTTTTTGTTTTTCGCAACTTGCGATATAATCTGACCATATGAATAATTCGCAATCTCCATCGCAAATAATTATTTATAAGTCAGAAACCGGTGAGACTAAAATTGATGTGCGTTTTGATGATGAAACGGTGTGGTTAACGCAAAAACTCTTAGCCGAACTTTTTGGCGTTACGGTTCCCACCATCAATGAGCATATCAAAAATATTTACAAAGAAAACGAATTAAAAGAAAGTCCAACTATTAGGAAATTCCTAATAGTTCAAAAAGAAGGCCTTCGCCATGTAGAAAGAGAGACTGATTTTTATAATCTCGACATGATTATTTCCGTCGGTTACCGTGTCAAAAGTTCCATTGCCACAGCTTTTCGTCAGTGGGCAACTTTGCGACTGCGTGAATATATTGTCAAAGGTTTTGTGATGGACGATGAACGGCTGAAAAATCCCGACTTGCCGTTTGACTATTTTGAAGAATTAACTCGTCGCATCGCGGAAATTCGCACCTCGGAAAAAAGATTTTATAGAAAAATTACCGACATTTATACCACTAGCGTTGATTATGATCCGACCGATGAGAAGAGCGTGCTTTTTTTCAAAACCGTCCAAAACAAAGTTCATTATGCAGTTACCGGAAGCACGGCGGCCGAGATTGTCGCAAGTCGGGTGGATAGTAAAAAACCAAATGTCGGTCTGACAAATTTTAGGGGTAGCAAACCAACAAAAGAAGAAGCGTTGATCGCTAAAAATTATTTGAACGAGCAAGAACTTTTGGTTTTAAATAATCTCGTCGAACAGTATCTGGTCTTTGCCGAAGGGCAGGCCCTACAAAGAATACCCATGTACATGCAGAACTGGATAGATAAACTCCACGCCTTTTTACAGATTAATAATAAAAATATTTTGCAAGACGCCGGCAAGATCTCGCACGAGCTGGCGGCCGAAATAGCCGAAAATAATTTTGCCGAATATAAGAAAAATGAAGCTAGAAATTTGGACGATGATTTTAACACAGCGGCTTCGCACGCCCTTGGAATCATGGAGAAAAAGTAAAAAATAAAAACCGTTCCTGATTGGAGCGGTTTTTTGCTTGGCTGAACCTGCCACATCCTCCCACTTGGCGTTCGAGGGTTTAGGTGGACAATTAACCGTTGTTATTCTATTATTGGTTGGAGGAGAGAAAAAAGTAAATTAATTTTAACCATTTTAAATATGTCAGAAGAATTATCAAGTGAAGAGCACGCTCAGTGGAAAGCTCCGGGAGCGCGCGCAGAAACACCAGGAAGCAAAAAAGAAAGTAACGAAGAACGAGATGCTAGGGTTGAAGGACAACAAAGAGAGCGCATTGGCAAAATGACCGACGAACAACTTATTGCTTTTATTTCCGGTGATTATACAAGAGAAGCTGAACCCGATCCGGATTCTGACCTCCATTTCAATTTGGCGGCCGCAGAAGAAAAAAATGCTGTCGCGGATGTTATAAAAACAATAGTTGGCGAAGAGCTGCGACGCAGGTTGGGTGGAAAAAAGAGTGAATCGGTAAGTTAGACATGGTGCGTTCGCATCTTGATAGACATCTGATCTGGCCTTGATAATCAAAAGCCGTTCTCACAACAAAGGACGGTTTTTTGTTCCCCACACCCTCCCGCCGCTCAGCGGCAGAGCAGGCGGGCCCGCCTGGCCTGTGCCACGCTGGACGGCGGGTAACGCCTTAACGCCCCTTAGCGCCCTGACCATGTCCCGCCGAAGCTCGCCACGAGCGTAGGGGGATGCCACTTACCCAAGCCAATCCCCCTTTAGTCCCCTAACACCATTTAAACACGATTGGGGATATTTCAACTTGCAAGTTACGGGGGGGGGGCTATAATTAACTTATTATTCATAACTAAAAATTAATTTATGTCAGAGAGAGGTGCGGAAACTCCGCCAGACATTAAAAAGGAGCAGGGGAAAAAGCTTAATTGGCATCTTACAGAACTTCCATCAGGAGCATTTTCGGTCGGTACCACTACGGATGAAGCAGGTTACTACCCGGCTGATGAAGAAAAAGGAACGGCTGATGCTTGGGTAGCTCCTGCCGATTTTATTGAGGGGTATCTTAAAAAGCATGATGCCGAAGGCACGGACAGCGACATTCGAGATGCTGTTGAACACTGGAAGAGAGATGAAGAAATCCGATGGGAAGTTTTAGCAACAATGGGTTACACACGACAGGATTTTGAAGCATTGTCCGACGATAAGAAGGAGGAAGTGAATGAATGGTTAGAGGGAGAATTATTGAGAAAAAAAGCGGAAGACCTACTGAGAGATCATGAAGACAATATAGTATTTATTAAACGAAGTAGCGGAACATTTAGTAGGTTGATAAAATACCATTGGGTTTCTGCCGATTACGATAGTGATGTTAAGGTTTATTTTTCTGATCCGAGTGGACGTATGCATAAAACCGTTGATATTCATGAACTTTTAGAATGGCAAGACGAGGGGCGTTCATGGTTTAAGGAAAAGTCACAGATTCTAGATCAACGCAGGGAAAAAGTTTATGGAGAAATAAAGAATGATGCACCTCTTGTCTTAAAAGGACTAAAAGAAATTGGAGCTGAAGATGTCGTACAGACAGAACACGAATACGAAGATCGACGTTACGCTGTTTTAGGTTTCGGAGTAGAAAGTGAAACCAGGAAATCATTAGTTGTAGAGTTTTCGGTAGGAGATGAAAGATACTCAATAGCAGGTACGACAAAAACATACGGACATGATCATCAAACAGGTGTGCCCGATGACGGGGATAATTATTATCCGTCTTGGTCAATATTCACCCTAAAGCTAAAGCCCAAGAAGAAAGATAAAGATTTTGAAATTGGCGAATTTGTGGGTCAATCACGTACTTATCGGCCATTACTGGAACATCTTAAACGCTGGGTTGGTGGTGAAAAAAAAAGAATGGATGAAGGTAGAGCGTACGAGGATTAGGCACAAAAAATAGATTTTCTTATTAATTTACTCAATTTCGCTCAATTTTCTGAGTGGAGATTAATTAAACAAACCTATGCCAGAACAAGAACAAGAATTGCCACCCGATGTAACAAAAGAGATAGGCGGCACAAAGCCGGTGACCTTCATGGTAGCCGAACGCGGTCTCGAAACTTCATTAGAAGAAGTACTTTCTAAAGCAGATTTTGAGGCCAGAAACCCGGAAGATTTTGAGCCGAATCGTAGTTGGTCTACAATTACAGTGGCCAATGAGGCGGATAAAAATCGATGGGTGAATTTACGAAACGAGTGGCTTGAAGCCGCGTGGACACCGAACCAAGATGAAGAGACGCGCGAACGCAACGCGCGGCGGATGCGCGAGCTTGAGAAGGAAATGCGAGAGCTTGAAAACAAAGTAAGAAAAATCGAATAGTATTAAAAACACCCTCTCGCGGGGGTGTTTTGTATTTCCTCGGTCTGAATACAATCCCCTAGCATTCGAAAATGTGCTATAATAAAAACCGATATGTTCTTAATCGCCGCCACGGCTATGACCGTGCCTCAAGCGTATCTCCACGCCTTTTTAGCCCAGCCAATCGACGTTGCTCTTTTGGAGATTATTTTATTAGTCGGCTGGATTCCCATTGCCGCGATTTTGCTTGAGGGTTTAATGGAAATTTGGAAGGATTATAAGCAAGGTATTTATCAAAGTCGCTTGCAATACATCGTTTTAGCTATCGATGTTCCGAAAATGACCGAGCAAAGTCCTAAGGCCGTGGAAAATATTTTCGTTTCTCTTCAAGGGCCTTTTTCCAATTTGCTTTGGAAAGAAGTTTGGTTCATGGGTAAACTCCAGCCGCGTTTTAGTTTTGAAATCGCTTCGATTGACGGCTATATTCAATATTACATTCGTTGCGAAGGGCGTTTGCGTGATTTGGTTGAAGCGGCTATTTACGCTCAGTATCCGGACGCCCAAATCGCCGAGGTTGAGGACTACGCGCGAATAGTTCCCAGTAAATTTCCCGATCCCGAATGGGACATGTGGGGCACGGAATTTGTTCTTAAAAAAGAGCAATTTTTTCCCATTCTCACTTGGCCGATGTTTGAGCACAGCATGTCGCAAGAGTTAAAAGATCCCTTAGCCGCTTTGCTCGAACAAATGAGCCGCATGCGGTCGGGCGAGTGTTTCTTTTTTCAGATTGTTTTAGGCGTGGTTAAACAAAAAGAGTGGAAAGAAGAAGGCAAGAAATTTATTAAAAAAACTTACGGGCTTAAAGATGACGCCAAAGGGAGTAATATTTTAGATCAATTAATGTCTTGGCCGGGCGGCTTTGTCAGCGAAGTTACCGGGGTTGATGTTAACGCGGTGTTGGGGCTTGGCGGCGACGCAGCTTCCGAAAAACCCGAGGATCCTTGGCGAGCCTTTAAAATTACTTTGGAAGAAAAAGCTTTGGTCGAAGGCGTGTTAAATAAAATTTCCAAACTTGGTTTTGACAGTAAAATCCGAATCGTTTATTTTGCCAAAAAAGGCGTGTATAGCAAGGGCACGCGCGTGCCGATGATTAAGGGTTTTCTTTCGCCGTTTAATAATTTTGCCGGTCAGGAATTTGGCATGTTTAACCCGCAAATTCCCAAGGATGATTATTTTTGGCAGCGCTGGACTTGCGCTCATCGCAAAACTCGAGTGGCCCAGGCTTACAAAAAACGCAGTTTTAGTTTAGGCGCTACGCCAAAAATTTTGTGTATAGAGGAATTGGCCTCACTGTGGCATTTTCCAACCATTACCATTAAAGCGCCGCTTATCAAAAAAACCGAAGCTCGTCGAGCCGAGCCGCCGGTTTCTTTGCCAATTGCCGGTGAAGATGTCCCGCTTTATCGCGCTCCGCCGGTTTCAGTCGCTAAAAAAGAAGCTTCGCCGATTAATTTAAATGCCGAGCCGGCTTTAGAGCCGTTGATTTCTTTTACCGCCCCGGTTCCGCCGATCAAAACCGAACCGGCTAAAACTTCGGCCGTTCCGTCGTCTTCTACTCCGGTTAAAAGAAATATACCCGAGGCTTTACGAGTTTTATTAGATCCCGCGGTCGAACTTGAAGACGTCAATATTCCGCCGGTTGAACATGAAAAAGAACACGTTAATGTCGAGAATGAAGAGGCGCCGCCGAATCTACCTTTGTAATTTCCAAAAGTTATGCCCGCTTACGATGACCACGATCACGAAAACGATGTTATTTATTTCGCTCGCACCAATTACCGCAACCAGATGCGAAAATTCGGCATTAAAACCGACGACCGCCGCCGGCACACTTATGTTATCGGTAAAACCGGCATGGGCAAAACCACTTTGCTCGAAAACATGATTTTGGCTGATATTTATCTGGGGCATGGTTGCGCTTACATTGATCCGCACGGCGACACGGCGGAAAAATTAATCGATTACATTCCCGAATGGCGGCACAAAGACGTGGTTTATTTTTGTCCGTCCGATGTCGAGTTTCCCATGGGTTTTAATATTTTGGAATCGCACGATCCCAACACTCGGCACGTTATTGCCTCCGGTCTCATGGGCGTGTTTAAAAAAATCTGGCCCGATGTTTGGAGCGCGCGCATGGAGCATATTTTGAACAACTGCATTATGACCTTGCTCGAAAATCCCGGCAACACGCTGATGGGCGTTAATCGGTTGCTGGTTGATCGCGATTTTCGGGTTCGCCTGGTTTCCAATCTTAAAGATCCGGTGGTTAAAGCTTTTTGGATTACGGAATTCGAGCAATGGGAGCCCAAGTTTCGCACTGAGGCCATTGCGCCAATTCAAAATAAAGTTGGCCAGTTTCTTTCCACCGCGATCGTGCGTAATATCGTGGCTCAAGTTGATTCGACTTTAAGGCCGCGAGAGATAATGGATACCAGCAAAATTTTTATCGTTAACCTTTCCAAGGGGCGCATTGGTGAAGACGCCATGAAACTTTTGGGCGGCATGTTGATCACCAAAATGCAGCTCTGCGCCATGGAGCGCGTCGACATTCCAGAACTCGAGCGGCGCGACTTTTACCTATACATTGATGAATTTCAAAACTTTGCCACCGAGAGTTTTGCTTCGATTCTGTCCGAGGCGCGCAAATATCGTTTGGCTCTGATCATGGCTCATCAGTATATCGAGCAGCTGACCGAGGAAGTTCGAGCCGCGGTTTTTGGCAACGTCGGCACGATCATGATTTTTCGCGTTGGTTCGCCGGACGCGGCTTTTTTGGAAACCGAATTCATGCCGCGCTTTACGCCTGAAGATTTGGTTAACTTGGCCAAGTATGAAATTTATCTTCGCTTGATGATTGACGGCGTGGCTTCTGAACCGTTTTCTGCCCTGACTTTGCCGCCGATCGCTCAAAAAACCGATTCCGAGCAAACTGTCATTGAATCCTCGCGCGCCCTTTACGCCCGGCCGCGCGATATTGTGGCTGAAGAGATTATGACTTGGAGTGAAACCGAAGGCGGCGGGGTAGAGGTGATTGGCGAATCCGAAGAAGTCGAAAAGAAGTTTGATGAAGCTGACGCTAAACGCAAAGCCGCCAAAAAATTCGGCAATAAGCCGTTGTTTGAATACGATTGCACCCGTTGCAGCAAGCACATGATTTTGCCGGTCGAGCTCGACAAATCGCGGCCGATTTATTGCGAGGATTGTATCGAGTTGGTTCGTGAAGAACGAAAAAGCGGACGGGATCGAGGCCAGGATCGACCAAGGGTAAGTCCGGCCATGCCGCCGAGAGTTATGGAAGGTCGCCCGGTTACTAAAGAACCAACCGGAGCCATTAGTCTTTCCGCTTTAAAACCAAAAGAAGAAAAATCAACCGCGGAAAAATTAGCCGTCGAACCGATGGCCGCTTTGCCCAAACTTCCGCCCGGTCAAGGCTTGGATTTTTTGTCGCAAGAAATGAAACTTAGTCAGCCGACACCTGTGACTCAACCGCCGGCAGTTGTTCAACCGCCCGCTTTTTCTTCTCCTTCATCAACCGGTCAGAATAAAAGACATCGCCGACGTCGTCCGAGCGGCGGCGGAGGTGGCCAATCTTCTACCGGGTCGAGTCAACCGAATCGTCCAGTTATGCCGCTGAAGGGGAAGGATGACGTGTTTCCTTGGTAAAATTCGTAGTTTCGTGTTTTTTCGTAGTTTCGTAACCCTATGGACTATCCAAAACCATCCGAAGATCAAATCGTCGCTCGCCGGCACGAACCGCCGGCGGCTTTACCGACTAAGGATAATACTCCAGCCGAGGAGATTTCTTTATTCGGTCGGTCGAATTTTAGCCAAGGGATTTCCAATAAGCGGCAAATTTTCGGCATTAAGCGGAAAGATCGCACGCGCCACATGTACGTCATTGGCAAAAGCGGCGTCGGTAAAACAAAATTATTGGAACTTTTGATTCGTTCCGATGTTTTTTTCGGTCACGGCGTTTGCGTGATCGATCCGCATGGTGATTTGATTCAAAGCATCATGGATTTTATTCCCGAAGAGCGTCTTGACGATGTGGTCTTGATCAATCCGAGCGATCGCGAGTTTCCCATTTCCTTTAACCCAATCGCCAATGTGATTGAAGAAGATCGTTTTCCGGTTACTAACGAGTTGATCGAAATTTTCAAAAAGCAATTCGGTTCTGATTGGACGCCACGGGTTGAACATCTGCTCCGCATGACCACGCTCGCCATGATTGATTATCCGGCCGGTACCATCAACGGCATGGTTTCGCTGCTCTCGAGTGGACGTTTTAGAAGCAAAGTTATCGAGTTTATCAAGGACAGTGTAGTACGCAGATTTTGGGCCATCGAGTTTCCCGAATGGTCGCAGCGTTATGATGCTGAAGCAGTTTCTCCACTCTTGAATAAACTCGGTCAACTTCTTGCCGATCCTTTGATGAGAAACATTTTTGGCCAAAAAGAAAACAAGATTGATTTTTACCGTTTCATGCAAGAACGCAAAATCGTTTTAGTCAACTTATCCAAGGGTTTGCTTGGCGATGACGTTTCGGCTTTCTTTGGCGCCACCTTGATTACCAAAATTAAACAATCATCGATGAAACGCATCAATCTTCCGGAACATCTGCGCCAGCGTTTTTATTTATATGTCGACGAGTTTCAAAATATTGCCACCAAAACTTTTGAAAACTTGTTGTCCGAATCGCGCAAGTTTGGCATTGCTGTTACGGTAGCTAACCAGAACCTTTGTCAGTTGGAGACGAGTTTGAAAGCTTCGCTTTTCGGCAATGTCGCTTCTATCATCACTTTCCAGATTGGCGCTGAAGATGCCAAGATTTTGAAAGACGAGCTGGCCCCGATTTTCGACATGCATGACATTATCAACCTCGGGGCGCGCGAGATTTATGTGAAGATGACGATTGACGGTAAACGGTTCGATCCGTTTTCGGCCGATGTCCTTGAAGTTTCCCCGCCGCGACACGAAACTTTTTCCGCCGACATTATTGAGGAGTCGCGCGAGGCTTACGCCAAAACTCGAGCCGAAGTGACGGCCGAACTGGAGCAGGGGGATAAGGAAATAAACGCGCCGGCGGCGAAGGTTGAGGAGAGTGAGATTGTTGTGTAAAGTAAGGGGGCGTAAAACAACGCCTTCTTTAAGTTTTTGAGGAAAATAATTAAACACCCCTCCTGGCCTCCCCGAAGGGGAGGAAGATCAATTGTAATATGTCAAAAACTCCGAATTACGACTCCGCCGTAAAGAAAATCCTCGACTCTCTTGTCCCAGGCGAGCGGGTTTGCGCGCTCACGGGCGAGAAGTGGAATATGACCGACGAGGAAATCGGTTGGTACAAAAAGTTTAATGTGCCGCCATCGAAACTGGCGCCGGAAACCAGGCGGCGTTTTTTGTTTGGTTTTCCGGTTGGTTTAGCGGCTTGGTACAAACCGCATGCCGAGACTGGTCAGAAAACATTAAGTTGTGTTCATCAAGATAGTCCATTCAAAATTTTACCCGATAAAGAATGGTTTGATCGAGATTTTTCTCGAACCGAGCCGGTTTTGGAAACCAAGCAAAGTTTTTTTGATCAATTTAAAAATCTGGCCTACGCAATTCCGGTGGCGGCACGACGTGACGATGGAAGTAACATTAATACTCTGGGTTTTCACATTCTTGGTTGCCAGGATTCCTACATGATGTTTTGCAGCGGTACCATGAAGCGATGTTTTAATTCGGCTTTTAGTTTTGATTGCGAAGACAGTACTGATATTTTGAATTCGGTCGGCTGTTTTAATTCGGCTTATCTAAGCCGGGTTTTCAATTCTAACAATTGTATTTTTTCTTTGGAAAGTCGAGGTTGTGATCAAAGCGCTTTTTTGTTTGATTGTCGAAATTGCCGTGATTGTTTTGCTGCGACCAATAAACAGAATAAACGGTACATATTTTTTAATGAGCAATTAACCAAGGAAGAATACCAAAAAAGAATTGCTCAAATTGATTTAGCCTCGTTTAGTCAATTTGAAACCCAGAAAAATAAATTTTGGGAATTATTAAAGACCGCGGTTTGGCCGGAAAATTTTAATACCGCTGGTACTGATTCGAGTGGTGAGTATTTGGAAAATTGCGTCCGCTGTCATCATGAATATAATAGCGCCAAAAGTACCGACGGTTTTTTTTCGGCGATTTCTTTTGAATTTAATAATTCGGCTTTTTCTTTGCGTATTAGCTGGGGTAGCGATACATTTTATTCGTGCGATACCAACGCTTCGAATAATATTAAATTTTGTTTTCGCGTTTGGCACAGTCGCAATATGGAATATTGTATGGACTGCATGAATTGTGAAAATTGTTTTGGTTGTTTTGGTTTGCAAAGAAAAAAATTTCACATTTTTAACATACCATATTCCGAAGAAGCTTATTGGTTAAAAGTAGATGAAATAAAATGCGCTATGCTTGAACGTGGCGAATACGGTGAATTTTTTCCGGCCGCTTTTTCCGCTGTCGGTTTTCAGTTTTCCATGGGTGATGCTTTTTTCGGTTATAGCGAAGATGAATTGTGTCGCTTAGATGTTCCGTTGCTTAACCCAAACAGTGGGGCCGTCGTTGTTTCCAATGGCCTGGAGACTTTTGATGTTATTCCGCAGAAACTTTTGCCTGATTCTTCGTTGAATCCGCAGGCTGATGAGTTTGTCGGCCGGCCGATTTTAGATTTTGAGATTGGACGAAAATTTAGTATTACCTCTGATGAGCTGGCTCTGTATCGTCGACTTCGCTTACCTCTGCCTCGCCAACATTTTTTGACCCGTCTTTCAAATCTGATTCGCCTGTCGAATTTTGCCGTTCCCGAGCTGGTTAAGTGCGGCAATTGTCAAAAATCGATTGTCACTTATAAAAATGCTACTTTTTCGGAACGTCGAGTTTTGTGCCAGCAGTGTTATAATCAGTTTATCGAAGAAAATAATTAAAAGCATTCTGTGATAAGGCCGACGTGTCCGCCGAAGCTCGGCCTGTCCACCGTAGCCCTAGCGAAGGTGGGCGAAGGCGGATCGGCCTTATCGTGCGCGGGAAGGCGAGGGATTTTGCGTGAATTACACCCATAAAATAGGTCAAATTCACGGTTTATTGACAGTTTTGCGTGAATGTGGTATATTTTAGAAGTAAATTAACTAAAAATATGCCAATTTCAAAATTGAAAAAGAAACAAATCCAAGCTCTTAAAAACAAATACGATCGCTTGCGTCAAGGCAAGGAGTCGCTTTTGACTTTGCTCGATGAGGCGGAAATTCCGGAAAATGTTTATAACTCAAACGCGATTGAAAATTCCACATTGACCTTAAAGGAAACCGAAAAAATTCTTTTGGAAATGGAGGTCTCGCGCGATATTAGTTTGCGCGAAGTTTTTGAGGCCAAAAATTTGGCGCGAGTTATTTCGTATAAAAAAAATAAAGTTCAGGACGGCAAGTTGGATAAAGAATTGATTTTGTTGTTACACCAAATGCTTATCGGTGGAATCGATGACGAAATTTGCGGTCGATTTCGTCAGCCGGGAGAATACGTTAGGGTTGGTACTCACATTGCGCCGCCGCCGGAACAAGTCGAGAAAATGATTGAGGCGCTTTTGTTTGATTTTGAAAATGATCAGGCCAATTATCCGCTTGATAAAATCGCCAATTTTCATCTTGGTTTCGAAACTATCCATCCTTTTTGCGATGGCAACGGCCGCATTGGCCGAGTTTTGATTAATTATCAATTATTGCAGCTAGGTTTTCCTAGAATTATCATTCGCGACAAAGAAAAGAAATATTATTACCAAGCCTTTACGGATTTTCGAGAAAGTAAAAATATTAAAACAATGGAAAAAGTTTTATTGCTGGCGGTTCAGGAAGCTTTAAATAAAAGAATTACTTATCTGAAAGGCGAGAATATTGTCACCTTAGCTGACTTCGCAAAGGGGCACGAATTGTCCACACCATCATTGTTAAACGCCGCTCGTCGACAAACTATTTTGGCTTTTCGTGAAAAAGGCGTTTGGAAAATTGGGGCGGATTTTGTTTATAATACTTGCTAATCAAAATTTTATGAAAAAAACTAATAAAGTTGTAAATAATAGTTTCACAGAGTTTCTGCTTTACACTGATCCGAATGGAAAAGTAAAAGTGGAGATATTTTTACATAATGAAAATATTTGGCTTACGCAAGAGAAAATAGCCGAGCTTTTTGGGGTTCAAAGACCAGCAGTGACAAAACACTTAAAAAATATTTTTGAAAGTGGGGAATTGAACGAAAATTCAGTCGGTTCCATTTTGGAACATACTGCCCAAGATGGAAAAAATTATAAGACGAGATTTTATAATCTCGATGCCATTATTTCCGTGGGTTATAGAGTTAACTCGGCGCAAGCCACGCATTTTAGAATCTGGGCGACCGAGCGTCTCAAAGAATACATTATCAAGGGCTATACAATGAACGATGAAAAACTCAAAGATCCTTATAATATTTTCGGAAAAGATTATTTTGAAGAGCAGCTGGCCAGAATTCGAAATATTCGATCCAGCGAGCGACGGTTGTATCAAAAAGTTACGGATATTTACGCCCAATGTAGCGCGGATTATTCGCCAGATAATGACATCACCAAGCAATTTTTTGCTACGGTGCAAAACAAACTCCATTTTGCCATTACCGGTAAAACCGCGGCGGAAATAATTTACGAGCGGGTTAATAGCGCCAAGCCAAACATGGGGCTGACGGTTTGGAAAAATTCTCCAAAAGGCAGGATTTGGGAAACTGATGTTGTTATCGCCAAAAATTATTTAAACGAAAAAGAACTTGATCATCTCAATAGGATTGTAACCATGTATCTTGATTACGCTGAAATGCAGGCAGAACGAGGAATTATTATGCACATGAAAGACTGGGTCGCAAAACTTGACGCGTTTTTAAAATTCAATGAACGAGATATTTTATCCAAAGCCGGCAAAATCAGCCACGAGATAGCTGAAACCTTAGCTCTTGGAGAATATGAAAAGTATCGAGTCGTCCAAGATAAAAATTATGTATCTGATTTTGATCGTGAGGTTAAAAAATTATTAGAAGGGAAGAAGAAAAGTAAAAAATAATATGAGCAAAACACCGAATTACGACGCCGCTGTCAAAAAAATCCTCGATCCGCTCGTCCCTGGCGAGCGAGTTTGCGCGCTCACGGGTGAGAAGTGGATGATGACCGAGGAAGAGATTGGGTGGTACAAGAAGTTTAATGTGCCGCCGTGTTTATGGCACCCGATGGAACAGATGAAGTTTTTGAATGGTTTCAACACCGGTATGGCGGTTTTTTGGAAGGAAGATATTCATGGCAGTCCGACGCTTTCTTCTATTCACCCCGATTCGCCAATTAAAATTATGAAGGATTCGGAGTGGTATGCTAATGACATGAAAGAGACCAGGATTGAAATCAATAACCAACCGGTAATTGAACAATTGTGGGATCTTTTGTGTCAAGTTCCAATGTGCGCCTCCAGGAGTATTGATTGTGAAAATTCCACTGTTGTTGGATCGGTCAAGGCTGAAGATTGCTATTTGGTTAATGCTAATTTTAGTAAAAGATGTTTCTACAGTTATATAATCATTAGTTGCGAAGATACTATTGACGCCGTCAACGCGGAATTCATAATTAAATCGTTAGGAGTGGCAGGATCTAAGTCGGTCAGTAACGGCGTTTATATTTTTGAGAGTAGAAATATCATTAATTCAGCCTTTCTTTTTGATTGTTGGAATTGTGAAAACTGCTTTGGAGCGGCAAACAGACGCAATAAAAAATATTTATGGTGGGACGAACAATTAACAAAAGAGGAATGGCAGGCGCGCTTCTCGACCGTTGACCTAAGCGACGAAGAACAAATGTCGAAATATCGAGTAAAGTTTTTTGGTTCTATTGTTCAAAAAGCTGTATGGCCGGAAACTTTTAGTTTTTTTAACGAGCAATCAGAAGGAGAGCGTTTGTCCGAATGTATTCGTTGTGACGAATGTTTTTGGCAAAATCGCGCGGTCGATTGTTTCCGCTCTCGTTTCGGTCTTGAAAATAACGGATGCATGTATGGATCAGGGAATGGCTGGAGCGTTGATTCTTACATGTGTGTTGGTGAATTAAATAGCAATCATAATAAATTTTGTTTTGATTGCAAGGGAATTGATCTTGAGTATTGTATTTTTTGCATTGAATGTGAAAATTGTTTTGGTTGTGTTGGTTTAAAACACGCGCGTTTTTTTATTTTCAATAAAGTTTATTCAGAATTAGAGTATTGGAAAAAACTCGACGAGCTAAAATGTTTAATGCTCGAGCAGGGAGATTACGGTAAATTTTTTCCGGCCAAGTTCGCTTTGTCCGGGTTCCAGTTTTCTACCGGCGAGGCGTACATTGGATATTCAAAAGAAGATTTAAGACGTTATAATGCTCCAGTATTCGATCCGGCTCGCGGTCAGTTATTAGCGAATTCCAGAATCAATGAAAAAACCATTAATGTTTCAGAAATTCCTAAACGACTAGCCGCTATCTCAGCCGATTCTTTTGTTAATGTACCTTTATTTGATCCGGAAATCGGTCGTGTTTATAGCGTAACCTCGTCAGAATTCTTTCAATACCAGAAAAACAATTGGCCGTTTCCTCGCCGGCATTTTGTTTCTCGTTTGATCGAATTGATTCGTTTTTCTAATTCGCCGTTACCAGAGAAGGTGGTTTGTGAACAATGCAGAAAAACAATTATCACTTATAAAAACTATCGGTTTTCTATTCGTCGAGTTTATTGCCATGATTGCTATCTAAAATATCTTGAAGAAAATAATTGATTATGGATTTCGAAAGTTTTAAAAATGAATATCTTCGTGAAGAATTAGAAATAGATCAAAAAAAATTTGGTCAGATTTTTTGTTTTTTGGATTTTGGAAACATCAATCATTGGTTTGAGAATGATCAAAGGAGTTCCGACGGTCGTGCTTTATCCTTCGGAGAAAAATGGTCGGTTGATTTGGAGCGACTATCAATTTTGACTTCGCGTTTTTCAAAAAGAAACAAAAAAGTAATTTTAGTGCATGACGGTCATACTAGAACAGAATTAAAAACCGGAGCGGATTTAACCATTTCCGCTCAACGAATTAAAAAATATGTTGCCATAATTAAAAAGACCCAACGCGCTCAAAGCGGGGAGGGTCTTGACATCGGACCCGTATCCACGGGCAGGATGCCTTTATAAGGCATATTTTTAGTATACTATAAATATTGAAAATTTCAAGAGATGTGGATAATTTTTCCAAGATATGAGTAAAACCCCGAATTTTGACGCCAAAATAAAGAAAATCCTCGACCAACTCGTTCCAGGCGAGCGCATTTGCGCTCTCACCGGCGAAAAATGGACAATGACCGACGAGGAAATCGGCTGGTACAAAAAATTTAATGTGCCGCCGTCCGCGCGTTCGCCGCTCACGCGGATGCGTATCCTCTCCGGTTTCATGAACGGTTTCCAATGGTGGTGGCAAAAACATCTGGAGACTGGCAAGCCGGTTTTGTCGTATGTTCATCCGTCGAGCGGATTAAAGGTTTTGCCTGATCAAGAATGGCTGACGAAAGATTTTTCGAGCATAGGTTTGGAATATGACATTAGAAAATCTTTTTTCGAGCAATTTCGAAAATTACAAATCAACGTCCCTTTAAAAGCCACCAACAACACCGTTGAACCGGAGCATTCGATGGCTTTGGGTTCCAAAGGCGATATTGACAGTTACTTTGTGGCTGATGGCGGAAGAAACCGCGAGTGCTTCTTCACTCTTTTTTCAGCCATGAGCGAACGCTCGGCCGAAGTTCACAATACTTTGCAAGCGGTTGACAGTTACCACATCAATGACGCTTTTAATGTTCATCATTCGCAGTATGCTTCTGATTTGCGAGCGCTTTCCAATTCGGCTTTTGCTTTTATTGCTTCTGATTGTTCGGATTGTTTCGGGGTGGCTATTCGCAAGCATAAAAAGAATTTATTTTTTAATGAACAATTGACCGAGGAAGAATACAACAAACGCCGCGGAGCGATCGATTTGGGTCGTCGTTCTGTTGTCGAAGACTGGAAAAAGAAGTTTTACGAGTTACTTTCCAAAGATATTGTTTGGCCGCAAAACATGAACTGGAACGAGGAAGGCTGCGAGGGTGAATATTTGGTTGGCGCGCGTGATGCCAGATTTTGTTATGCTTGCGTGAAAACGCCGATCAATCTTTTTTACGCCGCTTTTACAACCAATGAAACTCGCGACAGCGCGTTTGTTGTCGGAACAAACGATATTTCCGAGTGTTACCAGTGTTCGTTCGTCGAGTGGAGTTCGAAATGTTCTTTTTCTTATTCGCTTATTCGTTGCCAGAGCATGGAATATTGTTTTGAATGTAAAGAATGCGAAAATTGTTTTGGTTGCGTTGGATTACAGCATAAAAAATTTCATATTTTCAATCGGCCATATTCTGAAGAAGAATACTGGAAGCAAGTTGATGAACTGAAATGCGCTATGCTCGAACGCGGCGAATATGGCGAGTTTTTTCCGCTCAATTTTTCGCCGGTCTATTTCCTCCAATCCGCTTCAGCGATGTACTGGCTTTCGGGCGAGAAGGAAGCCAAGCAACTCGGCGCGGCCATTTACGATCCGTCTTCGGCTGATGCGATTGGCGAGGACAGAGTCGACATAGACAAGGCCCGCTCGTCGAACGAGATTCCTGATTCCATTGACGAGGTCGGCGACGATTGGTGCGGTGTGCCGATTCGCGACGAAGCGCTTGGCCGCTATTTTACTTTTCTAAAACCAGAGATCGCTCTGTATAAAAAACTTCGTATCGCCCCGCCGAATAAACATTTCATTCGCCGCGTAGCCGAAATGATTCAGGAAGCGAACAGCGCGGTGTTTGTCGATTCGACTTGCGGGAAGTGCGGGAAGAAGATGATGATTTCTGTTAATAAAACTTTTCCAGAGAGAAAGATTTATTGTATTGAGTGTTTTAATAAATATTTTGAGGAGGTGTCGTAAAATATGGAAAAACAAATAAAAATTAAAACTAAAGATAATCATTGTATTTACGGCACTTGGCGCTCGGCCAAGCGTGCTACTAAGAATTTGATTATCTTTGTTCATGGGCTGACTGGTAATAAAAATGAGCACCTGTTTTTTAACGGGGCTGATTTTTTTGCCACCCACGGGTTTGATTCCTTTCGTTTTGATTTATATAGTGGTGAAAAAAACGGCAGAAATCTGACGCAAGTATCAATGGCCATCCATGCGGTTGATTTAGACGAAGTGGTTAAATATTTTAGAAAAAAATATCACAATATTTTTGTCATCGGTCATAGTTTGGGGGCGTTAGTTATTTTGCAGTCGAAAATAAAACAAATAGAGGGAATTATTTTTTGGGATGGTTCTGGTTGGCTGGGGCCAAATATTAAAAAGTATTCGCGCTTTAATAAAAAACTTAATGCTTATATTTTACCTTGGGGTTGTGACTATATCTTAAGTAAAAAGTTGTTTAACGATTTAAACAAAAAAATCGAGCCGCGGCGTTTGGCTAGTGACATAAAAATACCTTTTAAAGTTATTGCCGCCGGTAAAGGCATTCTGAAAAAAACCGCTCAAGAATATTTTGCCGGGGCAAAGGGCTTGAAAGAAATCTCGGTTATTAAAAACGCCAGCCATTGCTTTGACGAGGAAGGTGTTGAAAAAGAAGTTTTTGAAGAAACTTTGTCCTTTCTGAAGAGAAATATTAAATAGGATTTCCTCATAACTTCGGCGATCGCTTACTTTGTGAGGAAATTATTAAAAATTTTCTCTCTGTTTAGATAAAAAACTCCGTTTCTGCAGTGTAAAGTGTCCGACTGTGTCCGCCGAAGCTCGGCTTGTCCTCCGTAGTCCTAACGAAGGAGGGCGAAGGCGGATCGGACACTTTATGCAGCACAGTAATAATTTATTGGAAAATTTTATGTCTAAAACCCCCAATTTTGACGCGAAAATTAAACCAATCTTGGACGCTTTACAACCTGGGCAAATTATTAATTGCCCAATCACCAAAAAAGATTGGGCACTTGATGACAAAGAAATAGAAATCTGTCGTCGTTTTCAGGTTCCGCCATGTCCGATTGAACCGTTTACAAGAATGAAATACTTAAACGGCTTTTCCGTTGGTTTAACCATTTTTTGGAAGCCGCACGCCCTGACCGGCCAACCGATTCTTTCGGCTTTTCATCCTGATTTGCCTTTTAAAATTATCAACGACAAAGAAAATTTAGCAGCAGACCCTACTGATTATGGTTTTGACTATAATTCTCAAGTGTCATTTTTTGATTTGATGTGGCGACTAGAAACAACTTTTCCATTTGGTGCCACACGTAACAGTAATGTCGACGACTCGTCTCTTGTTGTCGGCTGTGTTAAAACACGCAATTGTTTTATCGCCTGCGGGGCAATGGCGACAAACTGTTTTTACGTCCTAACAGCCATTAATTGCGAAGATTCAATTGACATAAGTAATTGCGAACGCGTAACGGGTTCTTTTAGTGTTGGTGGCTCTCAACATATTTCCGACTCAGTTTTTATTTTTGAGTCCCGGTCGTGTTTAAACAGTTTTTTCCTTTTTGATTGCCAGGAATGTGATAGTTGTTTCGGAGCCATTAACAGGCGGCATAAAAAGTATCTATGGTTCAACGAACAGTTGTCAGAAAGCGAGTATAAAAAACGGCTGACAGAAACAGATTTATCGGATCGTCGCCAATTTGATGAATGTTGGAAAAAATTTATCAAAATGGTGAACGAACAAGCGGTTTGGCCGGCGGCTCATGGCTTTGGCAATATAGATTCAACTGGCGAGCGTCTGTATAACTGCGTTCGATGCCAAGATTGTTTTTTTGAACATAGTTCGACAGACTTATACCGTTGTCGTTTCGGAGTCAATTTGACTGATAGTTTTTATGCTTCAGGTTCAGCGGAGGCCGCCAATTATTACATGGTTACCGGTGGACTTTATGGAAGTTCTCTTAAATTTAGTTCAGGATGTTATTCATCTAACGATCTGGAATATTGTATTGATTGTAAGGATTGCGAATATTGTTTTGGCTGCGTTAATTTGCGACGCAAAAAATATTGTATTTTGAATCATCAATATACACCTGATGAATATTGGCGACTTGTCGATCAAATTAAGTGTGACATGTTGGAGCGAGGAGAATATGGACAATTTTGGCCGGCTAAAATGAGTTTGGCTGGATTTCAACAATCTGTTGGCGATCTTTTTATTCATTATAGCCATGAAGATTTAGAAAAGTTTGGAGCTCTGATTGTTGATCCAACCCACGGCCAGGTCTTTGCCCCGCAAGTTGATACCTCCAACGCCAAATCAGCCGAGGAAATTCCAAATGATCTGCTTTCAGCCGAACCATTTGTTGGCGTCCCGATTTATGACAAAGCCGCCGGACGGTATTATAGCGTTCTCAAGGCTGAATATGATGTTTATAAAAACAAAAAATGGCCGTTTCCGACCGAACATTACGCCACGCGTTTATTTAGATTACTAGATTTTTCTTATGGCCCGATTTCCGAAGAGAGAGCTTGTGCGTCGTGCGGCCAGATGACGACAACTTATAATAATCGGGCTTTCCCTGATCGCAGAATTTATTGTCAGGATTGTTATCTAAAATTTCTTGAAGAAAATAACTAACGGACACGATAACAACGATCGTCGTTATCGTGTCCTACCTCACGTATGTCCAAAACTCCACAATTTGATGCCAAAATCAAAACCATTCTCGAAACAGCAAAACCCGGCGAGCGTATTTGCCCATTGACTGGTAAAAAATGGTTTTTGACAGCCGAAGAGCTCGAGCTTTGCCGGTCTTTTCAAGTTCCGCCAAATGAAATTGAGCCAACGACCATGTTGGATTTTTTTGGTGGTTTTAATACCGGCCTGGCGGCTTTTTGGAAAACCCACGCCAAAACTGGCAAACCTATTTTGGCGGCTATTCATCCTGATAGTCCGTTTAAAGCGTTACCTTATGTTGAATGGCAGGCTGAAGATCACACTTCTTTTGGTCGAGAAGCGGATTTTTCGCGTTCAGTGATGGAACAAATTTGGGATCTTGAAACCACCGTGCCTTTTGACGCGGCCAGAAATGTAGATGTTGACGAAAATTCAGTGGCCATTGCCAGCATTAAAATTATTGACAGCCATTTGATTTTTGGCTCTTATGGCTGCCAAAGATGTTTTTATACCGTCAGTTTAGGTTGGGGAGAAGATTGCATCGACATTGGCGGTGGCGGAAGAATTTTTCGGACTTTTGCTTCTTCGGCTTCGAGCGATATTGCCGATTCGATGTATATTTTTCATTCACGGTCTTGTCATTCGAGTTTTTTCCTTTTCGATTGTCAGGACTGCGAATATTGTTTTGGCGCCACCAACCAACATCATAAAAAATATATCTTTTTTAACCGGCAATTAACCAAAGACGAATACGAACAAAAAATTAAAGATATAAATTTATCGAATCGAGACACTCTTGAGACATTTTTAGCTAAATTTTATCAACTCTGGCGCGAAGAAGGCGCTTGGCCGCCAAATTTTAATGTTCGGAGCGATGATTGCGACGGTGAAGAACTTGAGGATTGCGTGCGGTGTCAAGATGGTTATTTTTTAATCAAATGTAACGATTGTCTTCATGTCCGGTTTGCTTTAAACGGCGAGAGAAATTTGTATACTTCAGGCAATGCTGGAGCCAATAATTGTTACATGACCACCGGTAGTTCCCAAAGCATGAATCTCAAATTTTGTCAGGCCAGCGCCCAAACTATTAATTCGGAATATTGCATAAATTGTTTGGAATGTGAAAATTGTTTTGCTTGTGTTAGTTTGTTTAGAAAAAAGTTTTGTATTTTTAATAAACAATACGCCGAAGAAGAATATTGGCAATTAGTCGATCAACTAAAATGTAAAATGTTAGACGAAGGAGAATATGGAAAATTTTTTTCCGCTAAATATTCTCTGCCGGGTTTTCAGTTTTCCGGCGGAGCTTTGTCTGTCGGTTACTCCGAAGAGGACTTAAGGTTATTCAATGCACCCATTCTTGATCCGGCGCGTGGTCAAGTTTTGGCGCCAACGCCGGTAGCAGGTTCAACCCTTCAAGTTTCAGATATTCCTGATAATTTTTCAGACATTGACCCGAATAAATTTGTTGGCGTGCCGATTTATGATCCTGAAGCCGGTCGGAGTTATAGCGTCACCAAAGCCGAATACGAAATTTATAAAGAAAAGCACTGGCCTTTTCCCCGTCAACATTTTGTTACTCGATTAACAGATTTATTTCATTATCGTAATTTACCAGCTAAAGAAAAGACCGTTTGTTTTGCCTGCCAACAGCCCGTGGACACTTATAAAAATATAAAATTTCCCGTGAGAAAAGTTTATTGTCGTGCTTGTTATTTAAAATTTCTCGAGAAGATATCTTAAGCATTTTTTAAAATAACTGCGACCGTGTCCCCCGAAGCCCTGCGAAGGGGGATCGCTGTTTTGAAGAAAATATAGAAATTTCTCTTTGTTGAGAGAAAAACCTTAAAAAACGAACGATCGTTCTAAAATATCATTTTTCTTATAATTTAAGCCAAAATTTTCAGAGAGAAAGGTTTAATGCCACGAGTGTTATCTAAAGTTTTTGGAAGAACATTCCTAAGACAGACAATCAAGAATCAATGGTATGATATTGAGAATTTTTATTTTATTGTGTTTGGTTTGTGGCAGGGAATTAGTGACCAAAATTTTTTCTATGGGTAGGCGAGTTAAGCGATCGCGCGCGTTTTGGGAAAAAATACCGTGCGTGGCGGCAACGTTTATTTGTTTGGCGCCGTGTTTTTTTAAAAGTTTAACCGCTTGAATAATCGTGCCGCCGGTGTCAATCATGTCGTCAAAAAGCAAAACGTTTTTTCCATGAACGTTTCCGTGTAAAGTTCTGGCCACGGCCACGTTGGGTCGCGGGCGAATTTTTTCTATAAAACCCGTTTTGACTTTTGACCCCAGTTGTTTGGCTAATCGAGCGATCCGTTCTATCGCGCCTTTATCCGGGGCTATTATTATATCGATTGATGTTTTGGCGAGTTCTTTGGCAAACAGTGACGTAACCTCGATAATTTTTGCTTGTTTTCCCAGGGCGCGAAAAATCAGCGGGCTGTGCGGCTCTAAAACGCCAATTCTCGCGGCTTTTAAATTTTTAAGATTTTTCGCCACCATAATGCCAGCCGCGCCTTCGCCTTTTCTGGCTGGACGGTCTTGACGAGCGTAGCCAAGGTAGGGAATTGTCAGCTTTAAATTTTTAGCGCCATTTGTTTTGAGTAAATTGGCGATGGCCAAAAGTTCAAAAAAAGAATCAGGGTTTGGCATAATTGAGCCTATCAACGTCGCGGTCTCATCATCGAGGCCGCGCGCGAGTTTATAGGATCGTTCGCCATCGGCAAATTCCGTATAGTCAATTTTTTCGATTTTTATTTTCTTTTGATTTAAATTTCGAAGAAGATAATTAGTTGATTTGGTTAGAAAATATTTCATAGCTTCATTAATTTAATCACCTCTTCATCTGAAACTTGCTCGAACTCATCATAATATTGCCCGACCGAGCCTAAAAAGGTCGGAGTTTTGAGAGCGATGAATTGATCGACTTCCTGGCCCACCAGTTCAGCCGAATCAGGCGGCGCGACCGGGACGGCCACAATAATTTTTTTGGCTTTGAAAAATTTTGCTTCCGCGATGGCCGCGCGCATTGTCAATCCGGTAGCAATGCCGTCATCGACAATCAGAATGGTTTTATTTTGAAGCGAGCGTCTCTGGCCGCCTTTTAAATACGTTTCCCGGCGCCGACGAGCTTCGGCGCGTTCTTTTGCCACTTCTTTTTCCAGCCACTCTTTATTGACTACTGTTTTTTCCTCTTCGTTCCAGACAGCCAAACCTTCTTCGGTTACCGCTCCGATGGCATATTCGGGGTTTAATGGCGCGCCGATTTTTCTGGGAATCAACAAATCGAGCGGTTTGTTAAAAGCTCGCGCCACGATCACGCCGAGGATTACGCCGCCGCGCGGCAAGGCTAGGATCAGATCGAAATCGACCCGGTCGTTTTTTAGGCGTTCAACAAGTTCTTGAGCCGCTGCCTCGCGATTTTTCCAATATGTTTCAAACATAAATTTTAAAATTAAGATTAATTTCCATGATTTTATGATACAATAAAAACCAATATAATTAAACTCGAATTTTGATTCTAAAATAACAAGTTAAGCGATTGAAAAACATGTCTTACTTTCAACCAATCATCCTCGGCCTAATCCAAGGCATCACCGAATTCCTGCCAATCTCCAGTTCTGGCCACCTCATCCTCATCCCAAAATTATTCGGCTGGGTCGAACAAGGCCTGGTTTTTGACGCAACTATTCATCTAGCCACCCTCGCCGCCGTAATCGTCGCTCTTTGGGTTGATGTGAAAGCGATTGTGACAGGCGTTTTCAAAAAAAATGAAAATGGCCGGCTTGGTTGGATGATTATTTTGGCGACGATTCCCGTCCTAGTTGTCGGTTTTTTTGCCAGCGATTGGTTAGAGGTTACTTTTCGTTCGCCGCTTGCCGTAGCTGGTTCGCTGGCTTTTTGGGGCGTAGTTTTGTGGGTGGCTGATGCTTTGATTAAAAGACAGGCCGAAAGTGAACTGACAAAAGTTGGCTGGAAGCGTTCGCTGGCCATCGGCTTATCACAAATCATTGCTTTCATCCCCGGCACCTCGCGTTCCGGCATCACCATCACCGCCGGATTATTCGGCGGCTTGTCGCGCGAAGCAGCCGCCAGGTTTTCTTTTCTTCTGGGAATTCCTGCGATCGCCGCGGCTGGCAGTTTTGCTTTGATAAAAATTATTTCCAGCGGCGAGTCATTTGATTGGCTCTCACTTACGATTGCTTTTATCGCGGCCTTTGTTTCCGGTTTTGCGGCGATTAAATTTCTCCTGAAAATTATGAAAGCCGCCAGTTACAAATGGTTCGCGATTTATCGAATTGTTTTGGCCTTGATAATTTTGTTTTTATTCGTGTAAGATGTTGCTCTTATGCGAAATAAAGGAAAAGTCCTAGTCGGCCTATCCGGCGGCGTTGATTCAGCTGTCTCCGCGGCTTTGTTGTTGGAGCAGGGTTACGAGGTTATCGGCGCTTTCATGAAAAATTGGTCTGACTGCGCTTGGCAAGAAGACCGCCGCGACGCCATGCGCGTGGCCGCTAAGCTCGACATTCCGTTTTATACTTTTGATTTTGAAAAAGAATATCGCGCCAAAGTCATCGATTACATGTTCCGCGAATTCGAGGCCGGCCGCACGCCGAATCCTGATGTCATGTGCAACAAATTTGTGAAGTTCGATTTGTTTGTCCGCGAGGCCGATAAGCTTGGGTGTGATTTTATTGCTACCGGGCATTATGCACGAACCCTACCCTCACAAAGCCCTTTAGTCCCCGACCGTGTCCGCCATAGCTCGCCTCGAGCGACGGCGGAAAGCCGACCAGCCAAGCCAACCCTTAGTCCCCGAACACCAACCAACCAATACAAAATTCTCGCCGGCTCCGATCCCGAAAAAGACCAAACCTATTTCCTCTGGGCAATTCCTCCGAAAATTCTTCCGCGAATTATTTTTCCTGTCGGTGGAATGATTAAAGCGACCGAGGTGCGCAAGAAAGCCCTCGAGCTTGGGCTTCCGGTGGCTAAGAAAAAGGACTCGGTTGGTATTTGTTTTGTCGGTGAAGTAAACATCAAAGATTTTCTTCAACAGAGAATTCCCAAAAAGCCGGGAAAAATTATCACGACTGCCGGTAAGATTGTTGGCGACCACGAAGGTTTGCCTTTTTACACTATCGGCCAGCGCGAAGGTTTAAACCTCGGCGGCGGCACGCCTTATTATGTCGTCGACAAAAAACCGGAAACAAACGAATTGATTGTTTCCAGTAATTTTGATCAAGCCTTGTTTAAAAAAGAAATGAAAGCAATTCAATGCAATTGGTTTCGCCAACCAACGGAGTTTCCATACGAATGCCAGGCACGCATTCGGTATCGTCAGCCGTTAGCGCGTTGCACGATCACCCCCTCTCCGTTGCGAAGGAGAGGGGGAAAGGGGGGTGAGGTTCGGACGCCAACGGTCGCGGTTGTTTTCGCAAATCCCCAACGCGCCGTTACCCCGGGCCAATCAATTGTTTTTTACGACGGCGAAGAGATGATTGGTGGAGGAATAATAAAGTAATCCACAGATTAATCATTGACAAAGAATAAAAAAGGTGCTGTAATTTAAATATCCAAGTGAGGTTCTGAAAAGAATCTAACTCTCGGTGTTAGCAATCCAACTCCCCCAGAATTGCGATGATACGAAATAATCCTGCCAAGTCGGCGGAAGATGTTCGTGAAATTCGTAGTTTAATCGAGGAGTTGTTTTGTTTTATAAAAATGCCGGCTACGGGCTCGTGGAGGTAGTGGCAACCTCACTGGGATTAACACCGAGAGTTGCGAGTTCTCCGCCTGCGCCAAGGCTTCGGCGGATCCCTCGAAGCTTTTGCGAAGTGGGAGATTCTCGCCGAGTCCACCATTTATGACCGGCACCAACCAAAAACCGCCTATAAAAGGCGGTTTTGATTATCTTAAAATAACCCGATCAAAATTTTTCCGCCCACTCATAAAACCCCACCACCTCCGGCGCCTTAAGATTTAAACCTGTCGGCAAAACAGTAAATGGTTTGAGTTCATTGATCTCTACCGGACTGGTTGAAGACTGAAAAATTTCCCCAATAGATATTTCCACCCCCGTATTCAGCGGCGCAACCGAGGTTTTATCCAAAAAGTCATAACGGACGGCAGTTATTGAGCCGTCTTTTATTGTGCTCTTTGTGCGTGGAGTAGAAACAGTTAGTTGATTAGTTTCCAAAGATGTTTTGGCCAATAGACGTCCACGCAGAATTTTTATTTCTACTTCAACGGACGTGTTCCTTTCAATAATTACATCAGTTCTTTGATCAAGGGCCACGACTATTTTTTGACCCAAACGCAACAGAGCTCGTGAATTATCACCAGTGCTTATTTTTTCGCCCCGATAGATTTGTTCATTAATTTCGGCGGTTCGTATTTTGTCTACCCGTTCGATATTTACGTCTCCATCGGCAACCTCAGCGGTGATTGATAATGGCTCGGTGTATCCGCTTCCACCAGCCCAAACCAAATCAAACCGAGCAGCGATCAGCATTGCGGTTAGAGTGAGAAAAAAGATAGTTGCGAGAAGTTTTTCCATAGCAATTATTTTCGTCTTCACAAGGAGCACAGTTGCAAAAAATGTATGTTTTATAGTAAGATCTTTTTGGGCAAGGAATTCTTCACCTTGTCTTTGCTCGGCTACTTAACCATCTCGGTTTCCAAGGAGGAAACGGATATGTCGGTCATAAGACTTCTGTGCGAGTTCGCTGAAGAAGACAGCACACCCAGAGTCACTCTTCGGTACGATGTTAACGCGGAATACCCTTTCCTGCCTCGTCCGGGGGACGACATCTGCTTCAGGAGTGGTCCGGGAGAGGAGGCTGTTTTAATCGGCAGCATCCCAACCGCGAACGAATTTCTCGGACGATCTCTCCTAGAGGTCAGAACAGAAAAAAAACAAAAGCAACGAGAGAGGCGAGAGAGGGGGGAGGGAGAACAACTGACCCTGGCAGAGGAGACTCTTGAGTTGTTACTCGACATAGAACGGGCCATGGACGATGAACGCCGTGCCCAAGAAATGCAGCATTTTGCGAGTTGGCAACAGCATGTCTTTGGACCGGATAGTAACTGTTGCTACTGCTGTGTCCATTTCAAGCCAGTAGCCGAGGTCACCGAAGAATTCCTTCTCGGCCTGGGATGGGAGGTGACCAAAGAACCAACCGTTCTTTCTCCATAAAGAAAAGACTGACGTCGTTCCGCCCGCGTGTCCGCCCTAGCGAAGACCGGACATCGCGGGCGGGCATTTTTTTCACTCTTAGTTAGAGTGTTTTTTGTTTTGAAAATTTTTCTAATGGCGATTTGGTAAAAAAATTTTCATAACCCTTTTATAGTTTATCTTATTTTTTGGGATAAAAAAAGTCCGCTCGACCCTGGTGGGGAGCGGAAAGACTAAGAGAGAAAAGATTGAAAAAATTCATCAGCGTCGTCATCGTTCATAGCTTTGACGAACCGGGCTCTATTTTCTTCTAGAAAAGCCGAGACACGTTTGACTTCGGGCGGATCGGTTTGTTTGATTCTGCCTAAAGTTCTTTCGCCAATCCATTCAACTAAATCGAATAGTTCCTCTTCTTCGCTTTTGGTTTCGAAGAGTGTTTTGGTGGGAGTATATGGTGTTACTAGATCTAAACAGTCCAGTACCAACATGGCCTGAAAGGCCGCGGTAAGATCTTGGTTTTCTTGTTCGGAACACAAATGCTTTGGGTGTCGGCTGTCCGGATCGAGATATTCATACCCCACCCACAGATTGTTGGTGTCTCGATCAACAAAACAGAAAGCCGCTGATGGAAGAATGACGTCGTCGTCTTTAAGATTGCGAAATTTCCTTGGTTTGGGTTGACAACGATAGATGATCATGGAGTGTTTATCAAGAACAACTTCAACTTCAACTTCAGCTTTAACACTCAAGTCCCACCTCTGAAAAGAACGACGGTTTAACACGTTTTTGCGTGAACGGCGAATAGTGTATCGTTAAAAATATATTTGGTCAAGCATATGGTTTTTTGGTATAATAAAAACACTATGAAACCTTCGCAATTTCTATTAGCCGCCGGTCTTTTTATTATTCTGCTTGGCGCCGGCTGTACTTCGACCATCACTGAAACTGAAGCCAAAGACGCGGCCGAAGCGGTTGATTTATCCCAGGGCTCAAAAATAACCCTTCGCCAAACGGTTTTTGGCCTGGGCGGCGTTTTTGCCGAAACCATGGCTGGGGATAACTTGGCTGAATATCAGGTTTCCATTAATTCGTTTGCTCCGGCTGATTCTGTTTCGTTCGCCTGGTCGAGCGAGGCTCAACAAGAAACCGCCGCTTCCATCGCCGCGCGCGAGGCTTACGACGCCGCCACCCATCCGGTTGGTGACACTTCGACTGCCCCGACGCCGGTTTACGAAACCATTAACAAGACCGGAAATTTTTCCTCGTCCGCGCTCGACAACGCCATCAATGTTCTTCTTCCGGCTTATTGGAGCGAAGGTGAGCAGTCGTTTGAGGATAATTCTATTGTTTGGCTTTCCAAAGAACAGTACGATAATTTAGTGAACACCAAAATCGCCACTCTTTCGCTCGGTCTGTTCGACGAGAAAATTTCTTCGCTTTTAGAAATCAGCGACAAAGTGCAAGGCGCTCTTAATGCCTTACAACAAAAAGCCGCGGCCGCCTCGCAAAGTGAAGACATTTATAAATTAACCGCCGCCGATGATTGGAAAACTTATTCTTTGACCGTTGATGGGGCAGAGAAGACTGTCAGAACCATCGAGGCCTCCAATTGGTTCGGCTCATACGTTATTTTGGCTAACGCGGATAATCCGTTAATTTTGAAAGCCACTTTGAATCCGTTCGCTCTCGGCTCGTTTGATTTGTCTTCGCCGCTTTCTTCGTTTTTAGGATATGAAGTGACGGAAATTACGACGAAGTAAAATTTATGGCATATCCGTACACCCCAAAATTAATTTTTCCGTTCAAAAAATATCGTGTTAACAGCTGCCAATTTAAACAAGATTGTACTTACGGCAATGTCCACTGGGGAATACATCTTGGCGAAGATGTAAATCGTCCTTCTGGTACAATTGTCACGAGTATTGGTAGAGGCAAAGTTGTTTATTCGGCACTTCATGTTGGTACAAAAAAGAAAGGTAATTGGGGCAATATTGTCATTCTTGCTCACAAACATCCTAAAACAAAAACGATATTCTTTTCGCTTTACGCCCACATGAAAAGACGTTTAGTTGAAAAAGGACAAAAGGTCGAGATGGGACAACCGATCGGTATTGTTGGCAAAGCCAATACGCCAGAAAACGGTTGGTGGAAAGAAGAACATTTACACTTGGCTATTTATGTTGGGCCTCGGAAAGAAAAAATTCTGCCTGGCTATTGGAAAAAAGGAAACAAAAGAACGAAGTTGTCGTATTGGAGAGAGCCGACCAAATTTATTAAAAATTACAATAAAAACGTAAAAACGTAAATTTTATAAACATTATTATGATATCAGAACTTGTCGGATATCTTGGAGGATTTTTAATAGCCATGGCCTTGGCTCCGCAACTTTTGAAAACCTGGAAAACTAAGTCAGCTCGAGATTTGTCTTTATTATGGACAACAATATCTTTGATAGGTTTAATTTTATATGGTATTTATGCCGCGACTAACAAAGTGTTTCCGCTTTTGACTTTTGCCACAATTGAATCAATAATGATTATTGTTTTAATTTTACTCAAGATAAAATACGATAGAATAAAAAAATAATTTTATGCCTGAAGTAAAAATTTTAGTCAAAGGTTACACTTCGGCCGATAAGCCGGGAAAAAAAGAAAGAAGTTGTTCGACTATTACTCTGGTTAAAGATGGCCGATCGGTCATTGTTGTCGACCCGGGAACTTTGGCCAGCCAAGAAGTTTTGGTTAAGGCTTTGAAAAAAGAAGGCCTTTCGCCGGCTGATGTCAATGTGGTTTTTTTGACTCATTCTCACATTGACCATTTCGCCAGTGTCGGTATGTTTCCCAAAGCCACGATCGTCGAATATTATGGCGCATGGAAAAATGACGCAGTTAAAGATCGCCCGAGTAATCTGACAAAAAATATTCAGATTTTAGAAACGTCGGGACATAGTTATACCGGTCTGACGCTTTTAGTTAAAACCTCTATTGGAAAGGTTGCCGTTTGCGGCGATGTTTTTTGGAAAGAAAATTATCCGGTGGTTGATAAGTATGCCGATAATTCGAAGAAGTTGAAGGAATCGAGAAGGAAACTTCTGCGGGTTGCAGATTATATTGTGCCGGGACACGCGGGGATGTTTAAGGTGATTAAATAAAAGCGTAAAAAACGTAAATTTTACCTACGCCGTCATTCCGAGCCAAAGAGGAATCTCGCGTGCCCATCCGTAGCCCAGCGTAGGAGGGCCACGTGACTTAACTATCCACACCTTTATTTTATGACCAAAAAAGTTACCTTCCTCATAGTCGGTATCATGGCCATTGTCGCGGTGCTGGCTATCATTCATTTTTCTTCGCCCGAAGACGACTGGATCTGCTCAAACGGCGCGTGGATAAGGCACGGCAATCCGAGCGTGGCCATGCCAACCACGGCTTGTCCTGGTGCAGAAACAAATATCGGTTTGGCCAATCCAGCCTCGATTAATTGTGTTGATAAAGGCGGAACATTAAAAATTGAAACTCGTCCCGATGGCGGGGAATTCGGGGTTTGCTATTTCATGGATAATTATCAATGCGAAGAATGGGCGCTCTATCGAGGCGACTGCTCGGAACACGGCCGAAAGGTTACGGGCTATGTCACCGAAGCCGGTCGTTATTGCGCCATCACTGGCGGAGAATATACCGTGACCGATGAAAGTGAACCAAAAAATGAGAAAGGCGCCTGCGCTTTGCCAAACAGCGCCATTTGCGATGCCGATGCTTATTATCAAGGCAGTTGTCCGATCGTGGAATAATTAAAACAAAAATTCGCCGATTTTTTTCGACGGTTTTTGTTTCTAAAGAAAAAAGAGACCCTGTCGCAGGTCTCGTAAGATTGGTTCGCTTGAAGCGCTAGAAGCTGTCCATGACCATGCTCCAGAAGGTCCAGAGCGTCGGTTTGTCAGTAGTGAGAATTGCTTTTTCTTCTTTGCCGCCGAGAACACGTATGACCTTCATGGTGTCATGAGACACGTACATGGTAATCTTGTTGTCCGAGTTGATCTTGAGACAAAAGCCGTGCCCTTGGTTTTCGATGGTGGGAACCGAGCCGGCTTTGATCATATCGCTGAAAGCCTGCCAGAACTCCTTGCCGGCCGGATCAGTGTCGAGATCTTGGAGTTGTGTCGCGACGCTCATGGGGTTGATCATGTTGTGCCTCCTTTTGGCGATAAGATATTAACAAACGGCGGCCGCGGAGTCAACTTTTTATCAATACTAAAAACCGCCGGCTTAAAACTGGCGGTCTGTTTTTTTGAAAAGCCTTTTACCCAACCAACCCTTCCACCCAATGCGGATCAGTTTCCACTGTTAAATCCAAAAATACCGCCGGCACATTCATCACGGCCTCAAGTTCGCGGCGAGTGGATTGGCCGATTTCTTTTACCCCATGACCTTGCGAACCGATAATCATGCGTTTATAACGATCGGCCGATGTGATAATTCGCGCGGCAATGTAGAGGACATTATTTTCACGGCGAGTTACCTCATCAACAATCACGTGAGTGCTATAGGGAACCTCTTGACGCAAACGCAGAAAAAGTTTTTCGCGAATCAGTTCGGCAATCCATTCCTCGGTCGGCATGTTGGTCAGCTGGCCTTCCGGATAATAAGGCTCGCCTTCGGGCAGGTATTCAAAAATCGCTTCTTTTAAAAGATTGACGTTGTCGCCCCGCAAAGCCGAAAGCTCGATGGTTTTATCAAAACGGTTGGATAGGGCGCGCATGCTTTCCAAATATTCCGCGCCCGGCAAATCGGATTTGTTGATGACGAGAATTTTTGGTTTTTCAATTTTATCAAGCAAACTCAAAGCAAATTTTTCTTCCACTCCAATGGCGCGAGTCGGATCAACCACATAAACCACGACTTCAATATCGCGCAAAGAATTTTTGACAAACTTCAAAAGAATTTTTGATAAAGCGTCTTTGGTATCCTTAAAAATTCCCGGCGTGTCAACAAAAACCACCTGGCCTTCAGTCGTCGTTAAAATACCCAGCACTGGTTTGCGGGTGGTTTGCGGTTTGGGAGTGGTAATGGCGATTTTGCTGCCGACGAGAGCGTTGAGCAAAGTGGACTTGCCTACATTGCTGCGGCCGATAAGGACAGCAAAGCCGGATTTTCTGTTCGCCTTTTGTGTCCGCGAACAGTCCTCTGAAGCTTTAGCGAAGGAGGATTCTTTTTTTTTGTTCATAAGTTGGCTATATAAAACCATATTTTGGCTAAAAACGCAAGAGTTTTAGGTTATTGTTGACTTTCTAAAATATTTATTCTAATCTTAAAACTATCTGGCGCGATTTTCGCGCTTGATGTTCAGTGTTCTTTCGGAGGTGTCTCATGTTCAGAATTCCCGGATGGTGCTGGCTTCTGGCCAGTGTTCTGTTTTTCCTTTTCGCTTTCCTCGGCCTCTACTTCGGCCATTTCGAAGGTTCCAACACTTTCGGTTTGCTCGGCGTTTTCTCCTTTCTGTTGGGTTTCCTTGTCTTCACATTCACAGCCTTGATTGTCGAGATCGGCTTCGGCCCCGGTGATGGTGTTGCCGTTGGTACCAAGCGCCGTATCTTTGCCTTTCACGTGAGCCAAGCTGAAAATCTCAAGGAGAACTTTTTTGGCCGCGGAGCCCCCAATACTCACGCCGACGACCTCCAGATTGTCATCTGACCAGTTGGCTGGATTCCTTCTTCGTGCCAACGATCCTCGCGTCGTTGGTTTTTTTTCAAAAATGTACGAAACCGCGAAAAAGGCCGCAGGTCAAGTTTTTTTGGCTAAAAATGCAAGATTTTTAGGTTATTGTTTTAAAATTTCTGATTGAAACCGACGCGCTTGACAAAAATGATTAACATGCTAGGGTTATCTTGTTTTTCATGATAATTTCTTCCTGAAGAACATTCTCCTCAAAGGGAAGGCAAAACAATGGCAGAAAAACAGCAAGATCTCGTTCTTGCTCCAGGCGAATTCGTTTTCGCGCTGGACACCACCAAGGGCACGGCTGGCTCGTTCTAAATCATCGATAACATAAACGGAATATTGTTGGCGCATTTTTCAAGTGCCGCTTGGATACAATCAAGCCCGTGTTTTCTAAAGATGTTTATGGCGACATTTCTTAGT
>Ga0265296_1000826_pt1 | contig 41124 bp, 33 predicted proteins | sample MunlanPumphouse1_FD_189073 | JGI IMG/M metagenome (GOLD analysis project Ga0265296, IMG submission 189073) | Groundwater microbial communities from a municipal landfill in Southern Ontario, Canada - Pumphouse #1 | ecosystem: Environmental > Aquatic > Deep subsurface > Groundwater | place... | reverse complement strand
CATTCCTCCTTGCTCCTTGCGGATACTGGAAAATATCTTAGAACGCGACAGGAAATTATCTTTTAGACGGGTTCCGCAAAGTCGTAGTCGAAATTATGAGGTCTTAACAGGAAAAATCTTTACGCAGCGGGTCTGATGATTTAAGTCAAATAAAACCGTCTACTAAACAACTCTGACGATCGTCAATTCAATTTAGTAAAACATTATTCCCATCTGTGCCAAGAATTCCGCCGACGCCAATGCTTTGGTGGACAAGTCGGCGGATATGCAAAATTAAAAATTAACCTCGCATTAGCGAGGTTTAATCTCCTTCTTCCCCATAAATTTCTGTAGCGCCGTTGGGATTTTTACGGTTCCCTCTTCTGTTTGGTAATTTTCCACAATCGCAATAATAGTTCTGCCTATAGCGATCCCTGTCGCGTTTAGAAAATGAATTAATTCTGTTTTCGCCTTATTACCTTTTGTTGATGCGGATATTTTATACTTTGTATTCATACCGCGCGACTGAAAATCCGTGGTATTTGAGCATGAGTTCGTTTCTCTATAGGTCTTCTGTCCGGGCATCCATGTCTCAATATCAAATTGTTTCGCATCGGTCCATCCCATATCACCCGTACACATTTCTACGACGCGATATGGCAAACCGAGTCCAGAAACAAGTTCTTCTTGAATTTTTAAAAGTAATTGATGCTCCTCTTCCGATCTCTCGGGATGGGAAAAAGTGAACATTTCAACCTTATCAAACTGATGCACGCGCAAAATACCCTTCGTGTCTTTACCGTATGATCCCGCTTCTTTCCTGAAACAGGTTGAAAAACCGACATACCGCTTTGGCAAATTTTCTTCTTCAAATGTCTCCCCCATATGAAACGGACCAATGGTATGCTCTGAACTTCCAACAAGATATAAATTATCTTTTTCAAGAAAATAGCGTTCATCTTTTTGGTTCGCGTCAAGCCGCCCCATACCTTTATATACTTCCGGTTTTATCATCACGGGAGGAATGATCGGAGTAAATCCATATTTTGTAATAACCTGAAACGCGTACTGGACAAGCGCTAATTCAAGCATTGCTCCATCCCCAAGTAAATATCCGAATCTGCTTCCAGAGACCTCGGATGCTTTCTTAACATCTATAATTCCAAGCGTCTCACCGATAGTCAAATAATCTTTTGGTTCAAAAGAAAATTCCGGTTTTTCACCTACTTCCCTTAAAACCTTATTTTCTGACTCATCTTTTCCAACTGGCGCGTTTTCAAAAGGAATGTTTGGAAATGAATACAAAAGTTCCTCGCGTTTTTCTTTTAATTTTACCTGTTCTTCCGCGATGTCTGTGACTCTCTTCTTCAAAAGTTGCGCTTTACTCAATAAATCTTCACTTTGGTGTCCGGCTAATTCTTTATTTAAAATATTCTGCTCGGCTTTTAATTGGTCTAAAGCAAGCGTTTTTACGCGCCATTCTTCGTCAACACGCAAAAATTTATCCACAATTTTTGGGTCGCTATTTTTTTTCGCTATTCCAGCTTTTATCTTTTCTGGCTCCGCGCGAATGTAATTTATATCTAACATATATTAAAATTTCTAATTTCTAATTGACCTAAATAATGTCTAATTCCCAAGCCCTAATAAATTCAAGAGATATCTTCTTATTATCAGTCATTGGGATTTGATTGGAAATTAGAAATTGGAGCAATTAGAAATTGTATTTGTCATTTTTCCTTTTCTTTCTTCATAAGCGGAAAGAAGACCGTTTCTCTGATTGGCTTGCCCGCAAGAACGGAAAATAGCCGTTCAGACATTCCAAATCCCGCCGCAGGAGGCATACCATATTCAAGCGCCTCTAAGAAATCCTCATCAAGCATCTGCGCTCCCGTATCGCCAGCCACACGCAACTTCATCTGCTCCTCAAAACGCCTACGCTGGTCAATTGGATTATTAAGTTCAGAAAATCCTTTTCCAAGTTCGGTGCCATATGCCATAACCTGAAACCGTTCAACACGATTCGCGTCATTTTCCATTCGCTTCGCGAGCGGCTCAATTTCAACGGGAGGATTCACAAGAAAGCACGGTTCAATAAGTTTTGGGCGAACGCATTTTTTATATATAAGATCAATCAACCGACCCTTGCCGAAAGAGGCGGGAACGGGGATAGCGACGGACTTTGCTTTTTTCGCAAGATCGCCGCGAGTCGCGAAATTAAGATCAATTCCCGTTTCTTTCTTGAAAATCTCATAATAATCAACCATTCGCCATTTTTTATCCCACCGCACTTTCTTTCCTTGAAATTCAAGTGAAAGTGTCCCGAAAACGTTTCGTATAACGGTTTTATACATTTTTTCCACAAATTTCATCATCATAAAATAATCCGCGTACGCCCAATAACATTCCATCTGCGTATAATCCTGAAGATGCTCTCTATCAATTCCTTCATTTCTAAAAATACGACCAATTTCAAAAACCTTTTCAAACCCGCCAACCAGAAGTTTTTTAAGTGGAAGTTCAAGTGATATACGAAGAAAAAAATCGGCACCAAGCGCGTTATGGCGAGTAACAAACGGCTCCGCCTCCGCGCCTCCAGGCACGGATTCCAATATGGGCGTTTCAACTTCCAAAAAACCCCGCGTCTTTAAAAATAATCTAATGGTATCCCAGAACACGCTTTTCTTTTTGAAAAGCTCGCGCGTTTCTTTATTCATCAACAAATCCAAATAACGTTTCCTAAGACGCATCTCCACATTCTCTATGCCAAACCACTCTGAAGGAATAGAACGCAAACTCTTTGTTAAAATTCTGATATGTTTTACAAGAATGCTTTTCTCTCCCCGCTTAGTTCTAAACGCTTCACCTCGCGCTTCAACAAAATCCCCTATATCAAATGTTTCCTTAGGAAGTATGAATGCCGACTTCAATTCTTTTTCATTGAGAATAAGTTGTATTAACCCATTTTCATCGCGTATATCGGCAAAAATTATCTTACCCTGGTCTCTCCACCCAAAAATTCTCCCGACAACTGTCACGCTCTTTTTGGACTTTTCAAACGCGGAAAACTCCTTGTTAAATTCGGCAAGTGTTTTTGCCCGAGAGACGCGCGCTGGAAACGGATCAGACGATTGAGCATACCGCTCAAGCTTGCGCCTGCGATCATAAATGAGGTCTTCCAACATAAATTATATTATTCAATACTTGTGATTTCGTATGTAACCTCCCCGTTTGGTGTTTTCACAAAAACCTTATCCCCCGCCCTTTTTCCTAAAAGACCCTTCCCCACGGGCGATTCGTTTGAAATAAGCCCATCTATCGGACTCGCTTCGCTTGATCCGACAATTACAAAATGTAGCGATTGAGTTCTGTTTTTCTTTACATATACCCTTGAACCAATATGCGCCGTTGTTCCGTCAGATTTTTTGATTATAGAAGATGTCTTCAAAAGATCTTCCATTTCCGCGATTTTGCGCTCAAGACGCTCCTGTTCTTCGCGCGCTTCCTGATAATCAGAATTTTCAGAAAGATCTCCAAGTTCTTTTGATTGTTTAAGACGCTCCGCGACGTTTTTCCTTCCCTCACTTTTTAATTTTTTAAGCGTTTTTGAAATCTCATTGTAACGCTCCTGGGTAAGATAATTTTTACTCATATATTTTTATTTGTTTTGTTCTTAAGACCTGCTGCGTAAAGATTTCCCGTCGGTAAAACTTCAGAATTTCTGACGAGACGAAGTGAAAATTTTGAGGAATATACAACGTATCTTCTAAAAGATTTCCACAAAGTCGCAGTCGAAATTATGAAGTTTTAACAGGAAAAATCTTTACGCAGTGGGCCCTTAGTTATTTGTTCTCCATTCCCTGTTGCCTGTCCGCCTTTGGCGGATTTGTTGTTAGTTGTTTGTCGTTAGTTGTTTGTTTTTATTCTGTTCTGATAGTACCACATAAGAACATCCCGCGCCACCGGAATCGTATTCGCGCTTCCTTCGCGGGAATTCTCTATAAGAACCAGTATGGCTATCCGAGGATTCTCATATGGAGCATATCCTACGAAAAACGCGTTTGTTTTTGTTTTATTCTCAACCTGCGCCGAACCCGTTTTTGCCGCGACGGCAAAAGGCAAGTCATGTAAAAAATACGACGTTCCATACGACTTCATCACGCCATCGCGCATTCCCTGACGCACATAAGGCGCTGCGTCTTTAATTTCTTTGCTGATATCACGTAAAACAACGGATGTAGTCTGTTTTATGATGCTCTTATCCGCGTCAACAACTTTATCAACAATACGCGGTTTATAAAACACTCCGCCATTCGCTATAGCTCCTATATAGGAAATAAGTTCTATTGGAGTAATGGAAAAATCACCCTGTCCTATAGATACATTATACGTGTCTCCTAATCTCCACGGCTGACCCGCGCGGTTTTCTTTCCATTCGGGAGTCGGAAGAAATCCGAATGATTCTCCAGGGAGATCTATTCCCGTTTTTTCATTAAGTCCGAATTTTTTCCACCACTCATTGAGTTTTGTAATGCCAAGTCCTTTTTGATCCTCAAATCCGCCGCCAACTTCATAAAAATACACATTGCTTGAGCGCGCGAGCGCGGACACAACATTCACCCACCCCTGCGGCCTCCAGTCAACAAATCTGCTCGGCGAAGACGGATTATATGGATTCAAAACTTCTATATATCCCTTTGAGTAAATTTTCTTTTCTGGAGAAATAACTCCTTCGCGAAGAGCGGCGGTAGCAACAAGTGGTTTTATGGTTGAGCCGGGACTATACATCCCTCCTACCGCTCTGTTAAAAAGCGGCTGGTTTTTCGAGTTCAAATAATCGGCAACGCGAGATGGATCATATCCGGGGATATTAAAAAGAGCAAGCACTTCACCATTTTGCGGATTTAACGCGATACCAAGCCCAACCTCTTTTCCAAGATCGCGTAGTCCTTTTTCCAAACGATTATAAAAATATTCCTGAAAGTCCTTATCAATAAAAGTGTACACATTTTTACCCATAACAGGTTCGCGCGTAACGCGCGTGTATTCCGTTTTTCCTTGAGCGTTTCTAAATAACACCTCTTCGCCATTTATGCCCCTAAGATCACCGTCATAATATGCCTCAAGTCCGTCCCGCCCTATTTCATCATCAATTACAAGATTCGGATTGTTATTAATATCCTCCGGCCCCACAAGTCCCACATATCCAATAAGATGAGAAAATACAAACGGAATGTCTTCCGCGCGCTTAAATCCCGGCTCAACCTTGATACCTGGAGATCGTTCCGAGGAAAAAGCGACGAGTTCATCTTGCGTAAGATCATTCGCAAGCAAAATTCGATCGGTAAGATTCCAATCGCGTTCACTTATTTTTTTTGAAAGATCCTCCGGATTGGAACGTATAATTCCGGCAACGCGCGAGATAATCGCGTTTCTTTCTTCCGAATCCTTTGGAAGATAACGAGGAAGGAGAAACGCGTTGAAAGAAGAAACATTGCGCACGAGTGTTTTTTCAAAACGATCTTGTATAACGCCGCGCGCGGCAGGATGTATAGAAATATCGCTCATATTTCTCAAGGATCTTGCGGCATAAAATCCATGATTTAAAATTCCAATCTTAAAAAGCGCCCCTAAAGCAATACCGGCTATGGAAAACGCGAATATGATAAAAAAAACAAAAATCCGATTTCCAAGCGGCACCTCGCGCAAATTTTCGTCTGTTGTTGGGTCCGCAAGAATATTTTCTATGCCAAATTTTTTATCTCTCATAAAAATGAATGCGTGATCCCGCGAGCGCTATTAGCGCGCCGATAATTACATTATAAAGAATACTCCCCGCAATCGTATAAAATGAAATATCTTCCCAATGAAACGCGAAAAGGATAAGTAAAAATAATAAAGTTGTCGCGACAATCATAAGAAAAAAATCAATCATTCTATTTCCGGTAAAAAACGCGCGCGCGAAAAACACCACAACCGTTATCAAAAGAGCGACAAACGCGTTAAACACCCAAAATGATGAAAAGAAAAACGCAAGCGCGGCGGAAAAAAGTATAGTGATAAAAAATGGAAATGGTTTTTCTTCTTTAAAAATAAGGAAAAGCGGGAAAACAAGCATAAAATTTGGATTAATTCCTAAAATTGAGAGCGCTCGCGAATACTGCAAAAGGAAAAAAAACGCTGTTAAAACGATAATAACAGAAGTTGAATATATGAAACGCATTCGTAACGGCATAAAACTAAGGAAAATTAGTAATAACAAAAACACTTTTCACGTCATCAAACGAATATCCGGTATTGACATCCGCGCTCATCCAAAGCTCATTTTCTTTGTCGCTAATAGAAGAAATGGAACCGATAAAAAGATTGAGCGGAAAATCGGGAGAACTGTTTACAACGGCGTCGCCTTTCTGAATTTTCGCGTCTTTTGGAATAAATTCCAGCGTTGGAGTATCGCCGCCGCGAAGTACGGCCTTTATCTTTGAGGATCCAATATACACACTGCTTCTCCACGCGGAATCAAAAATTGTTTCAATCTCGCTCTGCGTACGCGAAACATTGGTTATTTTTCCTAAAAGCGCTCCCTCACGAAACAGCGCCGGCATATATCTGGCAAGTCCGTCTTGCTCCCCTCCTTCTATGGTAATAAGATTTTTGTCATTAAATGGGTATCGCGAATATAGAGTTGCATTAAAAAGATTATAGATATACCGACCTTGAGGCGCGCGTCCATTAAAAGTTGAAGTGCTTATTTCGGATACGCCGGATACGCTATTGGCATCGCGTTCCACAAGAAGTGATTTGCATAAAGCATTATCAATGGGTTTATTTAATTGCTCTCGCAATGACATACGCGCGCCAAAAAAAATCTTCAAAATCTGTCCTCTAAAAAAAATGAGGAGCAACACGATGCCGATGGTAACGATGCCAAGCGTAAGAATGCGAAGAGATTTCATACTACTCTTGCCTTTTACTTGAAAAATTAATACGTGAAAAATTATTCAAAAGATGTTTGTGCTTTTCAAACTGATCACATAAAATTCCCGTCCCGCGCGCGACACACGTAAGAGGGTCTTCAACAATAGTCACAAAAACGCCAATCTCTTTCTCAATAAGTTGGTCTATTCCCCTCAACAAACTCCCGCCACCGCAAAAATAAATACCATTTTTATAAATATCCCCAACAAGCTCAGGGGGCGCGCTTTCAATAAGATCTTTAATCGCTTCAATAATAAGTTTTATGGGACGCGCAAGCCAGGGGCGTACCTGCGTGTCTTTTATTGTCATCTCCCTTGGAAGCCCTGTCTGTATGTCGCGTCCCCTAATAACAAGCTCAAGTTTTTCGCTCAACGGAATAACCGAACCAACTTCTATTTTTATTTCTTCCGCGGTGGGTTCGCCAATATTGAGTTTAAGTTCTTCTCGCACGCCGCGAATAATTTCCGCGTTCAAATAATCGCCGGCAATTTTCAACCGTTTTGAAACAACAATGCCGTTTAACGAAATAATCGCCATATCTGTCGTTCCAGCGCCTATATCAACTATAAAATGCGCCGTTGGCTGATATATATCCAGACGACTTCCAAATGCCGCGGCAAGCGGCTGTTCAATAAGATACACGGGATTGGCTCCGACCTCGCGCATTAAATCCTCAACCGATTTGCGTTCAACTTCGGTGAGATTTGTTGGAACGCTTACAATTACTTTTGTAATCCAAGACCATGGAATTTTATCGCGCTTTAAAAAACTTTGAATTATCTCCTTTACCATATCAAAATCAGCAATAACTCCATTATTTATCGGACGAAGCGCCGTAATGTGCGCGGGAGTTCGCGAAAGCATTTTTTTTGCTTCAGATCCAATGGCAACAATACGATTGGTCGTATTGTTAAACGCGACAATACTTGGTTCGTTTACAACAATGCCCGACTCGCTCAAATACACCAGTGTTGTGTCGGTTCCTAAATCAATGCCAATTGTTTTTTTGAAAATCATATATGTTTTTGTATATGTCCTTGAATTACGAAATGCAATTTTGATTCTTTCTTGGTAATTTTGACTACGACTTTGAGAAAATCTTTCAGCGTATACGCCGTATATGCTTCAAAATTTTCTCTTCGTCTCGTCTAAAATTGCCTAAAGAAATAACTCAAAAGCCATTTCGTAATTCAAGGATATGTGTTATAAAATCTCCTACTGTCATTATCGCAGATTCTTTTTCAGATCTCTTTTTTACTTCAATCTTCCCCTCTTTCATCGTCTTATCGCTCATAATAACGCGCCACGGAATTCCAATAAGATCGGCATCGGAGAATTTTTCTCCCGCGGACATCTTTTTTCTATCGTCATATAACACTTCAATTCCAGACGCGCTAAGCTTTTCATACACCTCATCCGCGAATTTTTCAAGTTTTTCATTCACCTCGCCAATGGAAAGCGCGTGCGCGTAAAATGGAGCTACCTGTTCAGGCCAGACAATTCCTTTTTCATCATGAAATTTTTCAACAATCGCCGCCATCGTGCGACCAATACCAATTCCATAACATCCCATATAATATGGCTTTTCCGTTCCATTCTCGTCACGATACACCGCCCCTTTCATGAGATCGGTGTAGTGATATCCTAATTGAAATGTGTTTCCTACTTCAATTCCCCTTTTTTCTATGAGACGATTTCCGTTTTCCGCATAATCTCCGGATTTTGCCGTAGTAATATCTGCAAGTAATTCGCACGTGAAATCTCTCCCATAATTTACATTTGTGGAATCGGTAGTATCTTCTTTTTGTCCCCCAATCAAATTTCGAGCGTCTTTTAACACGACATCCCCAATATATCGCGCTCCCTTATGTCCCCAACAATGCACATATCCATGTTTTGTTCCTAACGCGAGAAGGTTGGCATCTTCTGCGGGCTCTAATTGCCCCACCGCATTCAATACATGTTCAAGTTTATTTTGATTTACCTCCAAATCGCCAGTTATTACCGCAATGATAATTTCTCCGTTTACGCGATTTTTATATACCACATTCTTAAGAAAATTATTTTTCTCTTTTTTGTAGTGTTTCACATTATCATCCATCGTCTGCACCCACTCCGGCTGATTAATAATTTGAAATGGCAACATCTCCGCTCCTGCATTTGCGGGATTTTTCTTGAATTTTGCGACATCCTCATGCGCCGCGTATGTTCCATCTTCCGTAACAAAATATTTACTCTCGCCAATATCAGACTCTGAAATAAACTCATGACAATACTCTCCTCCGATGTATCCATTGTCCGCCTCAACAACAGTCGTCTGAAGTCCCATGCGTTCAAAAATTCTTGTGTACATCCGCTTCATTTTTTCATACTCACCCTTAAAATTTTTCTCATCTCTATGAAATGAATATCCATCCTTCATAATAAATTCCCGAACACGCAACAATCCCCCGCGCGCGCGGAGTTCATCGCGAAATTTTGGAGAAAATTGATACAAGTGAAACGGCAAGTCCTTATAACTTAATTCATATTTGCGAACTAAATCAACAAACATTTCTTCAGCGGTGCCGCCAAGCGCGAATTCCGATCCGCGCCGATCTTTCACTTTCATAAGCTCAAATCCGGTCGTGTTCGTGCGATTGGTTTCTTTCCATAATTCTACCGGATGCAAAATTGGTGAAACCATTTCTTGCGCTCCTCCTTTATCCATCTCATCCCTTATGATCGCCATTATCTTATGCTGTACTCTCTGTCCAATAGGGAGAAAATAATAACGCCCCGCAACGGATTCCTGAACATATCCCGCCTGCTTCAAAAAACGCGCGGAAATAACCCTGTCCTCTTCGGAAAATGTCTTTGTGGTCTTCAAAAAATAACGTGATTGGCGCATATATTTATCACTTGTATCCTACCAAAACTCGCACCATGTGACAACTTGCGTTCCAATTTCCGCGCATTTCCATATTTCAACAATCCTTATCTACCTTCTTTCGTCTAATCTTTAAACAGACGCGTACCGCTACTATGCTATAGCATAGTACTTCCATTTATGTTTTTTTCTTTGGTTACTTAAAAAGTTTTGTCACGTCCTGAAACGTCACAAAAAGCATGAGTCCGATCAAAAGGAAAAACCCTGCCATATTTACATATGATTGCGTGCGAAGCGAAACGGGGTTTCCTTTTATCTTTTCAATCACGAGCATAAGCACGCGTCCCCCATCGAGTGCGGGAAACGGAATAAAATTTAACACGGCAAGATTGAGCGACACAAGCGCGAGAAATTGGAGAAAATACACAAAACCAAATGATCCCGCCTGACCAGCTATCGCAAAGATGCCGACGGGTCCGGCTATGTTTTTTATAACATCGGGATTTACAAATATTGTCAAAAAAAGATTTGTAAACGCTTTCACTACCTGCCACAACGTATCAATTGTTGACTGAAACCCCTGATACATCGCGGAGAAAAAACCAACACGTTCAAATCCTAAAGACACGAGTTCTATCCCAAGCGCGCCTTCCCCCTCTGGAGGATGTTCTCGTCCGCGAAGAACATACGACGAAATGGCGTTGCCGTCTTTAATAGTAAGCGTAATATCGTCAGAAATGTGCCGCCCTACAAAAGAGACAAACGATTCTGTATTGGTAAATGAAGAAATTGATTCTCCACCGCTTAAAGATGATTTGATAATATTGTTTTCTTTTATTCCCGCGTTATACGCCGGCGAATTGTTTGAAACACGCGAGATAACAATCTCTTTCGGACTCCCTATCATAAAAACAGCGGTAAAAATAATGAATCCAATAACAACATTCATAAAAACGCCGGCAAGAAGAATGGCGCCGCGTTGTAGAGCGGGTTTGTTTGAAAAATTTTTTCCCTCTCGCGTATCACTCGCTTCTTCAGAACCGTTCTCTCCTCTAATTTTTACAAACCCTCCAAATGGCAACGCGTTTATGCTCCACAATGTCTTTCCTATTTTTTTTCCAAAAATACGCGGCGGGTATCCAAAACCAAATTCATCAATTTCCACGCCAAATATTTTAGACGCGAAAAAGTGCCCAAATTCATGGCCAATGATCAAAATAGAAAGACCCGCGAAAACAAATATAAATATCATTCGTTTATTTCATTTATTTTTGATTTAAGAATATCATCAATTTCTTTGTTTGCTCCCTCGGTTTCTTTTTGCGCGCCTTCTTTAAGTTTAAATTTTTGATCTTCATTGCATTCGCCATCATCAAACATTGATTGAATTTCTTTATTTGCTTCATCACGAAGATGGCGAATTTGTATGCGTGACTGCTCCGCTATTTTTTTTATGTGACGCGCGAGCTCATCTCTGCGTTCCTGACTCAATTCCGGCAAACGAACACGTATGCTCGTCCCTTCCGTTTGTGGAGTTAGACCCAACGAAGACGATTCTATTGCTTTTGCAATTGCGGGAACCGCCTCCTTGTCCCACGCCTGAATAAAAATATCACGCGGAGGAGCGACGCTAATTGACGCGATATGCTTTATGGGCATCGTCTGTCCGTAATATGAGACATTCAAATTTTCAAGCAATGCCGTGCTTGGACGCGATGAGCGCACTCCAATTATTTCTTCTCTAAATGCCCGAATCGCGTTTTTAAGTTGTTTTTTAAATTCTTCTATTACGGTCTGCATAAAAATTCTTGTATTGATTTCTTTTGTAGTTCGCGGTTTAGACGAAATCGCTTTATATTTGCCTCTTTTTCAAGCAACCACAAAATCTTCCGAGAGTGCGCGATGTTATTGTTCTCTCGAAGATTCAAAATATTTTTTTCAAACATATTTTCTTCTTCAGTATCTTTATGATTATGAAGCAGTTCTAACGCGCGCGCTATCCGTCCATATGATTTTACAGAAATCTCATCGCATTTTTTTTGTGAAACATCGCGCGTTCTCAAAAAATCGGCAATCTCCACCTTTGAAAATCGCGTGAAATATATTTTTATAAGCCGCGACAGAAGAGGCGTTCCAAATACCGACGGGTCATGTGAAATAAAAATAATAAGCGCGTGCTTTGGCGGTTCTTCAACAATTTTAAGCATAGCGCTTTGCGCCTCCGAGGTTAATAAATGCGCGTTATTAATAATCGCAACTCGCTTTGAAGACGCGAGCGGCGTACTCCATAAAAATGCTTTTATCTCGCGCGCTTCATCTATCCCAATAAATATCTTATCCTTGGCGGGAAAAAATTCTCGCGTATCAATCAATGTATGATTACTGTCCCATTTCCCGGTTTCCACATAACATCCTAACAATTTTGCGAATAAAAATTTTCCTATGCCGGAATCGCCAAAAAAAAGATACGCGTGTGAAACCCTATCCGATTTTATAAGACGCTCAAATAACGTTATTTTATCTTTGTGTCCATACAACATATAATTTTTTTACCGCCTACTCAAAAGAGTGCGTTTATACACATCTAAATTGTTCAATATCGTCGCGGTGCCTTTCGCGACACACAATATCGGATCTTCCGCGACGTATGCCGCGACGCCAAGCGAATGTTTGAAAAATTCCTGCAAATCACGAAGTTGCGCGCTGCCCCCGGAAAGAATGATCCCTTTTTCCATAATATCCGCGGCAAGTTCTGGGGGCGTAACATTAAACACCGACTGCACCGAATTCATAATATCAACCAAAAGCGAATTAATCGCCTCGGCAACTTCGTTTGAATTAATAATCAAATCCTTTGGAAGTCCTGAGGGAAGATCCCGCCCGCGAATTTTTATCTCATTTTTATTTTTATTGGGAATTGCCGTTCCAATGGAAATTTTAATATTTTCTGAAGTATTTTCACCTATCGCAAGCGCGTATTTTTTTTTGATATAGTCACTAATTGCTTGGTCAAATCTGTTTCCCGCGACACGCAAGCTCGCCCATGTAACAATCCCACCTAAAGAAATTACAGCTACTTCTGTTGTCCCACCGCCTATGTTTACAATCATACTTCCTTCAGCGGAGTGTATTGAAATACCCGCTCCAAGAGACGCTAAAATTGGTTCCTTAACAAGATACACCTCTTTTGCTCCGGCCTCCTTCGCGGCATTCATAACCGCGCGATATTCAGTTGACGTAATACCCGCGGGAACAGAAATAACAACTTCTGGATGAAATATATTGAATGATCCAATGCTCTTTGAAATAAAATATTTTAGCATCTCCTGCGTAATGTAATATTCAGCTATCACGCCGTCTTTTAATGGACGATACGTCACAATGTTGTCAGGAGTTCTCCCAACCATTTCCTTTGCCTCGGCTCCAACCGCGAGTACTGTATTATCCGGCTTTCGGAGCGCCACAACAGTGGGTTCGTTAATAACAATCCCCCTATCCGGAAGAAAAACGAGTGTATTGGTGGTTCCTAAGTCAATTCCTATTTTTCTAATAAACATAGACGATGTTTGTAAAGTTACTGTACTATCTAATACGCGTAAATTCAAGCCCAGAAGTTCAGTATCAATATAATCTATGGAAGTCTATGGAAGTTGAACTTCCATAGATTATATTTGCCTTAAAACACCTCCGTGAAGTACTATTACAAATAATGAAACTGGTCCACAGGCGATGGCTTTTTTATGTATCTGCCATTATATTCATAGTTGTCGGCATATATCTCACGCTTCTTGCGCAGGGACTGGCTTTTGATTTTAGCAAATTCAGAATTGTAAAAACAGGCGGTATATTTTTGGACTTCAAACCGACAAATAATGTAAATCTTCTTGTAAACGGGGACAAAAGGAAAACACAGACAAGCTTTCTTAGCCAAGGTACGCTCATTAAAAATCTGCTTCCCGGGACATATCGTGTTCTCCTCTATGGGGATGGACTTCAAAATTGGGAAAAAAATTTAAGCGTTGAATCTGGACGCGTAACTCCGCGAACATCTATCCGCCTATTTCCAATAAATGCTTCATCTACAGAACTTGCGCGAGATGTTTATGATTTTTGGCAAGTTGGCGGGGGCGCCGCTATAGAAAGCGCGAGCGGAACAGTAGTTTATAAAAACAATCGGTTTAAAAATACAGATATTAAAAGTGTAAATGGCGCGAATGCCATAGCGAAAAACGGATCATCGTATATATTGATCAATTTTGAAAATACATCATCCACAATAAATATAAGTAATTTATTTTCAACATTGAAAAAACAATTCTCAACTCCGATTACCACGGGAATTGCCGATGTTGTATTCCATCCGTTTAGTCCAAATAAATTACTCATAAGCACGAAATCGGCTTTGTATGTCTTGGATACAAAACGTCGCTCATTGGAACGTCTCTTTGTCTCATCAAGCACGCCCATAGCGGAATTTAAAACGGATAATTCAGAGGTTCTTATAAATTTAAAAAACAGGTTTGTTTCCATAAACCTCGTTTTCCAAACAACAAATGTTTATGACATTCCGTCAGGAAACATACAAAGTTTTAAGCCCAGCTCGGACGGAAATCGCGTTCTTTTTACTAATAGCGATGGATATCTTTTTCTCTATGACAAAAACACGAAATTGACGCGGGCGCTTGGCGCGAAACCAAACGAATTTGTTTTCTCACCGGAAGAAAAACGCGTTGTGGAAATTATGAAAGATAAAATTCAAATACTATATCTTGACGACTGGGATGGAGACATAAGAAAAAAACCGTTTGAAAAAACAGTTATTCAATTTACCGACAGCGGCAAAACATATTCATCGTTCGCGTGGTTGGATAATAATCATTTTCTCATAATCGGAGGAAATGAACTTATCGTAAACGAGATAGACGACATAACGCCAATTAATTCGGTGAAAATCGCGGATAATATAAAGAAATTCGCGGTAAAGGATAGCAACACAATCTTCACCCTTACCTCCTCCGGAGAATTTAAGGAAATTGACATTTCTGAAAAATAAAAATCCATTGAGTTTCTAAGGGATTAATAATTATAGAAAAAAGTTACAATAAGTAAAAAAATATTATAATTATTATTTTCGCGCTTAAATAAAACCAATTGAGCATATAAGAACTCTGGGGTATTATTAAGGAAATTTTATGTCGGTTTTATTGAAACAATTCGGACCTCAAACCATAGTAGCAAGAGCCTATGAATTTGCGAAAGACGCGCATAAAAATACTATGCGCGCGAATGGAGATCCATTTTTCACGCACTCTGTAAGCGTTGCCGAAACCGTTTATGAATGGAAACTTGATGAATCAAGCGTAGCCGCCGCGCTTCTTCATGATGTTGTTGAAGATACCGATTATACAATCAAAGATATAGAAAAAAAATTCGGTGAGGAAATCGCCTTTCTCGTAAATGGACTGACAAAATTAAAAAATCTCAATTACACGGAAAAACGGAATGAGATTGAAAACTTAAGAAAGTTTGTAATTTCATTTACGAGAGATTTGCGTGTTGTCATTATTAAACTTGCCGATCGTTTGCATAATATGCAGACGCTTGCGTTTCTTCCGGAAGAACGCAAAAAATCCATCGCGTGGGAAACAATGGAAATTTATGCTCCGCTTGCTTATCGTCTTGGAATGCAAAAGCTCTCGGGCGATCTTGAAGATCTTGCTTTGCCATATGTAAACCCTGAGGGGTATAAGTGGATCACCGAGACACTTAAAGATTCATATGAAGAACGCAACTTGTATTCAATAAAAGTTAAACCAATTGTTACTAAACTGCTTTTGAAACATAACATAAAACCGCTGAGTATTGACTCGCGCGCGAAACGGTATTCCAGCTTGTATAAAAAATTGCTCCGTTATGATATGGATATTGAGAAAATATATGATCTTGTCGCTCTCCGCATAATTGTAAATACAATTGAAGAGTGTTATGCCGTTCTTGGTATTATTCATCAGTTATGGGCGCCGTTACCGGGCAGAATAAAGGACTATATAGCGCGTCCAAAATCAAACGGATACCGTAGTTTGCATACAACGGTATTTTGTATTGATAATAGAATCACTGAATTTCAAATTAGGACAAAAGAAATGCACGAAGAGGCGGAACTTGGCATCGCCGCTCACTGGGCATACCAACAGGAACGTCAATCAAAAGAAGGACTTAAAAAATGGAATGGCGTAGAAAACAAGCGTGAACTCAAGTGGGTTCAACAACTACGCAATTGGCAAAAAAACTTTACCGACCGCGATGAATTTATAAAATCACTCAAAGTTGATTTCTTTAAGGATAGAATTTTTGTTATAACGCCAAACAATGATATTATTGATCTACCTTCTGGCGCGACGCCAATTGATTTCGCGTATAGTATCCACACAGAAATTGGAGACCAGTGTGTTGGCGCAAAGGTAAATGGAAAAATTGTCCCGCTTGATTATATATTAAATTCTGGAGATATTGTTGAAATTGTGATTCAACGTGGCAAAAAGCCGTCAGAAGGATGGCTAAGGTTTGTGCGAACATCATCAGCGCGCGGACATATTAAGAACGCTTTGAAAATACGAACGGCTCCAAAAACACAATCTGAAAAACCGCATATTGAACTCAAAATAATAAACGAAGATCACCCCGGATATTTGAAAGACGTCACAACCATATTCAGCAAACTTAAGATAAATATAATCTATCTCAAAAGTGAAACAGACAAACGACGCGCTTTCTCTTCAATAACAATACATACGGACATAACTTCAAAACAGAAAATAGAAAAACTCTTAATACAACTCAAAAAAATACCCGGAACACGCGAAGTCGGATATAAACTATCGCGCTGAAAATAAATATCTAACAATGATATCTCTAAATTTCTTCATGCCAGAGGCAGATCCGCCTATGTATGGCGGAAATTACTAATCAATGATATCCCTAAATTTCTAATTGTTCTAATTCCTAATTTACCCCGTTAGATATTTTCTTTTTTTGGAACAATAATTGATTCATTATTATCTAACGGGGTAAATTAGGAATTAAAAAAATGGGACTTGATTAATCCGCCGTCGGCGGATCAAATTAAAAATTCTTCGTCATTGGTCATTTGTTGCCTGCGTGCCGTAGGCAGGTAAGTTGGCTATCTGTTCACATTCCCTGTTGTATGTTATTAGTCGTCCGTATCCCAATTCACCATTGTGTGTTGTTAGTAGTTAGTTGTTTGTTGTTAATTGTTTATTATTCCTGCTCAAACAATTTGTTCAAGATCCCCTGCCATTCTTCATCTGAATGAAATTGGACAGTGAGTTTCCCCTTGTGTCCCTGCTTTGTAATTTTTACCGTCGCGCCAAAAAATTCTTCAAGACGCTTTTTCCAAAACGCAAGCTCCGGATCAATTGATTTCGGACGCGCTACTTCTGTCCTAAGTTCTTGAACGCTAATTTTCTCCGACATAAGACGCGTGAAAGCGTCTTTTTGGCGAATAGGATCCGAGATAGTAAGAAGCGTGCGCGCCTGTGATTCATTAATAAGCCCATTGGTAAGCGCGTTCTGCGCCTCGGATGGAAGATTCAAAAGACGAATTGTATTTGCCACCGTCTCGCGGCTTTTTCCCACGCGCGTGGCTATTTCACGTTGAGTAATTCCAAACTCATCGGAAAGACGCGCGTAACTTCTTGCTAATTCAATCGGACTCAAGTTGCTTCGTTGTATATTTTCAATAAGGGCAATTTCAAGCTCTCTTTGTTTTGAGTCAATTCTTCGTATAATAGCCGGAATTCGTTCAAGTCCGATAATTCTTGAAGCCATAAGTCTCCGCTCACCGGCAATAAGCTGATATTCAACACTCGTCCCCGTATCTGTTTCTTTGACAATTTTTGAAACAATTATCGGCTGTATGATTCCAAATTCGCGTATTGATTGGGCAAGTTCATTAAGCTCGTCGTCATTGAAAAACTTTCTTGGCTGACAAGGATTGGAATGAATTTTTTCCGTTTCAATATGAAAAACCGATTCTCCAGTCTGCGGACGGGAAAACGGAACGCGGGACATAGCATCTTCATTGCGAAAAGACGCGGCTGGATTAAACTCCGGTTCTTTTTTTATTTCCTCGTGTTTTATTTCAAAAACAACATCATTCGCTGACGACATACGCGACCTCGCGCTTCCCGAAGATGGTATAAGTGATTCAAGTCCTTTTCCTAACATATATGAATAATTGTAACGTATGGAGAAAATAATATGAAGTGTGGCCTATTAGTTAGGAAATATTGGGAGAGTTTCTAATTAACCTCGTTAGATAATCTTCAATTACGAAACGCGATTTTAGCTCTTTCTTAACAATTTTGACTGCGAACTTTGAGGAACCCGTCTAAAATTGCCTAAAGAAATAACTTAAAAGCCATTTCGTAATTCAAAGTTATTAGTTACTTTTTTGATATTTGAGCTTGATTTGTCATTTGATATTGGTCATTTGTTATTTGTTCCCTGTTGTATGTTGTCTGTTATTTGTCGTTAGTTGTTAAAGGCAAGAAACTAAAACAGAGGGTTAGAATCCTCTGTTTTAAGAAAACGTTTCTTCCATACATTTAATTTTGAGAGACAATAATAAATAATAATATAAAGAACAACTCAAAATCGGGATTAGACGTTCCTTAAAACAAAAAGTCCCACGTTCCTCTGTTTTAGAAAAATGAATGTACGTACAAACATTAGTTCGTAATTACTCAACTGTTTTCATTTGCAAAAACCGAGCCATACCGGCCGGATACAACCAGACCCATGAAATAAAAATGTCCACGTAACGCGAACCGCGAATGATTATATCATTACGCGGTGATTTATTCCAATTTTCTATCCTCGTGATAATGGAGAATGAGCGGAAGCGGAATATTATTTTCCATTTCATATTGAAACACACCGGTAATAACTGATCGCGTGAAAGTTATTTCTTTATTGGCGATTTCCTCTTTTTCTTTTCCCAAAGATACTTCAAATATCTTATGATTTGGAACCGCCTCGTTGCCCTGCTCTATTACCTCGCGCGCCAGACGTTCGTACGCGAGCGCCCCTGAACTTTGCGGCGCGTAAAGCATAATTGGCTTTTGGTAACTTGGCGCTTCCGCCAAACTTACCGAACGCGGTATTTCAACTTCATAAATATGATATGGAAAACGACGCTTAATTTCACGCGCAACCTCACGTGAAAGTTTTTCACGCTTATCATACATAGTGAGAAGCGCGCCTCCGATTTTTATATTATGTCTTAAATTATTTTTTATAAGATCAAGCGTCTGAAGCAACTGACTTACTCCTTCCAAACTGTAATACTCGCACTGAATTGGAATAATTACCTCGCGCGCCGCCAAAAGTCCGTTAATAGTCAAGAGATTCAAACTTGGACCCAAGTCAATTAAAATATAATCATATTTATTTTCTATCTTTTCAATAAATTTTCTAAGATATAACTCCCGCTCTGGAACATCTACCAACTCAACGAGCGCGCCGGCGAGATCGCCTGATGACGGCACAATATGTAGATTCGCAAGATACGTTTGTTTTATAACTTTTTCTGGAGATTGATTCCCTAACAAAGCGTGATAAATCGTCTCATCGGGCGCGTAACGCACGCCCACGCCGACCGTCGCGTTAAATTGCGGATCAAGGTCAATAAGAAGTGTTTTGTATCCAAACATACCAAGATACGCGGACAAGTTCATCGCCGTTGTTGTTTTCCCAACGCCGCCTTTTTGGTTAAATACAGCGATAACACGTGTCATAAAAAAGAATTGTGAATAATAAATAGAGAATAAATAAAACTTGTATATATTATAACACTGTATTACCCGCGTTTACTATCGTTTTTATTTGTGGCAAAATGAGCAGGTGGTTTATGTAATTATGCTTGGGTAGCGGAAATTGGTATACGCGCACGACTCACCCTAAACTACGTAGAGTTTATGGTGCCATGCGCCCTACGTGGCACAAGGCAAAATCACAAAATATGTTTTATACATATGTATTAAAAATGGAAAATAGATAGCTTTATGTTGGTAGTACGGGCGACTTAAAGACAAAAATACAACAACATAAAAATAGGAAAGTAAAATCAACAAAATATCATAAACCTCTTATTTTAATTTTTTATGAATGTTTTTTCTCAAAACAAGATGCTGTGCGTCGGGAAAAATATTTAAAAATACTAAGGGGAAAAGTACATTAAAACTTATGATAATGGACGGTTTGAAATAAATATATGCCGCGGTGGCGGAACTGGCAGACGCGCAGGACTCCCACCCGCCTTGACTTCGCCACGTGCAAGAATAAAAGTAGAGCAATGTATATAATGCCGCTGTGATGGAACTGGTATACATGCACGACTCAAAATCGTGTGGGGTAACCCATGTCGGTTCAACTCCGACCAGCGGCACAAATAATATAAATCAAGGTTTCCGCCAAGGGCGGATCCGCCTTTGGCGGATAAGTCCAATCCGCGGCACAAAATAAAAACCTCGGATATTTGTGTCCGAAGTTTTTTGTATTATAGACCCACTGCGTAAAGATTTTTCCTGTTAAAACTTCATAATTTCGACTACGACTTTGTGAAAATCTTTCAGAAGATACGTTGTATATTCCTCAAAATTTTCACTTCGTCTCGCCAGAAATTCTGAAGTTTTATCGACGGGAAATCTTTACGCAGTGGGTCTTATGTTGTTTTTTCGTCTTTTTCCCGCCCTTCAATCACTTCTTCTACTGTTTGCTTTAGTATCGGCTCTTTTTTAAAATACTGCTTTGTGAAGGCTATGGCGATAAAATATGAAATAATGCCAATCACCGCTCCAGCTATAATATCGCTTGGCCAATGAATACCGACAAAAACGCGCGCGACTCCGTTTAAAAGCGCGAAGAAAAAGAACCATAATCCGGCGCGCTTATTGAATGAGAAAATAAGCATCGCGATTGAAAAAAGAACAAGAGAATGACGCGATGGAAACGTGTTACCCGTTTCGGTGATTAAAGGAGAAAATTCAAGGTCAATAAAAGGGCGGTTGCGATTTATAAAAAAATGTAAAATCCCGCCAAAAATGCCATATGAAAAAACAAGTGTGAACACAAGGATTATAAAACGCTCCGCTTTTTTTCTCCACGTTCCTTCGCGAATCAAAAAATACAGGACAAGACCAATAAAAATAATAGGCATATACTGGGCAAAAAAAACACCAAACCAGTCCAATATATTAGATTGACCTGAAAGCGAATGCACAAAATCAAAAAACGTTGCGTCAAATGCCATATAAACTTAGTTGCCAGTAAACGGCAAAAGACCCATAACACGCGCGCGTTTTATCGCGCGAGAAAGTTTGCGTTGATATTTTGCCGAAACACCAGTATGCCGCGGATCAATAATTTTACCCTGACTTGAAACAAACTTCTTTAGAAGTTCAACGTCGCGGTAATCAATTTCTCTGATCCCACGCGATGAAAATGGGCATTGTTTCTTTTTGTGTATCATATGCTAAAAACTAAAACGGCAAAATTAAAATGGCAAAACTAAAATGGGATGTCTTCGGCTCTAATCTCTCCCGCTTCAATATCAATCTCCGGAAGTTCTTCCTCTTTTCCCTCATCCTTGAAAGAACTTCCGTCGCTCCTATCCCTCTCTGATCCCGAAGTTGATCCTGAACGCGAAGAAGAAAAATCTCCTGATCGGGGACCTAATTGCATTCTTTCTGAAATAATCTCTGTCATATATTGTTTTTGTCCCTGTTTATCTTGCCAACTTCTCGTCTGAATCCTCCCCTCAATCATAACCACGCCGCCCTTCTTTAAAAACTGATTGGCTACTTCCGCTTGCCTTCCCCACACCACAATATTGTGATATTGCACCTCTTCTTGTTTTTCATTCTGCTTATTCATCCACGTACGATTTGTCGCGACCGCAAACGTAGCAACCGACTGACCGCTTGGCGTTGTGCGAAGCTTAGGATCCGCGGTAAGTCTTCCTATAATAAATACTTTGTTTAAATTCATTTTATTAGAAACAGAAATCGTTTTTGCTTCTGAGTGTATAAAATAAGACCTTTGATTCCCGCCGACAGTGGGCGGGTAATTTTATTTTTGTAATAATAAGATTTATTTTCATAACTTTATTGCCCATATTCGTTGTTAGTTGTCTGTTCCTCTCCCCTATTATTGTAGTATTTCTTCAATCTTTTTTTCAAGCGCCTCGTTGGTAAGAACGGAGTCAAATGATTTTATCTTTATTGGGAGCAATGGGCCATCTATGTTTGGATACTCCGTTTCTTTTTTATTTTTTTGACGATCGTTTTTTTCACAAACAACATTTATTAAGTGTCGTATGACAACTTTTGAAAGTTTCAATTCCGCGTTAAATTCCACGATTGATTCTGGCATTGCTTTAAACATTATAATTCCCATAAAGGAAAATTTCTGTTTTTTTATTGGATATGAAAGAGCAACCTTCTGCGCCGGTTTTTCTTCAATAATAGAGCCGCCAATCTTTTGAAGCGCGCGTTTTATTTCTTCCGCGTTCTCCTCAAGCATATGAAATGTTATTTGGTATGTTTTTTCCTGTGTTTTATCCATTGTGTAATTCTCTTATGCGTTATCTACAATATCAAAATTAGTTTTATGAGTCAATTTCTTTCACTTTTGGAACGGATGAAAAAAATTTTTCTTTTAATTTTTGTATTTCTTCCTCCGGTATGCCACGCTTTCCCGTTCCTATTGGGACAAGCCTGCCAATAATGACATTTTCCTTAAGGCCACTAAGCGAATCAATCTTTCCCTCAACGGCGGCGCTTACCAATACTCTGCTTGTTTCTTGAAACGACGCCGCCGAAAGGAAACTAGTTGAGTTCAACGCGACGCGCGTAATTCCCATTACTTTCTGCACAGCTTTTGCGATTTCCTTTTTTGCGATTCTCATCTCATGGTTAGTTTTTATAAAATCTGATTTCTCAACAATATCACCCGGAGTTGAGTCGGTATCTCCCGATTCCTTCACCAAAACTCGAGAGAGCATCTTACGCACAATAATCTCAATGTGTTTATCGTTAATAGATGAACCTTCAGGAACATAAATTTTTTGTATTTCGTTTATAACGTAGTGCTCAACGGCCTCAATTCCACGATACGCGAGGAGCTCGCGAAGATCTAACGGACCTTCCGACAAGACATCTCCTTTTTTTACATCATCTCCCTCTTTTATAAGAATTGTCGCCCCCGAAGAAACCATATACTCGTCAAATGATTCTTTTGTTTTTTTACCCTTCTTTGTTTCTTTTTTTACGCGAATAATAATCGCAAGTCCTTTTTCAATAATATTGCTCACTATACCATCTTCTTTTACGAGCGGAGCTTTTCCTTTCGGAAGACGCGCTTCAAAAATTTCTTCAACGCGCGGGAGACCATGCGTAATATCAACGCCAGCGACACCTCCAACGTGGAAAGTGCGTAAGGTAAGTTGTGTTCCCGGTTCGCCAATTGATTGCGCGGCGATCACGCCAACCGCTTCTCCTATTTGAATCGGCTTGTTTCTGCTTAAATCAAGGCCATAACACTTGGAACAAACTCCGTGCGGTGTCTTGCAGGTAATTGGAGAACGAACTCTTACCGACTCTATATCAGAATCCTGTATCGTATGAGCTGCTTCTCTGCTGATAATCTCATTTGCTTTCACTATTGTCTTTCTTTCTATTTTTATATTATCCGCGCTCGTTCGTGAATATAGACGCTCTGAGAACGGATAATTATATTTATTTCCTTCACTTCGCTCGATTGAGATACCATCTACTGACCCGCAATCTTCTTCTTGAACAACCAAGTTTTGCGCCACATCAACAAGACGTCTCGTAAGATATCCGGCAGTTGCCGTTTTTAAAGCGGTATCGGTTGATCCCTTTCTCGCTCCGTGCGTTGAAATGAAATATTCAAGAACCTTAAGACCTTCCTTGTATGACGATTTTACCGGCAGTTCTATAAGTTCGTTTCGCGTATTTGTCACAAGACCCTTCATACCCATAATTTGGTTTGGCTGCGCCCAACTTCCTCGAGCGCCCGAATCAACAATCGCGTATAAAGGATTTTGCGGATCAAGCGCTTTTGGGATAAGTTCATACACTTTATCACGCACATCATTCCACACCGTGATTGCCTGCTGTTTTTTTTCTTTATCGGTCAACAAGCCTTCCTGATAGTATTGTTCAATTTGAGCAACTTGTTTATCTCCCTCCTCAACAAGCGCTTTCTTTTCCACCGGAGTAATTGTGTCTCCTATGCCCCACGAGATTGCGGATATAGTTGAGTATTCAAATCCTATATTTTTAATTTTATCTAAATATATACTTGCTGACTCAATGCCATAATGCTCAATAATTTTCGCGACAAGTTTTGAAAGTCCTTTTTTGTTCAAAAGCGTATTTACAAATTCAAAATCGTCAGGAAACATCTGGCTGAAAATAAGGCGTCCATATGTTGTCTCGGTAAGTATTCCGCGCACAAGAACCTTAATCCGGGCGTTAATATCAATGAATCCATTTTCATATGCAAGCATCGCCTCGTTAAAATTCGTGAATATTTTCCCTTCTCCCCTTACTCCCGGTTTCATAGTGGTGAGAAAGTAACATCCGAGCACGACATCTTGTGTTGGAGTTACGATTGGGTCGCCGCTTGATGGTTTAAGCAAATTTCTGCTCGCATCCATAAGATTTTCGGCTTCATATTGGGCCTCAACGGTAAGCGGTAAATGTACGGCCATCTGGTCTCCATCAAAGTCGGCATTAAACGCGGAACATACAAGCGGAGGAATTCTGATAGCAAGACCCTCAATCAATACCGGCTTGAACGCTTGAATACCAAGACGATGAAGTGTCGGAGCGCGATTCAAAAGCACGCGCTTGTGTTCAATAACCTCTTCAAGAATCGCCCACACTTCAGGAGAACCCTCTTCAATAAATCTGTTTGCCTGCTTTATGTTGTATGCGAGATTTCGTTCAATAATCTTATTGATGACAAAATGACGGAAAAGTTCCAATGCAAGATTTTTTGGAAGTCCACATTCATTTAATTTAAGCTCCGGACCGACAACAATAACGGAACGCGCTGAATAATCAACTCGTTTTCCTAAAAGATTCTGCCTAAATCTCCCATGTTTTCCTTTTAACATATCAGCAAGCGATTTCAGCGGACGGCGACGCGTTGAAAGTAATTGATTTCCAAGTCGAGTAGAATTATCAATAAGCGCGTCAACGGCTTCTTGCAACATGCGTTTTTCGTTCGTAATAATAACTTCGGGGGATCGTAACTCCATAAGTTTTTTCAGCCGATTGTTACGGTTTATAACGCGTCTATATAAATCGTTTAGGTCAGCAGTCGCGTATCTCCCACCCTCAAGAGCGACCATTGGACGTAAATCCGGAGGAAGTACCGGAAGCACCGTCAAAATCATCCACTCGGGATTGATATTTGATTTAATAAATGACTGCGCGAGTTTTAATCTGCGAAGCGCGCGTTTGCGTTTATTTTCATCACAAACATTTTCAAGTTCTTTTTGAATTTGTTTTATGAGCGCCTTTAGATCGAGCGCTTCTAAAATTTTCCTAATAGACCCCGCTCCCCTGTCTGCCTCAAATACATCCCCAAAACGCTCCGCGAGCGTGAAATATTCCTGCTCGGTTATGATAAGTCCCGGACGAAGCGCGGTGAGCACTTCTTTAAGTTTTCTTACTTTTTCCGCGACTTCTTCAATCTTCACATCATCTTCTCCTTTCATTGCTTGAAATTCTTTTTGAATTGCCTCAACCGCGCGCTTACGATTTTCATTATTTACCGATGTAACAATGTATGCGGCGTAGTAAATAACTTTTTCGATTTTTGAGACTGATAAATCAAGAAGAAGACTAAGCTTGGAAGGAACGGTGCGTAAAAACCAAACATGCGCGACTGGAGTTGCAAGTTTAATATGCGCCATGCGTTCGCGCCGCACAATCGCGCGCGTTACCTCAACGCCGCATTTTTCACAGGTTATTCCTTTATAACGAACCTTCTTATATTTTCCGCAATAACATTCGTAATCTTTTGTCGGTCCAAAAATACGCTCGGAGAATAGTCCGTCTTTTTCAGGACGTTGAGTTCTGTAATTCAACGTCTCGGGTTTTAATACTTCGCCATGGGACCACCCTAATATTTCATCAGGCGACGCAACTCGTATTGAAATGTATGCTTGCGGTAATTTTTTGCTGTTTACCACGTTAGAATTTTTTTGTGTCGTGTTCATATGATTTTTATTCCTCGCTTGAGAAAGGAATTTCTTTTTGCTCTCCGGAGTAATGTGCGTTCAAACCAAGCGATTTTAATTCACTCACGAGCACGTTAAATGACGCAGGAATGTTCGGTTTCTTAATGTCATTTCCACGAATAATTGATTCAAATGCCGCGGATCGCCCCAGAACATCATCTGATTTTATAGTAAGCATTTCTTGAAGCGTATGCGCGGCGCCATATCCCTCAAGCGCCCACACTTCCATTTCTCCAAATCGCTGTCCTCCAAGTTGCGCTTTTCCTCCAAGCGGCTGCTGGGTTATAAGCGAGTATGGACCCGTTGATCTCATATGAATTTTGTCTTCAACAAGATGGTTAAGCTTCATAATATAAATATATCCAACCATAATCGGATTTCTGAACGTTTCACCCGTAATACCGTCAATAAGCGTAATTTTCCCGCTTTCAGGAAATCCCGCTTTCACAAGTTCTTCGCGTATATCTTCTTCTGTCGCGCCAACAAAATTCGGAACAATAGCTCTATATCCAAGTTTTTTTGCCGCAAGTCCAAGATGCGTTTCAAGAATCTGTCCAAGATTCATACGAGCGGCTACACCAAGCGGGTTTAAAATTATATCAACCGGCGTTCCGTCTTCAAGACATGGCATATCTTCTATTGGTCGTATCTGCGAAATAACACCTTTGTTTCCGTGACGCCCCGCAAGTTTGTCGCCGGCGCTAATTCTTCTCAACTGCGCTATCTCAACTTGAATCTTTTTTATAATGCCCGGCTCAAGTTTATCACCTTTCTCTCGCGAGAAAATTTTAATTCCAATAACACGCCCATGTTTTCCATGCGGCAATGTGAGCGATGTATCTTTCACGTCGCGCGCTTTTTCTCCGAAAATCGCGCGCAATAAACGCTCTTCGGAACTTAATTCCGATTCACCTTTTGGAGAAATCTTCCCAACAATAATATCACCCTCGCGAAGTTCCGCTCCTATACGAACGATTCCTTCTTCATCAAGATTGCGTAATTTGTCTTCAGAAACATTCGGAATATCTGGAGTGGTGATTTCCGGACCAAGCTTCGTATCACGTACCGAACAGGTGTTTGTCTCTATATGAATTGAGGTAAAACGATCATCGCGCGCGACATGCTCTGAAATAATAATAGCATCTTCAAAGTTTCCTCCACGCCATGGTATGAACGCGACAAGCAAGTTTTGTCCAAGTCCCAATACTCCATTATCCGTCGCGGGACCGTCGGCAAGCAATGTTCCTTTGCTTACCTTATCGCCAATATTCACAATTGGTTTCTGTGAAATACACGTCGTGTGGTTTGAATGTTTAAATTTGATAAGCGGATATTTCTTTATACCGTCATTTCCCTTTACTGTTATCTCGCTCCCATCAATTTCTGTTACAACGCCGTACGACTCTGAAATAATCATTTGTTGAGAATCACGCGCGGCAATTTCTTCTTTGCCGGTACCCACAAGCGGCATCTGCGCAAGTAGCGACGCGACTGCTTGACGCTGCATATTTGATCCCATTAAAGCTCTACCGGCATCATCATGTTCAACAAAAGGAATTAATGATGTTGAAACACTGATCATCTGATCTGCGGACACGTCTATAAGATCAATGTTTTCACGCGCGCAAATGCCCGGCACCCCCTTGTTTCGCGCCGGAATTATTCGCTCAACAATATGACCCTTTTCATCTATCTCAATATCGGCCTGCGCTATGGTATATTTTTCTTCATTAGTAGCATCGTACCAGACAACCTCTTTTGTGACAACTCCTTTCTTCACCACAAAATATGGCGTCTCCAAAAATCCAAAATCATTTACACGCGCGTAATTTGAGAGTTTGCTTACCAAACCAATATTCGCGCCCTCTGGCGTCTGAATAGGACAGATTCTTCCATAGTATGAGGAATGCACATCACGAACTTCAAATCCCGCGCGTTCTCTTGTGAGACCTCCGGGGCCCATCGCGGAAAGTGTTCGTTTGTGTTCAAGTTCGGCAAGCGGGTTAGTGTTGTCCATAAACTGGGAGAGTTGCGATGACGAGAAAAAGTCACGCACCACGGCGGTAAGCAGTTTGTAATTAATAAGCTGCACCGGCTGAAGTGTCGCGCGATCAAGTGTTGACATTTTGTCCTGCACGCCTCTTCGCAAACGAGCAAAACCAATCCTCAAACGGGACTGAACAAGTTCCCCAACGGCGCGAATTCTTCTATTTCCAAGATGATCAATATCATCAGGTTCCGCGGCGGGATTATTATTTTGTGTAATTATCTCGCGTATGATTCCCACAAGATCATCTTTATCCAAAATACCGTCCTTTTTTCCAGAGGTATTTAATCGCTGATTAAATTTAAAACGCCCTACCGGACTCAAATCGTAACGATCAAATCGGAAGAAAATTGATTCAATAAGCGCCTGCGCATTTTCAACAGTTGTGAGATCACCCGGTCGCAGCCGCTGATGAATTGCGAGAAATGATTCCCCCATATCTTTTGTATCGTCCTTTTTCAAAGTGGCAAGAATTGATTTATATTCACCTTGATCAATATCGGAAAAAGCGCGAATAATTTCTTCGTTTGTCTCAAATCCAAAAATACGCAGCAATTGTGTTACAGGCGCTTTTCTCTTTCTGTCAATTTTTACCGCAATGGATCCATCGGCTTCGGTTTCAAACTCAAGCCACGCTCCCCTGTTCGGAATTACCTTTGCTCCAAAAAGCTTTCTTCCGCGAAATACGCTCGCGCTGAAATATACGCCGGGTGAACGCACGAGTTGCGAAATTACAACACGTTCAACGCCATTGATAATAAATGTCCCTCGTTTCGTCATAATCGGAAAGTCGCCGAGATAGACCTCTTGAACATTCGCGCTCTTTGTCGCTTTTTCGGTGAGCTTCAGATTAACACGAAGCGATGCCTCATATGTCTGATCTTTTTCCTTTGCCTGTTCCTCCGTATATTTCGGCTCGTCAAATTTGTAGTCGGAAAAATGAAGTTCTAATTCTTTTCCCGTATGATCTCTTATGGGAGAAATTTCATCAAAAAGCTCCCGTAATCCTTTTTTAAGAAACCATTCAAATGAATTTTTTTGGATCTCTATGAGATCGGGCTGTGAAAGATTCGGACCTTTGTAATGTGAAAATATTTTTGTTTTCATCATAAAAATAAATACATCAGCGCGCTTCATAAATTTGTTTCCCATTTAAAAGCGTCTGAAATATTCGTGTTTTTGGAATTTTATAAATATTTTGCCCTTTTTATATTATGTTCTTCTAATGTCTTTGAAAATAATGTTTCTCCCGTATCGCGTCTTGAAAGGTAATAAAAATATAACGTTTTTTCAGGCGATACCGCCGCCTTTATTGCTGATTGACCCGGATTTGAAATCGGGGTGGGCGTCCATCCGATTTTTTGATACGTGTTATATGGCGAGCTTGCGGTCAAATCATCTTTTGTAACATTTTTTTTGGCGCAGTCCTTAAACGCTTCTCCGCATTTCGTATATACTATTGTCGCGTCGACCTGGAGAGGCATTTTTAACGCGTAACGTTTTAAAAGTATTCCTGCCACAATTCTTCTGTCTTCAAATCCCGGCACTTCACGTTCTAAAAACGACGCAAGAACAATCCTGTTATACCAATCGGTTTCTTTTTCTAAAAAAGGCCATGCTTTTGTCATAAATGTATCAAGGAAAACTTTTATAACTTCATCTGCCGAAGAACGGAGTTTGAAACGATATGTATCGGGAAACAAAACCCCCTCCAAAGAAATGACACTCTGAAGTTCTGGATACCATATTAATATTTTCTTAGGATCGTAAGAGACCAATGAGTCGCCATTCAATACTCCCGCGTCATGAAGCGTGGCGTCTATATCGCGCAACGAATATCCTTCCGGTATGGTAACAGTAACATCGTTTGCCCCTCCTACAGTCAAAATATCAATAATTTGCGGTATGCTCATTGTCTCCGAAAGTGTATATGCTCCGGGTTGAAATGTATGGGCCTTTCCAATAATGAATGAATATAGTTTAAACACTGAAATTGATCTAATAAGTGATTTTTGTGAAAGACGAGAACCGATATTTTTAAATGACTCTCCTTTTGTTATTTTGAATTGAATTGCGCCGGCGCTTGTACTGAGCGTGGTTGAAGTACTTGTTGAAATAACAACCGAATCCCTCCCAACTCCGGAAGAAACCGGCTGAAGTCCATAAAAGAAATAGCCGAGAGCAAGCAAAAAAAACAAAACAATACCTAACCAGCTTAGAAGGCGTACGTTTACCCTGCCTCTTTGTTTATGCTGAGGATTCAAGTTTGATATGTTCTATGATACTTATAATGATCCCCGTCGTCAAGAGGTTTGATCCTCCGTAGCTTAAAAATGGAAATGTTACCCCGGCAACCGGCAAAAATCCTAAGTTCGCTCCCATATTAACAAAAAAATGAATAACAAGAAAGAGCCCGCCGCCAAAACATATTAATTTGAAATAATTATCGCGGGCGCGTATGCCAATCCCTGCAATTCTATACACAATAAAAAAGAATGCCGCGATAATCACTATTCCTCCAATAATACCCCATTCTTCAACAAATGCCGCAAATATAAAATCGGTCTGACTCTCCGGCAAAAACTGAAATTGCGTTTGTGTTCCGCTTCCGAAACCCTTACCTAAAAGTCCCGCCGAACCAATCGCTATTTTTGACTGTATTACATTATAATTTACGCCGAGCGGATCCGCGTTTGGAGAAATAAATCCGACAACGCGATCTTTCTGATATGGTTTAAGAAATGAAACCCACATTAATACTAAAAGCAAAATCACGCCAAATGTTCCTATGAGAAATCTTTTTATATTAATTCCGCTCATCAAAAAAAATCCAAGCCATAAAGATCCAATAATAAATGCCCCGCCAAAGTCCGGTTGAGTAATGATAAGAATTCCCGGAATAACCAGATACGAAAGTGAAATAAGAATGTTCTTGCTTCGCCACGCGTCAATATGATGTTTGGAAAAAAAATGGGCAAATATAAATATAAGCGCGAGTTTTACGAGTTCTGACGGCTCAAACTGAAAGGCGCCAAATGATATCCAACTTGTTGTTCCGCGGACTATTCCTCCTTGTATACGCGATATAACAAGTAGAAATATGCTAAACGCGTACAATCCGTAACGAAACCAATTTTGCGCCCCCAACCATCGCCAGTCAAAAAAACCTCCCGATATAATTACCAAAAATGCCATTACATACCAGACGAGCTGACGCCAAAAAAACACGGAATCCGAACTTGCGAGAGAAAGCAAACTCGCTGTGGCAAGAACCGCAATCGCGCCTATAAGAGCCCAGTCAAAATATCGCAGGCGGAACAGCATACTAATAAGCAAATACCCGCGTCCCGCTCGCATCAATGGCTCGCGCGATACGATTGTCCGGAGGAATAAAGATGACAAATTCTCTTGTTTCAAATGAAGAAAGTCGCGTGAGTACTGTTTGTCCGGCAAAAATTGTTTTTCCAAACGAATCCAAAAGTAACGCGATAATTCTCACCTCATCCGCGACAAAAGGACTTTGATTTTGCGCCAATCCCGATATTGAAATTGTTGAACTACTTATGGCTGTTTTTATGTTTGATATGGTGAAATTCGGATTAAACGCCTCATTTAACGAACGCCATATACTATTTGAAAATACTATTTCCGCGCGCGCGATTTTGAAAAATTGGGTCTGTATATTGGGCTGAAAAATATATTTCTTTTTTGACGCGGAAATAAAATCATTACCATATTTTGATTCAATGATAATTCCCGATGAGTTATAGATATTTATCGTGTACGAAAATGATGTCGCGTCGTAATTTGTATTTGGATTCGTAACTTCCGCCAATATTATCGCCTTACCCGAATCCAATCCGAATATCTCCGGGGGGTTGGACGCCCTTAACGGCTCAAGATTTTTAACCGCGCACGCGACGCATGGTCCGCCACAATCAATATTTTTCTCTCCTTGATTTTGTTTTCCGTCAAAACAAGTAGGCGTTGGAACAAGCGCTGTGCTATATATCAAAAAAATCACTCCATATAAAACCGCGAGATATAACAATCCGTATAAAAACTTTTTTAGAGTTCGTGGCATATTATACCGTTTTTATAATTTTTTTAAATTCAACCGGACGCAAACTTGCTCCTCCAACCAAAAATCCATCTATCTCGTCCAGCAAAGAAAATTGTTTTATATTTGAATCATTCACCGACCCTCCATAAAGAACTTTTACATCGCTCATATTCATCTTCTCCTTCAAAAATTTCTTTATGCGCGCCGCCATAAATGCGGCATCCTTGGGACGCGCGTTTCTTCCCGTGCCAATCGCCCATATCGGTTCATAAGCAATGATAATCCGATTTCCTTTTTTTGAACTGACAGTCAAAAAGTCCTTTTCAAGTTGAGAATAGACAAATTTTTCTGCCGCCAAAATCCCGCGCTTTCTTATCTCTATGCGCTCTCCAACGCACACAATCGCGTCAAGTCCGGCTTTAAGAATGGTGATAATTTTTTTGTTTATTACCTCATCAGTTTCTCCAATAACATAACGTCTTTCAGAATGTCCAACCAGTACGGATGAGACACCGAGATTTTTTAGCATCGCCCCAGAAATCTCTCCGGTGTACGCTCCGCCGTTTTTTGGATTTTCCCAAAAAATATCCTGGGCGCATAGCGATGAATACCTTATTACTTTTTTCGCCGCTGATAAAAAAACAAACGGTGGCGCAATTGAAACTCCCCGTTCGTCAATTGCTTTTACAAGAACAATCATCTGTTTTTCCGTTATCGGATTCATCTTCAAATTTGCAATAAGTATTTTACTCATATCATTGAATTAACTTCTTAAGCGCGCGTATATTTCGTTTTCAATCTCCTCTCTCGGTTTTCCGTAGGTAAGGCGCGAAAATTCTTTAGCAATCTCAATATTATCTTTCTCTCCGTGTTCAGGAAGTGGAACGGACACAATAAATGGCGATGTAACCTGATTTGTTATCATAAGCTTCACGTGCGCGTTCAAATTATCAATATTTACCAAGTTGTACTCATCAAATATCGGCTCAAATTGCTTTTTTAAAAATTCCGCGTCGTTGGGACCAACTCGAAACGCGACAATTGAACCGACATTCCCAAAAATTGCGTTTCTAATATTTTCTTTAAGTTGAGCGATAAATTGATGCGCGACCGTAAGACATAAGCGATACTTTCTTGCCTCTGAAAGTATTGTTGATATGCTCGGCGTAGTGAAGTTCTGAAACTCGTCAATATAGAGGTAAAAATCACGCCTTTCCTCAACAGGGATATTATCGCGCGAAAACGCCGCAAGCGTAAGTTTTCCTACAATAATCATTCCTAAAAGTCCCGCGTTTAATTCTCCAATGCGCCCCTTTGAAAGATTTACCAGAAGAATCTTTCCCTCATCCATAATTTTCCTGAAATTTAAAGTGCTTTTTGATTGCGCTATAATCGGACGTATATAATCGTTCGCTATAAATGTATTAAACTTTGAAGTGATATACGGAACCATATTCGCAAGCGCGGCTTCTCCGCCGGCTTTTTCCGCTTCTTTCTCCCAAAAATCTTTTACGATAATATTTTTGCATTTCGCAAGCAGTTTTTTTCTAAAAGTGTCATCCGCGAGAACGCGCGGCACCTCAAGAATGGTAAAACCATCAGACGGATCATCCATCAAAAGCAGAAGTGAATTTCTCATATACTGTTCAAACATCGGCCCTCCGGTTGTTTTTAAATCATAAAGAGTGTCAAAAATATTGAGCATCTCATTTACAATAAATGTCTTCTGTTCCGGAAACGCGGAATCATACTCAAACATATTAAGCCCTAACGGACGCGTTAGATCGGAAGGATCAAATACAATAACATCTTTTATCCTTTTCGCGTCTATTTTATGAAGTATGTCGGAGAAAAGATCGCCGTTTGGATCTATCACGCACAAACCCTCACCCATCTTAATATCCTGACTCGCAAGATTATTAAGCAAGACCGACTTTCCAGTCCCTGTCTGTCCAATAATATAAATATGTCTTCTCCTGTCTTCTTTAGTAACGCGCACCGGACGCGACTCGCCCCTATATCTACTTTCCCCCAACGCGATGCCTTCTTTTGGAAGATACGCCGGCGGAGCGACTTCCTTGAATTTAATCTGTTTTATTTTCGGAATTTCAGTAAAGGAGGTGGGAAAATGAAATAAACTTACAAACTCCTCGGAATTTAGTATAAGCGCTTCGCGTTCATCAAACTCGCGAAAAGAAAATTGCGACACAAAATCACGCATCTTCCTTGGTTTTGTTACCTTAAGTTCGTTTCTACCATGCGACTCAAACTGTGAAAATCCCGCGGTAAGACCTTCAAGTATCGCGCCTGACTGAAACTCGCTTGGCGCTGACGCAAGCACCCGAATATTAACTTCAAAAAACTGTTTGGAAAGTTTTGCTTCCAACGCTTTTTCCACATTTTGGTCTATAATTTTTTCTTCCTTTTTTTCATCTTGCTTTTCTCCTTTTATTACGCTATAAAACGCCCTCACAGTTTCTTGTAAAACCGGATCCTTTATAGCGTCTTTGAGCGCTTTTCCTTTTTTCACCTCATCCAAAACACGTTTTACTTCTTTAGAAAACGACTTTGGCGCCGGACGGATAACATATTGTATCGCTCCTCCTTCCCCAATCTCCCGTATTTTTGAAAATCCGCCAAGCATCGGCAAAAACGAATCTGAATTTGACTCTACGTATGTTCTTAGCGGCAAACCTAAGAATTCTCTTTGTTGTATCCGCGCTCCGGACACCGCGCCTTGATAATTGAAAATATTATAGTCATCAACCGGCATAACATCCGAATCATTCCATATTGATTGGATTTGTTTTACAAACGCGTCGCTCATATTTCCCGGAACCGCAACGTAAAAATGAATCTCTTCGCCTATGTAGGGAACCGCCACTTCAAATACGAATGGCTTTTTAAATGAAGCAAGCGCCATGATAAGCTGTTCTGTAAGAGCGATTTCTTTTCCAAGTTCTTTTCCTTCGCGATTCGCTCGCGGAAAACGGATAAGAAATAATTTTAATTCAAGTTCCTCGGCAAGTTTTCGTTTAAGGGCTCCGCGTGAAAAAAAATATACTCCCGTACCGAGAAGGCCTCCAAAAAACAATACGATGAATGCGTAGAGATATGCCATTTTTAATTATGTTTATACCAAACCCCGCTTCTTCAACTCTGGCAAGACCTTATCAACAAGCGCGTCATGCAAAGCATCCTGCGTAAACGCGGAATACTTTTTTGCTTTTTTTATTGCCTCAAAAATCCCCTCTGTAAGGGCAATTTCCACAAGCCCTTCAACTTCTTCGGCTACTTTTGGATTTTCTTCCGCGGAAAGATAGTTTGGCAAATTTAAATTACGTTTACTTTCCTTATGTTCTTCTTTTAAATCGTCTCGTGTAATTTGAGTGTTGGATATGGATTGTATCGCGCGCTTTACCACTTCCCGCTCCGGAAGATTGGCGGTCTCGGGATTTTGCCTCTGACGTTCCACCTCAACGCCAAGATTTCTAAAATTCCCTTCAAGTGATTCGCTAAAATGTTGAACTTTTACCATTGGTTTTATTATAGAACATAGAGAAAGAATAATGAATAGTGAATTACAAATTATTTTCTATCGCCTCCGTTTGCAACTTTGAAATTAGATTATTCAAAATTAATTTTTCTCTTTTCCTATTTTCAACTTTATACTTTATAAACTTTATACTTTTTACTATCTTCCCTATTTTCTCTAAATCCCCCGCAGTTTTATCGCTCCATTTGTAGTTGTTGCCATATTCGTTGATGAGGAAAACGTCGTCGCTGTATTTGTGTAAATACTGCCCGCATCCACTCCCCCAGTCCAATCCGCCTGTTGAAACACCGCGTTTTGCCATCGCGTAAGATAATCAACAAGCGTTGCCTGTGTCGTTGTGCCATTTGAAAGCCAACTCGTTATAACCGAAATCTTTTGCGTAGAAGAATCATCGCTTGAACCTCCACCGCACGGCGAGACCCCGGATATTGTGCTTGATGAATCGTTTGATCTGCACGTGTTTTCAACCGAAAACGAACGTGTATATATTTTGCTTCCATAAAGTTGCTTTACTTCGTCAGATGATAATTGACGATTGTATATTTTCACATCATCAAGAAAACCACTAAATGCGCTTCCCCCCGTCGGTCCTCTCCCGCCTATGATGAGATTATAATTATTCGCAATATTATTTTGTGTTACCGTTCCTGATTGTTTTACAGAAACGCCATCTATATATATTTGGGCAACATCATTTGTTTTTACAGTCGCCACAACGAGGTGCCATAACCCATCGTTATATGAAGCGTCTGTTGTTATATCAAAATATCCCCCACCGCACAAACCGGTTCCGTCACATGAACTGAAGCGCGCTCTCCCATTACTCATAAAAAGCTCATAGCCGCCCCCCGCGCCACCGCTTGTTTTTGAAACAACAAACTCATATGTGCTTGAGGATGTTGTTTTAATCCATGCCGAAATAGAATACTGACTTGTCGGATCAAGGATTCCACTTAATGGATCGGAAACTACTATGTAACTATTTACTCCATTGAAGCTAAAACAATTTCCGATTATACATGTTGAGCTCGCCCTAATTGGACTATTTACAAGCGTTCCATGATTATTATTCCCAGTTGCGTCGTGTGTTGTTGTGCTTGTTGAATTTACATTCTCATCAAATTTCCACTCGCCTATTAGACCGTTGGTAACATCATTGTCCAAAACGCCCTCCGATCCCTGCGCCACAAAAAGCGTGGACCCGGAAGCATTTAAAAAATATCGGGTTTCTAATCCTTTCGTAAGCCCATATATATTTTGCCAACTCTGACCGCTAAATGAACGGACTTTTGCCGACAATTCTTGGGTCAAGTTTAGCGCCGCCTGATTTCTGTCTATGCTGATATTCGCGCGCAATGTGCCGACAATCGCGAACGCCGCGACACCAATAACAATGACGCCAATCGTGAGTCCAATAAGAATTTCAACCAATGATTGACCCTCTTTATTTCTTAGATTTTTTTTACAAAATTCCATATAACCGGAGAAACAACATATGGGTGTTATGATATATCATAACACCTAATATGGCATATAAACTGTTCCATATTTGGCGCGAACAGGTCTACCTCGACGTTTTTTTACTGGCTTGAAACTGCTATAAATCTTCTTTTTTCTTTCATTTTTTCCTCTCTCGGAATAACTCTGATAACTACTACCCTCACTCACTGCTTTTTTAACAACACATATGGTTTGAAGAGAAACAAAAAATTCCTTGCTTATTTCCCGGTAACTTTTTCCGGAAACAAGTCCCTTGAACGCGGCGGCGCGCATTACAAGCTCATGACGTTCGGGTACGGTAACAAATAATCGTAGAAACTCCTCTGACTTTGATATTCTCTGCCAACAACCATCTTCCCAATCCTTGCGGGAAGCATAATTATCAATAGGTGGTATTATCTCCGCTAATTTACGCGCAACAGAATTTTGTACACTTTCTTCTTTTAAATCACTTCGTTTTTTACTCATACAAATTAATATAATGCGCTGTTATGATATATCATAACATCTTTTGTTTTTATTTCTGCGTCCGTAAGAATTGTTCCGCAACTTCAATATCTTTCAAATCTTTTTCTCTACCATTCAATTTTTTCCATTCAATAATATATTCCAGTTTGACAAACGGAAGTTCACTAATTATTTCAGCTTCTTTAATTAATCGTTCTATATCCCATTGCCCGGGTTTCCAGTCTCTCCATAGTTCAATCTCGTTATTCTTGAGATACTGACTGCCATGCGGCATTATTTTTATTTTCCAACCTTTATTTTTATATTCGTTCCATAAATCTTCCGTGACCACTATATCAATGTCATGACAGTCTTTTAACCCTCTAATCCCTAATGGCGCGCTACCAAATAAAACATATTTACCCATTGGTAATTTTAACTCTTTTACTCTTTGGAACAATTTATTATTGCTTATATTATTTTCCATGGCATTTTTTAAACTTTTTACTTCAAATCATTATACTGCCCCAAAATCTCACTCGCTGAAAGCGCGCGATTGTAAATGCGGACTTCGTCAATGCGTCCTGTAAAATTTTCTGTAATTCCTTCTCCGCCAATGGTCGGTGTAAATACAGAAAATACTCCGCTTTTTGTTGAAGAAGCAACTAAACTACCATCAACATACAAATTCGCGGCTGATCCGTCATACGTACCCGCTACGTAATGCCACGCGGAATTAATATTTGTTGAGTATGATATGGGAGTAAATGGATTATTACATTGTCCTCCAAAATTCAAAACATTGTTTGAAAAACCAAATAATATATTTCCACATCCACCGGAAACAATGTCATCCCAATCACTTGCCGAGGTATGAAACACCCACGCGGAAACCGTGAGAGCGCTCGCGTATGATTGCGATGTGCCTAATTGTATATAATTATTTGTTCCATTAAAACTCAAACAACTACCCGCCTTGCAATTCGTTCCCGTCTGCCACGTGGGACTATTTTTAAGTGTCCCATTATTTACGTTTCCAGTGGCGTCATATGCCGTTGAACTCGCGTTCTCGTCAAAATGCCAATACCCGACGAGACCCGTTTCAAAACGTTGAGTTATTCCTCCGAGCGTATTCAAAATAAAATCACCAACAAGATTATCGGCGCTTCCGTCAACAATTGAAATTACCTGACTATTTGAAAGCGCTCCTGTTACGGAAGAAAACGCGAGATCAATTGTGCTTGAAGAAAATGGATTGGAAAATTTAACTTCTTTATCCAACGAGTATACCGCGGTTGATGTTCCCGAAGCATAATTCAACCCCTCAAAAACCTCGTACCTCTGAACGGCGGAACTATTTGTAAAACGTATCCCCCACGGACTCCCGTTCAATTGGGAAATCGCCTTATTGCGCGTATCAAGTATCGCGCTTGAAATCTGATCAAGCGTTAAACGTATGCTTTGCGATCCCTTATATTTATTTAACATTACAAAACCAACCGAGGTGAGAATCACTGTTATCGCGACCGTTATGAGAAGCTCAACTAATGTAAAGGCATCTATGCTTTGCAGGGAAATTTTGAATTTCAAATTTCGAATTTTAATTGAATGCATAATTTCAAAATTTAGTAAATTAAAATTGATTTTCCTCCTTCACCAAAGGTCGATCCTCCTCTGGAGGAGAAGGAGGATCGGTCCCCGGCGGAGGTGGAAAAATTTTAAATTTAAAATTTATTAATTTATTAGAACTGTGTCGTTAACTGGTAAATAGGAACAATAATCGCGAGCGCTATGGTGCCAATCACAACACCAATAAAGAGCAAGAGAACCGGCTCAAGGAACGAGACGAGTGATTTTACCGAACTGTCAATTTCTTTGACGTAGAAATTGGCAAGTGTTTCCAAAACTTCCTCTAAATGCCCGGCTCGTTCGGAAATAGCAATAAGATTCGTAATGGTTTGTGGGAAAAACGCCTCGCGCTTGAATGCTTCCCCGATAGTAAGGCCTTTTGCCAACCCTTCGCGTGAAATACGAATGAGCGCTTCTTTGAGCGCTTCATTTGAGACGGCATCAGCCGTAATTTCAAGTCCCTGACTTATAGGAATACCGGCGCGAATAAGAGACGCGAGAATAGACGCGAATCTCTGCAGAGCAACTTTTTTCACCACGTCCTTCACAACAGGAATTTCACTTATAATGCTTGAAATAAATTTCTTGAAAACACCCGACGACTTGTACAGATAAATAATGCCAAATATACCAGCGCCGAGAATACCGAATATAATGAACTTATATGCGTTTATAAATAGACCGATTGAAAAAACAACTTTTGAAAATAACGGCGGATTAAATCCTCCTTGCAAAAACACATTCGCGATTTTAGGAAGCGCGAATGTAACCAAAAACATCAAAATCGCCACGGAACCGACGAAAAGCAGCGTGGGGTATACAAGCGCGCTTTTTATCTCATCCCTTAATTCTTTCTGCTTTGTGAGCATCTCGGTCAGATTGTCAAATACCTTCTCCAAATTTCCCGATGTTTCTCCTGCGCGCACAAGATTCGCGTACACCTGCCCGAAAACTTTCGGATATTTCGCAAACGTCGTATAAAACGGATTTCCCTGCTCAAGCGATTCTCTGATTTCTATGAGAATATTTCTCACCGCTGGTTTATTAAAATCCGCTATCAAAATATTAATTGCCTCCATAAGTCCCGTGCCAATCTTCAACATCAACGCTAAATATTTTGAAAGAAAAATCTGATCGGAGATGGTGATTTTCTGTCCAAAAATCACTATGTTCTTTTTTTTCTCAATGGGGCGCACGCTTACCGGTTTTAGGCCGTTTTTTGAAAGAAACGCCAAAACCTCCGCGACATCTTTTGCGTTTATTTCATTTTCAACAACGCTTCCATTTTGCTGTGACGCGATATATCTAAATTTCATACAGCTAAAAATAGGAAATGTTTACATTTCCGTATATTGATAGTGAGACCTTTTTTATCAGTGCGAATATTGTTTTCATAATATTGTACGGATTTTATGGTATACCCTTGAATTACGAAATGCAATTTTGACTCTTTCTTGGCAATTTTGACTGCGACTTTGAGAAAATCTTTCAGCGTATACGCCGTATATGCCTCAAAATTTTCTCTTTGTCTCGTCTAAAATTGCCTAAAGAAATAACTCAAAAGCCATTTCATAATTCAAGGGTATATTTCTAACGGGATTCGCGCCTTTTAACTTATCTTTATTTTAATCCAATTTTATTTTTTTAGCGACGCCTATTGTTTGAAATTTATCATTTGTAATTTCTATTCACTGCCCCT
>Ga0265296_1000825_pt1 | contig 41127 bp, 40 predicted proteins | sample MunlanPumphouse1_FD_189073 | JGI IMG/M metagenome (GOLD analysis project Ga0265296, IMG submission 189073) | Groundwater microbial communities from a municipal landfill in Southern Ontario, Canada - Pumphouse #1 | ecosystem: Environmental > Aquatic > Deep subsurface > Groundwater | place... | reverse complement strand
TAATAATAGACTGCCGCCAGAACACTCACGCCTACTTCACCGACCACATCCCCGGTGCCATCCACCTCCACGAGTCACTCCTCCGCATGCATGTCGGCAGAATACCGGTGCGCTGGATCCCTCCGGAACTGGCACAAGCACTTTTCCGTACACTCGGCCTTGAACAGGACAGTCCGATTGTCATATATTCTGAATCCCGACAGAAAAATTTGCCGGCGACAGTTGCCGGCGATGGGCTGGAAGCAGGATTCGTTGCCTACTCGCTTGTCCGGTTCGGTTGCCGCCGGGTGATGATACTTGACGGCGGTCTTGGGCAATGGAGAGCTGAATGCCGTCCACTGGCACAGGATTTCGGCGTGACATCACCCTCAGGATTTACCGTCGAGATACCGGCCGATCTCTTCATCGGGTACGAAGAATGTGTCCGCATAAAGGATGATCCGGATGTGATTTTGCTGGATACCCGGCCGACAGCATGGTATGAGGGTCCAGGCCCGTGGAAAAAACCCGGCCATATCCCCGGCGCAGTCAACCTACCGGCGCAACATCTGATGGAGCCGGATAATACGACTCTCTTAAAACCGGCAGGAGAGATCCGTACAATTCTTGACGGGCTCGGTATCACCCCGGAAAAAACGATCATCTGCTCCTGTGGCACAGGAAGAACCGCCTCCTCAGTTTTCCTTATCCTGAAATGGTATCTCGGGTATCCGGATGTCGTGATGTTCGAAGGCGGGTTCACCGAGTGGGTGTCGCATACAGAAAATATGACCGTGACCGGAAAGCGTTCCCGATGATTCGATCTAGCATTCTGACTCTGCCTCTTCAGACTCGGCACACAACTTATTTTGTTCGTGTGTCCGGATAACCTCGTCCTCATTGTTCCAGTAAAACATAATGAACCTTCAAAAAAACCTGCAAAAACACTCAGGCGCAAATAAGAAATAGGGAGTAACAACAAGCCTTTTGACATGAAATATGTCAAAATTCTCATCGCCAGTCTGGTAATCCTGCTGTGCGTACTCTCAATGGGTTGCACTTCCAGTTCCGGGACAAATACCCCTGAAACAACGCAGCCGACACCGGTTCTTACTCCCTTGTCTACTCCGGTACCAACCGCTGAACCGGTTACCATTGCAACACCCGTACCCATTCCAACAACAGAACGCATCCAGGTCATGCCCAGCGATCAGCAGGTCAATGTCCTGCTCACAAAAGATCGCCCCACTTCAGAAATCCATTTACAATACCAGGGCGGGCCGGGAGAGAGATTCACGAATAAGATCATGATGCGGGTGTATGCTTCTGATGGAACATTTACAGAATATGTGATGAGTAACGGCAAGAAACCCCTGCCCGGCGATGAAATTGTTGCCCCGGGGACAAAAACAAATGACCGGTGTGAGGTTTTCGTGACATCTGCCGGAGTCCAGTATAAGGTGCTGGACGAAGCTGCGATTGGCGGCGGATATTATTAAGAAAATCTTCTTTTTATCGAGTTTTTTATTTGGGGTACCATCCTTTGATTTTTTTGGCCATTGCACTCGATTGCATAGATGGGGGCTGATGCCCCCATACCTCCGAATATGATAAACGCCGCCGCCCCCGATGGGTTGCCCCCGAGGCGGTTTTAGTTCTTGACAAAAAAGAACCTTCTTGCCCCGCCGTGCCTCGGAGAGGCCCTGAGGCGGGGGACCTCACGACATTTTAATAAAATTTGACGTGCCTAAAAACAACAAAAACCCTTTTTTCTGAGAGACGAAGCACAATTATCGGCAAAAAACTAACGATAAAAATAACGACAACAAAATTAACGATAAAAACCGGAACCTACCCGGTTCTTAAAAATTATAAGGGTTACCGGTATTTTTCCTGTTCCAGCACGCAATCGATCAGCACCAGCGCAAGCATCGCTTCTGCGACCGGCACAATGCGGGGGACGATGCAGGGATCATGCCGGCCACCAACGGAAATATCCACGACATTTCCATAGATGTCCCGGGTCTGCTGGATCTTTGCTATTGAGGGCGTGGGTTTCACCGCGATCCTTACAATAATGTCCTGACCAGAAGAGATGCCGCCCAGGATCCCACCCGCATGATTGCTTGAAAATCCATCAGCAGTCATCTGGTCGTTGTTCTCGCTCCCGAACTTACGGGCTGCGGTAAACCCGTCGCCGATCTCAACACCTTTCACTGCGCCGATTCCCATCATTGCACCGGCAATGAGTGCATCGAGTTTCCCAAAGACCGGATCGCCAAGCCCCACCGGGCAGCCAGTGGCAGTAACCTGCACAATCCCCCCAACTGAATCCCCGGTAGCTTTTGCAGCGAGGATCTCGTTTTCCATTTCAACAGGATTGATTTTGCCATGCACTTCGCGGATGGTTCCGGTTATGGTGATTCCCCGTTCAGCAAGGCACTTCATCGCGACAGCACCGGCAGCCACGCGGGAGAGCGTCTCCCTGCCTGAACTCCTGCCGCCACCCCGGTGATCGCGGATGCCATATTTCTCCTGGTACGTGAAGTCGGCATGACCCGGGCGGAATTTCTCGCGGAGGTCTTCGTAATCTTTTGACTGCTGGTTCTCGTTTCGCACCATCAGGGCGATTGGCGTACCGGTGGTCTTTCCTTCAAAGATGCCGGAAAGAATCTCAACCTTGTCACTCTCCTTTCGCGGTGAGCTGACCGGGGAAGTGCCCGGGCGCCTCCGGTCAAGGAGTGGCTGAATATCGATCGCTGAAAGTGCCATTCCTGCCGGGCACCCGTCAATAACAACGCCAACTGCCGGTCCGTGGCTTTCCCCGAATGTCGTAATCCTGAAATTGTTGCCAAATGTGTTCATACTACCAGCTCCCGGATAAGCGTATCCGGTACATCGATACCGAAGTTCAGATAGAATTGTTCACGCGCCTGATGGATGAACATCTCGGTGCCAAGAATAGTGTGACACCCTTTCTTCTGTGCAGCCTGGATGAGTGGGGTCTCCGGTGGGGTATAGACAAGATCGTAAACGGTCATCCCGGGGAGGATCTGGTCCTCTCTGAGTGGGCTCCGGGTATCCGGCTGCATGCCCAGCGGTGTTGTGTTCACTACCAGATCCGGTTTTATACGGTCAAAGGTATCCCAGTCTGCTGATTTGCAGCCAAACCGGTCGGCAAGGGTTTTTGCATTTGCCGGTGTCCGGTTTAAGATTGTCACGTCCATATCGAGGTCAACAAGTGCATATGCCGCCGCCGCAGCCCCACCCCCGGCCCCGAGGAGCACCGCTTTAGCTCCTTTCAGGTGAACGAGCGGTTTTCTTACGCCAAGCCAGTCGGTGTTATACCCGATTGCCGTTCCGCAGGCAAAGACCACGGTGTTCACGGCGCCAATCGGCTGGGCTGCGTGTTCGTCCACTTCATCGATATATTCCATTACATCCGCCTTGAATGGGATCGTCACTGACAGCCCTTTTGCATCAACACACCGGGCGATTTTCATGATCTCGGCAATCTCCGGATCCTCAAACCACGTGTAATGATAATTGAGACCATAGCGTTCGAAGAGCCCGTTGAAGAGGGCCGGACTCTTGCTGTGGGCGCACGGGTAACCGGCTACCCCCATGATCCGGGTCTGCGGATCCCGGTCTGCACCCACCAGCACCTGTTCCAGTTTCTGGAATGCAATAGGGGGGATCCGCCCTGTTTTGAAAAATTGAAGGGCGGTTGTGCGCTGCTTTAACGATGAATTTCCTTCAGAGAGGAAATGCAGTACCTTCTGTCCCGCTGCTTCCGGCGTGGTCTCGCTGGTGTCTACGCAGAAATCGGCAGATGCGTAATAGTTCTGGCGGCGCCGGTCCAGGAGTTCGGAGATTTCTTCTCGTAACGGGAGACTGGTCAGCGGAGGACGGGGGGATCGTGCCAGCCGCGATTCGATTGCATCGATATCCGCAACCAGGAGGATGAGAACACTCTGCCTGCGGAGTTTTTCCATGTTTTTTGGGTCGATGACCGCTCCCCCACCGGTGCTGATGATCACGTTGTCGGGGGGAAGGGATGCGATTACCTCGCGCTCCATGGTCCGGAACCGCTCCTCTCCCTCTTCGTGAAATATAGAGGGAATGGACCTGCCGGTATTCTGCTCAACGAGAGCGTCCGTATCCAGCAGCGGCAGGTTCAGGTTCCGTGCAAGAACTTTCCCGATTTCACTTTTGCCGGTACCGCGAAATCCGGTCAGCACGATCCTCTTCATGGAATAACCCTGGAAAGCTGCTCCCAGAAACCCGGGAATGATTTGTTCACACACTCTGCGTTTTGTATGGTAATTCCCCCGATACCGTATCCCAGTATGGCAAAGCTCATCGCCGTGCGGTGATCGTTTGCCGGGTCGATTGAGCCGCCGTGCAGGGGGGCAGGACGTATCGTGATGCTGTCATCCGATACCTGCACATCCCCGCCCAGCAGTCGCAACCGTTCGGCTGTACTACTGATACGGTCACTCTCCTTGAACTTTAAATGTCCGATGCCCGTAATCGTTGTGGGGGTTGAGGCCACTGCTGCGACCATGCAGAGCGTCTGGACGGTGTCGGGCGAAGTGGCCATATCGAACGTGATGCCCCGGAGTTCACCGGCTTTTTCCACGGTAACAGATTTTGTCCCATAGGTCACGGTGCATCCCATAGCTTGTAGCGCGTCGAGGAACCTTCGGTCGCCCTGCACGGAATCCGGTGCCAGGTTCTTAACCGTCACTTTTCCGCTGCAGATTGCAGCGAGGGCAAAGAAGTATGAAGCGGATGAGTAGTCGCCCTCGACGGTGTACCGCTGTGCCTTGTAGCGATCGGCAGTGCTGACAACGAATCGTTCGTAGCCGGTCCGGGTCACCTTTGCCCCGAATGCCTCCATCACGCTGAGGGTGATATCGAGGTACGAGGCTGATGCCGGGGGTGCCGGGATGATGACTTCAACTTCATTCTGTGCATAGGGCGCGGCCATCAGGATTGAAGAGATGAACTGGCTGCTCATGGAGCCATCGATTACCACCGGGCCACCGAGCAGTTTCCCGCTTACACGGAGCGGTGGGTAACCGTCCTTCTGCAGGAACTCTACGGTCCCGCCAAGTGCAGGAAGAGCCCCGGCCAAAGGTCCGATGGGACGCTCCTGCATACGGGCGCTGCCGGTCAGGGTTACCGGGTACTGGCAGAGCAGGGCAAGGGTGGTCAGGAGGCGAAGACTGGTGCCGGAGTTATCGAGGTCAAGGGTTGTCGGCCTGCGATTGTTGAGTGTTCCTTTACAGCCGGTGATAATGATCCTTCCCGGCTGGTCCTCAAGAACCACGCCAAGGGACCGGAGGGCACCGGCAGTCAGCCGGGTGTCTTCCGCCTCCAGTGGCCGGAACAGGGTAGTCTTTCCGTCGGCAAGAGCACCGGCAATAAGTGCCCGGTGGGTATAACTCTTTGACGGCGGGGCAGTAAACGTGAGATCAACACCCGCTATTTTTTCCGGTGTAACGGTCATGGTTCCACTCCAATCTTCCGGTAGCAGCCGAGTTCCTTGACACCGGTGATGGTTTTGAGTTCTGCTATCGCTTCGGCAGTCTTTGCCGACCATGTTGTGTCGAGGAAGAAGACGTATTCGCCAATCTTCCGTTTCGATGGCCGGGACTCAATCCGGGTCAGGTTGATATTTCGGCTCGCAAATGCCTCAAGCAGATCATGGAGCAGGCCGGACCGGTCCGCATTCGGATCGATGAGGATACTGCACTTTTCCGGCGTTTTGTCCTGCAGGGGGGTAGCGGAGATCCGTACGAACCGTGTGGTGTTCGAGGGATTGTTCTCGGTATTCCTGACAAGGATCGGCATGCGGTAGATCTCAGCCGCAATGACCGGGATGAGTGCTCCCGCATTCGGGGTCTTTTTTGCCTCAAGTGCACTCGATGCATTGCTGCTCGTGTGGATAATGGGTACGCCCCATTTCTCTATCGCATCGCTGCACTGCTCGTTGGTCTGGGGATGGGCATAGATGATGCGGATCTTTTCGAGCGGGACGAGCGAGGCGAGGTTGTGGTGGATGGGCATGTACATCTCGCCCGTGATGAAGAGCGGGTGCCGTGCGAGACCGTCGAGGGTCTCGCCCACGCTGCCTGCCTCGGAGTTCTCCATCGGGACAATGCCATCCCCGTCACCCCGGGCCACTGCGGTCATAATGCCGTTGATGGTGGGGAGGAGGACGAGATCTTCCGGCTTCACCAGGTTCAGCTTCAATGCCATCTCGTGGGAGAAGGTGCCCTGCGGTCCGAGCGTGATGAGCTTCATCGGTTCACCATGGTCTCAATTAAGGTATCGGTGATATCCTGTCCTTTCCGGCAGTAATCTCCAAGGTTGCGACTGTTCTGTTCAAAGAAGGTCCTGAAGGCTTCGGCATCTTTTGACTCGACGATCGCGCAGAGATCGCCGGCCGAGGACCTGCATGCCGAAAGAACCTCGGGTACAAACGGGTTCTGCTGGAGGATGTCGGCATAGAGTGCAGGGTCCTGCGAGAGCAACCTGCCCATTAAGGAGAGTTCAATCTGGTACACCGGGCTCGTGAACGCATCGGTCTTTTCAATCTCTATCCCCAGTCTCCTGACTGTGTCGGCCATGCAGAGCGTGACAAAATGCGTGAGGCCCTGCACGACTGCCATCATCCGGTCGTGGGCTTCCGGTGTCGTGATCGTGCATTCGGCATCCTGCTGGCGGAAGATGGCAAGGAGGTCGTGGAGAGTGGAATCGCTGGCACGGGCGGGACAGGCAATGATAGTCTGGTGGCGCAGCGAGTGAACGGTCGGCCCGAACATCGGGTGCAGGCCAATGACTTCAGCTTTTGAACGGAGCATGGCTTCAACCGGTCGCACTTTGAGCGACGTGAAATCACAGAGAAGCTGGTCCTTGTTCATGAGCGGTGCGATCTCGTCAATCACCCGTACGGTATCGTGAATGGGTACCGACACGATGACGAGATCGCACTGCTCCGCGATATCCCGGTTCGTGATTTCTGTCGATCTTCCGGATACGACTACTTCGTACCCACCTTGTTCAAAGACCGGGACAAAGAGCCGCCCCATCCTGCCGGTTCCGCCGATAATGCCTGCTTTCATGATCACTTCTCGCGGATGGTCTCTTTTATAGCCATCCCAAAATGCCTGCCGCCTTCAAGGGCACAGCCCATGATTTTGTCGCCGGGGGCAAGCTGCACAACCGAGATCGCGCTCCCGTCTTCTTTGACGAGCCGTATCGTCTCTGCGTTCTGGAGCACGAGGCTGACTTTTGTTTTTCCGGCTGCGGCTTCGACAAGGAGGAGCGGACGGCGTTCGATCTTGGTCCTGCCAATGCAGACGGTATGTGCTGTCCCTTTCGCATCGGTGACGAGCACCTGACCGCCAATGGACAGATCCGAGAGGTACGCGGTCTTGCCGTCCGGCAGCAGGATGTAGGCATGCACTGCTCCGGCGTTCACCCGGAACGGTCGCGGGGCCACGTAGGGATTTTCCAGTGTCTCGGCATGGACGAGGAGCATGGCTGACGAGGTGTTGCCCATCAGCATCCCTTCGCCATCGGAAAGCATCGAGCAGGTGTCCACGCAGACACGGTCGCCCATACCCACGGCATGGATCTTTGTGACCGTGAACGGAATGAGGCCGACTTTTCCAGTGGTGCTCTTGAGGATAGCGGCTACTGCCCTGACTACCGCAGGATCCGTTGTGCTGAGGAGGATGCCGTACACCCCTTTCTCCAGAACGTGGATTGCCATCTCGGTTTCTGCTACGTTTTTTACCCGGGCGATGATGTGATCGGACTGGGCAACGAGATTTTCCAGGGGAATCACGGTCCAGTCGCTTGTGGTAACTATTACCGGCTTGTGCTTCCCGAGTTGTGCCGCCTTGTTCTCGCTGTCCTTATCAGTGATAGTGCATTCCGTGACACCGGTGCCGGGTTTGATATCCCCGTCCGGGGCAACGGTTGTGATCCGCCCGAGCCGCTTGACATCTTCAGCCTTGTCAACGACCAGCGCATCTGCACCGCTCTCTATAGCAGTTGTGGCAATCTCCTTGTTCCATGGGCGGATATCCACCCAGAACTGTTTCATTTGTGCTGCTCCAGCGCCTTTGCAGGGTCCACGTTGTGGTGCACCACGTTGCAGAGTGCCTGGACGAACGCTTTTGTATCTTTGCGCTGGAAGGCATTCCTTCCCACGCAGACCCCGGCACCCCCGGCATTGACCGAGTCCCGGATGATCTTGAGCGAGTCGAGGTCGCCTGTCTTTTCCCCGCCGGCGATAAAGACCGGCACCGAGCAGGCCTTGACGATCTTTCTGAACGCCTCGGGGTCATTGGGGTAGTTGGTCTTGATCAAATCCGCGCCAAGCTCCTCGGCAACGCGGACTGCGTGCCCGATTGACTGCGCCGAGAAGGAGTCGATTCCCTTGCCCCGCGGGTAGCTCATGATCAGGAGCGGCATGCCCCAGCGGTTGCAGTCCCGTGCAACATTGGCACCGATCTCCAACATCTTGGACTCATTGGGTGAGCCGAGGTTGATATGAATGGAGACTGCGTCGGCACCGAGCGCGATCGCTTCTTCCACCGTGCAGACCTGCACCTTGTCGTTCGGGTCCGGGTTTAACGATGTGCTCCCCGAGAGGTGGATGAACAGGCCGATATCGCGGCCGTGCTTGCGGTGCCCGCGCTTGACGAGTCCCTTGTGGAGGACGATTGCGTTTGCGCCACCGTTGCTCACATCCGAGATTACCTGTGTCATGTCCAGCAGTCCGTCAATCTGTCCCATCGAGAACCCGTGGTCCATCGGCACGATGACAGCCCGGCCCGTGTTCCTGTCCATTATCCGTTCGATCCTGATGTCTTTTCCAATCATGATTACACCTTTAAAATTTCCAGTGCTTCTTCGACACTCTTGTTTGCATGTACAATGCAGGCCGCGGCCCGCACGAATTTTGCCGGGTTCTTGTGCTGGAAGGCGTTCCTGCCAATCGAGATACCGGCTGCCCCGCCTGCCATTGCCCCTTCTATCAGTTCAAGCGTTGTGCGGTCATCCGTCTTTGAACCTCCGGCCACAACGACCGGCACCGGGCAGCCCCGGGTCACTTCACGGAAGCCCTCCGGGTCTCCCGTGTAGACGGTCTTGACGATATCTGCGCCCAGCTCGGCTGCCACCCGGGCCGCGAGCTTGACCTGGTCGATGTCGTTGGCGACACTGATGTTCTTGCCTCGTGGGTACATCATTGCAAGGAGCGGCATACCCCACTCCATACATTCCACCGCAACCATGCCGAGATCGTGCAGCATCCGCTCTTCAGACTCCGCCCCGATGTTGACGTGCATCGAGACCCCGTCTGCCCCCATCTTTATGGCATTGGTCACCGAGTTGACGAGCACCTTGCTGTTCGGGTCCGGTGCAAGTTTCGTGCTGGCTGACAGGTGGAGAATCAGGCCGATGTCCCGGCCACCCTGCCTATGCCCGTGGAGCGCAAGCCCAACGTGGCCGATCACGCAATTTGCCCCGCCATCTGCCACCATGTTGACGGTCTGGCCCATATCGATAAGCCCCGGGATTGGTCCCTCCGAGACCCCGTGATCCATCGGTACGATGATGGTTTTTTTCGTATTACGGTTCATGATTCTTTCAAGACGAATTTCCTTTCCTCTCATAGTAACAACAACTCCTCCCCCTGCATTCACACGAAATTTATTGTGCAAACCAAGGGGCTTGTTCAATACCAGTAATAAAACCGGTAATAAAAGCTAAAGAAGCCAAAAAAGCCGAAAACGCGGGACCATGCGGTCTTCGCATTCAAAGACTGTTCAGAAACGATTTCACTGATGCAACGGGCGGGTGAGCTAGTGGAGATAAAGACCTTCACGGGCAAAAAAACCCTCATGAATGCTGTAGCACTCGTCCTGCATACTCTATTGTATGGAGCTCGGGGTATATATTTGTGTGTGCTAATGCTTAGCACGGTTGGTTTGTTGTGGAAAATGTGGAATGTAAAATGAGCGGAGGGATTGTTTTACCTTTGTATTCGGTAAAGAAAAATTAAAAAATAGTTAAACAATCCGGGAAAATTTTAACGATTAATGTATAAATCAAAATCCAATAATTTATCGTAACTTAAATTGAATCACGAATACTTATGAATCACAGAAAATATCGATATTCCGCAATTAAAAATATTTTTTTAGGAATTGAAGGACTTAAAGATGAACCTTGGTTATCTTTGTGGTGCGATCGGCTAATACAATATATCTTTATTTTCGATTTTTTTTCGATTTTAGGAATTATCCTTCTCCTTTTTTTTCCTATATCTTCTACTAATTTTGATAATGCTTTATATTTTTTAAGTGCGATGGTTCAAGCACAAGCTGCAATCGTCTCCTTAGTTATTACTTTAACTCTAATTGCGATTCAGATGGCGACTTCTTCCTATACTCCACGTGTTGTTGACGTGATTAAAAAGAACCCGGATATGTGGTTACTCCTTCTCATATACCTGATTGCGATATCATACGGGTTTATTGTTCTCAAACAAGTTGAACGTAAACCGGATCCAATTCTCGTTTCAACGGTATTAATACTTGGAATATACACTTTTGCCACTTTGTTCCTTTATATGAAGAACACCATCGCGCTACTCCGTCCTGATAGAATAATAACTATGTTAGTGGCCGAAATAAATGGCGAAAATATTCATCAAAACGTGTGGACTGATGATATTTTCCAACCGGTATTTGACGTTATTAATGCGTCCATGAGTCGTTTTGATGTAACCACAACGAGAACCGGCCTCAATATGCTATCAAATAGATTATTAGAACTACTTCCGTCGTTCAACAATAATGAAAAAAGGGATATTGCAAGATATTTTTGTGACCATATAAAACGGTCGGCACTAGTTGCGATTAGAAGTGATGATGAAGGACTGATAAGAGAAATTATTTGGGTTCTCCAAAATTTTGGTTGCCGATGCTGTAAAACAAAAGACCAAGAAATCATTAATTTGGTAAATTTAACTCTCAGATATATCGCCTTGCAAGCGATCGAAAAAGATATGGACAGTGTAAGTTACGGAATTGCGATAGCTTATAAAGAAATTGCAATTCAAGCAGCTGAAAGTGAATTGAATGATGTGACAGTGGATGTAGTATCTATCCTTGGATGGATTTCTACGAAATCTGCTGACAAAGGTTTTGATAAAACAACAAAACGTTTTATTCGAGCCTTAAAGATCATCGGTATCTATTGCGGTAAAAAAGGATTGGAGAATCCCACAACTCGGGTCATTGAGGTGTTTGGAGGGACCTGTACCCATGTTGCGGATAACATGCTCAAAGGCTCAATTTTTGATGTTGTGGAAGCTATCAAAGATGTTGCTATTCTGGCTATCTATGGTAGAATGCATTTTGCAACTAAGCTCTCAATTATTGCTCTAAAAAAGGTTGTTGTTCGAAAAATTGACGACCGTCCCGGGGCAATGAAAGATTTACCTATATTATATCTTGAAAAGATTGGCACTCAATCCGCGGAACAGAAAATCGAGCCTGCAACTCTTGAGGTTGTTAAGGCATTGGAAGACGTGGGTATGCATTTTTTAGAAATAAATCTGCAAAATGAAACATATCAAGTAGTTAAATCACTAGGAAAAGTTAGTGTTCGGTACTCATCGCTAGAATTAGAGCATTCGGTTGATAATGGAATTATTGCATTAAAAAATCTAGCTTTTCGTTCTATCAAAAAAGGTCAAGGATTTGCAATTGATGCAGTTACAGATAGTCTGTGGAGGATTGGTTTTCAAGCTTTAGAGAAAAAACAAGAACATGCTACCGAAGAAGTATCAAGAGCTTTAAAGTGGATTGCTCTTGATTCCGCGGAGAATGGCTTAGAATCCCCAGTTGAGACAGCGGTTGGCGCTCTTGAAAGTTTATTCATCAAAGCAGATATGATGGAATATTCAACCATTACTACTTTTATAACAAACGCACTTGAAGAGATAGGCAATATAACTGTCGATAATGGACAAAAACGTGCGAGTGCGAGGGTGCATGTCGCCATTAAAAAAATATGTATTAATATGGCTGAAAGGGGTGTTGAATCTATTATATGGAAAGCATCTGGGGGTCTCGGACGAATTTGTATTCGGACAATACGAAAAGGAGAAGACAAAATAGCATTGGATGTCGTAGGATCTCTTGGAAATATTGGGATGAGAGTTGCAAAGAAGGGATTATTGCGTACATCTGGCTCTATTGCAGTTACATTTAGGGATATTGGTACTGAAGCTGTCGATAAGGGACAAGAAAATGTGGTAAATAAAGTAGCTAGAACTTTAGGAAATATTGGTATTCAAACAGCAGAAAATGGTTTAGACAGTGCGACTATGCATACGGTTAAAACATTGGTTACAATTGGAAGTAAGATTTGTGAAAAAGATATTAAAAAAAATGGCGATTCAATAATATTGGCTCTCTTTAAAATTGGATCCAAAGTTGCCGGGCGAGATCTCGCCGCAAAAGGGGTTGCAAATTTACAATTTGGAAATTATATTGTTATATCACAATTGATAGAAGAGATAAGGAATCGCTTTGATTCGGGAGAACAACTCCTATTTGATGAATTCATGATAATTGTTGATAATGAATTGAAAAATCTCGAATCTATACAATTGGTAAAATGATCAGGTAATGTGTTATTTTCCCGGTTTTTAATTAAAAATTTCTGATAATTCCAATTAGATCAATCATATTACCATTCTCTGATAGTTAAGGGACGTATCCATCTCGGCCTTTAAGGGCGCCTCGCGGCAGTTATGATGACCGTCAAAAACCCCTCGCTCCATCCTGCCTTGCCATGAGGCGGGGGACGCTCGCAAGTTAATGACCTTCCGGGAAATCGTCCGGAACCAAAGTGCCCCTCAACTTGTTCAGCATGGGGAGACCCCCCCTCCAAAACCCGAGAGGGGGACCCCCCACCCCCCTGTCTTGGACAAGAGGGGGTACCACCCCCCCATGCCGGCACCCGCTGAACCCATGCTTCGCGTAGAGTCCCCGTCTGAAAACCCGGTTACCTGTCCATCCCGGGGAGGGTGGACCCCCCCACTCAAAACTATGAGAGGGGGTACCCCACCCCCCTCTCCAAAAAATGAGTGGGGGACCCCCTACCCCCCTGTCCCGGGCAAGAGAGGGTACCACCCCCCTTGCCTGCATGTGCGTGACCCGCGCTTCGCATAGAGTCTTCGTCTGACAGCCCGGTTTCTCCGCCCGTTTCCGGCTGGGGGGGTGGGGGCCTGTCCCTCCACATGACAGGGGGGTACCCCCTCCCCCTCTCCAAAATATGAGGGGGGGGTCCCCCTACCCCCTTGTCCCGGGTATGAGGGTTACCCACCCCCCGGTCGAAAAAGAAGTTACGGCCGTCCGCGTATCGAGGGAAAAACGCTCGAAATGCATATTTTCTCCGACGTAAAACCGCGATACCCGTTTAAACGGTCAGGAAGCCCCTCCGGTTCAAGAAAATTTTTAGACACAGGTTAACCCGCATCCCCTCAGTTTTCGCCATCCAAATGCTGCTAATTATTACCTAATGTTTTCAGACGTAAAAAGCCCGGAAATACCTGAATTACTACCTCATTTTCCGGAATTATTACCTCTGTTTCCGGAAAAACAGGAAATCGGAGCCCGTATAGGGGTTATTTTGGAGGTACTCTAAATTATGGAGATCTCGATGCAGGATCCCTCAAAGTTAGTGGTGCCCGGTGAAATCCCTGAGGTGTGACATTGGTCCATGTCGAAATAAAATTTACAGCCGCAGGAAGCCCCTCCGGTTCCTGAAAATTTCCAGACACAGGTTAACCCGCATCCCCTCAGTTTTCGCCATCCAAATGCTGCTAATTATTACCTCATATTTTCCGACGTGAAAATATCGAAAAAGCATGAATTATTACCGCATTTTCCCGAATTATTACCTCCGGTGCCCGGAAAAACAGGGAATTGGAGCCCTTACAGGGGTTATTTAGGAGGTACTCAGGATTCTGATAAGGGAAGGGAGATCCGACGAAAAGATCTCCCCGATACGGTGTCGGTGGAAGTTCAGCAGGAGTGACATTGTTCCGGAACAGGAACAAGTATTTACAGCCGGGGGTGGCCACTCCGGATTTTTTGTATCATATTTGTGCGATAGCTCTCACCAGGCACCATAGTAGTTTTCGGCGGCAAAAGAGATAAAATTTGTTAAACATCTGTCAAACATCCTGATACGTATTCTGTTCCTTGTTCATTTAATGTATACTCTCGTGAGTTTTGTAACGCGGGGGAGTGTAAGAAGGAAAGTGATCAAGGGCCTTCTTCGTCCAGCCACCACAACGGAACTTGCGAAGATGATTGGTGTCGACCGTGCTGCAGTGAGCCGCACTATCCATGCGATGGAGAAAGTGGGACTTGTGGAATGCCTGACGCCGAACGAAAACAGAGACCGGTATTACCGGATCTCTGATACCGGCAAAAAAGTTCTTGCGATTATTGAAGGGAAAGGGGAATGATTTTTTAGGGTTTGACACTCACCGGGACTTTTCCTCTCGCCGCATAGGCCGCCAGTTTTCTCTACATACCCGGGTTTCGCCCCGCAATCTTCATGCGGTGTCGTCGGCCTTATGACCCGCCCGGCCCGTGCCATTTGGGAGCCCTCGAATTCTCTTTGTGAATACGAAAGATAATTTGTTTATTACTGCTCTTCCGGCTCGTGCCGGGTATCACGTTGTGCAGGATTAATTTTTCCCGCCCGACCCGCGATCTGCTTCTCCTGTGACTTTACCCGGCGCTCAAGTTTTATGAGATCTTCTTCCGGGGGAGGGGTTCAGGCCGGATTCCCCGCTTCAGGAGCAGATCGCGGATATCCTGATTATTCTGGACATGTTCGATCGTGATAGGATCTTCGCCCTGCATATCTTCCCTGGTCACGTTGAAGTTTGTGATCTCCGTTGAGAGATTCTTAGCGGTGATGGTAACGGTCGGAAGGAAATCGGCGAGTGGCCGGTTATCAGCAATTTCCAGGTGTTTTTTCATCATGTGGGTAGTATGGCCCCCGAAAAGAGCCATATCTCATTTGCTTCGGATCCGGGCGAAACCTGATTCATCAACTCCCCGCTCGTAAATATTCCGCGATAATTCTTTTTCTGAATCTTTCAGTTGTTTTCTCGCTTTCAACCGTTCAGCAAGAAGAATGTGATCTTCGATGATCTCCTGTTTGCGTGTCTGCACCGCAAAATAACTCTGGGCAAATGCAATCTCTTCCTTGCGGGGATCGCCGTTCTGGGCGATAAGATAACAGGCATAGCGGGTGAGAAGGATATCTTCAATGAATTTTTCCCCACCTTTGGGGACCGGTATCGATTTGTTGGCGTCAACAAAATGATCTAAAACCGGGTTGTTTGCCTTTTTACAGGATTCGCGGGCTTTTTCGATAACTTTTAAAAAATTTCTCCATTCTGTATAACCAAGGAGGTTCTGTAAATCCCGGGCGAACCAGAACTCGACACCTTCCTGTACCTGGACATAATCCTCGAAATTTTTATGAAGGCGTCTGATGAGCGCTTGTTTCATTTCCCGGTTCCTGGTTGAGATTATATTCTCTACAGGGATAAGCTGGAAGTATTGGCACTTATACTATGCCGGCGCGGGGTGAAAATAATCTCTAAGATTTTTTGGTTGATCATGTGGGGAGGCCTCGTGAAATAACAAATAATCCGGAAATTTAACGGCAGGGGGGTGAGGGCCTGTCCATCACAAGAGTGGGGGTACCCCCTCTCCAAAATATGAGGGGGGTCCCCCTGTTCCGGGCAAAAGGGTTCCCACCCCTCCGACTTGGCAGCGATTTCTTCCGATCACGGCAGGAATAGCTAAGCGATTGGCCAGCTCAATTGCCTGGGCTTTGCTGGATGTGTAATAGAAAAGGTTTCCTGGGTCACTATCGTTATGATTTTTTATTTTTCATCCATAAGACATAGGGAAAACCATGAACTATTTTGTTAATACCCAAATCATATAATGCCAATCGTATTTTTCTCGTTAAGGAATTGGGTTTGGTGCTGGCAATGATTGCTTCCCTCGTTATTGGATAAGACGGTGGAACGAATGCCGAATGCATAATGTCAATATAGTTTTTTATATATTAATTATTGTGGAACAACCGTTTTTCACAGAAATCCCTCATCAAAGCCCGGTTCCGCCCTTTTTCTCATATAGTGCCGTCTGCCATCTTTCCCGCCCGACCCGTACCGGAGTATTTAACAGAAACAATCTACCGTATTCCTGAAGAAATGCCGACAATATGCTCCGCTCATTTTTGAAAATATGAGTCGCTAAAAATAAAAAAGTGAAAAAAGTTAGAGAGGAAAAACCGGGAACAGCATTCACGGAGCAGGCACTTTTTTTCTCCGCTCCATGATGCTCTTGATAATTTTATCCGGGTCTTTCTCCAGGATTTTTTTCCGGTCTTTTGTCCAGTCACCGCTTCCGGTTTCATAGATCTGGAGGAACCGGATTGCATCATCCGGGCCAAGCTTCTCTACCAGTACGTCAAGCCCCTCCTGCTGGATCTGGTGTAATGTTTTGGCACTCATAGTTTTTCCTCCTTCAACCAAGTGACCGGGTTTTCTATATGTACCTGTATGTTCCGGTGCAACTTAAAAAATGTTATCAGTCCATCATCTGTAGTAAGGAGCACCGCACCAGCCCGTTCAGCACAGGCAATGTGGAGCGAGTCCATTGCATCACCGTCTAGGGAAATTAACTCGTGCATCCGGGAGATTATTGCCTCGTCAATAAGAATGGATTCAAAGTGTGCTGCTCTCCTTATAGTCATCTTGGGGTTTCGCCCCGTTCCATCATGATATTCTGTCGGCCATCTCACTCGCCCGGCCCGTGCCCCAGTCGATGGCCGGCCCGGACACAGCTCCTCCGCTCCCCTCAGCGATTCCAAGAAATCCTCTTGTCCCTGTCACGTGTCTTTAAGAAGATCCTGTTCCCATCTATCGAAGCCGAGCTTCATGTGCTCAATGGCGATCTCATAGGAACTGGCATCGGGACTCGGAACTGCCCGGTATTCTGTTACCCAGCAGTGGGAGAGATGGTACACAACCTTCAGCTCCCCATCCTCATCGTACATGTTAATCGTAAGAGGCGTTTTGTATTCCGGGAGCAGGGAGCCTTTACCCGTTGCCGGACCATAACTCCGTACCATGCTGACCCACTGTCCAAATCCGAGATCAAAGGATTTTCCCTTATCGAGGCTGATGAAAAAAGGGGTTCCCTGGCCTTCCGGTCCAATAGCGGGAGGCGGGCAGCCACTCCTTAGGTAACCGGCTTGTTTCTTTTTCTCCGGGAAGGGAAAAATTTCTGTAAAGCCGGCAACAGGCCGGCCCCTCCATATCACACGGAACCGGAAATTTCTGTATGGATCATCCGATGGGAACATGAGGATTCCTCACACGTGTCTCTTATCGCATGAGATGATGAGAGTATCGTTCGATCCAAAGTCCGGCCCAGCGTTCCGTGCTGCTGTCGATGGATGAAAACCTGGTACTATCCCAAGCGATAAATCCCGGAAAACGCAGGGTAATGTATGGACAGCATAGCAGTACTGGTGGATTCCCCGGGCGGAAACACAAAAAAGATCGCACGTGCCATTGCAGAAGAGCTGGGTGTCGCACTCGGCGACATCACGGCACCGGTGCCGGAGGATGCAAAGATCCTCTTTCTTGGCAGTGGGACCTACAGCGAACATACCCCGGGGCGAGCAATGACGCTCTTCATCCGGAACGGGATTTTTACGGGACGCCGCGTTGCCCTGTTTGCAAGCGCGACCTATGAAAATGACGGGCAGAGGATGATCGGCACCATGGCCGATGCCCTGGAGAAAAAAGGGGCAGCCATTATCGGTGTCCATGGTAGCCGGGGACGGATCTTTGTCCTTACCAATGGCCGGACGCATCAGGTGGACCTCGATGGCGCAAAGGCGTTTGCCCGCGAGGTTGTAGGAAGCGGCTGAGGGGTGAATCCCTTTCCTCCGTCCCGGGAAAGAGAGGTACCCACCCCACCCTCCCGGTTAAGCGAGGGGATCCACTCAGCTGTTGGTCAGATGATGTGGGTTGTAACGAGAGAGGGTCTTTGCGATATGCCGGTGTGAATACACTGCCCGTCAGACGGTCCGGTACCGCAACGGGGATTGTGTAAGGATCTTTTCACCTTTTCGGTCAGTCTCAATGATTGATATTTTAACGTCAGCACCGTAGGGAATGGGAACCGGTAGTTCTGTTGCCATGATAACAAAAAATCCCCGTTTGTTGAATTCAGCGGGAACGGGAAACCGGTAGTCTTTGGGATCGTCCTTTATGGTGATCTGTACGCAGTAATTCGGGCCTGCTCTTGGTATCAGTCCCTGGCCATCGACCCGAAGCGATTGATTGTGATACATTGCCGCTTCAGGATCCGCCGTCTCCTGCAATTTCCTTCTCTCGTAGAGTGCAATTATCCTTAACCCGTCGTTTTCCATCCGGCTCATGCAGAGTACTGAGCTGCCCGGTTTCTTGAATTGTACGCACATGACCACGATCAAAAAACGTGGAAAACTTTGTTCTTAATATAAAATGCTGAAACGATACTTCACGCAATCAGGCACCCTAACGCTACCGATAGGTCGCCCCTATGGCGGGGAACCCTCACAAGATAACAAACCTCCGGAAATTTTCCGGAAGGGGGTGGGGACACCTTAACCCGGACAAAGAGGGACAACCCCATTGCTGTATGCCGGGATTCCTTTCAGTGATCTCACACTATGCTTTCGGAGATCTCAATAACCCGGGAGAGTGTGCTGCTCTTTAATAATCTCCGGGTTCCGCCCCGTTCCATCACGATATTCCGTCGGCCATCTCACTCGCCCGGCCTGTGCCCCACTCGATGAACGGCCCGGATACAGTCCCTCCGGCGCCCTCAATGGCGATTTGTTCCCACTTCCGGGGGGAGTCACTCGGCTGCCTTATTGGGCAGATTACCGGGCTTAAAGAATATTTCATATGAGGGCTTAGCCTCATGAGCATTTCTCCTGGCCTATGCCATCACACGAAGACATATAACCTCACCCGGATAAGACACCACGACAAGTCCGGTAAATTCTACCGGACGGTAAACTGCTGAATGAACAATTATCAATTTTGTACAGATGCAGCAGAAAATTCAAGAACAAGCAGATCAGCAGTAAGGGAAAATGTGAATGGCAGAAATTGAAAAATTAAAAGTCCTCCAGTCTGAGCGTGAATCGTTTAAATCACGAACGAAACAGAATGAGCTGGAGAAGAAAGCGGAAAACCAGACCGAAACCACCTGCCCGGAGTGTGGCAGCCGCGTGCTGGTCCACGACCGGGAGCGGGCAGAACTGGTCTGCAAGAGTTGCGGACTTGTGCTCGATGATGAGTTCATTGACCGCGGTCCTGAGTGGCGTGCGTTTGACTCCGAACAGCGGAACAAGCGGGCCCGTACCGGCGCACCGATGACCATGACGATCCACGATAAGGGTCTCTCGACTATGATCGACTGGCGCAACAAGGATTCCTACGGCAGGTCGATCTCTTCCAAGAACCGGGCCCAGCTGTACCGTCTCCGCAAATGGCAGCGCCGGATCCGTGTCAGCAATGCGACCGAACGGAACCTGGCGTTCGCACTCTCGGAACTGGACCGGATGGCTTCCGCACTTGGCCTGCCGCGGAACATCCGCGAGAGTTCCGCTGTGGTCTACCGTGACGCAGTTGACAAGAACCTTATCCGGGGCCGGAGCATCGAAGGCGTAGCTGCGGCAGCGCTCTACGCTGCCTGCCGGCAGTGCAGCGTACCTCGCACACTCGATGAGATAGCAGAAGTATCCCGTGTATCGAGAAAAGAGATCGGCAGGACTTTCAGGTTCGTTTCCCGTGAGCTGAGTTTAAGGCTCCTGCCTACGTCGCCAATGGACTATGTGCCCCGGTTCTGTTCGGGTCTCACTCTCAGAGGAGAAGTCCAGAGCCGGACCATCGAGATCCTCCGTCTGGCTACTGAACATGAACTGACGAGCGGCAAGGGGCCGACCGGTGTCGCGGCAGCAGCGATCTACATCGCTTCCATCCTCGGCGGAGAGCGGCGCACCCAGCGCGAAGTAGCGGAAGTTGCTGGTGTGACCGAGGTCACGATAAGAAATCGGTACAAGGAACTAGCAGAAAAATTAGATATCGATATCGTTCTCTGATACCGGTTCTGATAATGCATCAGATTCACCACAGGGCGCCCTAAATCAGATAATCCGGTAGAGCGCCCATATTTTTCCAAAGCGATAAACGCCGCATTATTTATGGGACGTCCCTGCGGCTGGAAACCTTCGCGAGATCTCAAACCCTCCGGGAATTTTCCGGCGGGGTACCCCCATATTCCCTCAACCTTTTTTTAGTCCTCAAGCTCAAATGCACAGCTATGAAACTTCTCGCATTCAACGGCAGTCCCCGGAAAAAATGTAATACAGCGCAACTCCTTGACCATGCGCTGGAAGGTGCGGAGTCTGAAGGGGCAAAGACAAAACTGTACAACCTGTATGATCTTGACTTCAAAGGCTGCATCAGCTGTTTTGCCTGCAAACGCATCGACGGGAAGAGTTACGGGCACTGTGCGGTAAAGGACGATCTTGCGAAAGTCTTTGCACAAGTGGAGAAAGCAGATGCGATCCTTATCGGGTCACCCATCTATATCAGTGTCACGAGCGGAGTGACACGTTCGTTCCTTGAGCGGCTGATCTTCCCATACCTGGTCTATGACAAGGAGCGTTCTACGCTTTTTCTAAAAAAGATCCGGACTGCGTTCATCTACACGGCCGGTGCAACGGATGAAATGCTTAACATTATGGGTGTTCCCCAGAGCGTAAAAACGACTGAAAATGTGATGACGCGGATCTTCGGGTCGTGCGAGTCATTCTTCGTGACCGATACGTACCAGTTCAACGATTATTCAAAGTATGTCTCCACGGCCTTCAATCCGGAGGCGAAGAAGAAGCATCGTGACGAGCAGTTTCCTCTCGATTGCAAAAAGGCATACGAGCTCGGGGCCCGGCTGGTCCGGAAGGATTCGTAAGGGAGCTACCTATCAACGTTACCTGATTCTTTTATATTCATAGAGAAGATAAAATTCTGTGAGTTGAGAGATATGGAAACGGAAACAACTGATAAGGAAACGAAAAACTGGTGCGGATCCGGAACTCACATGATGAAGAGAATGTGTTGCCACGGATCGGGAGGCGCACTCTATGGACTGGGCTTTATAGGGGCCCTCTGGTATTATCTCACCACTGCAACAAGCCTGATGGGGGGCATCCTGGGAGTCATTAAATCAATTCTCTGGCCTGCTTTTCTGGTATATGGATTGTTGAAATTCCTTGGAATGTGAAGCAGGAAAGGCATCTGAAATTTCAGCGGTGTAAAACCAGATTTAGTATTGCCTGAATATTCCAGAAGATCGAGGATTATCTCTGGAACTTAAAAAACCTGCATGTGGCAGGGGGCAGGTCCCCTTATCCACCTGCCTTGACCGGGACAGGGTACCATCCTTCTGCTACTTCAGGTTGAGACAAGAGATGGTTCGGCTGCCTTGTCAGATAATCGCCGGGCCGATTATTGTGCCGGGTCTATTTCACGATCACGGTAAGATTGAACTTTGGATTCCATTCATGTGCCGTGCCGCCCGGAGGGACGCCGAATATCCCGTCAATGAACGATGTCCCGGATCTGATCGCCCGGTACCTGGCCCGGTAATGGCCGGTTTTATTCCAGAAATCACCACCCCCGGAATAGTATCCGTCATTCACCAGCTCAAGACTGCACCCGGAGACCGGTATGTCCCAGGTCCAGGCAACTCCCGGAGCCCACCGGAGGGTGATCTCAAAAATGTCCCCCTTCCCGATCTCAATTGTCCTGCCGGAATCGCCCTCGCCAAAGGAATAGCGGATTCCGGGCATCGGGTCCCGGACCGGGACGGATGTATCGACAGGGACAGGGACCCGGGGACCAGCATCCTTAGGATCGCACCGGGATCCTTGACCCTCCACGGGTCCGGGGTTGGTCTGCGCGACAGGAGATCCGAAATCCTGCGTGGAACCGGGTACCGGTACTGCTGGAGAGGCAGGCTCCATCTGTGCAGAAAAAGAGACCTGGGTGCCGGGCGGGATGATCACGCTCGTTACGTAATCCCTGTACCCGGCGCGCTTGAGCATGATGGGGTGGGTTATCGGAGAAAGAGTAAAAACGGCGGGGGTTGTCCCGGACGGTGATGGGTCGGTATCAATATAGACCGCTGCACCGGGAGGTATTGACGTAATGTTGAGCATTCCCGCGAGATCAGCGGGCACGGGTGTCGCGGAGGGAGCGGGTGTGGCAGGCGGTACCTGCGATGTGCACCCCGCAAGGGCAACCACGATGATGAGAAGCAATGCAGGGAGCACGATCACCGGGGGGACACGGAGTTTCATGATTTTTATGTGTGCTGTCCGGAAAATTTAAGGTGCAGGTTGTGCGTTAGGAACCTGTCAACCGGATATTGTCCGGATAATCCGGTGTTCCGCGGTCACTTTCCCGATCTCGGCAAACATTGCGGCGATCGGGCAGAGACGGATCAGTGTCTGGTCGATGATCATTGCCACAAGGGCCTCATCCGCATCGGCACGGAGTGTGATGGTCAGGTGGACATGATCGAAAAATGCCGGCATGGTCTTTACGCGGGTCCCGTGGATCCCGATTGTCAACTCCTCCGGGACAATGCCGTTGTCCGACAACGCAAGAAGGATCTTCACGCCAACGCAGCCGGCGAGCGAGCCGACCAGGTACTGTATAGGGTTGGGTACCTTCCCGTGCCCGCCCATACCAACCGGGGCTTCCATCGGGAAGGTGATCCCGGACGATGTGAGGGCAGAGAAAGCACCGTCGCCTTTGTACGTAACGGTCATGTCAACCGGTTTCCACTCCATTCTTGATTTGTCCCAGGGAATCTCCACACTCATGATTACCGGTTGTCCCTGCTGCATAAGAAATCATGCGGGGCTGGATGGGGGGTTGGAAGGTTCCTGCCCGGGACAGGATACCGCCCCCTCTCCTCTCCACAAAAAAACTTTTCAAAATATTCCGGAAAAAAATTACAACTTCAGGTCCCAGCGCTCTTCTAAAATTTTTCCGCCCCAGTCGGTATTTTCATGCATCCCGGTAATTAAAAAACCCTTACGTTCATACAGGTGTCGTGCAGCCATGAGGGTACTAAATGTCCACAAAAACACCCGCTCATACTTTTTTTCCCTGCAAAAACTGATGGCCCGATTCATGAGCCGGTGTCCGCATCCCTGCCCCCTCATTTCCGATTCTATGAAAAAGAATCGTAATTGTGCTGTCGCCGTATCCACATGAGTGATTGCTATACAGCCCACAGGAACCCCCTCTTTTTCAAGAATATTCATGCAATCCCTTCCGGGATCAAAATGCTTTACAAAATTATGAACGCCTTCGGTCAGGTATGCGTTCCAGATTTCTGAGGTAAATCCATATTCTGATTTATACAACGCCAGCTGACGGGATATCACAAAGTCCACATCAGATTCGGTGAACGGCCTGATGGTAATTGTTGGAGTCGCCCGGTCACCATGCTTTTCTTGTGCAGTTATCGTGTCGTGTATTTTTCTCACGTTCATTGCCGTCAATTAACCGTTATCTGATTGTTGTGACCATAACCGTTGTGATTTTTCCTATCCACGGCCTTAACATTTTGATTCGCAGGATCCAACTCCTCTCTGGCAAAAACCTGGCATGGGGGTGGGGATTCCTTCATCAGGGGAAAGTCTGCTGCACTCGGGAGCGGTATTGTTGTAGCATCCTGACTCGCACCACGGCTCTTTGGTCTTCTGGCAGCGCAGCATACATTTGTCTATATACTGTAGGCATGCGTCCGAGAAGTTCATAGGCACCTGCATGCTCTACTGCTGCGGCAGGTCGATGGTGTAGTAATGGGCTCCGGCAACGATTGTTCCGGCAATCGATAAGCAGACCATGAAGAGCACGAAGCGTGCCAGCGGGGTTCGTTCAGGTTTTGTTTCGGTCATAAAAAACCATCCTCGTTCTCATCCGGTTGGGGTCAAGGTTGTATTAACGTATTTATCCGGGAAAAATCGTCCCGGCGATCGATAAGCAGTCAATGATGATCAGACCGGAGGATTTTATAAAAAAGTTATGTAATCTTCGCTGCCGCAATGGCGGCTGCCTGTTTCATCGTCTCGTAATCTGCTGCAGTCCCATTCCCCCAGATTTCCTCGAACACGTCATACCGGGAAAACGCAATGAGGTAAATTATGTCGGGATCATTTTTATCGAGCTTAACTATTGCCCTGCTGGAATTCCCGATGCCCGGCGATGGGAGTTCCGTTATAGTATTATTCATACGTTCTGCTTCTGATGCTCTTGCGAGGTCAAGGTAATTACCATCTACCAGGTAGTCTACCATCCGCGAGGCATTTTCCCCGGGATATACGGAAATGAACTGCATGATTTGCGGACCCGTGCGGCCCGGATCATTTCTCTTAAGGGCAGTTGAGTATCCCTTTTTCCACCCCTGGTTGATCTGCCAGGGTCGCATCATGGACTCGTTCCTTTCGCCTTTCTTGACGACCGTGAAATTCCCCGGCATATCAGACGGCTCGAGTGCCATCTGTGCGGGTTCTATGGTCGAGAGGGTTTTTTCCGGCACTTGCGATGCTAGAGATGTCGGTGTCGCGGAAGGTGCGGGTGTTGTATGCGGTGTCTGCGAGGTACACCCGGCAACGGCAACCAGAGGAAGAATGAAAAATGCAAGGAGGACAATCATCGGGGGAAGTGAGAGTTTCATGGTTATACATACACTATCCGGAAAATTAAGATTCGGGTTTTGTCACGTGGGAATTGCACGATGTGTTTTGTTGCGGTTGGTGGAATTGAGAAGTGGATTATCCGGTCCAGTAATCCTTCCCGGGAGATTTTTACCCTGTTTTTAAAAATCATCAGCGTTTATATGCCCTTCACTCCAAACAGATTATTACAAGGTTGATTTTTGTGTCTTTTACTTCCCACGAAAGATCCCCGCTCGCCCGGCTTGTACTATTCATGATCTGCTTATCGGTAACCGGAAGCTTTCTTGCGGGGTTACATTATGCTGTTGTGGACAGGCCGGCACAACTTCACGCACTGCAACCGCCGGCGAATTCCGGGAATCCGGAATACAGAATAACGGATTTCTCATTCTGGGACTGGTTTATCGGTCCATTTATAGGAAAGAATTGTTATATACGGATTGATTCCGCTGGAAACTTGCATTTCACATGTGACCCTTAAATACCCTGCCCGGGGAACCCGCATCATGTCCCGACGATTATTCATCACTCTGTCAGTGCTGGTGATTGTAGCATTACTGCTCGCCATGGTGGTTATTGCCTCCGGGATGCACAGCCAGACATCCGCTGCGGAGAATACGACGGCGGTGACGCCAAAATCTGGCGGAAATATACAAACAAATACGGTTTTTGATGCCCATGATACCGCGATTCGTTATTATTTCAACGATAAGGATATGGATTTTCATTTCGGGTCGCTGGTGCTGGGTTCAACAGTGAACCACGGTGCGGAAATCGGTGAAGCGTTCAATACGGCCGAAAAGATCAGGGATGGCGATGCCGCCAGCTGGCAGGAGGAGTGGTTCAGGATGGCGCAGCGTGCCGAGGTCCGCGGTGAACAATCGCTTGCAGCTGGTCATAAGGTGAGTGCACGCGATCAGCTGCAGCGTGCTGCCTATTATTATCGCATTTCGCTCATTTCTATCGTGCCTGGCGATCCGCGCCTGCAGGAACGGGCACAAAAAAGCCGTGCTCTGATGAAAACGGCGGGAAAACTATTTGATCCGCCGATGGAATATTTTGAAATCCCTTATGAGGGAACAGTCCTTCCGGGGTATTTCCGCAAAGCGGCCGGGGATAAACCTACAAAAACGTTGCTGATGATCGGCGGTGGAGAGACGTTTGCTGAGGATTTGATCTTCAACATCGCCCCCCAGGCGTATGATCGCGGGTATAATTTCATAACAGTTGATTTACCGGGACAGGGTCTCCTGCCGATGGAGGGAAAGACATTCCGGCCGGATATGTACGTTCCGATGAAGGCGGTTGTCGACTATGCCTTAAGCCGCCCGGAAGTTGATCCTAATCAGCTGGCTGCGTACGGTTATAGCGGCGGCGGTAATTTTGTGCCCCAGGCAGCAATGCATGATCCACGCCTTGCCGCGATCGCCATGAATTCCGGCGTAGTGGATGCCTATCCGTTATTTTCTACCATGCCGGCTGTATTAGCGTCACAGAAGGATACTGCTTCATGGACGACATTTCACGCAAATGTTGTGAAGTCGATCTGCTGGCGCTGGGGCGTCCCGATGGATAATCCTTCGGGACTGGTGGAGGCCAACAAGGGATTTACTTTCGATCCGGCGCAGGTAAAAGTTCCGGTGCTGCTTCTCATTGGCGAGGGCGATTATAAGAGCCAGGAAATACAGCGGCAGCAAAAAGTGATTATGGATGGATTACCCAACCCGCTGAAAAAAATGGTCATCCTTCCGGCTGATGAGGGTGCGGCTAATCACTGCACTATGGAAAATCGCAGTCTGGCAGCGCAGGAGCTCTTTGACTGGCTGGATGAGGTTCTGGGAAAAGTACGGCAGTAAAAACACGAAAAATCCCTAGGCGCAACATCAGGATTTTACCAAACATAAGCACACGAATATCACGTTGGAATGGACTACTATTACTCCGAAAATGTGATGGAGGATCCTCTACTTTTGCTTTGCAGGGGGGCAACCCTGCTGCGTCCATAATCGGAGAGTATGTCAGCCCCGTTCTCACCCCATCCGGTAACCCGCCAACACAAGCCCAAAAAGGGGGTTTTCTTCATTTACCACTACTGTACATCGATCCTATCGAAGTTTTGCCTCCTAAAAGCATATGTTAGCGTTTTATGAGAGCCCTTAAAATGCTTATTTTGGCAGAAGAACGGCGCAATGAGGTTTGCCATAAAATATGTGCTGGAATTCACTGTTTTTTGCAGGTATTGACAGGGATCGGTATAATCCAGGAGGTGGGTCTCCGTCGGAGAATGAAAATTAGATGAGTACCTGTCCCGGGGCCAACAAACTTACGTAACTTTTATATTGTAAATGTCCATACATTTACACATGTTCCTTCCCATGAACGAAAAACAGTTCGGGTTCTGGAAGATGCGGCGCAACGGGATGTCAAACGTCTCCATCGCAAATCTTGTCGGGATAACAAGGCAAGGCGTCTCACAGGCCCTTCTCGTGATGGACGAGAAGATTGAATCATCATTGCGGGAGATGGCACACGCAAACCGAATCCAGGTTGAGAAGATCGATGTGGGACGTGGGGTACTTTTCGGCAAATCTATCCCGTTCCAGACAAATGCCTATATCTTTGTCTCGGAGAAGCACGGCATGCAGGTCTGGTACGAGCATGACGGCGACTGTAAGGCCTGCGATGAATTCACCCAGTGTATCGAATTCATCTGGGACTTCGCTGCAGAACTCGGGATCAAAATTGAGAAAACTGCCGACCCGACAAAAATGGCTGAAGAGTTGCTCACAAAGATCCGGGAGAGTGTTAAATGATCCGGGTATCGGAAATTGCTGAACACTGGTTCGGCCTGTGCCGGAAAGCACCAATGGTCCGTGTCTCGCAGAAAGGTATTGGTAATCAGCCAGAATCAGCCCATGAGAGCAGCCCGGATGGCGGTGACGGTGGACCGGGAACGATCCGGCGGGGAACCGGAGCCGCCATATCAGGAATGAAAACCCTTATCCATAACCCGCAGCTCCTCTGGTTCTCGCTTCTGGTTGGCCTTGTCCTGGCGGTAAATTCCATCGCCCAGTGCTGGCTCGTCACATTCCCCTCATCATCAGAATGGCGATTCTTCTTTAATTCCGACTCTATCCGTTTACTCCCACCACTTGTCCTCACATTTATGCTCGGGCTCGTGATGGTATTCTGCCTTGGGTTCTTTCTGGTGGGCCTTGCCTTAAGCATCTCATCAAAGAAAGACAGTCCTGTCTCATTCTTCCAGGGACTCATCAAGACAAAAAAATACCTGGTACCTCTTACCGGGTTGTCCATGGTCGCGGCACTCGCAGGGATTTGGCTCTTCGTTCATCCTTTCATTGTCCAGAGTGAGCTCTTCGTTCGCAACCCACGGTGGCTGCTCTTCGTTGATCCCGACTCTTTTAGATTACTCATATTGATTGTCCAGATATTTGTGATCGAGTTCGCGACCGTGTTCTGCCTGGTATTCTTACTGGCGGGCCTTATCATGAGCATCGCTTCAGGGAAAGGCGGGCCTGTCTTGTTCTTTCAGGGACTTACCAGGGCAAAAAAATATTTACAGCCCCTTGCCGGGTGGTCCGTGGTCGTGGCACTCGCAGGCAGTCTGCTCTTCATCGCCGGCGAATATTCTATCCTGGTGAGCTCGGTTATCTGGCAATCCCTGTTCAATGTGCTCAACCAGTTCCCCTTCAACTTTATCTTAAACTACCTCCTCCCGTCGACCCCCTTCATTACTCTCCTGCCTCCCAACCTGGCGTGGGGACTTGGCAGTGCGCTCGTGGATACCCTGATCCTTTCAGCTATCAACGTACTCCTGTTTATCCTGACCTTGTTTGTAGTACCCCTGCTCGTGCTTGAGAGGAAGAGCCTGAAGGAGGCGCTTTGGGGATCATTTACCCTGATGAAGAAGATCTGGGGTGAAGTGGCTGCCTGCGTTCTCGGCCTTGGAATGGTAGTACTCGCTGCCTCGCTCATGTTCCTGCTCTTCCAGTTTTCCGGGGTTGATCGTGTGTGGTGGGATGCCGGCCAAATGTACACTTCGTTCACCAATCCCAGTGATGCGTGGATCGCTGCCGGCCTCCTATACGTTCTTGCCCTGTCCAGCCTTGCGCTTGTCGTGGCAACGGTTGGGGGGATTGCAGCACTGGACCTCTACAGGTATTCGAAGAGCCGGGAGAGTGTAAAATGATCCGGGTATCGGAAATTGCTGAACACTGGTTTGGCCTGTGCCGGAAACCCCCATTGATCCATGCCTCGCAGGCAGGTATTGTTAACCTACCTGGACCCGTCCATGAGGGTCGCCCTGATGGAGATGGCGGCGGACCGGGATCTATTCGCCGGGGAATCGGGGCAGCCCTGTCCGGCACAAAGACGCTGGCGCGGAACCGGCAGCTCCTCTGGTTTACGCTCCTTGCCGGGCTTGTGCTGGCGGGAAACACCATCGGCCAGGGGGCACTCCGCTACATCGACTGGATCATGTCTGATGAAATCGTACTACGGCTTTTCCTGCGCTTTTTAATCGAGTTCGCAACACTGTTTTGCTTGGTGTTCTTACTAGCGGGCCTTGTTATGAGCATCTCGTCAAAGAAAAAAGGTTCTGCCTCGTTTTTTGTAGAGCTTGCAGGGGCAAAAAAACACTTAAAAGCACTCTTTGTGTGGTCTTTTGTTCTGGCGCTCGCCGGCATGCTGCTCTACAGGAATTTCTTTTCTCCCACCGGGTTCTTCTGGCCTTTGAGTTCTTTCCTTCTCGGCCCGCTCACCCAGTTCCCTTTTACCCTGAATCTCAATCCAAGCACCTTTGCCGAGATTCCGGGCTATGGAGGACGATCGCCGCTGTTTTGGACCTATCCCTATGGGTTCGAGGATGCCCTGACCTTTTCGGCTATCAATCTGCTCCTGTTTGTCCTGACCGCGTTTGTCGTGCCCTTGATCGTTCTCGAACAAAAGACCATCAGGGAGGCGGTCGCGGGATCGTTTGCCCTAATGAAGAAGACCTGGGTCGAAGTAGCTGTCTGTGCCGTCTTCCTTGGCGTTGTCGTATCCGGTATGTTCCTTACGTACCCGCTCATCCAGGCAGCGCACGGGATGGTCACGCCCCCCGAACTTCTCTACGCCATTCCCACCAGCCCGTGGATTGCTCTTGGCCTCCTCTATTATCTTGCACTGTTCAGCGTCGCGTTCGTGGCGGCAACAGTTGGAGGGATTGCAGCACTTGACCTCTACATATCGGCAAAAAGCAGGCAGATCGCTTCTGAATCCACTGAACCAACAGGAGCTGTTATCTGATGCGCCTCATCTCAGGAATCGCTGACCTGTGGCTGGGCCTGTGCCGGAAACCCCCGTTGGTCCATGCCTCGCAGGCAGACATTGTTAACCTGCCTGAACCCGCCCATGAGGGCCGCCCGGATGGCAGTAGCGGAGGATCGGGAACTATTCGCCGGGGAATCGGATCGGCCCTCTCCGGTATGAGGACACTGAACCGGAACCGGCAGCTCCTCTGGTTTACGCTCTTTGCCGGGCTTGTGCTGGCGGGAACCACCATCGCCCAGGGGGCACTCGGCTACATCACCTGGGCCATGCAACCATATATTGGCGAAACCGAATGGGTTGTCTTGACTTTTATTATCGAATTCGCAACACTATTCTGCCTGGTGTTCCTGCTGACAGGCCTTGTCCTGGGCATCTCGTCAAAGAAGGAAGGTCATGTGTCGTTCTTTGAAGGACTTTCAGGAGCAAAAAAATACATAAAACCCATTGCTGTGTGGTCTGTTGTTCTGGCACTCGCTGGCATGCTGCTTTTCAGTATTTACTTTTATTCTTACGACTGGTTGCCGCGTAATCACCTGTTCCTCAATATCCTGGGAACCCTCAATGGATGGGTCAACCTGCTTGTGGAGTTTCCCTTCAACCCGACACTCACCAACATCTTTTCCGACCCCACACGGTATGGGGGACTCTCGCTGACATTCTGGATATATCCATCCGGGATCATACAAGCCCTGACTTTTTCGGCCATCAATCTGCTCCTGTTTATCCTGACCCCGTTTGTCGTGCCCTTTATCGTTCTCGAACAGAAGACCCTGAGGGAGGCAGTCGTGGGATCGTTTACCCTGATGAAAAAGAACTGGGATGAGACCGCTGTCTGCGCCGTCTTCCTTTTAGTTGTTGCATCCGGTGTGTTCCTTACGTATCTGCTCGTCCAGGCCGCATCCGGGATGGTCACACCAGACAAGGTTGTCACGATACGCCCGGAAAATACATGGATTGCTCTTGCTCTCGTGTATGATAGTGCACTGTTCTGTTTTGCGATTGTCATGGCAACTGTTGGGGGGATTGCCGCTCTAAACCTCTACTCATCGGCAAAAAGCAGGCAGACCGTTGCTGAATCCACTGAACCAGCAGGGGTTGTGATCTAAATGCGCCTCATCTCCGGAATCGCGGACCTGTGGCTGGGCCTGTGCCGGAAACCCCCCCGGGTCCATGCCTCGCAGGCAGATATTGTTTACCTGACGGAACCCGCCCATGAGGGACTCCCGGATGGCGGAGGTGGAGGATCGGGAACGATCCGAAGGGGGATAGGAGCCGCCCTAACTGGGATGAGGACACTGAACCGGAACCGGCAACTCCTCTGGTTTACGCTCCTTGCCGGGCTTGTGCTGGCGGGAAACATCATCGGCCAGGGGGCACTCTTCTACATCGGCCATATTATGCAACCGGATATAACCGTAAGTTATGTCATGGACTTTTTACTCGAGTTCGCAACATTGTTCTGCCTGGTGTTCTTACTGGCGGGCCTTGCCTTAAGCAGTTCGTCAAAGAAAGAAGGTCATGCGTTATTCTTTGGGGAGCTTGCAGGGGCAAAAAAATACTTAAAAGCACTCTTCCTGTGGTCTATGGTTCTGGCACTCGCAGGCATGCTGATCTTCAGGCTTTACATTAATTTTACCCACTCATTGTTCCCGCATGAACTCGGGTTCCTCTATTCCTTCGAGCCTTTTTCTTTCCTTACCAGTATTCTCGGGCAGTTCCCTTTCAACCTGACTATGGATCCGTACATCTTTACCGAGGTTCCGGGTTATGGGGGACGATCGCTGCTGTTATGGATATATCCTTTGGGGTTCATGTGGGCCCTGGTCTTTTCGGCGATAAATCTGCTCTTATTTATCCTGACCCCGTTTGTCGTGCCCATAATCGTTCTTGAGCAAAAGACCCTCAGGGAGGCAGTCATAGGATCGTTTGCCAGAATGAAAAAGACCTGGGTTGAGGTAGCAGTATGCGCCCTCTTCCTTGGAGTTATCGTATCCGGTGTGTTCTTTACGTACCTGCTCGTTCAGGCAGCACACGGTTATAATAATCCATGGACGGCCTGGCCACCCGGGATGGTCACCTCGCATCCAACCGGTACGTGGATTGCTCTTGGCCTCTTCTATTATGTCGCAGTGTTTATCGTTGCGTTTGTTGTGGCAACAGTCGCAGGGATCGCAGCGCTGGACCTTTACCGATATGCAAAGACCGGACAGATGCCCGAATCCCCGGAAATCGAGACTCACTCATAATTTTTTTCGGTCCATACCTGAGAGGAAATCCCGGTGAAATGAGGCTGCCAAAATACAAAGAAGAATAATTTTATATTGTAAAGGTTAATACATTTACATATGTTAACCCAAGGCAACAACAACCTATCCGGGTACCGGATACTGATCCTGCTGCTCCTCATTTCGGGAGCGGCGGCCCTGCTGATCTCCTGCGCTTCCGCAGGTACGGGAATAACCATCTCTGCAGATGGAAACCAGTCCTATTATCTGGGGGAAAAAGTTGTCCTGCGGGGCCAGAGTCCCGATGCAGATGCCGTATACCTTTTCCTGACCGGCCCCAACCTTCAGGAAACCGGAGTAAAACTTACATCGCCTGACAAGGCAGTGGCCAGCGGAAACCCGGACTCATTTACCGTAGTGAAAACAAAACCGGATAAATCCTGGGAATACTCCTTTTACACGGCTAATCTTAAACTGGATGCCGGGACGTACACCATCTTTGCACTGGGGCAGCCGAAAGCAAGGGACCAGCTGGGCCCGGATGCCGCCAGTGTCGGGTTTATCATTAAAAGGCCATTTACGGGAGTCACTATTTCCGCAGAAGGAGATCATTCCTATTATCTGGGGGAAAAAGTTGTCCTGCGGGGCCTGAGTCCCGATGCAGATACCGTATACCTTTTCCTGACCGGTCCAAACCTTCAGGCAACCGGTGTAAAACTTATATCGCCCGACAAGGCAGTAATCAACGAAAACCCGGAATCATTTACTGTAGTAAAAACAAAACCGGATAAGACCTGGGAATATGCCTTTTACACGGCTAATCTTAAACTGGATGCCGGGACGTACACCATCTTTGCACTGGGCCAGCCGAAAGCAAAGGACCAGCTGGGCCCGGGTGCCGCCAATGTCGGTATGGCCCTGAAAAAGCCCTTTATTACTGCAAATATCTCGTCTTTGAATGTTGTAAAGGGGCAGCCGTTCACAGTAACCGGGATTGCGGAAGGACTTCCTCCGCAAGTCCAGATCTGGATTATAGGCGATGCTTATGTCTATACGACAAAAACGCCGGTAAATTCTGATGCATCGTTTACCTATACCGCCGATGCAGCAATGTCGGGAAAACTCCCGGCAGGACAAAACTATCTCATCGTGCAGCACCCGATGGCAGACAATCAGTTCGACTTCGTTGTCAGCGGGAATTATATCCGCAACCTGAAACTGAACAACGGCACGAATGTCTTCCAGCTAACCGGCCCGGGAAGCCTGCAGGGCAGCGATGCAGCAGCTGCATTCATCGCCGCAATCAGTGATCAGGAGGCAAACGATCACACGCTTACCAATGACGTGTATACCATGGTTCCGTTCCAGATCACGGATGCAGGAAGTCCGACAACCCCGGCAACAGCTGCTACAACCGCTCCGGTCCAGCGGACGACCCAGCACGCCCCGCTCCAGTACGCTCTGTTCGGAGCATTCGTCGTGGCAGCGGGAATTGTAATCTGGAAGAAGCATTAAGATCATTTTTGAACGGATGGCCATGTCATCCTTTTTTATACATGTCACGCGAGGCCTGCGGCCCCGCTCATGAGGGGAGTCCGGATCGCGGGGTCGGTGAACCGGGAACGCTTCGGCAGGTATCTCCTCTACCCCTTCAGGTACTGCATAACCGGGGTATCGATGTCGAAATTTCCCGTACTGATCATCCGGACATGCGAGCCGGTCACTCTGGCATACACTTCGGGATAGAGTTTCCGGAACGTGATATTGCCGTCTGCGCGGAGCGTGGTGATAACACCAGAGGTGAACTCATCCGAAAGCCACTGCCTGATGTCCATATCGTAGACCGCCCCGAGCGAAGGCTCGTTTTTGGCAGCCCCGGTCAGGTACAGGATACCCGGTGCTGTTACATTCGTGACCATGCTCTCCCCAAAACAGGTATCAACAAAAAACGCCATCTGCCGGTACTGGCGGTTCTTACCCATCGAATCGGTGAGGGTGGTAAAATCATCCGTAGTCAGTAAAGAATTACCCGTCCCGAATACGATTTCCCCCGGAGCCCCATGGCTTGCAATGTACACGAACACGTCAGTACTGGCATTGCTCTCCAGGACAACCGGGGTAGAGGCAGTCCTTGTCCCGGTCATGACGTTCTTAAACGCGGAAGAGGTCACATTTGCACCGGTGTAATCTGCCTGTGCCCCAGACCTGATATTCTGTCCTTTGGGGACATTGTGGATATCTCCCCTGATGGGATTTTCCGGGACGGTGGGAACATCGTCGTACGTCATGAGGATAATGCTCTTGTCATCAACCCCGTTCTGGCGGAGCAGGGTATAGACCATCAGGGCATCGGCCTGGTGCCGGTAATTTTTCCATCCCCGCGAGGGACCGACGATCACGGCTTTAAAATTTGTTCGCTCACCGGGAGCGATATACGTACCTGCGAGGGTTGACGAAGAGGACATGAGTCCGGCCGAGGCATGGGAATCCCCTACAGATTCGCGGCCGCTTTTGTCGGGAACGGTGCTGTTCTCTGAATCGAGAACACGGAGGGTCCGGAACGTGCTGTTGCTCACCTGCCAGTTGGCATAATACGAGGCGATCGGATCTACGCCAAGCACTTCGTCGTACTCCAGGCCGCCACTTGCACCAGTGATCCAGGGCATGGGCCCGGTACGGATCTCCCCAAGTGCCGTGCGGACTCCCTGAGCATTCCAGCGGGTGACTATTCCCTCGCCATACACGACCTGTCGGACTGAGTCCGGAAGCGACTCGAAGGGGGCTCTCTCCTGGCGAGCTTCAGTAAATGCCGCAATCAGGAGGGCATCATAGGTCGTCGCCGCAAAATCTGCCGGGCTGTGCCCGAATTTCTTCTCGTACGCGTCAGTAAAGCCGGTTGTCGGATCAGCTGTAGGGTTAGTGCCCTCGATCCCCTCAGCAGCAGCACCAAGCGAACTCATAAGGGCTGGTTGGGCTCCGGCATCGGTGAGGAACAGTTTTGTCCTGCTACCGGACCGGTCAATCGCACGCTTGATCCTGGCAGCGTCTTCCGGCCATGCAACCGCGACAATATAATCCGGGTCCGTCTTCAGGGCATTTACAACATCAGAGTCGAGTGTGGGTGACCCTGCTTCGAACTGGCGGATAAAGGGGACCCCAATACCATATTCGGTTGCAAAGAACCCGGTCCAGTCATAGAAAGTCTGTCCATAGGTGCTGTTCTCCGCAAGCAGTGCTACTTTTGTCGCTCCCTTGCCTTTCAGGATCGTGAGGATGACCTTGACCTGGGCTGCATCGCCCTGCACTGTTCGCCAGACATACCCGTTCTTTCCAAATGCCCGCAGGATATCCCCGGATGTCGCGGTAGGGCTTATCAAAATTTTCTTTTTTTCTATGAATGCGGGAGCGAGCGCGTACACGTCAACACTCATCTCCGGTCCGATCACGATACGGACGGAATTATCATTCAGGAGTTCCTGTGCCAGCTGGGTTGTATTACCTGATCCCGTATCCTTGTATACGAGTTCAACCTGTCTTCCCTCTATTCCACCCTGGCTGTTGATGGTGTCTCTGGCCCATTCGAGCGGTTCTTTAAATTCTACATCTCCGGTTATAGGAAGGAGAACCCCGATACGTACGGGTGTATTTTTGTGGAGGATCGTGTACCCGATCCAGGAACCGGCAGCCAGGATGACCAAGATAAGGGCTATGAGCCCGAGTGTTTTCTTGTTTATGGATATCACACCAGTAGGGAGGATGAACAAGGTTTTTTCCAGCAGGGACCTGCCGGGTTTTTTGTAATTTAGATAGGAAAAGCAGCAAGATAAGGATAATTATCCGTGTCTCCCTCCTCTTCACCAGTCTCTTCCGGTACAGGGTACCCCCTCCCATGCCCGATCTGCGTGAGCCGTGCTTTGGATAGAGGGCTCCACGGGGTGTCTGGAAAAGGTCCGGTTCTCTAAATTCAGTGATTGCCGGTTTTGTCTGCGACCGGTTGTTCCGGCAAAACCGTGATACCAATTCTCCAGATTGGGGATTGCAGGATAAGCAGGGAGAGTATCACGACCAGTATGATTCCAAAGATCCCTGTGCCAAAGCTCAAGATGGGATCTGTTGAACCTGTGAAACGGACCGTATATGCTGGTTATATATTATGAATAACACTATTTTTTTTATACCTGATGCGGACCCCTCCGGTTCCGTATCACCGGCCGAGGGCTTATGACAACAAAGGCAAAGAAGAGTGTGAAACCATCGACAAAGAAAGCGGCTCCAAAATCAACGAAGACGAATCCGGCAAAGACCGGAGCTGGAACAATTGAGAAACAGATCGCGGATGTCATTAAACTGATCCCGGATGCAACCATGGTGATTGACCCGAAGGGAAAGGTAATGGCCTGGAATCATGCCATGGAGGAACTCACGGGTGTGCGGGCAAAAGACATCATCGGCAAAGGAGACTATGAGTACTCGTTGCCGTTTTACGGGGAGCGTCGCCCGGTCCTTGCCGATATCGCACTGAAGGAGGTGGGGATCTCCGGAAAAAATACAAATCAATCACTCCGTGGGGCAACACACTTGTGGCAGAGGCGCGTGTTCCAAACCTTCCCAAGGGTCCTGCAACGGTATACGGATCAGCAACCATCCTGAAAAATTCCCGGGGAAAAGTACTTGGGGTGCTGGAACTGGTCTGTGAGGTCAGGAAATAACCAGAAACATTGCGATTATGATTTACCCCATTACCTGCCCCACAGAATCGACCGATGTATCAGAAAGGGTCCATTGGAGAAACCATCAAGCTTCGAAGGAATCGTTCGGGTTCCTTGTCGGGGCCTATCAGGGCAGATTACTTTACGGGGTTTTTTTAAAAATGCTGCTAGGTGGGAAATACTATGTTTTTCTAAAGGGTAGCAAGTAAACCAGTCTGTCAATATTCATCTCAGATAAGGTACTATCTCTTGCCGTGACATATTCAGGTAACCTGTCCAGAGCGATCACATCAATATCTGTATCGATTTTCAAATCGGCATGAGATCCCTGAAGAGAGACGATTACACATCGTATTTTCGGATTTCTCTCATAAAACCGGTATTCATCTTTCATATACACCCAGAGTGCATGGTTGGCAAGACGCACCTGACGCTTCAGGTCACCGGTTTTTATCTGGATATCTGCCCCCTTCCAGTCCTTGCTTCCCACAAGGAATAATCCGGTAGGACCAATAACAATGGGATCGATCTGGAAGTATCGGATCTTATCTTTTCGTTTCCACCAGTAAATGGGATCAAAAAAATGTAAGTTGACACCACTCAGGATATGATATCCATCAGGTAATTGAGAGAGAACATCGATGACTTGTTGTTCTCCTTTTGCACCTATGAGGAATAGATCGTTACGAGAGAGAAACTGCTGTGTTTCGATTATGTCTTTACATGCAGATTTTATCGTCTGGGTTTTATCTGCTATTGTTTTCTCCTTACGTTTTTTATGTCTCCGGATATTCCATTTAGCTCCGATAAATGGCAGATGTATCCGATATGAACTGACCCAGTTTGCACCCCAGAACCAGATGAGATACACAAGAATTGCGAAAAATGACTCGCTTGCTTCAATCCGATCATGAATTTTAATAATACGGGTTAAAACTTCACGTTTGCGTTTATCGGTATCTTCCTCTAACTGCTGATGGAGTTCTGTTTCACGATTTTCTAAAGCAAGAATTATCTCGTCCTGCCGCTTCGCTTCCACCTTCTCTGCTTCGGCAAGGATTTCCTGGTAATTATCCAGAAATTCTGTAATATCGTTAAGAGTCGCCAGCCTTGTACCATGTATCGGTCTGGTTCCGTTCAGAAGGTAGCGGGTGCTGCCGGAGATCCCGTGAATTCTTGCCATTTATATTTCCTGTAGCCTATGGTTATTTTCGTAGCAAATGGAGGCGTCCGTTTATTTTTGAATATATCTTAATACTCTTTTCCTTTAATGCAGCAATAAATTATAGGAAAAACCGATATCCTCACATTTTTTATGTGAAGTGTGTAAAAATAAAAAATTTATCGACACTCATTAGGTATTTTAGGATTCTCATTGAACTGGTTTTCATTCACTCCTTACATAACCAGACTGATCACCCGGAATATCAGGAACCCAATTCCTGCACTGAGGGGAATGGTCAGTACCCATGCCCACAGGATTCTTTTCCCGACACCCCATCCAACGTTATGGACCCCGCTTGTCGAACCCACTCCCATAATTGCTGAACTAATCACCTGGGTAGTACTTACAGGAATCCCTCCGAGTGATGCCCCAATAATTGTCATAGCACTCGCCGTTTCTGCGGCAAAACCATGGACCGGGCGTACCTTCATGATCTTGTATCCCATAGTCTTCACGATGCGCATACCCCCGGACAGGGTGCCAAGCGATATCGCACCATAACAGGTAAGAATAACCCATATCGGGACCGGAAGGTTAGTCGGGTCTGCTGATGCCCCGAAATACCCGATGGAAAAGAGCAGGGGGAGAATAATGCCCACTGTTTTCTGGGCGTCGTTCGAACCATGGGAGAAACTGAATAATGCCGCTGAACAGAGCTGGAGCTTCTTGAAGTGAAAATCAGCTTTCGCCTTGGGGGCTCCCCGCACGGTACGGAGGAGGAAAACCATAAACAGGTATCCTGCGACGAGGCCGATAACTGCGGACAAGACCATGAATACGATGGTCAGCATAATCGTGTCCCAGTGGATCACCGAGATCCCGGCTGCGGAGATCCCTGCTCCCACCAGGCCGCCAATAAGGGCATGCGATGATGAAGTGGGAAGGGCGATCTTCCATGTGATAATATTCCAGGCGATCGCCGAGAGCAATGCCCCCAGGATAATGTAGGGGATCATCCCGGTTGCAACCTGGTTCAGGTTAATGATATGGCTCATTGTCGATGCTACGGCAACGCCCATTACGAACGCAGCGACAAAATTAAAAAACGCTGCAAAAATAACCGCTTTTCGCGGGGTGAGAACTTTTGTTGAGATAACCGTGGATATTGCATTTGCCGCATCATGGAACCCGTTGGTATAATCGAATATCAGGGCAATAATTATTATTGCTGCAATAAGGATTTCCGGTGGCAGAAGCATTCAATCCCTCCGAGACAGTAAAAACCCGGTTCGTTCAGGCATGACGGATAGCGATGTTTGAGATTACATCCGCGGCATCTTTACAGTGACCGGTTGTATCTTCGAGATGCTCATAGATATCCTTGGATTTTATGACCCGGAGTGCGTCCTCCCTACGAACAACCTCGGTGATCGCATCCGAGAGCAGGTCATGGGAGAGACGCCTGACTTGGCTCACCTCATGACAATGCTTCTCGATACGTTCGGGATACTTCATGGTCCGGATCCCTTTTATCGCTTCCTCAAGTTCGGTCACCGACATGCTGATCATTTTGGCAAGAGAGACCATGTGGGCGTCCGGTTGCGTAATCTCGTAATAGAGCATCCGCTCGGCAGATCCTGTAATATAAACCATGACGGCCTCGAGTGCCAGTGCAAGCCCGGATATCTCTTCCGGCTCAAAAGGAGTGATGAATACCTTTGAGAGCTCCCTTTTGATATCGTAGGTTACCCGATCCCCCCGCTGTCCGAGGAGTTCAATCTCGCGGTATTTCTCCTTGGTTTCGGTAAAATTTTCCGTGAGGATGACAAGTTTTGTGGCACTCTCGACAAGCAGGGCTGCCTGTTGTTCGAAAAGATCAAAAAAAACTGTATCCTGTGGAAGCAGAAATTCCCTTAAACCCATAATTATCCTGATTGATATTCTGGCAAGGATCTTAAAAAATGATGGGGTTTTGTCGGGGTAGCAGAATTCCTTGGTGCGAACAGGGCGAGAATGATCATTTTATTCCTGTGAGGGTATTGAGGATCATTCTGATTGTAATTCTCCTTAATCCTGAGCCGGTTTTTTTAAAAATATATTGAACAACTCACGCAGTCTTTTTTTGTGGACTCGCAATCCCGAACAGCGCCCGTACCCCCGGAATTCTCCGAAGGATCTCGTAGCAGGAAAATGTCAGCAGGATACTGAAGATCACAATGGCAGCGAATTGCAGTGCCGGAGGAATTGCGAGCTTCACCATATAATAGGCAATTGCCACCAGTATTGCCTGGTGAATAATATACACCGGGTACGATGCCGCACCCAGATAGGCTGCGAAGTTGTTGGTCCTGTCAAACAGGTGCCTGCCAGCACCCATGAGGGCAAGAACGCCCGTCCATCCGGTTAAAACGAAGATGACAGAACTTCCCCAGAATACTTCGGAATGCCCGAGGAATATTCCGTACGTCCACATCACGCCGATTGTCAGGACTATCCAGGCAGCCTGGAGAACTACCCAGTACTTTTCCAGCTGTGCCTGGACCGAATCCATAGAAAACAAGTAGTACCCGATGAGGAATATCGCGAAATACGACACAAACGAATATCCTGTCACATTGAAGCCGACAAAGTTCAGGAGCCAGACCGGAATAAACAAGAGGCCTAGGACAAGAAGATTCATTTTGTCGGGATTGAGGGCAAGTCCTGTGAGTCGCTGTCCAAGTAGGATCACTCCAAGTGCAACCACTGAGAAGAT
>Ga0265296_1000824_pt1 | contig 41131 bp, 41 predicted proteins | sample MunlanPumphouse1_FD_189073 | JGI IMG/M metagenome (GOLD analysis project Ga0265296, IMG submission 189073) | Groundwater microbial communities from a municipal landfill in Southern Ontario, Canada - Pumphouse #1 | ecosystem: Environmental > Aquatic > Deep subsurface > Groundwater | place... | reverse complement strand
GTTTAATTTTGCTTCAGTATTCAATCAAAATATCGGTAGCTGGAATGTATCAAATGTTACAAATATGTACACCATGTTTAGAGGTGCTCTATTATTTAATCAGGATATAAGTAGTTGGAACGTCTCAAGCGTTATAAACATGGGTAGTATGTTTTGGGGAGCTACATCATTCAATCAAAACATTGGAAGCTGGAATGTATCAAGCACTACAAATATGAGCTGGATGTTTGTTGGTGCTTCATCCTTTAACCAAAACATCGGTAGCTGGAATGTATCAAACGTCACAAGTATGGCAAATATGTTTTCTGGAATAACATTATCAACAATCAATTACAGCAATCTGTTAGTTGGCTGGTCTGCACTGCCTTTGCGCAGCAGTGTCAGTTTTAGTGGAGGCAGTTCTAAATATTATACAGGCGCTCCAGCAACTGCAAGAGCAAGTATAATAAGTTCTTATGGATGGACCATAACTGATGGGGGTAGTACGACCTCGGATTATTATTCTCTTTATTTAGCAAAAGTTGTTGCTCAAGCATTGATTGATGCCAATGCACCAGAATCAACAACTCCAGGCGACCACATAGTCGGTTCGCTCGCGGCACTTTCTGTAGCACTCTCTGCAGCAACGGCGACAGATGCTGATCTCCAATCTGTTATTGACGCACAAATAACTGCACTAAATGCAGCTATAGCCACTTACAATACAGCCATTGTGCCATCTGTACATCCAAGAAGACATCCTGAATGCACATCCTGGACATATACCGATTGGTCGCCATTAGTTTGTCCAGCTGATGGACAACAAACAAGAATAGTTTCTACATCTTTGCCTAGTGGTTGTACTGGTGGATCTCCTGTTATAAGTCAGTCTTGTACTGCAATTTCAACCACAACTGAATCAACCACAACAGTTATCATAGCTGTTGCAACAACAACTAATCCCATAATACCAGGAATAAATACGCCTGTTTTGTCTTCAGATTTTTGTTTTACTAAAAATCTTGTTCCTTATAAATCAGATGCGGATGTAAAAAATTTACAAATATTTCTGAATAGCAAAGGATTTACGACTTTACCAAATGGCTCAGAAACAAATTATTATGGTACAGAAACTGTGAATGCAGTTATTTCATTTCAAGAATATTATAAAAATGAAATATTAACTCCGTTCGGCCTGACTCTAGGAACAGGCAGCTTTGGAAATTATACAAGAAAAAAAGCCAATAGTATTTTGGGATGTGAGACTATTTTTAAAACAACAGCTACAACAACTCCAAAGATTTATACCAATTCAATTCCAGAAGTTCAACAATCAGCTTCTTCAGAAAATGTAATTCCAGTAGTAATCACTGATACTGAAAATCAAGCTTCAACAACAGTAGAACAAAACAATAACGTTCCATCAAATCCAGTAGTGGTAACAGAAACAAAAAAAGAATCTAATTTTAATATTTTATATTGGATTTTTGGATCCTTGATCATTTTATCGTTTGTTATTTTTATAGGAAGAAAGTATATAAAATCTAATTAGTTAAAATAAAAAAGAGTGGTTTTGCGAAGCAAAACCACTCTTTTTTATTATTGAGAAAATGATACTCGGGTGCTATAATGCTAACTAATTATGGATGTATTAAGTACAATATTTGGCAGCGAAGCCAGAGTCAAGATAATGAGGCTTTTTCTCTTTAATCCAGAGGAAATTTTTGATGCAGGTATGATATCTGATAAATCAAAAGTTAATAAAGATATAGTAAAAAAGGAAGTCATAATTCTTGAAAAAGCTAAACTCATTAAAAAAAGAGATTTTAGTAAAACAATTGAGAAAAAAAAAGGTAAAAGAGTGACAAACTCCAAAGTAAGAACGCATGGTTACTATCTAAATCAAGATTTTTCTTATATTACTGCACTTAAACAGCTATTGATAAAAACAAAAACTTTAGAAGGTGGAGAAATAATAAGAAGACTTTCTAAGGCTGGTAAATTAAAATTGGTTATAGTTTCTGGTGTATTTACCCAAGATAAAGATAGCAGGGTAGATATGTTTGTTGTGGGAAATAATATAAGCAAATCTGCTTTGAATAATGCTATAAAATCTATAGAAGCAGAGCTTGGCAAGGAGCTGATGTATGTATGTTTTGAAACAGAAGACTTCAAATATAGATTAGGCATGTATGACAAGCTAATACGGGATGTTTTAGACTATCCGCATCAAGTATTGTTGGATAAAATCTCTTTATAATTTAATTTATTTTTTGTGCAGGCTTATTAAATAATTATCAACACTTGCCTTTACAAGACGTATTTTCAAGTTGATTAATAAAGTGATATAATATGCGAGCAAATGGGATTTTGAAATCTGAAATGATTTCAATTTTAATTACAGAATAAAAAATATTTTGTAAGTTAGATCGTCTGAATTTGGCGAAATTTGGGCGGATTGTTAAATTTATTAGGATTAATTTATAAATAATTTATATGATAGTTACATGGGGCGATGTTTTAACAGCTTCTTTACAAAATATTTGGCTTGGTATTGCAAATTTTTTGCCTACCTTATTAGCCGCTATTGTTATAGCTGTTATAGGCTGGGTAATAGGCGCAATATTTTTTAAATTGATAGAAAATTTGGTTAAATTTGCAAAAATAGACGGTGCTTTGAGAGCAGCAGGATTTGAAAAAATTGTTGAAAAAGCTGGTTTCAAATTAAATTCTGGATATTTCTTGGGTAAATTAGTAGAATGGTTTTTCATTATAGTATTTTTGGTTGCAGCTTTTGATATTTTGGGATTGAAACAAGTCACAGCATTCTTAAGTGATGTAGTGCTTGGATATTTACCACAAGTCATGGTTGCAGTACTTATAATACTTATAGCAGCTATAGTTGCTGAAGCTATGCAAAAGATAGTGGTAGGAACAGCAAAAGCTGCTGGTATGAAATCAGTAAATTTTGTCGGTAATGTTATTAAATGGGCAGTATGGACTTTCGCTATCCTTGCCGCAATAATGCAGCTTGGTATTGCAGTTTCATTCATAAATACTTTATTTACAGGAATAGTCATTGCAGTTTCTTTGGCTATCGGACTTGCATTCGGACTTGGAGGACAAGACGCAGCAGCAAAATATATAGATAAAGTTAAGGGAGAAATTTCTGACAGAATGTAATCAAACTTTCAATCTGAAAGTAGAGTAATAAAAGGCGGGTTCGCGAAGCGAATCCGCCTTTTGTATAGGTATTTACTCATTAAATTTTAATTTAATAACTTGTTGACTTTTATATAGTAGGAGTATAATTAGTGTAGGATTATTAGGACAGCATTATCCGAATAACAAATCTTAAGGGAGTCTAACTTTTATTACACCTTGGTGTAGTATCGAGGACACCCACCTATATTTATATAGGGTAATGCTTATCCAGTAATCCTTATTAAGAGACTCACCTATGGTGGGCCTTTTATTTTTTTTTAAATAAGATTTTAATAAATTAATTTGATATAATTAACCCGTTAAAGTTTTTGCTGACGTGTTGAAAATGAGAAGCTAACAGAAAAATCTTTTATAAAAGATAAATCTAGATAAAAAACGTTTATCATTTAAACCCAACACATTTTCATCAGCAAAAATTTTCTCGGGTAAATGCTTAAGAAAAAACTTTTACTAATTTCAATTCTTACAATTTTATTTATCGCGATTTTTCACTATTTCGCTTTAAAAAATAGTTGGTATTGGACTTTTAGATGGTTGGATATTCCAGTTCATATTGTGGGAGGTTTTTGGGTCTCTCTCACGGTCTTGTGGATATGTTTGAAAATTAAACACATAGATAGTATAAACGGATATAAGAAAAAAGCATTAATAGCAATGCTGTCATCTGTTTTAATAGTTGCTATTTTTTGGGAAATATTTGAATTAATTTCTGGAGTCACTTCTTTGCATAGCATAGGTTATTGGCAAGATTCGTTAAGCGATATTTCAAACAGTTTTGTCGGAGGTATAATAGCTTTTCTGTATTTTATAAAAAATAAAAAAGCTAAAAAAATTTTAATAGAAAAAACTGACAATAATTTAGTAATGCATTTAGAAACAAAATGAAAGTAAAAAAAACATCTGAAGGAATGAAATTAACTTTTTATGGAGGGACTGGTACTGTAACCGGAGCAAATTTTCTTTTGGAAAATTCAAGTGATAATGACAACAAGCTAAAAATACTTATAGACTGCGGACTTATGCAGGGAACGGAAACGTCGGATAGTTTTAATAGGGAACCATTTCCATATAATCCAGAAGAAATAGATTTTTTGGTTGTTACTCACGCCCATATGGACCATATAGGTAGAATACCAAAATTAGTAAAGGAAGGATTTAAGGGGAGAATAATAAGTACTCCTCCGACAAAAGATATTGCAGATATTTTATATGATGATGCTTTGGGAATAATGGATTCTGATGCAAGAAAGTCCGGTGTTTTGCCTATTTATGAAAAGAAAGATGTTGAGAATGCATTGAGATTATGGGAAACGATTGAATACCATAAAACTTTTGGTTTGGGCGAAGGAGTATCTATTTATTTGAAAGACTCAGGACATATTTTAGGTTCGGCTATGATTGAAGTGAATGATGGCAAAAATAAAACTGTTTTTACAGGTGATTTGGGCAATTCTCCATCTTTGCTTTTGAATGACACAGAAGACATTACAGATGCAAATTATATTATTATGGAAAGCGTGTATGGAGATAGAAATCACGAACCAAAAGAACAGAGAAGGAAGGAGCTTAGAGATGTAATAAAAGACACAATATCAAATAAAAAACTTTTGATAATCCCAGCATTTTCTCTTGAGAGAACACAGCAGATACTTTATGAAATGAATGAATTTTTTGAAAATCATGAGTTAAGCCAGATTCCAGTTTTTCTAGATTCTCCTTTGGCAATAAAAATAACTAAGATATATGAAAAATATTGCAATTATTTGAACAAAACAATTTGCGATGAAATAAAAGCAGGAGACGATGTTTTTAGTTTTCCTAGATTAAAGTCTACAGCTTTATCTCGCGATTCAGAAAAAATTGATCTGACTAAAAATCCAAAGATAATTATTGCTGGTTCAGGAATGTCTAATGGCGGAAGAGTAGTGCACCATGAACATGAGCATGCTGGAGATAAAAATGCGGCAATATTGCTTATTGGATATCAGGCAGTTGGAACTCTCGGAAGACGGCTTGAAGATGGAGCAAAATTTGTAAATATTTATGGTGAAAATATGCCAGTCAGAGCAACTATTTCAAAAATAGAAGGATATTCATCTCACAAAGATTCCGATAATCTGACTGCTTTTGTTGAAACGGCAAATAAATCAGGAAAGCTCAAAAAAGTTTTTGCTGTTATGGGTGAGCCGAAAGCTTCTTTGTTTTTAGTACAAAGATTAAAAGATGAGCTTGATGTAAATGCTGAATATCCGGAGTATGGGGAAGAGATGAGATTAATATAAAAATAAAACAGGGATTTCGCGAAGCGAAATCCCTGTTTTATTTTTATATTGACTATTTAGCTTGAGCCATCAATCTTTTGAAAGTTTCTGGATTTTCGGCAGCCATAGATGAAAGCATTTTTCTATCTATTGCTATATGTTTTTTTGTTAGAGCGCTTATAAACTTGCTGTAAGTAGAACCATTTTCTCTAAGTATTGCGTTTATTCTTACGTTCCACAATCTTCTCATATCTCCTTTTTTATCCCTTCTGTGTGCAAAAGCGTTTGCTCCAGCATGCATCATAGCTTCTATGGCAGCAGCTTCTTTGTTTCGTCTGTTTAGACGATAACCCTTCGTCATTTTAAGGACGCCTTTTCTGCTCTTATTTTTCAATACCCCTCTCTTAACTCTTGTCATTTTATTTAGTGTTTATTTTTTAAATTGAACTCTTTTTAAATCTTCCTGGAAGAAATCTTGCTTTTGCCTTATTATTAAAAACAACTTTCAATAATCTCTTTTTGTTTTGCTTTTGGCTTCCGCTTTCTTTAGCATTGAAGTGATTCTGTCCGGCTTTTCTGCCTAGGATTTTACCATTTTTTGTAACCTTCAATCTTTTTGTAAATGATTTATTTGTTTTCATACCTTTTATTAAATTAATTATTTCTTCGCTCTTTCTATTGTTATTGTTATTCCTTTTGGACCTTTTTGAGGTGCTTCGGCAATTTTGTATTCTTCCGTAATAAGTTTTAAAAGTCTTTCTAATCTTTCATTTAGGAAATTCTTATCTAAAAACTTAGCTCTGCCTGAAAGAAATAGAAGAAGCTTTACTCTATGGCCTTCTTTCAGCCACTCTGAAGCTTTAGCTGCTTTCATAATGAGATCATGCTCATCTGTAGCTATTTTAACCTGAATACTCTTAATTTCTATGTTTTGAATCTTAGATTTGGAGTCTTTTTGTTTCTTCTTTTCAGTGTACTGAAATTTACCATAATCCATTATTTTTGCAATAGGAGGGACAGCATTCGGTGATATTTCTATCAAATCCAAATTCATCTCCTCTGCTCGCTTTAAAGCATCACTTGAAGACATTATTCCTAGATTTTGGCCATCTTCTGTGATGACGCGAATCTCAGGAGCTTTTATTTGATGATTTATTCTTACTCTTATATTCAAAATATTAAAATAATGATTACTGAGGCCTATTTATAGCACATTTTCTTTTTTATAACAACATATCATTTCGGCAAATAGAAAGCTTATTGAACCTAGAATCATGCCTGCAACTACGTCTGATGTAAAATGAACGGAAAGATATATTCTGCTGAAAATAACAAGTAAAAAAATAATTGATGAAACCAATAAAAAAACATTTTTTATCAAACCTTTTTTCATCAAAGGCACTAATAAAAAAATGGAAGAAAAAATAAAAACCATGGCTATAGTAGCGTGAGCGCTGGGGAAGCTAAAACCTTGTTCCATAAGCAATAAGCTATTTGGACGGACTCTCTGCACTGTATATTTTATAGTCTCGGTCAGTACGATTCCCAAAGAAGTAGCTATAGTAAAAGCATAAAAATATTTTTTATTTTTCAATATTAAAAATAATCCGAAAATTGCAAAAATAACCAGAGCTTCATATGGATCTAGGGTTTTTGTAACAGAAAGCATCAAGTTTGAAACAAAAGGAGATTGGTGATTTTCTACAAAAGTTTTGACTGTATTGTCTAAATTGATAACAAATGCATTTTTGTTTGCTACAAGAAAAGTTATTGTCAGGAAAGATAATATCAGAAGGCTTAAAATTATTATTTTGTTTTTTGTACTTAAAATCATTTGTGTATTTTAGCATAAAAATAATAGGGTTACGATTTAATTAAATCGTAACCCTATTTTATCTGCGCCAATGTGTGCGCCGATGATTATTCCTTACAGTATAAGTATAGCTGTAATAATAGGAACGAGCGTAATACGGATAACTGTAACTGTAGTACACAGGTTCTTGTTCTTCAACAATTATTCCATTTGTGTACACTACATCGGGCAATAGTTCAAAGTGTAAAGAACATCCAGTTGTACCAGCTATAGCAACTAACAACACCAAAAACATGATTTTTTTCATGTTACACCTCCTCCTTTTTAGTGTGATTATTCTGCATATATGATATATAAGATTGAGTATTTCGTCAATATATAACAAGGATAGGAATTGAATATAATAGAAATTAGGAGTAGACTGTACTGGTGGATTATTAATTTTTATAATAAAAAAATCATGAAAAACTCAGAAATGTTTGGCTCACAGGAATCGATTAAAGATAAGTTAATACAAAGCGGAATAGCACAAACTGCACTTGATATTGTGTATCCAGGGAAAAAAATGGATGCTGAGCAATTTGAAATTAGAGTTGCTATGGAACCAGAGAATCCACTTAATGGAAAAACTCCAGTAATTATATTTGAATTTCCCGATAATATAGGAAAAGTTTTTGTTTCTGAAAATAATCATCCACAACTTAGTGAAAAATTAAATGAAGAACAAAAGCAGCTTTTGAATGAACTTTCTGAGAATGCAGGTGATGTATGGGGTGAATATGATGATAAAACAAAAAAATCTATAGTTGAAAGATTACAAAAAGAAGAGATAGAATCATATAAAAATAAAAAATAGTTAAATAATAAAAAGCGCACACCAGAAAGGGGGCGCTTTTTATAATAATATGGTGGAGATGCCGAGAATCGAACTCGGGTGCAAATGATTGTTTCAAATATTTCTACAAAGTTTAGTTGATTTTGTTTCGCCCGAAAGCGAATTTAAGATTATAAACTATAAAAAAACAAAACATTTATAACCCGATTCTCTTATTTCGTTCTGTGGCGAGAAAACACAGAATATATTCTGAAAATATAACACCCCACTCTACGTATCAGATGTCAGTAGGTAAGACGTCGCTTAAGCTAAAGCGTAAGCGAAAGTAAGGTCTCTAACTCCATAAAATGGAGAAAGAATACCAGCTACTTTTGATGAAATGTTTTTAGCATTTACATTTTCCTTGATAGATTTAAGAGTTCACAAGGTTGCTCTACTTTGCATATGAGAAACGAGACCAATTGTCTAGGCCGATCATCCCCATTATTCATTTTTCAACGTTCTTCGTATTTCTCTATCAGACTCGCGTTTTTTTATTGATTCTCGCTTATCTGATTTTTTCTTTCCTTTTGCTAAGCCAAGTTCTAACTTGATCTTACGCCCAATATTATACACTGAAAGAGCCACTATTGTCAAACCATTTTGCTTTTCTTTTCCAGCCAGATACCTTATCTCTTTTTTTGTGAGCAAAAGCTTGCGATTCCTTCTTTCGTCGTAATCTTTAGGGGTATTTTTTGGCTGAAGGGATGTAATGCCTGCACCTATAAGAAATGCTTCATTTCCTCGTACAACTATGTATGCTCCATCTAAACTCATTCGTCCAGCTTTAATTGCCTTAACTTCAAAACCAAGCAGTTCAATACCAGCCGTGATTTTTTCAAGGATTTCATAATTAAAATAAGCTTTTCTATTTTCTGCAAATTTGGCTGACATGCTGCTATCTTACCAGATATTTAAGAAATCTGAAATCTGTGTTATATTATCTTCCATGAACATATTAAACAATAAAAAACCTTCAAATAAGAAAGTTTCTAATAAAAATAAAATTTCTGGTTTTGGAGGAAATCCTTTGAATTTATTTACAAAAATAGCCAACGCTATTTTAATAATTATTTTTCTTTCTATCTTATATTCTATGATTTTTACTGGCGCTAGTAAGCCGGAACAAATTTCTCTTTCACAGCTTGCAAATGATATTTCAGCAGGGTTAGTACAGAAGGTGGAAGTTACAGGAGACAATCTGTCTGTCACTTATAATTCTACTTCAACTGTGGCAAGTTCAACGGAAAGTTTGCTTGTAAAAGAATCTAAAAAAGAAGAGGGTGTAGCTTTGACTCAGTCACTTTTTAATTACAAAGTTTCAGAAGAAGCGCTTTCTAAAGTGAATATAGATATAAAAAGTGATACAGGTTTCAATTACTGGTTTATGAATCTTGCACCGTTTATCATTCCGCTAATTTTAATTGGCATTTTCGCGTGGCTCTTAATGAGACAGATGAAAGGAGCTGGAGTCCAAGCTTTATCTTTCGGACAATCAAAAGCTAGAATAATTTTGCCTACAGATAAAAAACAAAGAGTAACATTTGCAGATGTTGCCGGCGCCAAAGAAGCAAAAGAAGAACTAGCAGAGGTTGTGGATTTTTTGAAAAACCCTAAAAAGTTTCTTGATATCGGTGCAAAAATTCCTAAAGGCATTCTTCTTATGGGTGCTCCGGGAACGGGTAAAACTTTGCTCGCAAGAGCTGTTGCTGGTGAAGCCGGAGTGGCATTTTTCTCAATCTCAGGATCTGAATTCGTAGAAATGTTTGTTGGAATCGGAGCAAGCCGTGTCCGTGATCTTTTTAAGATGGCCAAAAGCACAGCACCAGCGATTATATTTATTGATGAAATAGATGCAGTAGGACGCGTACGAGGCGGTGGAATGGGAGGAGGAAATGATGAAAGAGAACAAACACTCAATCAAATTCTTGTTGAAATGGACGGATTTGAACCAAATGAAAAAGTAATCGTTATGGCTGCAACAAACAGGCCGGATGTTCTTGATCCCGCACTTTTGAGACCAGGAAGATTTGATAGAAGAGTTACTATAGATTTGCCGGATAGAAATGATAGAGAAGCAATATTGAAAGTTCATTCAAAAGAAAAACCATTTGCAGAAGATGTAAACTTGAGAACTATTGCAGAGAGAACGCCAGGTTTTTCTGGAGCAGATTTATATTCTCTAATGAATGAAGGAGCTATTCTTGCAGCAAGAGAGGGAAGGCAAAAAGTTTCTCAGTTTGATCTTATTCGTTCAATTGAAAAAGTTCTTATGGGACCTGAACGCAGAAGTCATATACTTTCAACTAAAGAAAAAGAAATTACTGCGTATCATGAAGCAGGTCACGCTTTAGTTTCCTCAGTTCTTCCTTATGCAGACCCAGTTCATAAGATTTCTATAATTTCTCGCGGACGCGCTGCTGGATATACTCTTCATTTGCCATTTGAAGACAGGAAACTTCAGTCAAAGAAAGAATTTTTAGATGATATCGCTGTATCTTTGGGAGGATATGTAACTGAGAAAATGATATTTCACGATCTTACAACTGGTCCATCAAATGATCTCCAAGTTTCAACTGCTCTAGCACGCGATATGGTTACAAAATACGGAATGTCAGAAAAGATGGGTCCGGTTGCTCTTGAAGGCGAGGGAGGAAGAGCGATGTTTGGACGCGGAGTAAATGATAAAGAATATTCAGATAAAATAAATGCGCAAATAGATGAAGAAGTTTACGAGATAATGAACAGTAATATGAAGCGAGCAGAAAAAATAATTACTGAACACAGAGGTGCGCTTGATGCGATAGCAAAAAGATTGATTGAAACAGAAACTATTGAAAGGGAGGAGTTTGAAAAACTTATTACAGCTAATGGAATAATGCCTAAGAAAAAGGAGGATATAGAGCATCAGAAATAAGAAAAATACAGAAAGGGCGGCCGCTTTGCGGCCGCCCTTTCTGTATTTTATAGACATATTGACTTTAGTATAAAACAATGATATCATTGTAAGCAGAGATAGAGTTTGTTCTTGGTCAATTATGATAAAAAGCCCATATTATTGGGCATATAAATCTTGAAGGAGGAGATTATGAAAAACTGTTTGTTGAAATGGGTTTTTGTGGCAGTTGCTTTGCTCGTGGCAGGTTGTGCTTCCATGCCGAACAAAGATGGTGCCGTTCCGATCAAAGGTGAAAAAACGGTCTTTCCCAAGGGTTGGGTTTGTTACGCGAAAGGTACGATCACGAGTGTATACAAAACCCAATCAGGAGAAAATTCAGTTATGACTTTTGAAGTTAAAACTGAACTTGGGGAGGCTTATTCCGTGGATCAGAAATGTTTGTTTGGTATTGATACCACGGCGGATACTCTCAACAGTTATCCCGGATATTCTCCCGCATCCATTGGCAAAAAAGTAATACTTTTTGTCGAAGAAGGCAAAGCTGTTGGTATGTATTCAGACACCCGATATCGTTGCCCGAATGTATTTGAATCTCCTGAAAAAGCGCAAGAAAAAGTAGCAAAGAAGTCGGAAGCCATAATGGCTGTTTTTGGGGGAGATTGAATTGAGGAAGTGAGTTTGTATATCCGCTGTAGTTAAAAGCTGCAGCGGATTTTTTTTGGTTGAGATGTAGTAGGACTCGTTCATAAAATTTCGGCATGGTAGGATCTCGACGCTTACAGCGTCAGTACCCCGATTGGATTTTTTACTTCGTTATTAAACTCGTAAAAAATGCACAATCGGGCTTCGAGTCCTACACGGAAGTGCTCCCAGCACTTCCTCACGCGCACAAAATAAAAAATCACAGAGGTAGAACTCTGTAATTTTTTATTTTGTGCCTCCTAGTAGAAGAAGTTAGAACTTGTGTGATGAAATCAGAAACAAATTTTGAAATTTATTCACCTGATAAAGTTATCAACAAAAGTTGACGTTTCCGCCATATTTACACTACATGTGCCTCCTAGTGGAGGATGTTAGAACTTCTGTGATGGAATCGAAAACGGATTTAGAGATATATCAACCGGGGAAGGAAGAAACATCTTGTTCAGATACTCCTGATAAACATATTTTAAAAACTTAAAACTGACTATAATACTTTTCAATTTCCTCAATTGTAATGTTCTCATATTCTTTGGGGAGTGGCTTTGTAATTATAGAGAACAAATTTAGGACTCTTTGAGCCATTTCTAAAGCTTCTGCGTTAGTTATTGTTTCTTTAAACTCTTCCTTATATATCCTTTTAAAGTCTTTAAGGGCTTCATAGCTTATTTCCATTGCTAGTATAGTGATTTTGTTAATAAAAAGTCGATCTATACTGAAGCTTTAGCAGATTTGATTAAATATGTCCACTTAGCTTAACAACTCCATAATTGAAACTTCCAATACACGGGATATTCTTTGAAGAGTTGTGATAGTAGGATTAGTTATGCAACCATTCTCAAGCTTAACAACTGAATGATAGGAAACATCCGCTAATTTTGCCAGACGATCTTGAGATAATCCTTTTTCTTGTCTTAATCTTTTAATATTAATTCTTATTTCATTATTCATATCAAAATCATTGTATCCAAAATTAGAATATCAGAAAGATGGGTAAACTTGTCGCTTCGTTCAATTTTTAAGGTAAAAAGTGAACAATTTACTTTGATTGATAGGGGAAGTCAAAACTTATTTTTGGTAAGTTTGCCCTAATTTGATATACTTTTTTTCATGATTTATGAAGAATACAAGAGTGATTTGGGAGAAAAAGCACCAAAAATTGTTTTTGAAGATTTTTACAATATAAAATTTAAAAAAATCTCGAGAAAGAAAAATCAAAAAACACCTGATTATGAAATTACTGATTTAAATGAAAATATAATTGCTTATTGTGAAGTTAAATCGCTTTTAGATACACTTCATTCAAAAGATTTTAGTATGCAAATGTCTCAAGAAGCAATTCTAGAAAATTCTATAAAACGGGAAGTTAGTTATCTTAGCAAACTCAGAAATCATCATGGAAAAGCGATATTACAGCTTTCCAACAATCACAATTTACCAACTTTAATTGTTTTCTCTAGCTTTAATATGACAGATCATATTGATATGGACAAAATGTTACAAGAACATAAAAACTTATATCCTCAATGCCCTATGGCAGATGCTTATGCATTGATGAAAATTCACCAAAGTGTTGTACCCTCAAATACTTTTGAAATTAAATACACTATCGCAACTAGATGGAATACTGATTTAGGAAAGTATTTTCTTGATAAATATCTCCCTCCAATAAATACATTTCAAGATCTTCAAAAAATTGGCAAGTTACCAAAAAGTTTTAATATAAATTAGGATTTGTCTCATGCTGTAAAATCACCTAAATTTGATATACTTTTTTTATGGATAACAATGATCTATTTTTGAGAGTGAAGAAATTAAAACTGCCAATTGGTAAGCATGCTTTATTTGGTAGTGCACCTCTTGGTATTAGAGGATTAAAAAATTGTCATGATATTGATATTGTTGTTACAGAAGATTTGTGGAAAGAATATAAAGAAAAAAATTGGGAAGTAAGGGATATGCCAAATGGTAGCCAATATCTATCGAACGATGAAATTGAATTGTGGAAGAATTGGAAACCTGGTGAATGGAACATAGAAAAAGTTATTAATGATTCTGAAATAATAGATGAACTGCCATTTGTGAGATTGGAAGATGTTTTAAAATGGAAAAAGACGATGATTAAGCTTAATTGGTACGGTAGAACAAAAGATCAAAAGGATGTTGAAATTATAGAGAAATTTCTAAAACTAAAATAGATTAAACTTCTGTTCTGTTTATGAAGAGTAATTAAGTTGGACCACAGAGCACATTCTGAAAAGTAGCGGGCAAACGCTGCATTACAATAATATCAAGTCTTTTCCTTGATTATAATACTTGTATTTAAATGCCAGTGCGCGTGGTAGGACTCGAACCTACGGCCAGTCGTGTATAAGACGACCGCTCTACCAACTGAGCTACACGCGCATACGAAGAGATATTATCTTAAATTTTACTTTTTCGCAATTACTTACTCAAAATGTATTTCTTCTTTTTTTCTATGCAAAAGTTTTTCGTTTATCAGTGGATATTTTGAAAGAGTTTCATCTTGCGATAATAAATATTCTGCTTCAGCGCGAGCCGCTTCTACCATTTTTAGATTTCTGATAGCTTCCATGCCGATATCAGAGATGCCCCATTGTTTATTTCCAGAAAGCTCTCCCGGTCCGCGGAGTTTCAAATCAAATTCGGCAAGTTCAAAGCCGTTTGAAGAATTTTTGAAGGCTTTCAATCTTTGCAAAGTTTTATCTGTTTTTGTTTCTGCAAAGACATAACAATATGCCTGATGATTGCTTCTTATGACGCGTCCGCGAAGCTGATGAAGCTGTGCAAGTCCGAATCTTTCAGCTCCCTCAATAATTATCACAGTTGCATTTGGAACATTCACTCCGACTTCTACTACAGATGTTGCAACAAGGATTTTTATTTTTCCTTCTTTAAAATCATTCATCACTTTTTCTTTTTCACCCTGCAGCATTTTGCTGTGCAGTATTCCTATTTCGTAATCTTGAAAAATATCTTTTTTTAATCTTTCAGCTTCTTCTTTTACTGACTTTGCAATTATTGCACTTTCTTTTGCAGGATCTGGCATGTCTATTCTCGGACAAATAACATAAAGTTGTCTTCCTCCCACAAGTTTTTCTTTTATTTTTGCATAAGTGCTTTCTCTCTCGTTTGGTAAAACAATTTCTGTAATAATTGGTTTCCTTCCAACAGGCATTTGATCAAGTAATGTTAAATCTAAATCTCCGTAAATAGTGAGAGCTAAAGTGCGGGGAATCGGAGTCGCTGTCATTGAAAGCAAATGCGGATTCATTCCTTCTTTTCTTGTAATTTTCTGCCTTTGCGCTGTTCCGAATCTGTGCTGTTCATCAATAATAGAATATGCCAAATGCTTGAATTTTACTGATTTTTGAATAAGCGCATGCGTGCCGATAAGTATGGGGATTTCGCCATTTGCAACCCATTTTAAAAGCTGAGTTTTAGAGATTTTTGTCCAGCTTTTTGGATTTAATTTTGATGGAAATTTTCTACATTCTTTTCCTGTGATAAGCCCAATGTTTATTTTTAAATAAGTAAAATATTCTATGAAAGATTCAAAATGCTGTTTAGCTAGTATTTCAGTCGGCGCCATATAAGCTACCTGAAGATTTCCAAAAGTTTGTCCTTTCGGTTTTGAAGTGATAATGGCGTATGCAGTTGTTGCTGCGACTGCTGTTTTTCCTGAGCCAACGTCTCCTTCAAGAAGTCTGGACATTGCGTGTCCACTTTTGAAGTCCAGCATTATCTGGTTTATCGCTCTTCTTTGTGCGTCTGTCGGTGCGAATGGAAATCTTTCTACAAATTGTTCTATATCTTTAGGAGTTTTTTCTATCACATAAGAGGGATTTTTATTCCAGATTATTCTTTCTCTCTTTTTTTGCAGCTGGATAAAAAATACTTCTTCATATGCAAATCTTTTTCTAGCTGAAATTGCATGATCTTGTTTTTGTGGCGAATGAATCCACACAAGAGCGGTTTTTAAAGATGGAAGATTATATGTGCTCAAAATATATTCTGGTACAGCATCCTGTAAATTATTTAAAATTCCTGAATTAAAAACTTTTTGTATTGCATGATAAAACCAATTTGATGTTATACCTTGGCTTTCAGGATAAACAGGATAGAGTGAATGTGCTTCGCCCTGTTCTCCAAAAAGCGAATCGCCGACTCCGATCGGAAGTTTTGCAATAGTTTCTATTTTGGGATTTGAAAAATAAAGCTCTCCTTTTCTATCTGATACTTTTCCATCAGCTCGAACGTACGCATTTTCATGAATCATTTTTGCAATGTATGGCTGATGAAACCAAACTGCTTTTATTTTTCCAGACTCATCTTCAATCCACGCTTCAGACATCGGGATTTTACTTTTAAAGCTCTTGCTGGTTTTTAGTCCGGAAATTTTTCCGAAAACCACAGCTTTTTCTCCTTCTATGAGATTTCCAATATTTCTTTTTTCTGAAGTGTCGCCGTATCTGACAGGGAAGTGATATAGCAAATCTTCTATGGTTTTAATTCCAAGTTTTTTCAGAGCTTTTTTTTGCGGTTCTATCAGGCGAAAATTGCCTTCGATTGGTGAATTTAAATCCATGTAGATATTGTAACGAAAAATAATCAAATAGACTATTTGATTATAAATATTAATAAATGTAATATTATATCCAAAGGCTGTTCTTTATAAAAACCAAAAAGAGGTGTCAAATGCCTGTTAAAAAAAAGACCACAGAAGAAATTGTTACAGGAATAATCGCTAGAAATTTTGTGGAGAATGAAGAGTTTATAAAACTAAACTCTTCATTTATCAATGATCTGGGGGCAAACGAGCTCGATATGATCTCACTCCTCCAATCCATTGAAGATGAGTTTGAGCAGGAATTTTTCGACGAAGGCACGGAGAATTTCGAAACCGTTGGTCAACTCATTGACCATGTTAATTCAAAAGTATCTCGTGTTTGAAGAATTTACGGCCCCGACCAAGCGTGAGCTTATGGTCGGGGCTTTTTTATTTATTTTTTCAATATGATACAATATTGCCATTAGAAGCCTTAATTTATTTTTTATGGAATTACTCACAACAACAGATTTAATTGTAAGAATGGCGATAGCTATTGGACTTGGTACTATTATTGGTCTTGAAAGAACGTTGGCAGGAAAGGGTGCTGGTATGAGAACTTATGCTATGGTTACCTTAGGTTCATCTCTCTTTATTTTAATTTCTGAAATAATTACCTCAACTATTGCAAATGCTTCTTTTTCAAATCCATTACTGATCGCTTCATCAATAATATCTGGTATCGGTTTTATTTGTGCTGGTTTGGTTATTTTTCAAACAAATAAAATTACAGGTCTTACAACAGCTGCAGGACTCTGGGTTTCATCTGGCGTAGGTATTGCAGTAGGTTTCGGTCTTATTAATTTGGCTATTATTGCCACAGTTGCTGCAGTTTTAGTTTTTACTTTAATGTGGTTTATAGAAACAGTGTTGTTGAAGTTTTCTTATAAGAGAAGTAGTGTTGATGATGATAAATAAAATTAAAGTGTGAGAATTAGTCATGAGTCACTAAGCTTTTCTTTTTGTATCAGAATGTATAGGATAGGAGGCGAGATACTCGACCCTTACAGGGTCAGTACAGCTTTCCCATTTTTTCGGATTAGTAAATCCTCAAAAATATGGGAGAAGCTTTTCGAATCCCGCACGCGACTGAAGAAGTTCAGTCGCTCCTCTCTGCTCAACAAAATCACCGCTTTGCAGCGGGATTTTGTACGAGCGGAGAGGGCGGGATTCGAACCCGCGGAGCCGTTTAAAGGGCTCACTTCTTTAGCAAAGAAGTACATTAGACCACTCTGACACCTCTCCATTTGATATTTACTAACCAGAAAAGATTAACACATTTTGATATATTTTTCTAGTTTTCAGTATATTTTTCAATGTGTCAGAGCAAAACAAACTACCTTTTTGGCACCAGCTTCACGCAAAGTTTTTGAAGCTTCTTTCATTGTGGTTCCGGTGGTGATTACATCATCTATCAAAATAATATTTCTGTTTTTTACTAATTTTTCATCTGCACGAAAGCAATCTTTCAGATTTTTTAATCTTTCACTTTTATTTTTTAATGAGGATTGATGAGGTGTTTCTTTTATTTTTGTCAAAGTGTTTAATAATATTTCAAAATTTTTGCCTTCATCTATCCTGAAAATTTCCTTTGCTACAAGCTCGCTCTGGTTGTATCCTCGCTCTTTTAAGTTATTTTTGTGCATTGGTATCGGTATTATCAGGGGATTGTTGAATGTTGAAAAAGTCATTTCTTCCGAAATATTTTCCAAAATAAATTCATACAACAAGTTAGAAAACTTTTTGATGATATTCTGATTTTTATTATATTTTATAGCCCAAATGGCTTTTCTTGATAATTTATTTTTATACTGAAACAAGGCATTGTATTTGCTATTTTTAATTTCATTAGCTTGGGGAATGCTATTAAGTATGTCTATTTCAGACATCTTTTCTATTTCAGCCACTTCAAAATCTTTAGGTAAAATTACGTCTAATATTGAGTTTATAAACTCTTTTATTTTTTTCATGCTTTTGTTGAACGAGTTATTTTCTATGATATAATAACATGGAAAGAAATGATGAATAACTTATTTTTTTAAATAGCTTATATTATTTCTATAATCTTTATTATGAGCAACCCAATTTCAGATTTTTTTGGTTCAATTTTAACTCCCAAAGATACTAAGGTATTGGGTATTGATATAGGTTCTTCTTCTATTAAAGTTGTTCAGCTTAAAAAACAAGGAGGAAAAGCAGTGCTTGAAACTTATGGAGAAATTGCTTTGGGACCTTATTCTGGTACAGATCTTGGAAGAGCTACAGTGCTTTCAGCAGACAAGCTTGCAGAAGCTGTCAAAGATCTTTTAAAAGAATCTAATACTACCACTTTGAATAGCGGTTTATCTATTTCCATCGGATCTAGTTTTATTGTTTTTATAAACATGCCTTCATCAGAACAAAAAAATTATGCTGAGATGGTTCCTATTGAAGCAAGAAAATATATTCCCATACCTATCTCTGAGGTGACTTTGGATTGGTGGGCATTACCAAAAGATGAAAAGACTGTTTCAGAATTTCAAAATGGACAGAAGGTTGAAGATGATAAAACCACTGAAGTATTGCTTATAGTTATAAATAATGATGCTTTGAATAAAAATATAGAAATACAAAAACTTGCAGGACTTGCAACTAGTTTTTCCGAGGTGGAAATTTTCAGCTGTATGAGAGCCGCACTTGAACCAAGTGTTGCACCTCAAATCATAATGGATTTTGGCGCTAGCAGTACAAAAGTTTTTGTAGTTGAAAGAGGAATACTCAGAGCATCTCATGTTGTGAGTAGAGGATCTCAAGATATTACATTGTCTATTTCAAAATCCATGGGCATTTCTTTTGAAGAAGCTGAAAAAATTAAAATAAAGCAAGGTATTTTAGGTGAAGATAAAAATAATATTTCCGAAGTATCATCTATCACAGTAGATTATATTTTGTCAGAAACTGGACGCTTTATAATGAATTATTACAAGAAATCCAATAAAAAGATCAGTAAAATTGTTCTAACAGGCGGAGGATCGCTGCTTAGAGGTTTGAAAGAAAAAGCGCAAAACTCTTTTGAAACTCCAGTTGAAATCGCAGACCCATTTTCTAAAGTAGAATATCCAGCTTTTTTGGAAGAAGTATTAAAAACTGCAGGACCTGAGTTTACTGTTGCCATAGGTTTGGCCATTAGAAAACTTCAAGAGATATAATCAACAATTTTAGTTGTATTGTTTTTATTTTTTGATGTATAATAATTAGCAGAAATGGAAACAAAATTTCAAACATCTTTTATACCTAAAAAACCAGTAACAATGGCAGGGCCAAGCAGGTCCGGTGGTATGAGTTTATTTCTCATTGTGTCCATAATTGTATTTTTAGTATCTCTTGGATTGGCTGGTTATGTATTTTTAGAAAAAAATCTTTTGATTCAAAAAATAACGGCAAATCAAAGTACTATAGAAACTAACAAAAGCGGTTTAACTTCCGATTCCATTACTATTGAAAGTTTAGTTGAGCTAAATTCAAGAATCAATGTTGCTAAAGATTTGCTAAGCAGGCATATAGCTGTTTCTCCTATTTTTAATTTTATACAGCAGACAACTCTTAAAAGCGTAAGATTTAGAAATTTCACTTTTACCTCTGCTGGTAAAGATGCTTCTGGAGCAAATAGAGTATTGGTACAAATGTTGGGACTTGCAAGAGACTGGGAGACGGTAGCGTCTCAGGCAGATGAGTTCGGCAAACCTGACTGGAAAAAAATAATAAGCGAACCAAAAGTTTCCAATTTAAGTCTAAATGCAGATGGCAGTGTGTCTTTCATGTTTTCAGCCTATGTTTCACCCGATTTTTTGGTTTACGGAAATAATATAACAAATAATTAATTATGAATTTTATATTACCAATTATTTTAATAGCATCTTCATTTGCAGTATTTTTTGGATATGTAGATCCAAATTATAAAGGCAGTGTAGATCAGAATAGTACGGATTATTCAAAAGCAGGTGTGATATTTCTTAAAAGTGAATTGACTAAGTATGATGACATATTAAATTCTTCTACAAAGATCGTATCTCAGAGAGATGTCCTTGTTGCAAAGAAAAATACCATTACTGAAGTAGACAAAGCAAAATTAGAAAGGCTTCTTCCAAGCAATATAGATAATATCAGGCTTATTATAGAAGTCAGCAAAATCGCTGAAGGCAGAAATTTAGTTGCAAAAAATATTTCAGTAGGAGATATGACAAAAAATTCAACTGATACTATAGGAGGAAATAGTGATCTTTATGGAACATTATCGTTAAAATTTACAGTAAATTCTTCATATAATAATTTTTTGAATTTATTACAAGATTTAGAAAGCAATCTAAGATTATTAGATATTACAGATATAAATTTTACTGCAACCGAATCTGGATTTTATGATTTTAGCGTAAGTTTAAATACTTACTGGTTGAGATAATATTGTTTAATTTAAAAACCAAAATGAAAAATAATATAATAACGATAATATTAGTGGTAGTGATAGGAATGGTGGCATTTTGGTATTTAACCAAAACAGATAATACGGCATCTTCTCTTATAACAGATGTAAAAACTACCGATTCTACAGATGCAAAATATATTTATACAATACTGCAACAAATGGCCCAAGTCACTTTGGATGATTCTATTTTTGCCAATCCTGTTTTTCAAAATCTAAAAGACAACACTGTATCTTTTTCCCCTCAAGCATCAGGAAGGAATAACCCTTTTGCCCCAGTTGGTACAGATTCGAATGTTGCAGGACAAACAACTTCTACAACATCGATACCTTCTTTAAATATTAGATAGTTTATAGTATATGAAGTTGCGCCAGAGACCTGTCTATGTAAGCATGTCACGGTTGTCTGTGGTAGAGTTATGAATGTTATTATATAATTGTGTTGTTAGATAAATAATTTTGACAGGTAATGACTCGATCTAGGCCTGTCTATAAAAAAACAAACGGGATGAATATATTAGAAAACCTTGTTAATAAAAATATAATAAGTAAGGGAGATTCAATAAAGATAGAAAAGCAGGCGAACAGTTCTGGCAAACCGATAGAAGAGGTTTTAGAGGAAGTTGGTGTCCCTGTTCAAACAATACTTGATATAAAAGGAGAGTTTTACAATGTTCCCCCAATTAATTTAGAGGGTTACACAGTTCCTCTTTCTGTTTTAAAATATATTTCTGAAGATGCTGCAATACATTACAAATTTATTCCTATATCTCTCAAAGATGGAGTTCTTGAGATCGGAATGATAGATCCGGATAATATAGAATCAAGAGATGCGCTCACATTTATAGTAAGCAAGTTAAATATACCTTATAAGATATATGTTATTGCTGAAAAAGATTTAAAAAAAGTAATTGAAAGCTACAAAGGTCTTTCTGGTGAAGTTACCAAGGCTCTTACAGAATTAGAAACAGATCTGAATCAAGATTTAGAAGATATAGAAATTTTAAAAAGCGAGGGTTCAAGTTTTGGCAAAATAGAAACTAAAATTATAGAGGATGCTCCTGTTACCAAGATTGTTGCAACCATACTCAGATATGCCACAGAAGGAAATGCTTCGGATGTGCACATTGAGCACATGAAAGATAAGGTCAGAGTAAGATTTCGAGTTGATGGCGTTTTGAATACCAGTCTTGTGTTGCCGGCAGAAGTTCACGCAGCTGTGGTTGCTAGAATCAAGATTCTTTGCAATATGAAGCTTGATGAAAAAAGAAAACCTCAAGATGGGCGTTTTTCTGCAAAAATAGAAGGAAGAAAAATAGACTTCAGGGTCTCAACATTCCCGGCATATTATGGAGAGAAAGTTGTTATGAGAATTCTGGATCAAGAAAAAGGAGTTAAAACTCTTGATCAGATGATGATATCTCCTAGATATTTAAAAATGATCAGAGATGCGATGGCAAGACCATACGGTATGATTCTCATTTCTGGCCCTACAGGATCTGGTAAGACAACCACTCTTTATTCAATGTTGAGTGAAATAAATAAAGACGAAAAAAATGTTTTGAGTTTGGAAGATCCTATTGAATACAGTATAGATGGCATGAGCCAGTCTCAAGTCTTTCCGGAAATCGGATATGATTTTGCCAATGGTCTAAGAACTACTTTAAGACAAGATCCTGACGTAATAATGGTTGGAGAGATTAGAGATAAAGAAACAGCTCAGCTCGCAGTACAAGCTGCACTTACAGGACACTTGGTACTTTCTACTATACACACAAATACAGCATGCGGTGTTGTTCCTAGACTTATAGATATGGGCGTGGATCCTTATCTTATTTCACCTGTCCTTATATTGACTATGGCACAGAGATTAGTCAGTCAGATCTGTCCTGAAACTGGAAAGCCAATGCCCATAGATGGAAGTTTGAAAACAATGATAGACAAGCAATTTGCAGATTTACCGTCAGAATTTAGAAATGAAATTCCAAACGCAACTGAAATATTGCAAGTTGAATCAACGCCACAATGTCCTAATGGAACAAAAGGCAGAATTGCCGTATTTGAAATGTTCAAAATGAACAGTGAAATAGAACAAGTGATATTGCATAATCCAGTAGAATCTGAAGTATATAGAATTGCTAGGAAAAATGGCCTTATCACAATGAAAGAGGATGCAATTATTAAAGCTATGCAGAAAATTATTCCATTTGAAGAGATTAATCAACTTTAAATATAATGAATGAAAAAAAGAAAATTTTTATAATTGATGACGATTCTTTTTTGTTAAGTATGTATTCAATGAAATTTGAAAAAAACGGATTTGAAACGAAAGTAGTAGCTAATGGATCTGATGCCCTTGAAATATTAAGGGATGGCTATAAACCAGATATTTTGATTATAGATTTAATAATGCCTATAATGGACGGATTTTCTATATGTGAGTCTATAAAAAAAGAAAAATTGGCCCCTGACGCTTTAATGGTAATGCTGACAAATCAAAGTACGGTTTCTGATATAAATAAAGCAAAAGAATTGGGAGTTGATGGTTTTATTGTTAAAGCGACGACAATACCGTCAGAAGTAGTTGAAGAAGTAAGGAGTCTTTTAAATAAAAAATAATTACGAATAATTTTAATATTTTGCATTGTATAAAATCATTTAATTTTGTTGTATAATAGTGTAAGTAAAATTTACAATTAAAAAAATAAAAAAATGGACTACAAAAACGAACTCGACGATTTAATAAAAGCAGTTTTTCAAGAAGGAGCTTCGGACTTGCATTTGTCTGAAGGAAAGAAACCTACCATAAGAGTTTCTGGGATGCTGTTGCCTTTAGTCAAAAGGGAAGTCGTTAGTAAAGAAATGATTATAGGAATTCTTTCAGAACTTGTATCTAAAGAAAACAGAGATTTCTTTTTAAAAAATAAAGAATTGGATTTTTCATATGGAATAGATAATGGAGAAAGATTCAGAGGCAATGCATTTTTTCAACAAGGAATGATCAGTATTGCTCTAAGACTTATTCCTAAAAAAATCAGAAGCATTACAGAATTAAACCTTCCAGATATTTTGAGATCTTTTGCAGACAAGCCACAAGGTTTCTTTTTGGTAGTAGGACCTGTTGGTCATGGAAAATCAACAACACTTTCAGCTATGATAGAAAGCATAAATGAAAGCAGAGCTGAACACATCATAACTATAGAAGATCCTATAGAATATATTTATGAACCTAAAAAATCCATTATAGACCAAAGAGAAGTAAGAATAGACACAGCAGATTTTGCTACAGCAATGAAGAGTATGTTCAGAGAAGATGTGGACGTTGCGCTTATAGGAGAGATGAGAGGAACAGAAACCATCTCTACGGCAGTTACGGCAGCTGAAACAGGACATTTAGTTTTTTCCACATTGCACACAAACGGTGCAGCACAAACTGTAAGCAGGATTATTGACACATTTCCTGGAGAACAACAAGAACAAATAAGAATACAACTTGCAGGAAGCTTGACTGGTATCTTTTCACAAAGGCTTATTCCAAGAATTTCAGGAGGCTTAATACCTGCGTATGAATTGTTGATAAATAACAATGCAGTAGCCAATCTTATAAGAGAAAATAGAATACACGAGATAAGCTCAGTCATAGAAACATCTTCACAAGAGGGAATGATAGATATGAATAGGTGTCTAGCTGAGTTAGTTTCTAAAGGTGAAATAACAGTTGAGAGTGCTTATACATACGCTACAGACTCAAAAATATTAGAAAGAATGATGTAAAATAGTTTAAAAGTTGAAAAGTAAAAAATAAAAATAAATGACATTTAAATATAAAGCATTGGATCAAAATGGTTCGTCTAAAGATGGAATAATAGAGGCCATAAATATAGATATAGCAATAGACGCTTTACAAAAAAGAGGATTGTCCATTGTTTCTATTAAACCTGAACAGGAAGAGGGTGGTTTTTTCCAAAAAAATATTTCTTTCTTCAATAGAGTTTCCAATAAAGATATCGTTGTACTTTCAAGACAAATGGCAACTTTGTTTGAAGCGCAGGTTTCAGCGCTTCGTGTTTTTCAACTTTTAGCGATGCAATCTGAGAATGCTCTTCTTCGAGGAAAATTAAAAGAAGTAGTTGATGATCTTCAAGCTGGTAATAGTATTTCAGCATCTTTAGGCAAACACCCGGATGCATTTTCTCCATTTTATATAAACATGGTAAAAGCAGGAGAAGAATCAGGAAAACTTGATCAAACTTTTATGTATTTGGCTGATTATCTAGATAGAACTTATGAAGTTTCCTCTAAGGTTAAAACTGCTCTTATTTATCCTGCTTTCGTTGTGTTTACTTTTATTGCAGTTATGATTCTTATGCTCGTGGTTGTTATTCCAAAAATTAGCACTATTTTAACGGAATCAGGCCAGACAGTTCCTATATATACAAGAATAGTTTTAGGTATTTCAGATTTCTTTGTAAGTTATGGAATACTTCTTTTGATAGCTCTTATAGTGGGAAGTTTCTTTCTTTGGAGATATTTGCAAACAACAGCAGGAAAAATAGCTTTTGATGATATGAAAATATCAACTCCTATTATCAAAAATCTTTATTCAAAACTTTATCTTTCAAGAATTGCAGACAACATGAACACAATGCTTATCTCAGGTATTCCTATGGTTCGCGGTTTGGATCTTACAGCTTCAGTTGTAGATAATTTAGTTTATAAAGATATTTTAGATAAAACAGTTGAAGATGTAAAAGGTGGAAGTTCTGTTTCAAATGCTTTGGAAAAACATGAACAAATTCCTGGAATTTTCGTGCAGATGGTAAAAATAGGAGAAGAAACAGGACAACTTGGAAATATTTTAAAAACTTTAGCTAATTTTTACAGAAGAGAAGTTACTAATTCTATAGATTCTATTGTAAGTCTTATCGAACCGGCAATGATTGTGCTTTTGGGTCTTGGAGTTTCATTCCTTCTCGCATCAGTTCTTGTTCCTATTTACAGTATTTCCGCTGGAATGTAAGAAGTTTCAAATTAAAAATAAAAATATAAAATTTTAATTTTCTAACTATTTATAAGTTATCAACATCCTCTCATTTAACATATTTGTTTTAAAAGTTGTATAATTGCAAGGTAAGCTTAAATCTCGAGAGAGGTTAAAGTGTTTTAAAGTGGAAGTATTTTGCCTTGAGCAAGTAAAAGATGGCCATAAAAAACACAAGCATTTTTATTAGTGTTTATTAATTGATTTTTATCGATAAAAATTAAAATTATGAAAGGACAAAAAGGTTTTACATTGATTGAACTTTTGGTGGTTATCGCCATCATTGGTATACTTTCTTCTGTAGTCTTGGCTTCTCTAAACTCAGCAAGAGCAAAGGGATCAGATGCAGCTGTAAAGTCAGGTTTAGCAAACATGAGAGCACAAGCAGAATTGTTTTATGATGGAAATGGACAATCATATGCTAACTTGTGTGATAGTACACAGTTTGCTGCTATGTTAGCTCAAGCTACTTCAACAGGAGGATCTGGAGCTTGTTTTGCTGATGCTAATGGATGGTCAGCGTCTGCAGGACTTAAAGGACAAGGCGGATACTGGTGTGTAGGTAATTCAGGAGCTTCAAAAGCTGTGACTACACAAGTAACAGCCACTTCTTCTTGTCAGTAATTTAAACTAAATTGTTTAAAAAAACAAAAAACCGCTTTTGGCGGTTTTTTGTTTTTTTATAAAAGTAGTTATATAATATAAATGTTGTGATTAATAAAATTTGGCAATTTATTGAAAAAAATCATTTAGTAATTTTCTTGTCATTACTCTGTTTATTTCTCCTTTTATGGAATTTGGATAGATATGTTCATATATGTCCGTATGGCGTGATTCCGGTGGTGGTTGGAATAATTATTGAGATCTTTGTTTTTATAAACCATAAAAACACGAAGGGTGTATAATAAGTTTAGTTTTGTTTTTTTATTATTAATAAAAAATTAAAATTATGAAAGGACAAAAAGGTTTTACCCAGACACTAACTTCGGCATTATTGTTTTGTGTTTTTAATAGAATTTAACAAATATATTTACATATGAATAAATTATTTTATACATCCTTATTTTTGCGAAACAATAAAAAAACAATGCCGAAGTTAGTGTACGGGTTTACATTGATTGAACTTTTGGTGGTTATCGCCATCATCGGACTTTTATCTTCAGTTGTTCTGGCATCTTTAAATGTGGCAAGAGGAAAGGCGGCAAATGCAGTAATAAAATCCAGTATGGCAAATCTAAGAGCTCAGGCAGGAATATATTATGATGATAATTTTCAATCATTTGCTGGAGTTTGTACTAGTACAAGATTTGCTTCTATATTTGCAAAGGCAACCAGTACTGGTGGAGGAACAAGTGGTTGTGTTGATGAAATAAATTCATGGTCAGCTTATTCTCAGCTTAAAGTAGCGGAAACAAACGGAGGATATTGGTGTTCTGATGATAGAGGTATGTCATCTCTGCTTTCAGTTTCTGGAACATGGGCGACATCTTCTTGTCATAATTAAAAGTTAGACTATATAGTTTTTTTCTTTTGTTTTTTTGAAATAAAAACGTTATAATTGCTCTATGAATATTTTTAAAAAATCGAAAGGTTTTTCTCTTATAGAAATAGTAGTTGTCATCGCCATCATGGGAGTTTTGACGGTTGTTATTTATTCTTCATTTGATGCCTCAAAGGCGCAGAGCAGAGATCAAAAAAGAGTTTCAGATGTAAGTGCAATACAATTAGCACTCGAACAGTATTTTTATGCACATGGTACATATCCCTTGCAACTAAATGTCCTTGTCCCAACTTATATATCTTCTATACCAACAGATCCAACAACAAGTTTGGATTATGGTGTAAATTATTTTCCTATTACTAAAATGCAAAATACAGATAAGTGCATATCGTATCAACTCTGGACCAAATTTGAGAGAAGTAATGGATATGTGAGTTCAAAAAAAGGTTTTAATTCCACAGCTTTATCTGCAGGTTCTTTTGAATGTGGAAGCGGTCATACAAAAATCAATGCTCTAGCTCCAGAAAATTCACTAGTTTATGATGTAACGCCTTAACCCGTTAAAGTTTTTGCCAATGTTTGTTAAAAATTATATAAAAAAACAAAATCATGATTTTAGATAAAAGTAATTTAATAGTATTGATTGTTATGTCAAAACAAACAATTTTTATTGGCAAAAATTTTCTCGGGTAAATCACAATGTTATTTTTAAATTTATTTATTATATTTGTATTAGGAACAATTATCGGCAGTTTTTTGAATGTTGTTGTTTTGAGGTATAACACTGGCTTATCTATAATTTCCGGAAGATCAAGATGTTTTTCTTGCAGTAAAAATCTGCATTGGTATGAACTTATACCTCTTTTTAGTTTCTTAATGCTTGGCGGAAAATGTTTGGGTTGCAATAGCAAAATATCTTACCAATATTTTATTGTAGAATTTCTTACAGGAGTTATTTTTGCCGGATTATTTTTAAAGTTCGGTTTAATGCCTCTGCTTCCATTATATTTGCTCATTGCTTCTATTCTTATAGCAATGTCAGTCTATGATTTTAAGCACAAAATAATTCCAGACGGTATGGTTTTTATTTTTATTGCTCTATCTTTTATTATTTTATGTCTCACACATTCTTTAAGTGAACTTTTAAGTCTTCCAATATCATTAGATTTGCTTGCTGGTCCGATGCTTTTTGCTTTCTTTGCCTTTTTCTGGTTGATTTCAGGTGGAAAATGGATGGGATTTGGAGATGCAAAACTTGCGATAGGTGTAGGATTTCTTCTCGGTTTTTCAGGAGGAGTATATGCCATAATGCTTGCATTTTGGATAGGTGCTGCTGTTAGTTTTGTGCTTATATTACTGCAGAAAATAAAAATAGCTAAATTCAAACTATCTTTTAAGAGCGAAGTCCCTTTTGCTCCTTTTATAATATTAGCGGTTTTTATACAACTTCTCACTTCTTGGAATTTGCATAGTATAATGTATTTTTTGAATTAAAAAGATGAAATTATTTTTTAAAAATAAAACAAATAAAAAATTACTGAACAGAGGATTCACTCTCGTAGAACTTCTTGTTACAATCACAATATTTGTAATTATAACTGGGGTAGTGCTGGTCAACTCAAACAAGTTTGATAGCACAGAGCTTTTGAATAATTTTTCATATGATACAGCTCTTACTATAAAACAAGCGCAATCATATGGAGTAAACGCTAGAGAAAACAACTTAGGTTCATTCAATACAAATCTGTCAGGTTACGGAGTATATTTTAATATAGATCCAGCAACGGGTGCAGGAGGCAGCAATACAAATTTTGTGTTATTTAATGATATTTCTGATAACCTTGGCACAGGAAATCCTGATAAAATTTATAATGGCAGCATTACATCTTGTCCAACAGACAGCCTTGAGTGTGTACAAAAATATTCTATAAAAAAAGGATTATATATAAAAAATATTTGTGCTGGTGCTAGCGAAGCCACTTGTGATTCTAGTATAACTAAGCTCTCAATTCTATTTTATAGGCCGAATCTTGCTGCATTTATATATACAGTTAATGGCACTTTTGTATCAGTGCCGCAATCTTATGCTAGAATAACATTAGCTTCACTAGATGGTGCGACATCAAGCGTAGTAATAACCGCAGTAGGTCAAATATATGTTAAAAGGTAAACACAATATTTTAAATATAAAATCACAAAAAGGATTCTCTCTTGTAGAAATGCTTGTTGCCATAGGTATTTTTATGTCCATCATGACTATAGCTATCAGTGCTTTGATTTCTATAATAGGAGCGAATAAAAAAGCGCAAGCAATAAAAAGCACTATAGACAGCGTTACTTTTGCTGTAGAAGATATATCTAGAGATATGAGAATGGGTACTGATTATAAATGTTCATTAGATAATATTAATTTTTCATATAGTTGTTTAGATAGCAATGGTTTCAATGTTGGCGGAACAGCAGTGAGATATATTAATAGTTCTGGTCATAATATAATATATACATTTAATGGCAAAACAGATCCATCAAAAGGGGTGCTTACAAAAACAGATCTAGATTGCGGTGCTTCGCCTTGTCCTGCTGTTGATTTAATATCTCAGGATTCAAATGTTAATATTACTAATATGACGTTTTATGTAATTGGCGCAGATCATGAACTAGATACAAATATAACAACAAAAACTCAACCAAGAGTAATTATAACTGCCTCGGGTCTAATATCAGTGAAAGGCAGTGCAGATACAGCATTTAATTTACAGACGAATATTTCACAAAGAGCTAGAAGATAAAAACATATGAAAAATATAAAAACACAAAAAAATAATATGACAAAAGCTTTTACCCTAATAGAAGCGCTTGTTGCTATCTCAATCCTTATGATTGCTATTGCAAGCCCGATGACTTTGGCGCAGAAAGGCTTATCTACTGCCGTTTTATCTAAAGATCAGATGATCGCATCATTTTTAGCACAAGATGTAATTGAAGCTGTAAAAAATATAAGAGATCAAGTAGCTGTAAGCCAGACTTTGGGGGATTGGTTAACGGGGGATGGAAGCCAATTTTTATTTCCATGTATGTGTAATCCAATATCTGAAAATTGTAGTTTTGATGTTCAGCCGCCAGATTTTCCACGTTTTTGTCAAATTGATACAACTGTTTCGAAATGGGATAACATTGCAATCACTCAGGGTAATAGCTATTCTCCTAAATTGAAAATTTCATACACCAGTCCTAATATAAATGGCATTAAATATTTCTTGAAATATGATTATATGGGCAAAAATTGTGATGATTCAAATAATTTATATGTTTGTAATTCAAAATTTTCTAGATATATAAATATAATAAAAACTTCTACTGATGAAGCGGTTGTAAATGTCCGTGTTTTTTGGAGTTCTTCGCAAGGTGTTCAAAAAATTGACGTTCAAAATTTCATTTATAATTATTCTGAAAATTTATAGTTTTTCTCCTTATTTTTAGCCATATTTTTGTTATGTGATCAGGCTGTTCACATCTATTTGACAAATATTAATAATAAGTTGTATAATATTATTAGATAACATATTATACTTTTTGTAAATATATGGCTAGTTCTTTGAAAGCCACTTAATTATATATACATATAATAATATATGTATAAAAAATAAAAATGACACTGGGAGGTGCCAAATGAAAAATTCTACATTGATCTTTGTATTATTTTTGAGTTTGGTTTTTGTAGGATGCGCGAAGTCGCCTATGGGACCTCAGACAGCGACCGTGGATCAGCAACAGACAGCAACATCGCCAGCTGCAACAGCGACAATTGTTGTAACTTCGGTTCCAACAGTTGTCGTCACGCCAGTTTCAACAGCTGTTGTTACACTAGTTCCAACAACTGTTGTCACACCGATTCCGACTCCAATACCTACAGCAACTGCGACACCGAATTTAGTTTACTGTTATGTGGAAATCACGGGTGATGTTCCAAGCACAGCAAGTAATTTCGCTTTGCAGATCTGGGTGCACACGAGCTTCGGCAACACGTATTTGTTCAATGGAACAGCTGTTATCGATTCATCGAACATTCCTACACCTTATGTATGGCAATCAACAAATTCAGATGGGTACGTTTTAGGCGGAGCTTCAATTAATTACTACCTTACGCCACCGACCAATCAAGGTTTGTATATCACAGTTCATAGAATAGTTAATGGTGTGGATAATCCATGTACAGTGGCGCATGCTCCAGCTGGGGGTGCACCGGGCGGGGCAAATATATCTTTTTAGTTAAGTGGTATTTTGTTTCAGGGCTCTGACGATTTTTGTCAGGGCCCTTTTTTTATCTATTTTTTAAATTTTGAATATTCGTATTCTATATAAATATATTATATAATGTGAGTGTGTATTTAAATATTTATGTATATTTACAGCAAAAAAAGAAAAATATTTTTTATAAAATCTAATAAAGGTTTTGCTGTTCTTTTTTCAGTTCTTCTTGCAAGCTTTCTTATTACTCTTGGTATCTCCATTTTTAGTATTTCCTTGAAAGAGATTCAAATTACAACATCCGTGAGAGATTCTCAGATAGCATATTATATTGCAGACTCCGCTCGCGAATGTGCTCTTTATTGGGATGTAAAACAAGGAGCTTTTCCTGCTTGTTTGGATAGTTCATGTTCTACTGTAAGTGCATCCACAACTCCGACAATAACATGCAATGGCAATCCGATTACATTAACATTTGTAAAAAATGGTTTGGCTTATTTTACATACAATGCAAGCAATATGTCTAACATCGTTGCTAATTTTTTTATAGCTTCTTCAACTTCATCCTCAACGCCGGTTGCTGATATAATGATAAAAAAAGAATTTATTAGCCCTAATGTAGTGACAACAATAGAAGCTCGCGGACATAATACAAGTATTCTTGGAAGAAGAGTTGAAAGAGGAATTAGACAAACGCATAACTAGTAGAAAATATGGCAACAAATATTCCGAAGGTTGTTATGGAGAGATATGAAAAACTTGTAAAAGCTGTAGATCATTACAGATATCTTTATCATGTTTTGGATAAGCCGAATATTACAGATGAATCTTATGATTCGCTTATGCAAGAGTTGGTAGAATTGGAAGAAAAATATCCAGAACTTAAAACTCCAGAATCTCCAACACAAAGAGTTGGGGGTGAGCCGCTTTCTGAATTTAAAAAAGTTAAGCATGAAGTGAGGCAGTGGTCTTTTGATGATTGTTTTTCTAGAGAGGGTTTAAAAAAATGGGATGAAAAAGTTCGCAGAATGGTGGAAAAAGAGCCTTCACTTCGCGGTGAAAAAATTGAATACGATTGCGAGCTTAAAATAGATGGTTTAAAAATTATACTTACATATAAAAACGGAAAATTTGTGCAGGGAGCAACTCGCGGAGACGGAGCTATAGGCGAAGATGTAACTTCAAATCTAAAAACAATACAAAGTATTCCGCTTGTCCTAAATAAACCAGTAGATGTTATTGCGGTGGGAGAATGTTGGCTTTCAAAAAAAGAATTAGCGAAAATAAATAAGGAAAGAGAGAAAAATGGCGAACAGCTTTTTGCAAATACAAGAAATGCAGCAGCGGGATCTATTCGCCAACTTGATCCAAAAGTGGCAGCCAAGAGAAAACTCAGCTCGTTTATTTACGATATAGACAAGCTTAGTGAGAAAATCCCTGATACTCAAGATGAAGAACTTAAACTTATTTTAGATTTGGGTTTTAAGGAAAATCTAAATCATGAAATTGTTGATTCCTTGGATGGAGTGGAAAAATATTATAAAAATTGGTCAAAAAATAAAGATAAATTAGACTATGGTCTTGATGGTATTGTAATAAAAATCAATTCAAGAAAAATTCAGGAAGCGCTTGGATATACGGGAAAATCTCCAAGATGGGGAATTGCCTATAAGTTTCCGGCAGAGCAAGTAACTACTGTTGTTGAAGACATAGTGTTTCAAGTGGGTAGAACGGGAGTAATTACACCAGTTGCGCATTTGAGGCCAACGTTAGTTGCCGGTTCAACAGTTTCTCGTGCTACGCTTCATAACGAAGATGAAATTAAAAGATTAGATATAAGAATAGGGGACACTGTTATTTTGCAAAAAGCTGGTGATGTTATTCCTGATATTGTGGAAGTTTTGAAAGAATTGCGAACAGGCGCAGAAAAAGTTTTTGTTTTTCCTAAAAAAATAGATGCTTGCGGAGGAGACGGCAGTATTGAAAGGATTCCCGGACAGGCTGCCTGGAGATGCGTATTTAAAAATTCTTTTGCCCAGCAAAAAAGAAAGTTTTATCATTTTGTTTCAAAGAAGGCATTTAATATGGATGGTTGCGGTCCGAGAATATTGGACACACTTTTGGAAAACAATTTGATTACAAATTATGACGATATTTTTACTTTAAAAAGAGGCGATTTGTTATCACTCCCTAGATTTGCAGAAAAATCTGTAGATAATCTTCTTGCTTCCATAGAAAAATCTCGTGAAATAACTCTAAATAGATTTATTGTCTCCCTTTCTATTCCACAAGTCGGGGAAGAAACGGCAATAGACTTGGCCAAAAATTTTGGAAGCTTGGAAAAAATAAGAACAGCAGATGTGACAGAACTTCAACAGATAAATGGAGTAGGAGGTATTGTTGGAAAATCTGTTTATGATTGGTTTTTGGATAAAGAAAATAATAATTTGGTAAATAGATTGCTTAAACAAGTAAAAATTCAATCAATAAAATCTGAGGGCAAGAAAAAAGAAAAATTTTCTGGAAAATCATTTGTAATTACAGGAACTCTCTCTTCAATGTCTCGCGATCTTGCAAAAGAAAAAATCCGTGCGCTTGGAGGAGATATTTCCGAATCTGTTTCTTCAAAAACTTCGTATTTGGTTGCTGGAGAAAATCCGGGCTCAAAATTTGATAAGGCAAAAAAACTTGGAGTAGATATTTTGGATGAAAGTAGTTTTATAAGATTAATTAAAAAATAAAGAAAACGGGCGGTTCGCTTCGCGAACCGCCCGTTTTCTTTTACTCCCTAAAATGTTATATTGTTTCTATGTTGGAAATCAAAGATATAGAAAAACTCGCTAAATTAGCCAGAATAGAGCTAACTTCTGAGGAAAAAGAAAAACTGCTTAAAGAAGTAGATCCGATTTTAGGTTATGTTACACAATTAAAAGAAGTTGTTTCTGTTGTCGGTGAAGAAAAAAAAGCTGGAGAACTCAGAAATGTAGCAAGAGAAGATGCAAATCCTACAGAAACTGGAACAAACACAAAAGATATTATTGCAGATATGCCAGATTCACAAGATAATTATTTAAAAGTAGAAAAAATTCTCTAAAAGTATGTCTATAGATTTAAAAAATTTAACAATCAAAAAAGCACACGAAGCTCTCTTAAAAGGAGAATATTCAGCGGTGGATTTGGCCAGTGCGTATCTTGAACAAATAAAAAAAACAGATAAAGATATTCATGCATATCTTGAAGTTTTTGCTGATGTTATAGAGCAAGCAAAAGTCGCGGATGAAAAAATAAAAAACGGAAAAGCAGGATTACTTACAGGAATTCCTATTGCTGTGAAAGATAATATTTTAATAAAAGGAAAAATAGCGTCTGCTGCGTCAAAAATTTTAGAAAATTATACAGCCACTTATGATGCGACTGTTATAGAAAAACTAAAAAATGAAGGAGTCGTTTTTATCGGCAGAACAAATATGGATGAGTTTGCTATGGGTGGCTCTACAGAAAATTCTGCATATGGTACGACAAAAAATCCATATGACTTGGAAAGGGTTCCTGGCGGTTCTTCAGGCGGTTCGGCTGCAGCGGTTGCTTCAAATGAATCTCTTGTATCGCTCGGTTCAGATACCGGAGGTTCCATTCGCCAGCCTGCGAGTTTCTGCGGACTTGTCGGATTGAAACCAACATATGGGGCAGTTTCAAGATATGGAGTTATGGCTATGGGATCATCACTTGATCAAATCGGTCCATTTGGAAAAACAGTTCTTGATGCAGAAATACTTTTCAATGCAATAAAAGGTCAAGATAAAATGGACAGTACAACTCTTCCAAATAAAAAATCAGAAGAAAACTTATCCGGTAAAAAATTCAAAATAGGAGTACCAAAAGATTTTCTTAACATTGGCGGAATAGATGAGAGCATAGTTAAGAATTTTCAAGAATCATTAGAGAAATTAAAAGCACTCGGTCATGAAATAATAGATATTGAATTGCCAAATTTAAAATATTCCTTAGCAGTTTATTACGTGATTGTTCCTGCAGAAGTTTCTTCAAATATGGCTCGATACGACGGTATGAGGTATGGAAAAAGAGTAACTGGTGCTACAGGCATAGAAGATTATTTTCTTTCAAGACAGGCTGGTTTGGGCAGGGAAGTAAAAAGAAGAATTATTCTCGGTACCTACGTCCTTTCTTCCGGTTATTATGATGCATATTATAATAAAGCAAATATTGTCCGTGAAATAATTAAAGATGATTATAAGAAAGCTTTCAAGAATGTAGATATAATAGCTACGCCTACAGCTCCGTCAGTTGCATTTAAAATTGGAGAAAAAGTTGATGATCCTTTGCAAATGTATCTTGAAGATATTTTTACAGTGCCTATAAATCTTGCAGGAGTGCCAGCAATATCTATTCCTTCTGGTATGAAAAATATTAATGGAAAAGATTTGCCGATAGGAATACAGTTTATAGCTGATTATAATAGGGAAGATAAATTGTTTGCTGTTAGCAAAAGTTTTTTGGAAGAAAAATAATCTGCACATTAAGTTTAATTTCATTTTAAAAATGATATAATAAACGCATGTTTAGTAATTTAACACCGCTTCATTCATATGATCCAGTTGAAATATTAAGGCTGATTTACAGACTTATTTTTGGCGGTGCAAGCAATGCAACTGATTGGGCTAGCAAGGCTCACAGCGCATGGGTATCTTTTTTTAGCAATTTACCATATTACCTAATAAATATTTACGCAAAATATGTAGTTTTTGCTTTATTTTTATCAATAGCTTTATTTATTTTGGTTATTGTTTATGCAATAAGAGAAAAAGCAATAAAATTAAAAATAATGAGCAAAGTTTTGCCTTTGGATGGAGAAATAAAAACAAAATTTGAAAGTGTGAAAGTAGAAAATCTTAAATGGAAATTGGTTGAAGAACATATAGGTTCTGATGATGCTAACAAATGGAAGCTTGCAATATTGGAAGCAGATATTATTTTAAGCGAACTTTTAGACAGTTTAAATTTGCTGGGGGATGGTGTTGGAGAAAAACTTAAAAGCGTAGAAGAAAGCGATTTTGATCATATAGATGAAGCTTGGGAAGCTCACAAAATAAGAAATGCCATTGCTCATCAAGGTTCTGATTTCCTTCTTACTCAAAGAGAAGCAAAAAGAGTAATAAGATTATATAAATCTGTTTTTGAAGAATTTGAAATAATATAATATTTTCTAAAATATTTATTCAGTCTTGTTTTTTGTAGATTTTTATTGTAATATACTCGCTAGCGGGGTAGAGTAACGGTAATTCGCAAGGCTCATAACCTTGATATGCACGTTCGAATCGTGCCCCCGCAACATGTATTGAAAAGCCGGATTTTGCGAAGAAAAACCCGGCTTTTCATTTGTTTTTATAAAAAAAAATGTTATATTGATTTTGCCCGCCCGACTGAACGACAATAATATTCAGTCGTTCGGGCGGGTTTTTATTATGTCGACGTAGCTCAGTTGGCTAGAGCATAGCACTCATAAAGCTAAGGTCGGTGGTTCGATTCCACCCGTCGACACCACGTAAATTATAAAATAATTGAAATAAAGTAACTTTTCTGTTACTCTATTGCTTGTTGCGGTTGTAGCTCAGCTGGTTAGAGCGCTCCCCTGTCACGGGAGAGGTCACCGGTTCGAATCCGGCCAGCCGCGCAAATAAAAAAATCATCTTAACAGGTGATTTTTTTAGTATAAATTATTAAAATTTAATTTTAGTAAAAAACTTTTTATGAAGCCTAAAATATTGATTTTTTAGATATAAAATGTGTGTACATAACATACACCATTTGTTACAATATAAGCAGTGCTTTTTTAGAAAAGAAGCGAGTTTTTATGTGATCGTTTTTCAATTTTAAAAATGAAAGTCCTTATGGACAAAAAAATAAAAAGTTGCAGTATTTTTAATCTAAAAATAGCTGTTTTTTCTGTTTTCTTTATATCTATTTTATCTTTTTCAAATACAGCTTTCGCTATATTATACGCACCTGGTGCTACCTTAAATCCAACATGTCTTCCAACAGATTCAAATTGTGATGTTCAATTTAATTTTTTTGCCAGTGGCCCGCTTTCTGGTGCTGGAACTTCAACATCTCCTTTAACTATTTCACAAGCTTCTAATATATTAGACGGATATCTCTCATCTGTTGATTGGAATATTTTTAACGATAAATTGTCTACAACCACCGCATCTGCTACTTATGCAAGTTTTGCCTATGCTACATCTACTTTTGTTTCATTTCAATATGCAACAAATACTTTTGCAACAATTTCTTCTCTAAGTGCATATCTTTCAACGACATCAGCTGCAGCTGATTACATTTCCACATCAACTTTCACTGGAACTCTAGGCTCATATCTTACATCTGCAACTGCTGCTACAACCTATCTTCCACTTTCAGCTTCTACATCTCTTGATTACATTCCTTTATCTGCATCAACTTCACTCGCATACATTCCACTCTCAGCCTCCACGTCACTTGATTATGTAAAAACAGAAACAGACCCTATCTTCATGGCTGCTTCCACTTCTCTTGCTTATGTTGTGACAGAATCAGATCCAATCTGGATGGCAGCATCATCTTCATATCTTACAACTGCATCTTCTACAGCAACATATCTTACAAAACTTCAAGCTTCTGTGGATTATGTCTCCACATCAACTTTCACGGGAACTCTAGGCTCATATCTTACAACTACTAGCGCTGCTACAACATATCTCACTCTCGCTGCCTCAACATCACTTGATTACATTCCACTTTCAGCTTCTACTTCACTTGCATATATTCCATATGCATCTTCATCTCTCTACTACCTAGCTTCAAACCCATCAAGTTATATTACAGCTTCTGCTCTTATTCCATATCTTTCAACAACTTCAGCTTCAATTGATTACCTTTCAACTTCAACAGCATCAACAACATACTTAAAAATTACTGATGCATCTTCAACATATCAACCAATAGGTTCATACCTCACATCTTTCACAGAAACAGATCCAATCTGGATGGCAGCATCATCTTCATATCTTACAATTGCCGCTGGTATTTCAACTTTAGCTAATTATCCAACACTTACCTATGCTTCAAGTACTTACTATTTTGCAACAAATCCTTCTGGTTATGTTTCCTCAACTACTTCATCCTTGAATAATTATCCAACCTATAGCTATGCTTCGAGCACTTTCGCTTCAACTTCATATATAGTTGCAAATTATATTCCGTATTCATATGCATCATCAACTTATGCTTCTACTACATTTGTAACAAACAATTTTCCAACTTATTCTTACGCCTCATCCTCATATTTACTATATTCTTCTTCAACAGAAGTTTTAGGTAAGGCTTATTTTACTCCGGTATATATAGCTGGAACAATTACTTATGATGCAAATACATCTTGTGCTTATGAGTTTGACGGCAATGGAAATGAAGTGTTGCATGGATATAATTTAGTTCCAAATAATAGTGGTGGAACCTATATAACTTCAAGTCCTACCCCTAAATATGGTTCTGAAGTTTATACGACAGCAGCAGGAAATAATTGGGATAACATAAATCAAAATTGTCAGTTGTCTATAAGTTCAGCAGGACATCCTTGGTCAATTCAGTGGTGGCAGTGGTTACCAACAAAATCTGCTACGGGTCCTGGATCAAGTGCCTATGCTTTTTATAGAGGAACAGGGAGTGATGGTGGTAGTTTTAGATTTTCCATATTAACAAGTAGCGACTGGAATCCTTGGGGAATTAATGAGGATATTAAACTAGGTTCTGATTCTGAGTTCGGTCTCAGTTCTTTTAGTTCAACAAATTATTCAGGAACATTAGTTGCTAATGCTTGGAACCATATCAGTGTGGAATATGATGGCAATAAATATTATATATATACAAACGGGACTCTAGAATATACTTCTGCTGCTGGAAAATCAAATCCTTTTGCAGTTGCTTCTGCTAGCACTACCTTTAGGACTTCAACAGATTCGGGTGGTGATTATGGTATTTATTTTCAAAAAGGATTAGATAGATTGGTCATATCAGACATTGTAAGAAATGGTGCTGAAGTGGTTCCAGGAGATACGAGTGCTTATGTCAGACCTCAAATATATTCAGATTCTGTTGGAAATATTTTTGCTAAGAATGCGTCAGGAACAATAAGTAATCTCACTTCTTCTTGGATACCAAATGGAACAGCACTTTATTATAATTCTGGAAATGTCGGAATTGGTACAACAACTCCAACTACTGCACTATCAGTAATTGGAACAAGTACAACACAAGAATTAAATATTTCAAATCTTGCAAATTCGCTTTTGGCAGTTGATGCATTAGGAAATGTTATTGCAACATCAACAACAAATTTGTTATCGGATTATGTGACATTCAGTTATGCATCTTCAACTTTCGCTTCAACCTCATGGGTCACTTCAACATTTCTTCCACTTTCAGCTTCCACTTCTCTTGCTTATGTTGTGACAGAATCAGATCCAATCTGGATGGCAGCATCATCTTCATATCTTACAACTGCATCTTCTACAGCAACTTATCTTACAATATTAAATGCTTCATCAACTTATGCTAAACTAGATGGAACAAATCAGCCATTCACGGGGAATATAAACATTGCTACATCTTCTGGTGAACTAAAAATTACCGACGGAGAAAATACACGACTTACAAGAACTACAGCAAATAATCAAGCCAATTTATATAATACAGTCTCAGTTCTTACTGGAGGATATACTACCCAAACTTTTACAACAGTGGGAACTACAACTTTTACACCACCAGTAGGAGTAACAACAGTTGAAGTTCTTATTGTCGCAGGCGGAGGTGGCGGAGGATCTTATTATGCTTCTGGCGGTGGAGGTGGCGGAGGATTAGTTTCCAGCAGTTCTTATGCAATTTCTGGCAGTGTTACTGTAGTTGTTGGTGATGGCGGTGCAACAGGCAGCGGAGGTTATCAATATCCAGGTACACTAGCAGCACAAGGAAAAAATGGACAAAATTCTGTTTTTGGTTCTATTACCGCAATAGGTGGAGGCGGAGGTGGAAATGGAGGTTGTGGTAATTGTATTGGTGCCGTCGGTGCTGATGGTGGTTCAGGTGGTGGCGGAGGTGGATATGCTGGTGGTACGCCTGCAGCAGGTGGAATTGGAACAGCGAACCAAGGAAATAATGGTGGAGCGTCTAATGGAGTTGGTCCTTCTTATGGCGCGGGAGGCGGTGGCGGAGCTAGTACAACAGGTGCTGGTGGAACAGGAAGTGTAGGTGGTAATGGCGGAGATGGTTTGTCTTCTAGTATTTCTGGTACTAGCACAATTTATGCAGGAGGTGGAGGTGGAGGTGCAGCAGCTGGAACAACTGGTTCTGGCGGTGCTGGAGGAGGAGGAAATGCAGGTGCAACGGGGGGAGGTACTGGATCTGCAGGAACAGCGAATACTGGTGGAGGTGGAGGTGGTGCTGGTAA
>Ga0265296_1000823_pt1 | contig 41146 bp, 36 predicted proteins | sample MunlanPumphouse1_FD_189073 | JGI IMG/M metagenome (GOLD analysis project Ga0265296, IMG submission 189073) | Groundwater microbial communities from a municipal landfill in Southern Ontario, Canada - Pumphouse #1 | ecosystem: Environmental > Aquatic > Deep subsurface > Groundwater | place... | reverse complement strand
GATTCCGAGCTCGAGCATGCGACGGTCCGCGTCACGGAAGGCGAGGTGGGGCTCCACGTGACGGCGGGAACGCAGGCTAGCGGCCGTTCCTAAGGATCACCGAGGCGTGGGGTAATCGCCCCGGAACGTCCGCCGGCCGGCGGGTGACGGACCGCCGAAACGAGCAGCGCCCCGGATCGTTCGATCCGGGGCGCTGGGTCCTACGGGGTGGCGTCGGCGGGGCCGACGCCGGTACTACTGCTCGTCGCCGGTGGGCACGTCGAGCTCGATCAGCTCGTCGGCCAGGTCGCCCTGGTTGCCCGCCAGCTGCTCGAGGTCCCGCAGGTCCTGCGAGAGGTCGTCGCCGTACGGCTGCCCGCCCTCGAGGCCGAGGTCGCCGAGCAGCTCGTCGTTCTCGAGCAGGGCCACGTCGCCCGCGTGCGGCAGCGGCTCGGTCGGCTCGATCTCGATCCGGCGGTAGTGCCGGAGACCGGTCGCGGCCGGGATCAGCTTGCCGATGATCACGTTCTCCTTGAGGCCGAGCAGGTCGTCCCGCTTGCCCTCGAGCGCCGCGTCGGTCAGCACCTTGGTGGTCTCCTGGAAGGAGGCCGCCGAGAGGAACGAGTCCGTGTTGAGCGACGCCTTGGTGATGCCGAGGATGACTTCCTCGAACGTCGCCTTCTCGCCGCCGTCGTTCTCGATCTGCTGGTTGACGCGGAAGAACTCGTTCCGGTCGACGAACTGGCCGGGCAGGAAGTCGCTGTCGCCCTTCTGCTCGACCCGGATGCGCTTGAGCATCTGACGCACGATCAGCTCGATGTGCTTGTCGTTGATGTCCACGCCCTGCGACTTGTAGACCGCCTGGACCTCCTTCACCAGGTACTGCTCGGTGGCGGTGCGGCCCTGGAGCTCCAGCAGCTCGTGCGGGTACAGCGAGCCCTCGTTGAGCTGCTCACCCGTCTTGACCTGCTGCCCGTCCTCGACGAAGAGGCGGGTCCGGCGCGGGAACGTGTAACGGTGCTCCTCGCCCGCCGCGTCGGTGATCACGACGGTGAGCGCCTTGTCGGTGCTCTCGACCGCGACCACGCCGTCGTGCTCGGCGATCTTCGCCAGGCCCTTCGGCTTGCGGGCCTCGAACAGCTCCACGACACGCGGCAGACCGTGCGTGATGTCCGCGCCGGCGACGCCGCCGGTGTGGAACGTACGCATGGTCAGCTGGGTCCCGGGCTCACCGATCGACTGCGCGGCGACGATGCCGACCGCGTCGCCGATCTCGGCGAGCTGGCCGGACGCCATCGAGCGGCCGTAGCACGCCTGGCAGATCCCGGTCAGGGCCTCGCACTTGTGGACCGTGCGGACCGCGATCCGCAGCCCCTGCTGCGGGGTGCCGATCCGCGGGATCTCGAGCGCACGGACGTTGTCGATCTCCTCGCCCTTCGGGACCAGGACCTCGCCGTCGATGACGATGTCCTGCGCCGTGATGCGACCGGCCAGGTTGGGGTTCAGCTCGTCGGTCTCGTCGTAGACCGGGAGCTCGATGAAGCCCTCGCTGCCACAGTCGTGCTCACGGATGATCACGTCCTGCGAGACGTCCACCAGACGACGCGTCAGGTAGCCGGAGTCGGCGGTACGGAGGGCCGTATCGGCCAGACCCTTACGGGCTCCGTGGGTCGAGATGAAGTACTCGAGGACGTCGAGGCCCTCCATGAAGTTGGCCTTGATCGGCCGCTCGATGATCTCGCCCTTCGGGTTCGACATCAAGCCGCGCATCCCCGCCAGCTGACGGATCTGCTTGAGCGAACCACGCGCTCCGGAGTTGGCCATCATGTAGATGGGGTTCCGGGGCGGGAAGTTCTTCTCCATGGCGTCGGCGACTTCCTCCGTCGCCTCGTTCCACTTGTTCACGATCAGCTCGTGACGCTCGTACTCGGTGATCAGGCCGTCCTCGTACTGCTCCTCGATCCCGGCGACGATCACTTCGTACTTCTTGATGATCTCGCCCTTGTTGGGCGGGATCACCACGTCGTTCTTGGAGATCGTGACGCCGGCGCGGGTGGCGAACTCGAAGCCGAGATCCTTGAACGCGTCGAGCACGGTCGAGATCGTGCTCGGGCCGTAGATCTGCACCAGCTGGTCGATGAATCGGCCGGTGTCCTTCTTCTTCATCGACTGGTTGATGAAGACGTAGGTCGAGGGGTCGTACTCCTCGCCGAGGGTCTCGATCAGCGCGCGCTCGATCCGGTCGTTGTAGATCACGCGACCGAGCGTGGTCAGGACCGGCTCACGGCCCTCGGCCCGGTACTCGACCAGGTCGTGGAGCTTCGCGCCGCCGTGCTGGTCGGCGAGCGTCGCCTCGGCCGCGGTGCGGAACACGCGCGGCTTCTTCTCGTCCTCCGGCCAGCGGCCGTGGTAGAGGTCGTCGTGCTTCGCGGCCAGGACCTCGGGCTCCGGCCCGAGCGTGACGTAGTAGCCGCCGATGACCATGTCCTGCGACGGCGTCGCGAGCGGCTGCCCGTTGGCCGGCGAGAGGATGTTGTTGGACGACAGCATCAGCAGTCGCGCCTCGGCCTGGGCCTCGGCGGACAGCGGCACGTGGACGGCCATCTGGTCGCCGTCGAAGTCGGCGTTGAAGGCCGAGCAGACGAGCGGGTGGACCTGGATCGCCTTGCCCTCGACGAGCTTCGGCTCGAACGCCTGGATACCGAGGCGGTGGAGCGTCGGCGCGCGGTTGAGCAGCACCGGGTGCTCCTGGATGACCTGCTCCAGGACGTCCCAGACCTCCTCGCGCGACTCGTCGACGAGGCGCTTGGCGGCCTTGATGTTCTGCGCGTCCTTGCGCTCGACGAGCTGGGCCATGATGAACGGCTTGAACAGCTCGAGCGCCATCAGCTTCGGCAGACCGCACTGGTGCAGCCGCAGCGACGGACCCGACACGATCACCGAGCGGCCGGAGTAGTCGACGCGCTTGCCGAGCAGGTTCTGACGGAACCGGCCCTGCTTGCCCTTGAGCATGTCGGACAGCGACTTCAGCGGACGGTTGCCGGGGCCCGTGACCGGGCGACCACGACGGCCGTTGTCGAAGAGCGCGTCGACGGACTCCTGAAGCATCCGCTTCTCGTTGTTCACGATGATCTCGGGCGCGCCGAGGTCGAGGAGCCGCTTGAGGCGGTTGTTGCGGTTGATGACGCGGCGGTACAGGTCGTTGAGGTCGGAGGTCGCGAAGCGGCCACCGTCCAGCTGGACCATCGGGCGCAGGTCCGGCGGAATCACCGGAACGGCGTCGAGCACCATCATCTCGGGCTTGTTGGCCCGCGAGTAGTACGGCGCGTTGTCCGGGTCGTAGAACGCCGACAGGACCTTCAGGCGCTTGACCGAGCGCTGCTGCTTCTGGCCCTTGCCGTTCTTGACGATGTCCTCGAGGTCCTCGCGCTCGTGCTTGAGGCAGAAGCCCGGGGCGTCACGGACGTCGACGTCGACGCCGGCCAGACGCTCGGGATCGACCTCGCGGCGCGTGGCCTCGCGGTCGTACTCGGGCTTGATCGTCATCAGCTCGCGGATGAACTCCGCGCCCATGCCGCCGCCGAAGTACTCGCCGTAGCCGTAGACCGAGCCGAAGCGCATCTTCAGCTCGCGGAAGAACGTCTCGTCCGCGATCACGGTCTTGGGGACGAGGTCGTCCTTGTCGATCGCCTTGTCGGTGAACGCCGACAGCGGCCAGTCCTCGCCCTCGTTGGGCGGGTCGTCGCTCGGCTCGAGCTTGTTCGCGAACAGCTTCCAGACCTCGCGCAGGCGGGCCCGCGACTCCTCGTAGTGCGAACGGAGGTCGTCGATCTCCGCCGTCAGCTGCTTCTTGAGGTCGGTCGTGTGCTTCTTGCGCTCGTCCTCGGTCAGCTTGCCGACCGCGAGGTCGAGCGACTCGGCCCAGAGGAAGTCGTCGTCGCTGAAGTCCTCCTGCTTGCCGTCGACCAGGTACTGGGTGCGGACGGTCAGCGACTTCTCGAGCGCGCCGACCTCGTCCTTCTCCATCGAGGCGGACTGGTCGAGGTCGTCCTGGACCTGCTGCTCGAGCTCGGGGAGGTCGCGCCAACGAGCTTCCTGGTCGACCCAGGTGACGATCGAAGCCGCGAAGTAGAGGATCTTCTCGAGCTCCTTCGGAGCCATGTCGAGCAGGTACCCGATGCGGCTCGGGACGCCCTTGAAGAACCAGATGTGGCTGACGGGAGCGGCCAGGTCGATGTGACCCATGCGCTCACGGCGGACCTTCGAGCGCGTGACCTCGACGCCGCACTTCTCGCAGATGATGCCCTTGTAGCGGACGCGCTTGTACTTGCCGCAGTAGCACTCCCAGTCCTTGGTCGGACCGAAGATGCGCTCGCAGAAGAGACCGTCGCGCTCGGGGCGGAGCGTGCGGTAGTTGATGGTCTCCGGCTTCAGGACCTCTCCGGAGCTCCAGGAACGGATCTGCTTGGAGGAGGCGAGGCCGATCTCGATGGCGTCGAACGTGTTGATGTCGTGCACGGTGGGTTGATCCCTGATCGTGTGCTTGGCGGGGCGTGGGGCGGAAGCCGGCACCCGCAGGTGCCGGCGTCGGTCCTACGCCTCGTCCTCCGCGGCCACCGGAGCGGCCTCGTCCACCGGCGCCGCGGCGTCAGCCTCGGCGGGGGACTCGTCTGTCGTGTTCTCGGCCGCTTCGTCCGCCGCGGGCTCGTCGCCCAGGTCGGCGCGGACGCCACCCAGGTCGATGCCGAGCTCCTCGGCCGCGCGCAGCAGCTCGTCCTCGTCGTCGACGCCGCCGACGGCGCCCTCGTCGTGGATCTCGCGCACGTCGAGCGTCAGGGCCTGCATCTCCTTCAGCAGCACCTTGAACGACTCCGGGACGCTCGGCTCGGCGATGTTCTCGCCCTTGACGATCGCCTCGTAGGCCTTGACGCGCCCGACGGTGTCGTCGGACTTGATCGTCAGCATCTCCTGCAGCGTGTAGGCGGCGCCGTACGCCTCGAGCGCCCAGACCTCCATCTCGCCGAAGCGCTGACCGCCGAACTGCGCCTTACCGCCCAGCGGCTGCTGCGTGACGAGCGAGTACGGCCCCGTGGCACGCGCGTGGATCTTGTCGTCCACGAGGTGGTGCAGCTTGAGGATGTACATGTAGCCGACGGTGATCTGCGCGTCGAACGGCTCACCGGTGCGGCCGTTGTAGAGCGTGAACTTGCCGCTCGCCTGGGTGCCGACCGGACGATCCATGTCGACGTCCATGTTGATCTGGCCACCCGTGGCGGAGTGGTTCTCCTGCCACTTCACGAGCGCCTCGTCGACCTGGGCCACCGTGGCACCGTCGAAGACCGGGGTCGAGACGTAGACGCCGCCACCCTTGTTGCCTTCGCGCTGGTCCCACGCCTCGGTCCCGTCGGGGTACCAGCCCTGGGCCGCGGCCCAGCCGAGGTGGATCTCGAGCACCTGTCCGACGTTCATGCGCGACGGCACGCCCAGCGGGTTGAGGATCACGTCGACGGGGGTGCCGTCCTCCAGGAACGGCATGTCCTCGATGTCGACGATCTTCGAGATGACGCCCTTGTTGCCGTGGCGACCGGCGAGCTTGTCGCCCTCGGAGATCTTGCGCTTCTTCGCGACGAAGACGCGCACGAGCTCGTTGACGCCGGGCGGCAGGTCGTCGCCCTCGTCCTTGTGGAAGGTCTTGACGTCGATCACGACGCCGCCCTCGCCGTGCGGGACCTTGAGCGAGGTGTCGCGGACCTCGCGCGCCTTCTCCTTGAAGATCGCGCGGATCAGCTTCTCCTCGGCGGTCAGCTCGGTCTCGCCCTTCGGCGTGACCTTGCCGACGAGCAGGTCGCCCGATCCGACCTCGGCGCCGACGCGGACGATGCCGCGGTCGTCGAGGTTGCGGAGCGACTCCTCGGCCCGGTTGGGAATGTCGCGCGTGATCTCCTCGTCGCCGAGCTTCGTCTGGCGCGCGTCGACCTCGTACTCCTCGATGTGCACCGAGGTGAGCTCGTCGTCGCTGACCAGGCGGCGGCTGAGGATGATCGCGTCCTCGAAGTTGTAGCCCTCCCAGGACATGAAGGCGACCATCAGGTTCTTGCCGAGGGCCATCTCGCCCATCGACGTCGAGGAGCCGTCGGCCAGCACCTGGCCGTCACCGACCTGCTCGCCGCGCTTGCAGAGCGGGCGCTGGTGGATCAGCGTGCCCTGGTTGGAGCGCTCGAACTTCTCGAGGTGGTACTCGTCACGCCCCTCGGCGTGCTCGACGACGATCCGCTTGGCGTCGACGTACTGCACCGTGCCGGCGTTCTTGGCCAGCACCACGTCGCCGGAGTCCTGCGCGGCGCGGGCCTCCATGCCGGTGCCGATCCGCGGCGCGTCCGTCTTCAGCAACGGGACGGCCTGGCGCTGCATGTTCGAGCCCATCAACGCGCGGTTCGCGTCGTCGTGCTCGAGGAACGGGATCATCGCGGTGGCGACGGACCAGATCTGCTGCGGCGAGACGTCCATCCGCGTGACCTGGTCCTTCGGGACCACGACGTACTTGCCGGCCTGCGTACGGCAGAGGACCTCGTCCTCCAGCAGCTCGCCGTCGGCGCTCAGCGGGGCATCGGCCTGCGCGCTGAGCTCGTTCTCCTCCTGCGTGGCGTCCAGGTGGACGACCTCGCCGGTGATCTTGCCGTCCTTGAGGACCCGGTACGGCGTCGTGACGAAGCCGTGCTCGGAGACCTGGGCGTACGACGCGAGCGAGCCCATCAGACCGATGTTCGGTCCCTCCGGGGTCTCGATCGGGCACATCCGGCCGTAGTGGGTCGGGTGGACGTCGCGAACCTCGATCGGTGCGCGCTCGCGGGTCAGGCCACCGGCGCCCAGCGCCGACAGGCGCCGGCGGTGCGTGAGCCCCGACAGCGAGTTGTTCTGGTCCATGAACTGCGAGAGCTGCGAGGAGCCGAAGAACTCCTTGAGCGCCGCCGAGACCGGGCGGATGTTGACGATCGACTGCGGGGTGATCGTGTCCTCGTCCTCCGTGGTGAGGCGCTCGCGAACGACGCGCTCCATCCGGTAGAGGCCGACGCGGAAGGCGTCCTGGATCAGCTCGCCGACCGTGCGCAGGCGGCGGTTGCCGAAGTGCTCGTACTCGTCGAGCAGGTCGGCCACGGGCTCGCGCGGCATCGACGCGGCTTCCGCCGCGTAGTCCTTGATCTCGACGTCCTCGTCCTCCGGGATCCCGAGCTCACGCGGCAGCCGGATCAGCTCGCCGATCAGCGCGTAGATGTCCTCGGGCGTGAGGTGGCGGGTCTCGAGGTCGATGTCGAGACCGAGGCGCGAGTTGAGCTTGTAGCGCCCCACGCGGGTCAGGTCGTAGCGCTTGGGGTCGAAGAACAGCGTCTGCAGCAGGGCGTACGCGGCGTCGACCGTCGGCGGCTCGCCGGGGCGCTGCTTCTTGAACAGCTCGACGAGGGCACCGCGCTTGGCGCGGGTCGCCTCGGTGTCCGTCAGCAGGGTGTTGCGGATGTAGGCCGAGCCGTTGAAGCGCTCGAGCAGCGTCGCGTCGAGCGCGTCGATGTCCGCGTCGGACTCCTCGACGTCGGCGTCGAGCTCCGGGTTGTACTCCATCGCCCGGAGGAGCACGGTGACCGGCAGCTTGCGCTTGCGGTCGATGCGGACGAAGACCTTGCCCTTCTTGTCGATCTCGAGCTCGAGCCACGAGCCACGAGCCGGCATCAGGTTGGCGACGAAGACCTGCTTCTCGCGGTCCTTCGGCTCCATCAGGTACGCGCCCGGCGAACGGACGAGCTGCGTCACGACGACGCGCTCCGTGCCGTTGACCACGAACGTGCCGCGCTCGGTCATCCACGGGAAGTCGCCCATGAAGACGGACTGCTCGCGGATCTCGCCGGTCTCGCGGTTGACGAACGCGACCTCGACGGACAGCGGTCGCGAGTAGGTCTGCCCCTTCTCCTTGCACTCGGCGAGCGTGTGCGTCTCCTCGCCGAACTCCAGCTCGCCGAACTCCACGGCGAGATTGCCCGTGTAGTCCTCGATCGGAGAGATGTCATCGATGGTCTCGCGAAGGCCGCCTTCGACACCGTTAACCAGCCAGTCGAACGACCGACGCTGGATATCGATGAGGTTGGGGACTTCAAGGACCTGGTCGAGACGCGCGAACGTGCGGCGCGTCCTCAGGGCGTTGACCGTGGACAAGGGAGGCGACTCCTCGGAGGGTCGGTGTATCGGGCGAGGATTCACCGCCGGGCGAACGCAGTCATGCGCACGAACGACGATGAACAGCTAAAAACTAGCACACGAAGGCAGAGGCCCCTGTGTACGAGGTCGGTCGGCTCTCACGGACCCCACCCGAATCCCCGCGTATGTGGCGCGGGAGACCTACTAGAGGGTGGCTGCGACTATTGGCCGACCGGCAGAGTGTAGCGCCCGCGGGGGCGCCGTGCCGTACGTACGTGCCCGCTCGCGGTGGAGGCGAGCCGGATCCGCCCCCGGATCAGGCGTCGCCGCCGATGTCGCCGCCCAGGCGGCGGATCGCGTCGCCGGCCTCGGCGTCGCTGACGCCAGTGATCTCGCGGTAGCGGCGAGCGGCGGCGAGCGGACGGCCACTGGCGATCAGCTCGTGGACCTCGGCCGCTTCGGCGTCCTCGTCCCCCGGCCCGGCGGCCCCTCCCGCGGTCAGCGTCTGGACCTGGGCCTCGAGCGCGCGGATCCGGCGGAGCAGATGGCTCCGGGACGGCGGAACGGGGCGACGGGAAAGCTCCACGAAACGTCCTCTCGTGTCGGGGTGAGGGGTGAGCGCGAGGGCTGCTCTCCCTGACCGTATCCGCCCCGACGGTCGTTCCGCAAGCGCTCTTCGCCGGGGTGGCCGCCGCGGGCGCGACCAAACCGCGCCGCTCGATCCTCGTCCCGGAACGACGACGGGCCGCCCGAAGGCGGCCCGTCACGAGCGCGCGGCGCCGAAGCGCCGCGTCGCGGTGGTCCTTCCCCGCGCGGAGAAGGACCAGTACTACTTGAGGGTGACGGTGGCGCCAGCCTCTTCGAGCTCGCCCTTGAGCTTCTCGGCCTCGTCCTTGTCGAGACCCTCCTTGACGGCGCCCGGCGCCTCGTCGACCAGCGCCTTGGCCTCCTTGAGGCCGAGGCCCGTGGCGGCGCGGACGACCTTGATGACGCCGATCTTCTTGTCGCCGGCGGCCTCGAGGATCACGTCGAACGACGTCTGCTCCTCGGCGGCCTCGGCGGCACCGCCGCCACCGGCGGCCGGGGCGGCAGCGGCGACGGCCGTCGCCGACACGCCGAACTCCTCTTCGAGCGCCTTGATGCGCTCGGCGAGCTCGAGCACGGAAATGCTCTTGAGCTCTTCGATCCAGTCCTGGGTGGTAGCCATATTCGTTGTTCTCCTGTGTGCGATTCGGGTGGGTCTAGCGGGTTGGTGCGGCGTTACGCCGACGCACCCGACTCGTCGGCCGACGCGTCTGCGTCAGCCTGGTTCTCGGTGGCGGGGACGTCGTCCCCGCCCGCCGTGTCGTCCTGCGCTTCGGCGACGGGCGCCGGAGCTTCTTCGGCCGGAGCCGCGGCGGGAGCCTCCCCCGACGGGATCTCGCCCGATTCCTTCTTCTCCTGCACGCCCGCCAGCGCGATGGCGAGGCCACCGATGAGAGCGTTGAGCCCCCGGGCGAGCCCGGTGAGCGGCGCAGCGACGACTCCGACCAGCTGGCCGTAGAGCACGTCGCGAGACGGAAGCTTGGAGATCGCCTGGATCTCGTCGACGGACAGGGCCTGTCCGTCGAGGATGCCGCCCTTGAAGGTCGGCATGTCCGCGTTCGCCTTGGCGAACGTCGTGATCGCCTTGGCGGTCGCGGCCACGTCGCCCTTGACGTACGTCAAGGCGGTCGGACCGGCGAGGAACTCGCGGAGGCCCTCGGCCGACTCACCGACCTCGGTGATCGCGCGGCCCGTCAGCGTGTTCTTGGCGACGGCCAGCGAGGCGTTGTTGTCGCGCAGCGCGGACCGCAACTCGGCGGCCTGCGTGACGCTCAGGCCCCGGTAGTCGATGGCCAGGACCGCGTCGGACGCCTGGATGTTCTCGACGATCTCTGCGACCGCCGCGGTTTTCTGTTCCCGGTTCATGAGCCTCCTGTCCCGGACTTCCGGCCGTCGGATGACGGCCTGCCGAGGGTCTTCGGGGGCGACGTGGAGTGTGGAGGGCGACCGCTAGGCGGCAGCGCCAACACGCTCCTCGACGCTTGCCCGTGCACTGGACTGATCGATCTTGATCCCGGGACCCATCGTCGAAGCGATGGTCACGGTACGGATGTAGCGACCCTTGGCGGCCGACGGCTTCGCCCGGTGGATCTCGTCGAGCACGGCGGCCAGGTTCTCCACCAGCTGCTCGGGCGGGAACGAGGTCTTGCCGATCGTCAGGTGGACGATGGCGGTGCGGTCGGTGCGGTACTCGACCTTGCCGGCCTTCGACTCCTCGACGGCCTTGGCGACGTCGACCGTCACCGTGCCGACCTTCGGGTTCGGCATCTTGCCCTGCGGGCCGAGCACGCGACCGAGACGACCGACGAGCGGCATCTGGTCGGGCGTCGCGATGACGACGTCGAAGTCCGAGAAGCCCTCTTCGATCTTCTTGGCGAGATCGTCGGTGCCGACGAAGTCCGCACCGGCGGCTTCGGCCTCGGCGGCCTTGTCGCCGGCGGCGAAGACCGCGATCGTGACCGACTTGCCCAGGCCGTGCGGCAGGGCGATCGTGCCACGCAGCTGCTCCTCGGCGTGCCGCACGTTCAGGCCGGTGCGGATGTGCACCTCGACCGACTCGTCGAAGCTGGCACGCGAGAGCTGCTTGACGAGGGCGATGCCCGCGTCCGCCTCGTACTCGCGGGTGCGGTCCACCTTGGTCCGCGCGGCGAGGAACTTACGTCCGTGACGAGCCATCAGGCTTCAACCTCCACACCCATGGAGCGGGCGGTGCCGGCGATGATGTTCACCGCGGCGTCGATGTCGTTGGCGTTGAGATCGGGGAGCTTCTTCTCCGCGATCTGCCGCACCTGGTCCTGGGTCAGCTTGCCGACCTTCTTGACGTGCGGCTCGCCGGAACCCTTCTGCAGGTTGATCGCCTGCTTGATCAGGATCGCGGCCGGCGGGTTCTTGGTGACGAAGGTGAACGAGCGATCCTCGTACACCGTGATCACCACGGGGATGATCGTCCCGGCGTCCTGCTGCGTAGCGGCGTTGAACGCCTTGCAGAACTCCATGATGTTGAGCCCGTGCTGACCAAGCGCGGGACCCACCGGCGGGGCCGGTGAGGCCTGGCCGCCAACGGCCTGCAGCTTGATCTGGGTGAGAACCTTTTTCGCCATCTCAGATCTTCTTCACTTGATCGAAGCCCACCTCGACCGGGGTCTCCCGGCCGAAAATGGACACAAGAACCTTCAACTTGCCGGCATCCGGCGAGACCTCTGCGATCTCCCCCGAGAAGTCCGACAGCGGACCGGCGACGACCTTGACGGACTCGCCGACCGCGAACTGGGCGCGCGCCTGCGCCTTGGTGGGCTGCTGGGCGCGCTTGAGGAGCCGGTCGATCTCCTCCTGCGTCAGCGGGATCGGCTCGTCGCCGGCCCCGACGAACCCCGTGACGCCCGGCGTGCCCTTGACGAGCTGCCAGGAAGCGTCATTGAGATCCATCTGCACGAGCACGTAGCCGGGCATCGTGCGCTTCTCGGACGTGACCTTCTGGTTGTCCTTGACCTCGGTGACCGTCTCCGTGGGGACGACGATCTGGCGCACGGCACGCCGCTGCCCGAGCGTCACCAGACGATGCTCGAGCTTCTGCTTCACCTTGGCTTCGTGCCCGGAGAAGGTGTTGACGACGTACCAGCGATACATGGGAATACAGGAGGCGGGGAACGGACCGGCTAGATGATGAAATCGACGAGCCGCGACGCCAGAGCGTCGACGGCACCGAGGAACGCCCCGGCGATCGCCACGAACACGAGGACCACGCCGGTGCCCTGAGCGACCTGCGTGCGGTCCGGCCAGCGAACCCGGCGGAGCTCCGCCCACGACGCCCGGAGGAATCCGGGGAAGCGGCGGATGCCGCCACCCGAGGGTGCGGTCGCTTCCGACTCCTGTAGAGCCGGTGCCTTGCCCGCTCCCGCGGCCCCAGGGGCCGCGCTCAAGCGCGGGCGGTCGTCTTCATGTTCATCGGCTGCCATTAGGCGTCCTCGTGCAGATCAAGCGGTCCTGCCGCCTACCGCGTCTCCTTGTGGGAGGTGTGGGTCCGGCACCATCGGCAGTACTTGCTGATGGTCAGTCGGTCGGGCGTGTTGCGCTTGTTCTTCTTGGTCTGATAGTTGCGTCGTTTGCAAACCTCACAGGCGAGGGTTGCTGCGACGCGGACATCTCCGCGGGCCATGTGGGCTCCCGTACGCGGCTGAAAACGTTCTCCTGCCGGCCCCGAAGGACCGGACAAGACAGACCCGCCAGTAGGCAGGTCCGGCGAGGGAGAGTAGCGGATTCCCCCGGGCTCCGTCCCGCGGCTCGCCGGGGCATCAGGCCCGGGGGCTGGCCTGGGGGTCCAGCCGCGTCATCGTGACCCGAACGTGCGGGTCCGCCCGTGCCTGACCACGGTAGACGCCGCGGATCGGCGGCACGTCCTGGTACCGGCGTCCGTGACCGATCTTGACGTGCGTCGCGGCGGCGAAGACCCCGTTGGTCGGGTCGGCCCCGACCCATACCGGCTCGTCCCGCCCGGCCATCCCGGGCAGCAGCGCCTCGACCCACGCGTGGGTGGCGACCTCGATCGAGTCCTCGCCGCCCCCGGGCGGCGCCGCCCACAGATAGCCCGACACGTAGCGCGCGGCGATCCCGTGCGCCCGCAGGATGATCGTCGCCAGGTGGGCGAAGTCCTGGCAGACCCCGCCGCCGTGGTCGAGGAAGTCGTCGACGGAGGAGCCGACGAAGGTCGCCGCCGTGTCGTAGACGAACCGGTCCCGCAGCAGCTCGGTGACCAGACGGAGCGTGGCCAGCGGCGAGGTCGCCCGGGTCAGGTCCACCAGCTCGGCGGTCCGGCTCGAGTCGGGCTCGTCGCCGGTCGACAGCAGGAACTCGCCCGCGGCGATCTCGTACGCCCCGGTCTCGAGCGCGCTCCAGTCCGCCTCCGGCGGCTCGTCGGGCTCGCTGGTGGTGACCCGCGCCCGCACGTCGATCACCAGGTGGTCGTGCGGCCGGTCGATCCCGAACTCGACCACCTCGGCGCCGAAGTAGTCGACGTAGCGGTGCAGCCGGGTCTCGGGGTCGGTCCAGACGTGGAAGTCGTCGCAGCGCTGGGTCGTCGTCGTCGCCGGGCGCGCCCGGACGGCGTTGAGGTTGTCGACGACGTCCCCGTCGTAGCGGTACTCGGTGGTGTAGGCGATGCCGAAGTGCACGGTGCTGCTCCTACGCGACGCTGAACGCGGTCGGGGTCAGGGCGCCGGCGAAGTAGCACTCGGCGATGTCACGGTCGACGGCGTCGAGCTCCTGCTGCACGCGGACGCTCTGGGCGACCAGCGAGTTGCGGTCGGCTTCGGCGAGCGTCCGGCGGTGGAAGTCCAGGTCGGCCGCCAGCCGCGAGAGCCGCAGGACCGGCGGATGGGTCCGCGCCGAGACGTCCGCCTGCTCGAGCGCGTCGACCACCGCCGTGACGTGCGCGGCGACGGTGTTCGGGTAGTCCCGCTCGAACAGCAGGAAGCGGCCGGCGTGCGCCGCGTCGGGGACTCCGGCGCGGGCGCGGCGGAAGGCGTGCTCGCCGCCGACCGCCCGGAGCAGCGCGTAGGCCTGGCCGTCGCCGTCGCCCCCGACCGCCGTCGGGGCCGAGACCGCGTACGGCAGGACCACGCGAAGCATCCGCAGCAGCACCCCGGCGCCCTCCAACCGCTCGCCGGCCGCCAGGAACGCGCTGGCCTCGTCCCGCAGCATCGTCCGGCCGACCAGCCCCCAGAACAGGGTGCAGCGCTCGCGGACCGCCTGGAACGGCACCGACGGGTCGTGCAGCAGCGCGTCGGGCGAAACCGCCCGCAGCTCCAGCGAGAGGGTGTTGATCGCCTCCCACATGTCCTGCGGCACGACGTCGCGCAGGTTGCGGGCCGCGTCGCGGGCTCGCCGCACGCAGAGCACGACCGAGGCGTCGACGGTCGCGTCGAGCATCAGCCGCTGCAGCGCCTCGCCGGCGTCGACGGTCCGCCCGTCCCAGTCCGCCCCCATGATCGCCATCACCGGTCCCCATGAGAGGTTGACCCCGACCGGGTCGTCGGGTCGGCCCTGGAGGTCGGCGGCGAAGACGCCCTCCAGCATCCGCGCCGTGTGCTCGGCCCGCGCGACGTAGCGTCCCAGCCAGTACAGCTCGTGCCCGATCCGCGCCAGCATCAGGACACCTCCGGCCCGCGTAGCTGCTGCTGTTGCTGGGGCTGTCCGGTCCACGGGCTGCTCCACTGCATCTCCGGCAGCGCCGGCAGCAGCCGCTCGCCCTGGGCCGCCTGGTGCTCGGTATCGCCGTCGGGTGTGCGCTCGGCGTCCGCCTCCAGCACCCAGGTGTCCTTCGAGCCGCCGCCCATCGAGCTGTTGACCAGCATCGATCCCGGGGTCATCGCCACCCGCGTGAGCCCTCCGGGGATCACGCGGATCGTCTCGCCGAAGACCGCGAACGGACGCAGGTCGACGTGGCGCGGGGCCAGCCGGCCGTCGTCCATCACGGTCGGCACCGTCGAGAGCCGCACGGTCTGCTGGCCGATGAAGCGGGTGGGATCGGCGAGCACCGCGCGGCGCAGCTCCGCGAGCTCGGCCTTGGTCGCGTGCGGACCGATCACCACGCCCTTGCCACCCGACTCGCTGGTCGGCTTGACCACCAGCGACTCGAGGTTGTCGAGCACGTAGGCCAGCTCGTCCGGGTGATCGAGCCGGTAGGTCGGGACGTTCTGCAGGATCGGCTCCTCGCCGAGGTAGAAGCGGATCATGTCCGGCACGTACGGGTAGATCGCCTTGTCGTCCGCCACGCCGGTGCCGAAGGCGTTCGCCACCGCGACGGTGCCCGCCCGGTACGAGCGCAAGAGGCCGGGCACCCCGATCATCGAGTCGGCCCGGAAGTCGAGCGGGTCGCAGAACTCGTCGTCGAGCCGCCGGTAGATCGCGTGGACGCGGCGCAGGCCCCGGGTCGTCCGCATGTAACAGACGTCCCCGCGCACCACCAGGTCCGAGGCCTGGACCAGCTCGACGCCCATCTGGTGGGCGAGGAAGGCGTGCTCGAAGTACGCCGGGTTGAGCGGGCCGGGCGTCCAGACGACCACCGTCGCCTCCCCCTCGTCCGCCGGGGCCACCGCGCGCAGCGCCTCGAGCAGCGCCTGCGGGTAGTGGTCGACCGGGCGCACGCGGTAGCCCGCGAACAGCCGTGGGGCGAGCCGGGTCATCGCCTGGCGGTTGGCGAGCACGTAGGAGATCCCCGACGGGGTCCGGACGTTGTCCTCCAGCACCCGCCAGGTGCCGTCGGCGTCGCGGACCAGGTCGAGACCGGCGACGTGGGTGTAGACGCCGCCGGGCGGACGCACCCCGTTGACCTGCCGCGTGAAGTGCGGACGCGAGACGATCAGCCGCCACGGGATCAGGCCCTCGCGGACGATCTCGCGCCCGTGGTAGACGTCGTCGATGAACTGGTTGAGCGCCCGGATCCGCTGCGCCAGGCCGCGCTTGATCTGCGACCACTGCTCGGCCTCGATCACCCGCGGCACCAGGTCGAGCGGGAACGGCCGGTCGACGGCCTGGCCGTCGGCGCCCACCGTGTCGAAGGTGATCCCCGCCTGCAGGAACGAGCGGTCGCGTCGGTCCCCGAGCGCCGCCAGCTGCTCGGGGTCGAGCGCCGAGACCGCGCCCATCAGGCGGGAGAGATGCGGGCGCGGCTGACCCGACGGCAGGATCGCCTCGTCGTAGGCGTCCACGGGGGCGTCGTACGCGGGGAAGGCTCGGGCCGGCATCGACTACGACGGTACTTCCGGGACGTCCCTCGAATTCCGTCCTGCTGTCCAGGCTTTGGGGCCGCCGCTACGCCGACGGGAGCATCAGCGCGGTCGGCTCGGACCGTCCCCGCAGGATCCGGTGCTCGCCCAACTCCCAGCGCGCCTGCTCGTCCGCCCCCGCCGCGTCGACGAGCCGGCCCGCGGCGGCGACCGCCCCGGGGAAGTCCTTGGCCGCGTCGGTCAGCCGCGCCGCCTCGTTGATCGGGTCGCCGATCACCGTGTACTCCAGCCGCTCCTCGGCGCCGATGTAGCCGGCCACGGCCTGCCCGCCGCTGACGCCGATCCCGGCCCGCAGCTCGGGCACGTCGCGGGCCAGCCGCTCGCCGAGGTCACGGGCCGCGGCCAGTGCCCGGTCCGCCGCGCGCTCGTCGGCGAACGGCGCCCCGAAGATCACCAGGGCCGCGTCGCCCTGGAACTTGTTGACCCACCCGTGGTGCTCGCCGACCGTCCCGACGACGACCGCGAAGAACCGGTTGAGCAACCCGACCACGTGGTCCGGGCTGTGCTCGACCGCCAGCTCGGTCGATCCGACGATGTCGACGAACAGCGCCGCGACCTCGCGGACCTCGCCGCCCAGCCGGACCTCCTCCTGGCGCAGCGCCGAGCGCGCGACCTCCTCGCCGACGTGGCGGCCGAACAGGTCGCGGATCCGGGCCCGGTCCTGGATCCCCTCGGCCATCCGGTTGAAGCCGTCCTGCAGGCGCCCGAGGTCGGTCGCGTCGTAGACGCGGACCCGCACGTCGAGATCGCCACGACCGATCTTGTCCATCGCCCGCTGCACGGTCCGCACGGGGTCGGCGACGGCGCGTGCCGCGAGCAACTCGACCGCGAAGCCGAAGGTCAGCGCCACGCCACCGAGCACGACCATCGACAGCGCCAGTCGCTGGACCGTCACGCCCTCGGGTTGGAACAGCGCGAACGCGCCGACCAGCATCACGCCGAGCACCGGAGCGCCGGTGACCGTCGCCCAGCCGAGCAGCTGGCGGCTGGCGATCCCCGGCAGCACCGACGGATCGAAACCCCCGGACTGCAGCGCGATCGCCGCGATCGGCCGCAGCAGCCGCTCGGTCACGAGGTAGCCGAAGGTCGCCATCGTCGCCCCGGTCAGCGCCGTCACCAGCACCACGCGGCGCGCGTGATCCCACGACTGCTCGAGGTTGAAGACCCCGAACAGCACCGCCGCGAGCAGCCAGGCGCCGCCGAGCAGCCAGAAGACCCGTACCGGGGCCCGCAGCAGCCGGCGCAGCTCCTCCGGGCCGGGGGGCTCCTCGCGGCCGATCCAGTCGGTCACCGAACGGGTCGCCCGCCACGACCAGAAGAGCACGAGCGGGATCACGACGCCGAGGTAGACGAGCAGGAACCAGGCGTTGCCCGACACCGTGCGGCGCAGCACCGCGTCGGTCTCGCCGGGAACGACGAAGACCACCAGCACCAGGGTCACCCCGGCGGCGATGAAGTTGGCGATCAGCAGGGTGACGACGAGCGTCAGGATCGCCGTGCGCGTGACGAACCGCGGCGCCCGGACCGTGCGCGTGACCGCGGTGAGCACGCGCCGTGGACGGCTACGCATCGGAGGGCTCCCCCAGGTCGAGCCGGATCTGGCCGTCGTCGTCGGGAGCGTCGCCCGGGGCCGTCGTGACGCTCGGGTCGAGCAGCCACGGGCCGTCGGCGGAGCGCACGCTGTTGACCAGCGGGCTGGCCGGCGCGATGGTCAGCCGCTCGTCGGCCAGCGGTGCGCAGAGCGCGATCGCGTCACGGCCGTCGACGTCCGGCGCGAGCCAGGCGGCCTCCTCGTCCGGGCCGGCGAGTACCGCGGGCATCCGGTCGTGCAGTCGCGCCGCCGACGGGCTGGCCGGACAGGTCACGATCGCAACGGTGACGAGCGTTCGTTCGTCGATCCCCGGACCGCCGTACGGCCGGCCGGCCGGATCGTCGCCACTGACCGCGTCCTTCAGACGGATCTCGCGGGCCAGGCCGGCGAAGGCGACCGGCTCCCCGCCGTCGACCGTGTGGTGGAACGGGATCTTGCTACCTCCACCCGCGCTCGGGTCCTCCCGCCGCATCCACTCGTACCAGCCGTCGGCGGGAAGCAGCACGCGGTGCTCGGCCGACGCGACCAGCGACGCGAACAGCTTCTTCTCGGTCAGCGTCTCGACCCGGGCGTTGATCGGCTTCAGCCGCTCGCCGCGCGAGGTCGCCCACGGCGGCAACAGCCCCCAGTGCGCGTTGATCGTCTCGCGCTCGGAGTCGGCGGATCCTCCGCCGGCGTCTCCTCGCCGGCGCCGGACCGCGGGCACCGCCTCGGTCGGAGCGACGTTGTACCGCCGCAGCGCGCGGATATCCACGTGCCCGCCGAAGCGGGCGTCGAACTCTCCCGGGACCCGGGGTGCCAGGGTGTAGCGCCCGCACATAGCGATGACCCTATACGCCGCCTGCCCCGTCACCGGGAGACGTCGTGGGTCACTGCAACGCCGACGTCAGCCGGGCGAGGTTGTCGACGATCTTCCCCGGCCAGCTGCGCCCCTGGTGCTGCTCGAGCGTCAGCTCGCGGCTGACCGCCCGGTAGCCGTCCTCGATCCCGCGCATCTCGTCGGTGAAGTCGTGGCCGCTGACCAGCAGCGAGGCCTCCATGTTGAGGCCGAACGAGCGCATGTCCATGTTGCTGGAGCCGATCACCGCGATCTCGTCGTCGATCGTCAGGTGCTTGGCGTGGAGGATGTACGGCGCCGGGTAGAGGTAGATCCGCACGCCGGAGCGCAGCAGCGCCTCGTAGTACGAGCGTTGGGCGTGGAAGACCAGCGGCTGGTCGCCGATCTCGGACACGAACAGCTCGACCGACAGGCCGCGCTCGGCCGCGGTCGTGACCGCGTGCATCAGCGACTCGTCCGGCACGAAGTACGGACTGGTGATGCTGACCCGCTGCTGCGCGTTGTAGATCAGCGAGTTGAACAGCTTGAGGTTGTTCTCGTCCTCGAACCCCGGACCGCTGGGCACGACCTGGCACTCCAGCGTGTCCCGTGCGACGCGCGGGTCGACCGGCTCGATCTCGCCCTCCAGCGTCTCGTCGGTCTCGGAATACCAATCGGTCACGAAGAGCGCGTTGACGCCGCCGACGATCGGGCCCTCCAGGCGGACCATCAGCTCCTTCCACTGCAACCCGCGGCGCCGGTTGGCCCGCTTGTTGTAGCTGGCGTCGATCAGGTTCTGCGACCCCATGTATGCCACGTCGCCGTCGATCACCAGCAGCTTGCGGTGGTTGCGCAGGTCGGGGCGCTGGTACTTGCCGCGGAGGGGCTGGACCGGCAGCATCGGCCGCCAGAGCACGCCGATCCGCTCGAGGTGCTTCTTGGTGGCGCGGTACCCCGGCGAGCGGTACGAGCCGATGTGGTCGAACAGCACTCGGACCGTGACGCCGCGCTGGACCGCGCGCTCCATCGCCGCGAAGAACGGGGCCGTCGCCGCGTCGGAGGAGAGGATGTAGAACTCGCAGTGGACGTACTCGCGCGCCCCGTCGACCGCGTCGGTCAGCTCCTGCAGCGAAGCGTCGTAGTCCTCGATCAGCCGCGCCGCGTTGCCGGTGACCATCGGCATCGCGCCGAGGTTGCGGTTGAGCTGGACCACCGACGCCAGCCACGGCGGCCCGGGATCGTCGGGCGGCAGCTGGTCCATCCCCTTCGTGCGCTCGAGGATCACGCGGTTGACCTCGCGCTGCTTGCGGCGCCGGTGGGCCGGGAGCTTGGGGTTGCCGATCAACAGGAACGCGATCACCCCGATGTACGGGATCAGGAAGATCGCCAGCAGCCAGGCCATCGCCGACGATGGACGCCGGTTGACCGGCACGATCGCGATCGCGGCGATACGGATCGCCATGCCGACGACGTCGAGCGCGAGCGTGCTGTGGAGCAGCAGCCACGTCAGGTCCACGTTCAGGTCCACGCGGCCACGCTACACGGGACGGCCGGCGAGGCTCCCTGCGGACGACGCCGAGGCGGTCGGGCGCGACGAGCCGCGTCCGACCGCGTGCGCCGTCAGGCGGCGGGCTGCCCCGCGCCGACCGTCGCGCACGCGTGCACGCCACCGTCGACGTGGATGATCTCGCCGGTGATCGCGCGGGCCAGCGGCGACAGCAGGAACAGCGCCGCGTCGGCGGTCGGCGTCGGGTCGGCCTGGTCCCAGCCGAGCGGGGCGGCCTCGTCCCAGCCGTCGCTGAGCTGGTGGAAGCCGGGGATCCCGCGGGCGGCGATCGTGCCGAGCGGGCCGGCCGAGACCAGGTTGGAGCGGACGCCCTGCGGTCCGGCGTAGCGCGCCAGGTAGCGGCTGGTCGCCTCGAGCGCGGCCTTGGCGACGCCCATCCAGTCGTAGATCGGCCAGGCGACCTGCCCGTCGAAGTCGAGGCCGACGACCGAGCCGCCGTGCTCCGACTTCGACAGCGCCGGGAGCAGGGCCGCCGCCAGCGCCTTCAGCGAGTACGCGCTGGTCTCGAACGCGATCTTCGCGCTCTCCGGCGGCGTCTCGAGGAAGTTGCCGCCGAGCGCGTCCTCGGGCGCGAAGGCGATCGCGTGCAGCACGCCGTCGAGCCGACCGTCCCAGCGGGCGTCGATCTCGGCGGCGACCGCGGCCAGGTCCTCGGGCTTGTTGACGTCGAGCTCGAGCACGTCGGCCGGCTGGGGCAGCTGCTTCGCCGCCCGCTCGGTCAGGCGGCGCGGACGACCGAACCCGGTCAGCAGGACCTCGGCCCCGGCCTCCTGGGCGCGCGCGGCGACGTGCCAGGCGATCGAGTCCTTCGTGATCACGCCGGTGATCAGCAGACGACGGCCGGTCAACAGACCAGCGGGCACGGGAACGGTCACGGGTACCTCGGGGTTCGGACTACGGGGTGCGGAGCGCGGGCTACAGCGGGAAGTTGCGGGCCCGCTGCTCGGCCGACGCGGGGCGCCGCAGGGCGCTGAGCGCCCAGATCAGGCGGTCGCGCGTCTGCGCGGGCTCGATCACCTCGTCGACGATACCGAGCGCGGCCGCCCCGTCCGCGGAGAGATGCTCGGCCGCGTACTGCGCGGCCAGCTCGGCCTTCTTGGCGGCGGGATCCTCGGCGGCGGCGATCTCGCGGCGACCGGTGAACCCGACCGCCTGCTCGGCGCCCATCACGCCGATCTGCGCCGTCGGCCACGCCAGCACCATCGTCGCGCCGAGCGCGCGGCTGTTCATCGCGATCTGCGCGCCGCCGAAGGCCTTGCGCAGCACGATCGTGATCTTCGGGACGTCGGCCTCGGCGAACGCGTGGACCAGCTTGGCGCCGTGACGGATCACCGCGCCCTGCTCCTGGTCGCTGCCCGGCATGAAGCCCGGGGTGTCGACCAGGACCGCGAGCGGCACGCCGAAGAGGTGGCACCAGCGGACGAAGCGGGCGGCCTTCTGGGCCGACTCGGCGTCGAGCGTGCCGGCCATCCGCGACGGCTGGTTGGCGACGATGCCGACCGAGCGACCGTCGATCCGGGCGAGCGCGCAGACGACGCTCGGGGCCCAGTTGGGGGCGATCTCGAGCAGCCGGCCGCCGTCGACGATCGCCGTGGCGACGTCGCGCACGTCGTAGCCGCGACGCTGCTCGGTCGGCACGAAGACCGACGGGTCGAACGCCGGCGCGGGCACCGGACGGGTCTGCGGCGGCTCCTCGCCGGAGCGCAGCGGCAGCAGCGCCAGCAGCTCGCGGGTCAGGTCGATCGCGTGGCGGTCGTCGTCGGCGACCATCTGGCAGACGCCGTTCTGGCTCTGCACGTCGCAGCCGCCCAGGTCCGACGCCGAGACGTCCTCGCCGGTGACCTCGCGGACGACGCCGGGACCGGTCAGGAACATCGCCGCGTCGCGGGTCATGATCGTGATGTCGGTCAGCGCCGGAGTGTAGGCGCCGCCTCCGGCGCAGGTGCCGCAGACGACGGAGATCAGCGGGACCTGGCCCGACAGCCGCGTCAGCTCGGCGAAGATCCGGCCGTAGCCGGCCAGCGCCTCCAGGCCCTCCTGCAGGCGGGCGCCGGCGGACGCGAGGAAGCCGACCACGGGGATCCGCGACTCGCCGGCGATCTGCAGCAGCCGGACGATCGTCTCGGCGTGGCGCGCCCCGAGGCTGCCGCCGAGCAGCGACTGGTCCTCGGAGTAGCAGGCGACCGGACGGCCGTCGATCGTGCCGAAGCCGGCGACGATGCCGTCGCCCGCGACGGCCCGGGCGCCGAGCGCCGGCGAGGTCACCGCAGTGCGGAGCAGCCGCAGCGACCCGGGATCGCACAGGGACTCCAGCCGCTGCAACGGCGTCAGCGCCTCGTCGCCGCTGTCGCGGCGGTCGTGGTCCGTCGTCGGAGCGATCCGCTCCGCGACGATGGTCGGGGTCCCAGTGCGTCCACTCATCAGATGCCTCCGAGCACGATGCAGGTGTTGTGGCCGCCGAAGCCGAACGACGTCGACAGGGCGACCGGGGCCCGGCCGGCGGTGTCCCGCAGCGGCATCGGCTCACCGATCACGTGCAGCAGGTCCAGCTCCGGATCGGGCTGATCGAGGTTCAGGGTCGGCGGAGCGACCCGGTTGGCCAGGGCCAGCACGGTCGCGACCGCCTCGATCGCGCCGGACGCGCCGAGGCTGTGACCGAGCGCCGACTTGAGGCTCGAGATCGGGGTCTGCTGCAGGTGCGCGCCGAGCGCGATCTGCATCGCTCCCGTCTCGGCCCGGTCGTTGAGCGGCGTGCCGGTGCCGTGGGCGTTGATGTAGTCCACGTCCTCGGCCGCGACGCCGGCGTTGTCGAGCGCCGCGAGCACCGCTCGCGAGGCGCCGGAACCGTCCGGGGTCGGCGCCGTCAGGTGGTGCGCGTCCTGCGACGAGCCGCTGCCGCGCACGAGGCCGAGGATCTCGGCGCCGCGCTCGCGGGCCCGGTCCTCGCGCTCGAGCACGAGCACCGCGGCGCCCTCGGCAAGCACGAAGCCGTCGCGCTCGACGTGGAACGGCCGCGACTGTCCGGTGGTCGAGAGCGCGTCCATCGCGCCGAACCCGGCGCGCGCCAGGTCGACCATCGCGGCCTCGGTACCGCCGACCACGACCGCGTCGACCGCGCCGGCGCGCAGGTCGCGCAGCCCGGCGGCGATCGCGTCCGCGCCGGCGGCGCAGGCGCTGACCACGCCGTAGCTCGGGCCGCGCAGGCCGTGGCGCAGGGCGACCTGGCCGGTCGGCCCGTTGGCCATCAGCAGCGGGATGGCCAGCGGGGACACGGGCTTGCCCTGGAGCATCGCCGCGTGGTTCTCGGTGAGCGTGATGAACCCACCGATGCCGCTGCCGATCACCGTGCCGATCCGCTCGGACGCATACGGCAGCTCTCCGCCGCCGTCGGCGTCCGTCCAGCCCGCCTGCGCCAGCGCCTCGGTGCTCGCGGCCAGCACCAGCTGGCTCGAGCGGTCCGCGCGCCGCGCTTCCTTGCGGGTCAGGACGTCGGTCGGGTCGAAGTCGCGGCAGGCGCCCTCTCCGTTCACGATGCCCGAACGACCCGCCGCCCAGCCCGTGAAGAGGGAATCCGCGCCGACGCCCAGGGGCGTGACCGCGCCGACACCGGTGATCGCAGCGTTGATCACTGGGCGGCGCGCTCCACGATCAGGTTCACGGCGTCCTCGACCGTGCGCAGCTTGGCGACGTCCTCGCCCTGCAGCTTCACGGCGTACTTCTCCTCGACGATCTGCGAGAGCTCGGCCAGGTCGAGCGAGTCGACGTCGAGGTCCTCGAAGGTGGCGGTCGGGCTGAGGGCGTCGGCCTCGGCGCCCAGCTCCTCGAGCGAGCTCAGCACGAGCTTCTCGACGTCGTCACGGGTGACTGCGGTGGACACTTGGGGTATCTCCTGTGTTGCTGACTAGCGGGCAGAACTGCGGGAAGCGGGTCACGTATGGGTACACGTGGGATGCGGACTCCGGGACGGCGACGGCGGTGCAGTACCGCCATCCGGGGGGTGCTACCCCCCTGCCGTCGGGTCCGGCTGTGTGCGGTCACGCACCGAGGCCACCGTCGACGACGAGGGTGGATCCGGTGACGTACGACGCCTCGGGAGACGCGAGGAAGCGGATCGTCGCGGCGACCTCCTCGGGCTGACCGGCCCGACGCGCCGGGATGTGGCCGACGAGGTCCTCGAGCAGGCCCTCGGTCATCTCGCTCTCGATGAACCCGGGAGCGACCGCGTTGACCGTGACGCCGCGGCGGGCGACCTCGGCGGCGACCGAGCGGGTCAGGCCGAGCAGGCCGGCCTTGGCGGCCGCGTAGTTGGCCTGGCCGGGGTTGTTGCGCAGCGCGATCACCGACGAGACGTTGATGATCCGGCCGAAGCGGGCGCGGATCATCGGGCTCAGCGCCGGGCGGATCAGCCGGAACGCCGCCGTCAGGTCGACGTCGATCACGCTCTGCCAGTCGTCGTCGCTGAGCTGCATCGCCAGGTTGTCGGCGGTGATCCCGGCGTTGTTGACGAGCACGCGGACCGGGCCGAGCGCCTCGACCGCGGCGGCCAGCAGCTGCTCGGGCGCGGCGGGGTCGGCCAGGTCGGCCGCGATCGCGACCGCGGTGCCCCCGGCCGCCTCGACGTCGGCGACGACCTGCTGGGCCTTCTCGGCGTTGCGGCCGTAGTGGACGACCACGGGCCAGCCGTCGGCCGCCAGCGCCTGGACCGTCGCGGAGCCGATCGCCCCGGACCCGCCGGTGACGAGCGCGCAGCCGTCCTCGGGCTTGACGGGCGGCCAGACGAACTTCTTGGCGCTCACGCGGCGCCCTCCCAGGTCATGGTGATTCCGGCCCACGCGAGGCCGCTTCCGAAGCCCGCGAGCAGCAGGCGGGTGCCGCGCTCCAGACGGCCGGTCGCTCGGGCGTCGGCGAGGGCCAGGACGATCGAGGCGGCGGAGGTGTTGCCGTGGTGGTCGACCGAGTTGGCCAGCCGGTCCTCCGGCACCTCGAGCCGCTTGCGCACGGCCTCGAGGATCCGGCCGTTGGCCTGGTGGAGCACGATCAGGTCGACGTCGTCGAGACCGACGCCGTTGATCGCGGCCGTGTCGCGGACGGTCGACTCGAACCGCGAGACCGCGGTCTTGTACGTGTCGAAGCCGTTCATCTGGACCTGGCCGGCCTTGCCCAGCCCGAACTCGCCCGTGTCGTAGACCGACGGATGGTCGGTGGCCACCCGGACGGTGTCGCCGTGGGCGCCGTCGGAGCCGAAGAGCGACCGGCCGGTCGCTCCGGGGCGGTGCTCGTCGGCGGGATCGGTGGTCCCGCGCAACACGATCGCGCCGGCGCCGTCGCCGAGCAGGCCGGCGGTCGCGCGGTCGGTCTTGTCGGTCAGGCGACTCATCGCCTCGGCCGCGACGACGACGACGGTCTGGGCGCGGCCCGACTCGATCAGGCCGCTGGCGGTGGCGACCGAGGCGACGAACCCGCTGCATCCGGACGACAGGTCGAAGCCGCCGGCGTGGTTGGTGCCGAGGCCGTCCGCCACGACCGCGGCCATCGACGGCGCGATGTCGTCGCTCTGCAGGCAGGCCGCGATCACGAAGTCGACGTCCTTTGCGTCGACTCCGGCGTCGTCGAGCGCCCGCTGCGAGGCGAGCAGGGCCAGGTCGGTGAGCCGCTCGCCGGGCGCGAGGATCCGCCGCTCCTCGATGTGGGTCCGCTGGACGAGCCAGCCGGGCTTCAACCCGAGCCGCTCCTCGATCTCGGCCGACGTGACGACGGTCTCGGGCAGCGCCGAGCCGACGCCCAGCGGCGCGACCCGGATGCGACCGGGAGCGCCCGTCGAGGGCACGGCTGGGGACGGGATCGCGTCAGGCATCGGACGTATTGTCGCGCGTCGCCTCGACGGTGCCGACCGTCGGGAGCTCCGGCACCAGGATCTCCACCGCGTCGTCCCCCTCGAAGCCCGCGTCGAACGTGCGACGGGCGAGCCCCGCAGCCACGTCTCCGGGACCGACGTCGACGAACCGGCGGACGCCCGCGGCGTGCAGCGCGAGCAGGCCCGGGCGGAACAGCACCGGGTTGGTCAGGCTGTCGATCAGGCGGCGCGGGACGTCGTCGATCGGGGCCGCGGTCACGGCCGACCAGACGGTGGTCGTCGCCGGCCGGAAGTCGGTCTGGTCGACGGCGGCCTGCAGCCGCGGGATCGCGGGCTCCATCAGCGGCGAGTGGAAGGCACCGGCGACGTCGAGCCGGCGGACGCGGCTGCCGCGGCTCTTGGCGGTCTCGGCGGCGGCGTCGAGCGCGTCGATCCGGCCGGCGATGATCACCTGACCGGGCGCGTTGTCGCAGGCCACGACCAACCCGTGCTCCTCGGCCAGCGCGCGGGCCTCGTCGACGTCGGCCTTGCGGACGGCGGCCATGCTGCCGAGCTTCTGCGGATCGGCGTCGGCCATCGCGGCGCCGCGGGCGGCGGCCAGCGTGATCGCCTCCTGCTCGGTGATCACCCCGCCGGCGGCGAGCGCGACGATCTCGCCCAGCGAGTGACCGAAGTACGCGACCGGCGCGTCGAGGTCGAGCGCGGCGAGCCGGGCCAGCGACGAGCAGACGATCGCCGGCTGGGTGTAGCGGGTGCTCTCGGCGGTCTTCGGGAAGGGATCCTCGCCGACGGCCGCGACGACGGCGTCGAACAGATCGGGGCGGAGCCGGGCGACCTCGTCGCCCGCGCCCTCCATCGGCGTGCCTTGCCCGGGGAAGAGGATCGCGGTAGGGACGTTCACGACCCGACAGCCTGTCATGCCCGGACCGCCCCCGGCCGGCCGCCGGGGATCAAACCCCCTGGCCGTCGGATGGTCTGTGCGCTCGGTGCGCGCCGACCGCGCACCGAACGACCGGGAGGGCGCTTAGAGCAGGCCGCGCTGGTCGGCCGTGCGGACGGCTTCGGCTCGGTTGCGGACCTCGAGCTTGCGGTACAGCGCGCTCGTGTGCTCCTTGACCGTGTGCGGCGAGAGGTGCAGCGTCTTGGCGATCTCGGGGTTGGTCGCGCCGGTCGCGATCAGGCCGAGGATCTCGCGCTCGCGGGCGCTCAACCCGGCGGGCGTCGCCGGACCGGCGCTGGCCTCGAAGACCGTCCGCCCCGCCGCCACCGCCTGGACCGCCCGGCAGACGTCGGCCGCCGGCCAGTCCTTCGGGACGAAGCCCGACGCGCCGGCGGCCCGCGCCGCCGCGGCCGAGATCCGGCCCGCGCCCGAGAGCAGCAGCACCCGGGTCCGCGGCTCGGCCTTGCGCAGCCGCTCGCAGAGCTCCGCACCGGACTCCGTCCCGAGGAACAGGTCGACGAGCGCGACGTGCGGCGAGTACCGCGTCGCCAGGTCGACCGCCTCCTGCCCGTTGTGCGCGCTGAGGCAGCGGGCCACCCAGGTCTGGCTCGACAAGAGCGACCGCAGGCCCCAGTGGACCACGTCGTGGTCGTCCACCAACAGCACCGTCGTACGTCCGACTTCACGCGTCACGCGCATGCTCCTGTCCATCGGTGGCCGGGAGCAGCAACCGCACCCGCCATCCGGATTCTCCGTGTGCCCCGAACTCCAGCAGACCGCCGGCCTGGAGCGCTTCCACCGCCGCCAGGCGCAGGCCGAGTCCGCCGCGCCCCGCCTGCGAGCGACGAGCGCCGTCGCTCACGATCGTCATCGCCAGCACGTCGTCGACGCGCTCCAACGAGATTTGCAGCACCGTCGGCTCGCCGTGCTTGATCGCGTTGCGCACGGCCTCGCCGAGCACCGACTGGGCCAGCGACTCGAGATCGGGCGGCACCGCGGCACCGGGCTCGATCGTGGCGCGCAGCTCGACGTTGTCGTGCGCGCGGCGCAGTCGCTCGATCTCCTCGGCGAGGGTCAGGGCGGTCGGCGGGGCGGCGCCGAGCACCGGGCCGCGCAGCAGCTCGCGCAGGTCGGCCTGGGTCGCCTCGACCTCGTTGCGGGCCCGCTCGCGCGCCTCGCCCTCGAGCGGCGCGTCCGACGCGAGCACCAGCCCGACGCCGAACATCCGCTGGATCACCTGCTCGTGGACCTCGCGCACGAGGGTCAGGTGGCGGGTCATCTGCCGGGCCTGCTCCTGGTGGCGCGTCGCGCGCCGGGCGACCGAGGCGAACGCCACGACCTTGCCGGAGATCCACAGCGCGTCGCGCTCGGCGGCGCCGAGCGGCCGGCCGGTGGTCTGCTCGACGACCATCACGCCGTACCAGACGCCCCCGGCCGCGATCGGCACGTAGGCCAGGTCGCCCTCGGGAAGTTGGGCCAGGTCCGGGCGGGTGACGCGGTCTCCGGGGCTGTCGAGCGCGTCGACGACCCGGTCCTCCTCCAGCGCGACCCGCGAGAGCGGTGCGTCCTCGATCCCGACGCCCTCCGGTGGGAAGGCGTCGCGGTCGATCCGGTGCGAGCCGACGGGACGGACCCGCCGCCGGCCCTCGTCGTAGAGGAACATCACCGCGCGATCGACGTCGATCGCTCCGCAGACCGCGGCGCAGAGCCGGTCGTAGAACGAGGCGCTGTCCGGGGTGGCCTCCTCGAGCCCGGCCATCGCCTGCACGAACACCCCGAGGGCGTCCGCCGCGATCACGGCCGCCGACTGGTGCGGGCGCGTTGATTCGTCGGGGGACATCCACGCAGGCTATCCGGCGACCGCGCGTCCGGCGTGCTTGCCTGCGCCACACAGACATGCCCGGCGGGGGTATACGCCGGGAAGAGCCCCGGAAGGGGGCCCGAACCCGACGCCGAACAGTCTCCTACGATGTCTCCCACGATGCTCCGAAACCGCACCGTCCTCGCTCTCGCCGTCTCCGCCGCGTCCGCCGCTGCGCTGCTGCCCGCCACGGGCGCCAACGCCGCGCCGCTGAAGGGGCTGCAGGACCAGGAGATGACGGTGAACTTCCCGGACATGGTCCCGGAGTTCCTGAAGGCGAGCGACACCGCCAACGTCCAGATGGTCCGCTTCAACACCCGCTGGGACGGCAAGTCGAGCAAGCCCGACGGGGGCCAGATCTCGGGGATCCGCCAGTTCGTCCAGCAGGCGAACGCCGGCAACAGTGGGATCACCGCGATCGAGGTCGTGCCGACCGTCACCGGCGGCAGCTCGTTCAACCCGAAGGGCAAGAAGCCCGGCCCGACCGCCGCCTCGAAGATCTCGGTCAAGGCGTACTCGGCCTACGTCCAGGCGCTCGCCACCGCGCTCAAGGACCTGCCCATCGATCGCTACTACTCCGCGCTCAACGAGCCCAACTGGTTCCGCCACATCCCCAAGCGCGGCGCCGGCGCGGTCTACCGCCAGCTGCACAACACCGCCTACACCCAGATCAAGCGGATCGACCCCGAGGCCAAGGTGCTGTTCGGCGAGCTGCTGCCGTACGCCCGGCCGCTGTCGAAGACCTACCCCAACGGTCAGTCGACCAACGCCGGCTCGTTCGTCCGCGAGGTGCTCAACCTCGACAAGAACTGGAAGCCGAAGGGCAGCAGCAAGACCTACACCGTCAAGGCCGACGGAATCGCGCTGCACACCTACGACTTCAAGGCCGACCCGCGCAAGAAGCGCAAGGACCGCGACGACTGGACCCAGGGCAACCTGTCCTACGCGAAGTCCGACCTGCGCAAGGCGGTCAAGACCAAGCGGCTGCCGTCCAGCGTGAACTCGAACCTCTACCTGACCGAGTTCGCCTACAAGACCAGCGGCAGCGACTCGATCCCCGTCAGCCGCGCCGCGACCTACCTGAAGGCCGCCTGGAGCATCGCCAAGAAGCAGAAGGCCAAGAGCTTCCTCTGGTACCAGCTGCGTGATCCGCAGACCAGCGAGGAGCTGTGGCAGTCCGGCCTGCAGACCCGCTCCGGCGGCACCCGCGCGACCTGGACCGCGTTCGTCGGCCTGCGCTAGCCGCTTCGCCGGTGGGGTCGGTCGGTCTCGGCCGACCCCGCCGGCCCCGTCCGCGAAGGACGCATTCGGGGTCGCACCGAACCCTTTACCTATTCATGGTGTTCTGTAAGGCATGACTCGAACCCGAGCCAGCTTCGCCCTGGTCACCGTCGCCGCCGCCGCAGCCGTGGCGCTCCCCGCCTCCCCCGCCTCCGCCGCCCCCGCGAAGGGCCTGCAGGATCAGGAGATGACGGTCAACCATCCCGATCTCCGCATCAAGTTCCTCGAGGACGCGAAGGCCGCCAACGTCACGTTCCTGCGCTTCAACACGCGGTGGAACGGCAAGTCCGGCCTGCCGGACCGCAGCCAGCTCGACGCGATCCGCGACACGATCGCGCTCGCCCCGAGCTACGGCATCGAGCAGGTGCTGATCGCTCCGACCGTCACCGGCGGCACGTCCTTCAACCCGAAGGGCAAGAAGCGCGGTCCGACCGCGGCCTCGAAGATCTCGCTCAGCGCCTACAAGACGTACATCCGCGCCGTCGCCAACTCGTTCGAGGATCTCCCGAACATCGAGATGCTCTACGCGCCGCTCAACGAGCCCAACTGGTACCGCCACATCCCCAAGCGCGGCGGCGCCACGATGTACCGTCGGCTGCACAACGCCGCCTACGACGAGATCAAGAAGATCGACTCGGACGCCAAGATCCTCTTCGGCGAGCTCGCCCCGTACGCCCGCCCGCTGTCGAAGAACTTCCCCAACGGCCAGTCGACCGACCCGGGCGACTTCGTCCGCGAGGTGCTCGGGCTGGACAGCAAGTGGCGGTCGAAGGGCAGCCGCAAGACCTACACCGTCAAGGCCGACGGCGTCTCGCTGCACACCTACGACTTCAAGGCCGACCCGCGCAAGAAGCGCAAGGACCGCGACCAGTGGACCCAGGCCAACCTGGGCTACGCGAAGGCCGACCTGCGCAAGGCCGCCCGCACCAAGCGGCTGCCGTCGAAGGCCGTGTCGAACCTCCACATCACCGAGTTCGCGTACAAGACCGCCGGCAGCGACCGGATCCCCGTCACGCGGGCCCGCACGTACCTGACGCGCGCCTGGAGCATCGCCAAGAAGCAGAAGGTCAAGAGCTTCGTCTGGTACCAGCTGCGCGACCCGCAGTCGCGTGACGTGCTGTGGCAGTCGGGCCTGAAGACCAAGTCGGGCAGCAGCCGCTCGACCTGGTCGACGTTCCGCACGATGCGGTAGCGACCCCTCCGCGGTGTGCCGGACCGCTCCCGGTCCGGCATGCCTGCGAGGCTGAGCGGGTACCCCCTTGGAGTCGGCCGATCCGGACGACGCCCCGACCCGCGCAGGAGCCTCCGATGCACGAAACCGAAGCCGACGTCGTCGTCCTGGGAGCGGGACCGGCGGGCGAGGTCGTGTCCGGGCTGCTCGCCGACGCCGGACTCGACGTCGTGATCGTCGAGCCGCGACTGGTCGGCGGCGAGTGCTCGTTCTACGGCTGCATGCCGTCGAAGGCGCTGCTGCGCCCCGCCGAGCTGCTGGCCGAGACCCAGCGCGTTCCCGGCGTCCGTGAGCTGGTCGACGGCCCGCTCGACCCGCAGAACGTGCTCGACCGCCGCGACGAGGTGATCCACGAGCTGGACGACGCGGTCCAGCTGCCGTGGCTCGACGAGCGGGGGATCCGGCTCGTTCGCGGCCACGCCCGGTTCACCGGCGAACGCGCGGTCGAGATCCGCGACGCCGACGACCGTCCACGCGAGCGGATCACCGCCCGCCGCGCCGTGATCGTGGCCACCGGCACGCGCCCCGCGCTCCCGCCGACTCCCGGGCTCGACGAGGTCGGCGGCTGGACCAACCGCGAGGGCACCACCGCCGATCAGGTCCCCGGCGCGCTGGTCGTGCTCGGCGGTGGACCGATCGGCAGCGAGCTGGCCCAGGCGTGGAGCTCGCTCGGGTCCCGGGTCACGGTGCTCGAGGGCGCCCCGCGGATCCTCGGCAAGGAGGAGCCGTTCGCGTCCGCCGAGGTCACCGAGAGCCTGCGGGCCGACGGGATCGACGTGCGCACCGGCGTACGGGTGGCCGCCGCCCGCCGGGACGGCGAGCGCGTGGTGGTCACGCTGGAGGGCGGCGAGCAGGTGGAGGCCGACGAGATCCTCGTCGCCGCCGGCCGCACCCCGAACACCGACTCGTTGGCGCTGGACGAGATCGACGTCGCGCCGAACGACGCCGGATTCCTCGAGACCGACTCGTCGCTGCGGGTCGGCGGCCAGCCCTGGCTGTTCGCGATCGGCGACGTCAACGGCCGCGCGCTGCTGACCCACCAGGGCAAGCGGCAGGCGCGGGTGGTCGGGGCCCACCTGCTCGACCGTCCCGGTGGGGAGCTGCGGCCCGACGAGCCCGACGGCGGACGCAGCCCGCGGGTGACCTTCACCGACCCGCAGGTGGCGGCGGTCGGCTACACGCTCGAGGCCGCGCGGGACGCCGGGATCGACGCCGAGGCGATCGACGCGCCGAGCGACGGCACGGCCGGCGCGAGCTTCATCGGCAAGGACGCCGGCGGGACCACGCGGTTCGTGATCGACCGCGAGAACGGCCTGCTGATCGGCGCGACCTTCGTCGGTCCCGGCGTCGCCGAGCAGCTGCACGCGGCGACGGTCGCGGTGGCGGGCAAGGTCCCGCTCGACCTGCTCGACCTCGCGACCCCGGCCTTCCCGACGCGCAGCGAGACCTGGCTGCGCCTGATCGACCGGCCGCGGAGCTAGGTCGACCTAACGAATCCCCCGCCCTTCGGGGGGATTGCGGGGCGACGAGGACGGCGCAGCGCCGCGTGACGGGCGTTTGAGAATAGGATCGGCGGCGTGAGCGCCGTGTCCGATTCGTCCCACCGTCCGCTGCGTGTCGCCATCGTCGGCGCGGGACCGTCCGGCTTCTACGCCGCCGGCCAGCTGCTGTCCGCCAAGGACCTCGACCGGCCCGTCGAGGTCACGATGCTCGACCGCCTCCCCACCCCCTACGGCCTCGTCCGGTTCGGCGTCGCCCCGGACCATCCGAAGATCAAGAGCGTGATCCGGGTCTACGCGAAGATCGCGCTCAAGCCCGGCTTCCGGTTCTTCGGCAACGTCGAGGTCGGTAAGGACGTCACCCACGACGAGCTGACCGCCCGCCACGACGCCGTGATCTACACCACCGGCGCCGCGCACGACCGCCGTCTGGGAATCCCCGGCGAGGACCTCCCCGGCTCGCACCCCGCCACCGACTTCGTCGCCTGGTACAACGGCCACCCCGACGCCGCCGGCCACCAGTTCGACCTGAGCGGCAAGCGGGCCGTGGTGATCGGCAACGGCAACGTCGCCGTCGACGTCGCCCGGATGCTCGCCCTGACCCCGGACGAGCTCAAGGTCACCGACACCGCCGACCACGCGATCGAGGCGCTGGCCGCGTCGGAGATCGAGGAGATCGTGGTGCTCGGCCGCCGTGGCCTCGCGCAGGCCGCGTTCACCAACCCCGAGCTGCGCGAGCTCGGCGAACTGGAGGACGCCGACATCATCGTCTCTCCCGACGACGTCGCGTTGGATCCGGGCTCCAAGGCCTGGCTGGAGCGCGACGGCGGCGACGTCCGCGAGCAGCGCAACGTCGAGATCGCCACCGAGTACTCCACCCGCACCCCGGAGGGCAAGAAGCGCCGCGTGGTGCTGCGGTTCCTGCGGTCGCCGCTGCGGATCCTCGGCGAGGAGCGCGTCGAAGGAATCGAGCTGGCGGTCAACGAGCTGGTCGCCGACGAGGACGGCTGGCTCTCGGCCCGACCGACCGACCAGACCGAGGTCATCGACTGCTCCCTGGTGCTGCGCTCGATCGGCTACCGCGGGTCGCCGCTGGACGGCGTGCCGTTCGACGACCAGCGCGCCACGATCAACAACGTCGGCGGACGCGTGATCGACGGCGACACCGACGAGACCATCCCCGGCGTCTACACCGCCGGCTGGATCAAGCGCGGCCCCTCCGGGATCATCGGCACCAACAAGAAGTGCGCCCAGGAGACCACCAGCATGCTGCTGGAGGACGCCGCCGCCGGCACCCTCCCCGCCCCGACCGTGACCGAGGACGACCTCGAGGCGCTGGTCGCGTCGCGGCAGCCGGAGTTCGTCGACTTCGCCGGCTGGAGCAAGATCGACGCCCACGAGCAGGCGCTCGGCGAGCCCCAGGGCCGCCCCCGCGTCAAGCTCGTCGACGTCGACGAGATGGTGAAGGTCGCGAAGGCCTGAATCGACGGCCGGTCCGGGCGCGGCCGACCCTCGTCCTCGCCGGCGTCCCACGGGGCGCCGGTCGTCGTTCGGGGGCGAACGACCGGCCCCGAAACGACGAAACCGCCTGAGCGATCAGGCGGTTTCGGTGAAGCCCTCTATGAGACTCGAACTCATGACCCCTTCCTTACCATGGAAGTGCTCTACCACTGAGCTAAGAGGGCGACGGCGGAGAATCTTAGCGGGATTCCCCAGACTATGGGTCGCGGGCTTCCCGGGCTCGTTCCCGGTCGAGTACCGTGCGCCGCAAAGCAACCGAGGAGACATTGTGTCAGGACTGGGTGGAAGCGCGAGCGGCGAGATCGACGCACCGATCGACGAGGTCTGGGCGACGCTGACCGACGTCAGCACGATCGCGGCCTGGCAGGACGGCATCATCTCGATCGAGCCGATCGAGACCAACGCCGCCGGGGAGGTCGTGCGGGCCAAGCTGGAGGCCGACGCGAAGGTCAAGACGCTGGGCGTGGTGGTCCGGTTCGAGCGGGCCGCGCCGACGCGTCTGAGCTGGGTCGTCGAGAGCGGCGACGTCAAGAAGCTCGACGGCTCGTGGACGCTCGAGGATCTCGGAGGCGGCCGTACCCGCGCCACCTACACGACCGAGGTCGACCCCGGACGGATGCTGCGGATGATGGTCCGCGGACCGGTCGAGGACAAGATCCGCGAGAAGCTCGTCGACAAGCGGCCGGCCGAGCTCGCCGCACGGGTCCAGGCGCAGCGCTAGCCGCCCCACCGAGTATCCACCGGACGTTCCCACCCACTACGACGACCGACGGACGTCGTGGTGGTGAGGACCCGGTGAGGGGTCCGGACGGCGCGCGGGAGAGCGATCCCGCCGCGCGCCGCGGATTCCGACTACTCGGCCGGGGTGACCTTGACCAGGTCGACCGCGAAGACCAACGTGGAGTTGGCGGGCAGCTGCGGACCCTGGTCCTGCGCGCCGTAGCCCTGCTCCGGCGGCACGATCAGCAGGCGACGACCGCCCTCCTTCATCCCCGGGATGCCGGCGGTCCAACCCTCGATCAGGCCACCCTCGACCAGCGGGAACGAGGTGCTGTTCGGCTCCCGCGTCCACGACGAGTCGGCGACCTCGCCGTCCCACACCTGCAGCGTGTAACGGACCTCGATCGTGTCGCCGAGCTTGGCCTCCTTGCCGTCGCCCTCGACGATGTCCTCCTGGATCAGCTCGGTCGGAGCCGTGCCCGACATCGGGATGAACTCCGGGGCCTTGTCGAGGTCGGTGCCGATGCCCTTGGCGATCTCCTCCACGCTCGGCGCCGTCCCGGTGGCGCCGTCGGCCTCGGTGGCCGTCGTCTGCGCGGTCGAGGTCGCCTCGGTGACGTCCTTGGCGGTGTTGTCGTCACCGCAGCCGGCCACCACGAAGGCGAGCAGTACGAGCGGAACCGGAAGAAGTCGACGCGAAAGCATGAGCGGGAGCCTAATGCAGGGTCCCCCCTGCGTGCCCTTTCGCACACATCAAGGTCTCCTATGTCGACGCCGCCGGCCCTCCGGGGCCCGGCCTAGGCCGCCGAGACCAGCTCGGCGAACAGGCGGTCGAGCGTCTCGACCGGATCGCCGCAGGTGCCGGTGTGGACCGGCGACGGCTGGACGATCGTGCTCGAGGGCGCCGCGATCCAGCCGAAGCGGTCGGAGCGATCGAGCGCCGCGACCGCCCCGGCGGCGGGATCTCCATGGGCGACCCGCCGGATGCCCTCCAGGTGGGCCTCCAGGGCGTCTAGGTCGAGGTCGGCGTCGAGCACGCGCAGGCGGTCGCGGTCGACCGCCACGCGGACGTCGAGGAACCGGTGGCGGCGCGAATGCAGGGCCACCCCCACGTTCATCGCCTCGCCCCGGGTCAGCGACGGGACGACCCGCAGCACGGCGTACTGGAAGACCTCGTCGGCGACGTCAGGCGACACGGGCGCGCTCCGCCTCGTCGACGAATTCGCGCGGCGCGGCGTGACGGGCCAGCAGGTCCGCGACCAGCAGCTCGGCAGCGTCGGCGTCGAGCCACTCGGCGGGGACCAGACCGACGATCCTCCGCAGCAGCGCCTCGTCGACGTGCGGGGCGAGCCGCTCGTCCGCGGCGACGATCGACGCGGCCCGCGGCAGCAGCACGTGGTCGCGGATCGCGGCGAACCGGCCCCGGGCCTTGGCGGGGTCGAGACCGGCGTGCTGACGGTAGAGCCCGGCCCCGTGGTCGATCAGCCAGGGGCGGCCGTGCCAGGTCAGCAGGTTGGGGTTGCGGGGCGTGCGGTCGACGTTCTCGCAGAACGCGTCGAGCCAGACGATCGCGGCCGCCAGCTCCGCGTCCGGCTGCGGGCCCGATGCGGGCGTGTAGGGCAGCGCCCGCGGCAGGAAGTCCATGCCGACGTTGCGCCCGGCGCTGGCGGCGAGCGGGTCCTGGATCTCGGGGTCGGGCTCGGCGTGCGACAGCTCGATCGGCAGGTCGATCAGCACCAGCTCCGGCATCAGCAGGCCGAGCTCGGGCTCGGCCTCGCCGAGCGCGCGGGCGAGCTCGCCGACGACCAGCTCCGCGACGAGCGCCTTGGTGCCCTGCGCGGCCCCGGCGAGCTTGACGACGTAGAGCCCGTCGTCGTCGGCTTCGACCAGCGCCGGCACGGAGCCGCCCTCGCGGAGCGGGGAGACGTAGCGGGTGGCGCGGACCGTGCGGAGCACCCGGTGAGCGTACCGGCACCCCGGAAACGGCGAAGGCCCCGGAATCCGGGGCCTTCGAGAAGTGGGGGGAACAGGATTCGAACCTGTGTAGGCAGAGCCAACGGGTTTACAGCCCGTCTCCTTTAACCACTCGGACATCCCCCCGAGCGGTGACGGATCCTAGCGAGGCGGCGCAAAACGTGCCGCCTCGCCGGGCCGCTACTTACACGGCATCCCTGAGGCGCTGGCTCTCCGGCAGCGACTCCAGCTTCTTCAGCGTGTGGCTCTCGATCTGACGGATCCGCTCGCGGGTCACGTCGAACGCGCGGCCGACCTCTTCGAGCGTGCTCGGGCGGTCGCCGGACAGGCCGAAGCGCATCTCGATCACCTCGCGCTCGCGCTGCGGCAGCGTCGAGAGCGCGCGACGAACGTGCTCGCGACGGAGCTGCTCGCTGGTCATCTCGAACGGGGACTCGGCGTCCTTGTCCTCGACGAAATCGCCGAGCGACGACTCCTCGTCGTCGCCGACGGGCTTCTCGAGCGAGATCGGCTGCTGCGACATGCGCAGGATGTCGCGCACGTCGCGAACGTCCATGTCGACCTCGGACGCGATCTCCTCCGGCGAGGGCTGGCGGCCGAGCGACTGGACGAGCTGGCGCTCGACGTGCACGACCTTGTTCAGCTTCTCGACCATGTGGACGGGGATCCGGATCGTCCGGCCCTTGTCGGCGATGGCGCGCGTGACGGCCTGGCGGATCCACCAGGTGGCGTACGTGGAGAACTTGTAGCCGCGGCGGTAGTCGAACTTCTCGACGGCGCGGATCAGGCCCAGCGAGCCCTCCTGGATCAGGTCGAGGAAGCTCAGGCCGCGACCGAGGTAGGCCTTGGCGATCGAGACGACGAGACGGAGGTTCGCCTCGATCATCTGCTGCTTGGCCTGCATGTCGCCGCGCTCGATGCGCTTGGCGAGGGTCACTTCCTGGTCCGCGGTCAGCAGCGCGACGCGGCCGATCGAGCGGAGGTACATCCGCAGCGAGTCGAGGCTGGGCTCGACGGTCAGGTCGATCTGCGGGCGGGCCTTGGTGCCACCGTCGCGCTCCTTACGGGAGGAGGTGTGCTCGAGCCGCTCGGCCTCGCGGGCCTGACGGTCGGTGGCGTCACCGCCGTGGAGGACGTCGACGCCGACCTCCTCCAGATGGCTGTGGAACACCCGAAGCTGCTCCTTGGTGACTTCTGCTTCTTCGAGCGAGGCCGCGATGTGCTCGACGGTCAGGAAGCCGCGCTCCTGGCCCTCCGCGATTAGTGCTCGCAACTCGTCGATCTCGGTGATCGGCGTCTCGTCGGCCAATAGTGCCCGGTTGTTGCTCACGTCAGAACCTTCCTTCGTCGGTTCTACGCCGTTCGGCGTATCCGACGGCGTGGATCACGTTTTGTCACCGCTCCGACGGCGTGTCCTGCGTGGTCTCGAACGTCCCGAAAGGGCCATTTCGTCGCCGCGAAAGACGCGTTGTCGTCCTCGCAAGGAATAGCACAAGGTTCCGCGCCAGGCGCCGCGAGGGTGACAGTGGTCACAGAAGTCCTGCTAGCGACGGGATGGACCGGGACGCGGCCGGAGCCGATACCCCGTGCTGGCGTGGCAAAACGACGCTGAGGCGTACCGTATGGATGGTCGGTGGACCGGGTCGCGCGCAGCGGTCGGTCCAGAGCACTGCAAGCGAGCCCCCATGACGACGACCCGATTCGCCCTCGATGTCCAAAGCCTCCGTCCGGCGGTCCACGTGGCGCTGTCACGGGTCGGCGTGGAGAACGTCGAGAAGGTGATCCGCGTCGGTCCGGCCGGCGCCGAGGTCCCCTACCTGGCGAGCTTCCGTACCGAGGTCGACCTGGGTCCGGCCCAGAAGGGCGCGCACATGTCGCGCTTCGAGGAGGTCGTCAACGAGGTGATCGGCGAGCTGGTCGTCGGGGACGGCGCGACGGGCGCGCTACGGGCCGAGGACGTCGCCCGGCGGGTCGCGGTCGCGATCCGCGAGCGGCAGGACGCTCGCCGGGCCGAGGTGCACGTGACCGCGCGCTACCCCGAGGAGCGCGACGCGCCGGTCTCGGGCATCCGGACGCAGGAGATCTTCACGCTGCACGGCGTCGCCGTCGCGACCGAGACCGAGACCCGGACGATCACCGGCGTCACCGCCCAGGGCATGACCGCGTGCCCGTGCGCGCAGGAGCACCTGCGCGAGTCGTCCGCCGAGCGGCTGTCGGCGGCCGGCTTCGACGAGCAGCAGATCGAGACGATCCTCGAGGCCGTACCGGTGGCCACGCACAACCAGCGGGGCCTGGGCACCGTCTACCTGGGCCGGATCGACGGCCCGAGCGGCGAGCAGCGCGTCGACGTCGACGCGCTCGACCTGGTGCGGCTGGTCGAGTCGTCGATGAGCTCGGAGATCTTCGAGCTGATGAAGCGCTCCGACGAGGGCAGCGTGGTCGAGCGGGCGCACCGCAACCCGCGGTTCGTCGAGGACTGCGTGCGCGAGATGATCCGGCAGATCGCCGAGCAGTACGGCGGCCTGCCCGACGACGCGTTCTTCCTGGCCCGCCAGCAGAACCTCGAGACGATCCATCAGCACGACGTGATCGCGGAGCGCTTCGGCACGCTCGGCGAGCTGCGGGGCGAGCTGACCCGCGGCGAGGAGCCCGCGCGGCAGACCTCGCTGCGCGAGTGGCTCGACGGCGCGGGTCGCTGAGCTTGCGGTCGAGGTTCGGCACGGAGGACGTGCTCGACCTCGACGGTGTCCGGGGCGTGGGGCGCGCCGGAGCCGCTAGCCGGCGGTCGGGGTCTGCCGCATGGTGCGCCGCAGCCCCACGAAGTAGTCGGCGCCGCTGTAGAGCGTGATCGCGACCATCGCGTAGACCAGCAGGTCGAGCCAGAGCGGCACGGGCGCGATCAGGATCAGCAGGAAGATCACCAGCAGCTGGACGACGGTCTTGACCTTGCCCAGCCAGGCGGCGGCGATCACGTCGCCGTGCTGGGCGGCGACCACCCGCGACAGCGTCACCGCCAGCTCGCGACCGACCACGACGATCGCGACCCAGAGCGCGACCCGGTCGAGCGCGACCAGCGTGGCCAGCGCGGCGAGCACGAGCAGCTTGTCGGCGATCGGGTCCGCGAGCTTGCCGAAGTCCGAGACCAGCTCGGAGCGGCGGGCGAGCCAGCCGTCGACGAAGTCGGTGACCGACGCCAGCCAGAAGACGAAGGCGGCGATCACGTCCCACGTCGTCGTCTTCTGGAGCAGCGCGAAGACCATCAGCGGCACCAGCAGGATGCGGGCCACGGTCAGCACGTTCGGCAGGTTGGCCGGCACCCGCGGGAGTATCGCGGGTGCCGACTGATCATGCGAGGTGCTCGCTGGCCGAGCAGGTCGCCGGGGGCCGAACGAGAGCTGTACACCCGTACTGCCGAGTTCGGACCGTGGCGAGATGCGACGCGCCAGCGTGCGCCTCACGGCTTCAGTCGACGACCGGTGCGGAACAGGTACGCGCACCAGGCGCTGAGCGCGGCGGCGAGCGCCAGGATCACGCCGAGCGAGACCCAGATCGAGACGTCGCTCTCCCCCACGAACCCGTGCCGGAACGCTTGCACGAGGTAGAAGATCGGGTTGACGTGGCTGACCGCCTGCCAGGCCTCGGGCAGCCGCTCGACCGAGTAGAAGATGCCGCCGAGGAAGCTCAGTGGCAGGATCACCAGCGAGGTCACGAACGCCATGAAGTCCCACGACTTGGCGTAGACGCCGACGATCACGCCGAGCTGGGCGAAGGCGACCAGCACCAGCGCCGTGGCGGCGGCGAGCACCAGCGGGCGCTCGATCGAGATCCCGGTCAGCGCGATCGCGCAGATCACCAGCAGGATGCCGGTCAGCAGGCCGCGCAGCATGCCGCCGATCGCCAGGCCGATGTTGACCTCCCACCAGCGCAGCGGGCTCGAGAGCACGTCGTTGAGGAAGCGGTCGCTGCGGGCCTGGAACAGCGTCGACGAGTTGTTCGAGAAGGCCGCGGTCAGCACCGCCTGGACCACGAGGCCCGGGACGATGAACTGCTTGTACGGCACGCCGCCGACGTCCGCGATCTGGTCGCCGAGCGCGACGCCGAAGACGATGATGAACAGCAGCGACGAGATGACAGGCGCGAGCAGCGTCTGCATCCAGAGCTTCATGAAGCGCAGGATCTCGCGCTCGCAGAGCCAGGCGAGACCGCGACGCTGCTCGACGAACGGCGCGTCGTGGGCGGGCGGCGGCTGGAGCGCCGCG